>Ga0136617_10001588_pt1 | contig 20155 bp, 19 predicted proteins | sample AntDrymUQ3222106_2_FD_129672 | JGI IMG/M metagenome (GOLD analysis project Ga0136617, IMG submission 129672) | Polar desert sand microbial communities from Dry Valleys, Antarctica - metaG UQ322 (21.06) | ecosystem: Environmental > Terrestrial > Soil > Desert | place: Antarctica: Dry Valley...
AAACGTGCCGTTTCCCCCCACGATCCCCCCTTCGCTGCAGAGTGCTGTCTCTGAGCTGCGGCGTGGCCTCCCGCCCGGGCAAGCCGGGCTCCGGCCATGGAACAGCTGCTCGATGTAGAGCACCCCAGGCGAACGTCCAGAGCGTGCCTGCCGCCGGGCTTCGCGCGGCGGTCGGCCTCCAGCTGCCTCTGAACTCGACACAGGGGACGCGCAAGCTGCGCTTGCGCGTCAACGGCGATAGTGCAACAACGGGGTCAGGTCTCGAGATCGAACACCTGCAACAGGGGTTAGGTCTCTGGATCGAGCGCGCCGATCCTCAGGGGGTTCAGACCTCGGCCGCGCCCGTTCCACAGCCGCCTCACTCGGTGCGATCTGTAAGCCGTCGGCCCGGGATGTGCGTTCTGGTGCGAAGGGCTCTACAATCGCCCCGTGTTCGAGATCGGAACGAGTCTGCGGGAGGCGCGCCTGCGTCAGGGCTTCGAGCTCGTGGACGCCGAGGCCGCGACGAAGATCCGCAGCAAGTACCTCGGCGCCCTCGAGGAGGAGCGCTTCGAGCTGCTGCCTGCGCAGACCTACGTCAAAGGCTTCCTGCGCTCGTACTCGGAGTACCTCGGCCTCGACGGGCAGCTCTACGTGGACGAGTACAACTCGCGCTACGCGCAGGGCGAGGAGCCCGAGCCCGTGGTACGCCGGCGGATCGAGGTATCGCACGCTCAACGGCGGGTGGAGTCGCGCGTGCTGGTCGTCTCTCTCGCCGGCATCGCGGCCGCCACCGCACTCGTCTTCGCCGCCTGGAAGTGGGGAGGAGACGATCAGAACCGGATTCCCAACCTCGCCGACGGCGCCGCCGCCGTGTCTACCAGCCGACAGGGCGGCGCGACTGCTCCAACACCACGCCAGCGCTGGATTAGATTGATCGTCACCGCCCGGCGCGGTAGCTCGCTGCTCGCGGTGCACCGCGGGTCGGCGACGGGGCGGACGCTCTGGTCCGGCACGCTCGAGCGGGGTGAGACGCGACACTTCGTCGGCCCGAGCCTCTGGCTCAACGTCGGCTCCCCGACGAATCTCGCGGCCAGACTGAACGGGTCGCCGGTCGCGCTGCCGCCAACGCGCCGCGGCCCGGCGCAGCTCATCGTGACCCGGAGGGGCATCACGCGCGGCCGCCCGGCTTGACGCGCCCTCGCGCGGTCGTCGTCGTCACGGGGAGCGAGCTCGTGCGCGGCGAGCGCACGGATCTGAACGGCCCCTACGTCGCGCGAGAAGTGCTCTCCCTCGGCCTGGAGCCTGCTCGCATCCTCATCGTCGGCGACAGCCCCGACGAGCTGTCGCAGGCTCTCGTGGAGGGGCTGCGCGCCGACCTCTGCGTCGTCTCGGGCGGTCTCGGGCCCACGCACGACGATCGCACTGTCGAGATGCTCGCGCAGGTTACCGGGCGTCCGCTCGCCGTCGACGCAGCCCTCGAGGAGGAGATCGGCGAGCTCTCGCGCACGTTCGCAGCTCGCCTGGGACGGCCGTACGCCGATTTCGAGCCCGGTGTCCGCAAGCAGGCCTCGCTCCCGGAGGGTGCGGCCTCGCTCGGGCTTGCCGGCACGGCGCCCGGAATCCTGCTCGAGCACGAGGGTGTTGTCGTCGTTGTCCTTCCCGGGCCGCCACGGGAGCTGCAGCGGCTCTGGCCCAATGCCCTCGAGACCGAGCCCTTCCGGCACCTGCTCGCTCGCACGACACCGCCCGGACGCCGCATCCTGCGCTTCTTCGGCTCGAGCGAGTCAGCGGTTGCGAAGGCGCTCGCAGACGCAGGAGGCGACGGCGACGGCGTCGAGGCGACGATCTGCGCGCGCGACTTCGAGATCCACATCGACCTCGTTGTCGACCCCGAAGCGGAGAAGCGAGCTGACGCCCTCACCGCGCGGCTGCTCGAGCCCCTCGGTCGAACGCTCTTCTCGCGGGACGAGCGCCCGGTCGAGGAACTCGTGCTCGAGCTGTGCCGGTTGCGCGGCCTCACGCTCGGGACTGCCGAGTCGTGCACGGGCGGCATGGTGGCAGCACGTCTGACGGGTATCGCGGGATCGAGCGAGGTCTTCCGCGGCGGGGTCGTCGCCTACGGCGACGAGGTCAAGCAGACGGAGCTCGGAGTGCGCGAGGAGCTCCTGCGCGAGCGGGGGGCCGTGTCGGCGGAGGTCGCGCAGGCGATGAGCCGCGGCGCGCGGGAGCGGCTCGATGTCGACGTGGCAGTCGCTATTACCGGCGTGGCCGGGCCGGGTGGCGGGACGCCCGAGAAGCCCGTGGGCCTCGTGCACCTGCACGCTTCGAGCCCGGACGGCGAGCGCGCGGTCGAGTTCAACCTTCGCGGCGACAGAGAGACGATCCGGCGGCGGGCGACCGTGACGGCACTCCATCTCGTACGGCGTCTCTTGTCACAGAACGGGCACAGCCCCGTGTGAATCTTCACGCTAGCGTGGAGCGCGATGAGCGTCTGCGACTGTTCTGCGCGCTGCAGCTCCCCGAGTCCGTGGGCGGCGCGCTGGAGGCATGGGCGGAGGAGCACCTCCCGGGTCGCCGGGTGCCGCGCTCCCAACTTCACGTCACGCTCGCATACCTCGGCCCGCGCTCCCCGGCCGACCGCGGGCCCGTCGCAGCCGCGCTCGCGGCGGCGGTGGACGACACCGAGAAAATCGTCTTCGCCGCCTGGCGGTACCGCGAGACGAGAGGCGTCGGCATGCTCGAGCTCGAGGACGTCGAGAGTGCAGGCGCTCGCCTGGCCCGGCGCCTGTACGACCGGCTGGAGGAGCTCGGCGTCTACAGGCGCGAACGGCGAGGCTGGCTGCCGCACGTCACAGCGCTGCGTTTCCGGGAGCCGCCAGGCCTGCGACCGCCGCTCCCGGCGCTCGGCCGATTCAGTCCGTCCGGGGCCGCTGTTTACCATTCGGTGCTGCGACCAACTGGGCCGCAGTACGACGTCGTCGAGTCAGTTGCATTGGGAGGTTGATCGGGTTGGATCGTGAGCAAGCATTGGACGTCGCCCTCGGGCAGATCGAGCGCCAGTTCGGCAAGGGATCAGTCATGAAGATGAACGACCAGGCCGCGCTCTCGGTGGGGGCGATCTCGACCGGCTCCCTCTCCCTCGACCTCGCGCTCGGCATCGGCGGATTGCCGCGGGGCCGCATCGTCGAGGTGTTCGGGCCGGAATCCTCCGGCAAGACGACCCTCGTCTACCACGTGATCGCCGAGGCGCAGCGGCGCGGCGGCATCTGCGCCTTCATCGACGCGGAGCACGCGATGGATCCCAAGTACGCGCGTCGCATCGGCGTGAACATCGACGACCTGCTGGTGTCCCAGCCCGACACGGGCGAGCAGGCGCTCGAGATCACCGAGCTGCTCGTGCGCAGCGGCGCGCTCGACGTGGTCGCCGTCGACTCCGTGGCAGCGCTCACGCCCAAGGCCGAGATCGAAGGCGAGATGGGCGACAGCCACGTCGGCCTGCAGGCGCGCCTCATGAGCCAGGCGCTGCGGAAGCTCGCGGGAACGCTGAACCGCACCGACACGATCTGCCTCTTCACCAACCAGCTGCGCGAGAAGATCGGCGTCATGTTCGGCAGCCCCGAGGTCACTCCCGGCGGCCGGGCGTTGAAGTTCTACGCGTCTGTGAGGCTCGATATCCGTCGGATCGAGACGCTCAAGGAGGGTGTCGAGGCCTACGGCAACCGCGTGCGCGTGAAGGTCGTCAAGAACAAGGTTGCGCCGCCCTTCAAGCAGGCGGAGTTCGACATCATCTACGGATCCGGCATCTCCTGGGAGGGAACGGTGCTCGAGACCGGCATCGAACGCAAGATCGTGCAGAAGTCGGGCTCCTACTTCAGCCTCGGCGACGAGCGGCTCGGCCAGGGCCGGCAGAACGCGACGGCGTTCCTGCGCGAGCACCCCGACGTGTGCCAGCAGATCATGGCCGGCATCCAGGCGGAGGCACCGGCGGAGCAGGTCGTCTCTGCTCGGCTCCTGCCGACCACCGAGGGCGTGACCTCCACCGAGGCGCGCGCGGAAGCCGAGCTGGCCAAGGTTTAGTGCACCGTCCCAGAACTCCCTTGGACTCCGGGGGTGTCCAGCCGCGCCTCATGCCACCCGGGGGCCGCACCCGTGCCACCGGCACGCGAGCGGCCACCGGGCGACGTCAGATCACGCCTGGCCACTCCCCAGAGTGGCAAGAGACTTCCGGGCCGGCACACTAGGTGCCGACCGTCACGGCGCTCCGGGCAGCAGCGGGGGGGCGCCGTGTCGCGGTCGAGTTGGATGGACGCCGGTGGAGAACGGTTCCGGCCGAAGTTGCCGAACGCGTCGGGCTCTGGCCGGGCCAGGAGCTCGATCGTTCGGTGCTCAGGCACCTAGGCCGGGAGTTGCGGCGCGTCAGGGCGCTCGACGTCGCGGCCGGGGCGCTCCGCCATCGAGACCTCAGCCGGGCGAAGCTGGACGAGCGGCTCAGCCGCGCAGGCGTCTCGCCGTCCAGCCGTGTCGAGACGATGGCGACGCTCGGGCGGGCCGGTCTGCTCGACGATGCCCGGCGGGCTGCGGCACGCGCCGGCGTCCTAGCGGCGCGGGCACGGGGGAACGAGGCGATCCGTTGGGAGCTCGAGCAGGAGGGCATCGAACCCGAGGTCGTTGAGACGGCGATCGCGGGGCTGGCGCCCGAGGCGACGCGTGCGGTCGAAGTGATTGCGCGCCGAGGCCGTTCTGTCACAACTGCTCGATATCTCGCGCAGCGAGGGTTCGGCGAGGACGCTGTCGCCTTGGCTGTCGACGCGCCGGGTGGCGAAGACGGGTCGCGCTCGGTAGCATGACGCTCTCTCAATCACCTAATTACCTGCACAAAACGTTTTTCCGGAATGGCACAGGACACTTACCGAAACTGCGACCCGACTAAAACCCGTCCTCCGAGCACACACGAGACACTGACCCAAGGACGCTAGGCCGCGCTCAGGAGCCTGAGGCTCCACCTTTGTCGACCCGGGATGCCTCCCGTGCGGGTTCAGAGGCAGGAGCAACGATGCTCGTCGTCATTGGTGTAGTGGTGGGGCTCGTCGCCGGGGGAGCAGTCGCTGCCTTCCTGGTCGCGGGCCGGAGCGGATCCCGCCTCGCGGCGGCAACACGCGAGCAGGAGGCTGCTGCCGCGCAGGTCGAGCAGCGCAGCAAGAGCGTGCTGTCGGAGGCCGAGCGTCATGCCGAGACGTTGCGGCGGGAGGCCGAGGTGGCGATCCGCGAGGAGAGCGTGAAGCGGCGCGCCAAGCTGGAGGAGGAGATGGGGGAGCGGCGCGCGCAGGCAGCCGAGCTCGAGGCACGTCTGCGCGCGAAGGACGGCGAGCTCGAGCGCCGGCTCGAGGAGCTCGCCCGCCGGGAGCAGGGCGTGGCGGATCGCGAGACGCACCTCAAGCAGCTACAGGAGGACGTCAAGCAGGCGAAGGCGCGTGAGCTGCTCGAGGTCGAGCGTATCTCCGGCCTGACAATGATCGAGGCCAAGCAGCACCTGCTCGAGCGCTCCGAGGACCTCGTCAAGCACGAGCTTGCCCGCCGCGTCCGCCAGCTGGACGAGGAGGCGCGGATCGAGTCGAAGCGTCGCGCGCGCAACCTCGTCGCCGACGCGCTCCAGCGTGTAGCCGCGAGCCACGCGGCAGAGACGACAGTGTCGCTCGTCGAGCTCGCCTCCGACGACATGAAGGGGCGCATCATCGGCCGAGAGGGTAGGAACATCCGGGCGCTCGAGCACCTGACCGGAGTGGACTTCATCATCGACGACACGCCGCATTCGGTCGTTCTCTCGTCCTTCGACCCGATCCGGCGCGAGGTCGCGAGGCTCACGCTCGTCAAGCTGATCGAGGACGGCCGCATCCACCCGGCCCGCATCGAGGAGATGTACTACACCTCGAAGGCGGAGCTCGAAGAGTCGATTGTCCAGGCCGGCGAGCAGGCGGTCTTCGAGGCGCACTGCGGCGAGTTCCACCCGGAGCTGATCAGGATTCTCGGCCGTCTTCGCTTCCGGACGAGCTACAGCCAGAACGTCCTCAAGCATTCACTCGAGGTGGTGCACCTGACGGGAGTGATGGCGACGGAGTTGCAGGCAGGAGTGAAGACGGTGAAGCGTGCTGCGCTCCTGCACGACCTCGGCAAAGCGATGACGCACGAGGTAGAGGGCTCGCACGCGCTCATCTCGACCCAGCTGGCGAAGCGCTACGGCGAGTCGCAGGGGGTCGTGCACGCGATCGAGGCTCACCACTACGAGGTGCAGCCGCAGACCGTCGAGGCGGTGCTCCTGATCGCGGCCGACGCGATCTCTGCCTCGCGACCCGGCGCGCGCGGGGAGAAGTTGGAGCACTACATCAAGCGCCTCGAGGCGCTCGAGGAGATCGCATCGCAGAAGAAGGGCGTCGAGAAGGTCTATGCCCTCCAGGCCGGCCGCGAGATCCGCGTGATGGTGAGGCCCACCGAGGTCGACGACGACGGCGCGGCTCTGCTCTCGTTGGAGATCGCGCGCGAGATCGAGGATCAGCTCGAGTATCCCGGGCAGGTGAAGGTGACGGTGATCCGCGAGAGCCGGTCCGTCGAGATCGCCAAGTGAGCGTGGGGGAGAAACTCGCCAGTCTTCTCTGCTGATTGACCGATGAGCGAATTGCCCGGAGCTAGTGCCAGCGAAAGTGAATGATTGGGTCGCGGTGGACGGCGCCGACATCTTGCTCTACGACGTGGTAGCCGATGGAGGCGAGCATCTCGCACGTTCTAGCCGCGCCGGCGTGATACCAACGGCCGGTGGCGGGTTTGTCATCCTCGACCGCGTCGAGCGGGCGCCACGGCAGCGTCTCACCGGCAAGGCGGCCCGCCAGGCGGCCGCGCCGACCACGGGGCAGTGCACGGCCACCGATCAGTAACTCGTTCGCGCGCGCGGCGCTCCGCGTCACCTTCTCGTAGTCGGCCACCATCCAGAAGCAGTTGGCGCCGGGGCGGAGCTTGGCCTTGAGGTTTCGGGCGTATTCGCTGATGCCCTCGAACGAGACGTGGCAGAGCGTCCCGAACGAGAAGACGTAGGAGAAGTGATCGGCAGGTAGGCCGTTGAGGGAGAAGTCGCTGGCCTCGACGTAGCGGACGTGGTCATGGCGACCAACGTAGTCCCAGAAGCCGTTGTGGTCGGCAGAGAGGACGTCAACCGCCCATACCTCGCGGGCGGGGAGCAGCGCCCGTGTCCACGCGCCCCGGCCTGGGCCGAGCTCGAGCGCGAGCGTGTCGGCGTTCACGTACGGTCGAACGCACGTGAGGTAGACGGCGTGGAGGACGCTGATATAGCCGCCCGCCCCGTAAGACGAGCGCCCCACGGGGTCGAGCGGGTCGCCCTCGTAGTAGCCGCCCTCCCACAGTGGGCGACCCTTCCAAGTTCCGCGGAACGAGTCGATCTCGCGTCGGAGCCTGTCCATCTCGCGACTGTAACCACCCGGATCATCCTCGGATAGGGAGAAGCCCTCGAGCTGAAACGAGAAGCATCGCTGCGCGTGCTCGCCGCGCAGGTCGGTCGTCAGGCGGGGTCAGGTCTCCAGATCGAGCACCTTGGCGCGCGGCTCCTACAATCACCCGCACATGCGCCGCTACCACGTCACCACCTTCGGATGCCAGATGAACGCGCACGACTCCGAGCGCATCAAGGGCATGCTCGAGTCGCTGGGCCTCGGCGAGGCGCCGTCGCAGGCGGAGGCCGACGTGATCGTCTTCAACACCTGCACTGTTCGCGAGAAGCCCGATCAGCGCTTTGCCGCCCACCTCGCGCAGGCCGCCGCACTCAAGAGCCGCGACCCCGAGCGGGTCATCGCGGTGGGCGGGTGCTACGCCGAGGCGCAGCGGGAGCGTATCTTCGAGCTCTATCCGTGCGTCGACGTCGCCTTCGGCCCGGGCTCCATCCCGCACCTCGCCGACTGGATCGGTGCAGGAGGACACGCTCCGCGTGGACGCTTCGCCGAATGGCGCTCCTTCGCAGGCGACCTGCCGCAGCGGCGCGAGCGACGGTTCCAGGCCTGGCTGCAGATTTCGATGGGCTGCAACTCCAGATGCTCGTACTGCATCGTCCCAGCCGTCCGCGGCCGCGAGCAGAGCCGCCGGCCGGGCGACATCATCGCCGAGGCGAGCCGGCTCGCGGGAGACGGCGTGCGCGAGCTCACGCTGCTCGGCCAGAACGTCAACTCGTACGGGCGTGACCTGCTGCCCGACATCCGCACCGATTTTGCCGAGCTCCTGCGCGCCTGCGACGCGGTCGAGGGCATTGAGCGGATCCGCTTCACGAGCCCGCATCCGAAGGATTTCCGCGCTCCCGTCCTTGCGGCCATGGGGGAGTGCCGCACGGTCTGCGAGCACGCGCACCTACCGCTCCAGTCGGGCTCGACCCGGATCCTGAAGGCGATGCGCCGCACCTACAGCCGTGAGCGCTTCCTCGCCCTCGTCGCCGACATGCGCGCCGCCATCCCCGATCTCGCGCTCACGACGGACATCATCGTCGGCTTCCCCGGCGAGACCGACGCCGATTTCCAGCAAACGCTCGAGGTGGTGGAGGAGGTCCGCTTCGAGAGCGCCTACACCTTCATCTACTCGCCCCGCAGCGGCACGGAGGCCGCGGCGCTGCCCGATCTGCCGCAGGCGACGAAACAGGCGCGCATCGAGCGACTGATCGACGTCGTGCAGCGCATCGCCGGCGAGCGCAACGCCGAGCGCATCGGGCGCGTGGAGGAGGTGCTGGTGGAGGGCCCGAGCCGCACCGACCCGGCGGTCCTGCGCGGCCGGACGCGCCGGAACACGACCGTCAACTTCGTCGGGCGGGCGGCACCGGGCGAGCTCGTCGACGTCCTCGTCGAGGGCGCCACCTCGACGACGCTCCGGGGAACCAGGATCGCCGCTCTCGCCGCCTGATGCGGGTTCTCGTCACCGGCTCGAACGGTCAGATCGGGACGAATCTCGCCCTGCGGCTACGGCGCGACGGTCACGAGGTGTTCGGAGTCGACAAACGCCTGAACACCTGGACGGACGACTTCCGGTACCTGCTCCAGGACCTGAGCCAGCAGTACCCGGCCTACCCGGGCGGCATCGGCGGCGTCGAGTATCCGCCCGCCGACCTCGTCGTCCATCTGGCCGCGCACGCGAAGGTGCACGAGCTCGTGCGCCAGCCGCACCGAGCGCTCGAGAACGCGGTGATGACCTTCAACGTGCTGGAGTACTGCCGCGGGCAGCACGTCCCCCTTATCTTCTCCTCCACCCGGGAGGTCTACGGCGACGTCCGACGCTTCGAGGGCTACGGCGAGGCGAGCGCCGACTTCGCCTTCACCGAGAGTCCCTACTCGGCCTCGAAGATCGCGAGCGAGGCGCTCATCTACGCCTACGCGCGCTGCTACGCGCTCCCGTACATCGTCTTCCGCTTCTCGAACGTCTACGGCCGCTTCGACAACGACCTCCAGCGGATGTCGCGTGTGCTCCCGATCTTTATCCACTCGCTGCTCCGCGACGAGCCGATCACCGTCTACGGCGGCGCGGACAAGGTGCTCGACTTCACCTATGTGGACGACTGCATCGAGGGAATCGTGCGAGGCGTCGAGGCGCTCGGAGAGGGCCGGGTCGCGAACGAGACGATCAACCTCGCCTTCGGCCAGGGGAACACCCTTGTCCGGGCTGCGGAGCTGATCGCCAAGGAGGTCGGCGCCGAGCCCCGGATGACGCTCGCGCCGTCACTCGTCGGCGAGGTCACCCACTACGTCGCGGATATCCGTAAGGCGCACGACCTGCTCGGCTGGTCGCCGAAGGTGTCGCTCGACGATGGGATCCCGCGCGCTGTGGCGTGGTTCCGCGAGCATCGTGGCGCCCACCCGGAGGAGGACCTTCCCGTCGTCTCGACCGACGGCGGGATCGGCTGGAAGGCCCATGCCGGCCCCCCGCGGGCCTGACGGCCTCGTTCTCGCCCTCTTCGGGCCGACCGCGAGCGGCAAGACGGCGGTCGCGGAGGCGCTCGCCGACCGCACGGGGGGCGAGGTCGTCTCGGCCGACTCGATGCAGGTCTATCGCGGGCTGCCCCTGCTCACGAATCAGCCAACCCGCCCGACCCGCCTCGTCGGGATCTGGCCGCTGGATCACGAGGGCTCGGTGGCGGAGTACGGGCGCCTGGCCCACGCCGCCATCGACGAGCTCCTCGCCGCGGGCCGGACGCCCGTCGTCGCCGGCGGCACCGGCCTCTACTTCCGCGCGGCGCTCGCGGATCTCGACCTGCCGCCGGCTCCGCCGCCCCAGGCCCGCGAGCGACTGGAACGCCGCTACGACGAGCTCGGGGCCGAGGCCGCCCACGCCGAGCTGGCCGAGCGCGACCCTCCGGCCGCGGCCGCCGTCCACCCGCATGACCGCCGGCGCGTCGTCCGGGCGCTCGAGCTTGCGGAGGCGGGCTCCTCGCTCGCGCCGGCGCGCAGCCGCCTCTGGGCGGACGACGTGCGCCACCCGACCGTCGTCTTCGGCCTCGAGCTGTCCGCGGCCGAGCTCGAGCGCCGGATCGAGGAGCGGACGCGCGCGATGTTCGAGCTCGGCGTGGAGGAGGAGGTGCGCGGGGCGCTCGCCGGCGGCACCGTCTCGGCGACGGCGCGCCAAGCGCTCGGGCTCGCCGAGGTGGCCGAGCTGCCCCGGGAGCAGGCGATCGAGCAGCTCGTCCTGCGCACGCGGCGCCTGGCCGCGTACCAGCGCAAGTGGCTGCGCCGGATCCCTGGCCTTGTTAGCGTCGATGGGGCACGTCCTCCGCATGCGATCGCCGACGGCATTCTCGAAGTGGCACGCACTCGGTAACGCCTACCTCGTGATCGAGCGGGCCGACCCGATGCGACCGCTCGCCTCCGAGGATGTTGTGCGCTTCTGCGACCCCCACTACGGCGCGAGTGCCGACGGCGTCGTCGAGGTCGTCTCCACGACGGCCGAGAGTGCGCAGGTGCTCATCTGGAACCCCGACGGCTCGAGCGCCGAGCTCTCCGGCAACGGCACCCGCATCGCCGCCCGTTGGCTGGCCGAGCGCGAGGGCGTCAGGGAGGTGCGCATCGCCGTTGGCCCGAGGGTGACGATCGTCCGCATGGGCGACGGAGACACCGTGGAGCAGGAGCTCGGCCCCGTCAGGGTCGATCCGCCCGAGCTGCTCGACGTCGACGGCGACGAGGTCGAGCTGACGCCCGTCTCGGTCGGCAACCCGCACGCCGTCATCCGGCGTGAGCCCGAGCGGCGCGAGCTGCTCCGGCTCGGCCCGCTCGTCGAGCGGCACGCGCGCTTCCCCGGCCGCACGAACGTCCAGCTCGTACGCCTCGACGGCCCGCACGAGCTGCGTGTCGGAGTCTGGGAGCGTGGCGCGGGCGAGACGCTCTCCTCGGGGACGAGCGCCGTGGCGGCAGCCGCAGCCGCCGTCGCCAACGGCTGGTGCACGAGCCCGGTCGCGGTCGAGCTAGCGGGCGGGATCCTGCACGTGGCGCTCGCGGGCGACCGTGCGACGCTGACCGGCCCCGCGGAGGAGATACTCCAGGGTTTTCTGCTCTAGGCGCCGATCTCGAACTCGCGCAGCGCGTCGTTCAGGCTCACCTTGAGATCGGTCGACGCGCTGCGCTGCCCGACGATGAGCGCGCATGCGAGCTGGTAGGAGCCGGCCGGGTAATCCTTGGCGCGCGTACCGGGAAGGACGATCGAGCGCGGCGGCACGACGCCGCGGTACTCGACAGGCTCGGCGCCCGTGACGTCGATGATCGGCACGGAGGCGCTCAGCACGACGTTCGGTCCGAGCACCGCCTCTGCTCCCACGCGCACGCCCTCGACGACAATGCAGCGAGAGCCGATGAAGGCACCGTCCTCGATGATCACGGGGCTTGCCTGGAGCGGCTCCAGCACACCCCCGATGCCCACCCCGCCCGACAGGTGGACGTCGGCGCCGATCTGCGCGCACGAGCCGACGGTCGCCCAGGTGTCGACCATGGTGCGCGGCCCCACCCAGGCGCCGATGTTCACGTAGCTGGGCATCAGCACGACGCCCGGTGAAAGGAACGAGCCGTGGCGCGCGACGGCCGGCGGCACGACGCGGACACCGAGCTCCGGGCCGACGCGCTTGAGCGGCACCTTATCCAGGTAACGAAAGGGCCCGGCCTCGTCCGGCTCCAGGCGCCGCAGCCGGAAGTAGAGCAAGATCGCCTTCTTGACCCACTCGTGCACGATCCAGCCGTCCGGGCCGGGCTCGGCCACCCGAAGCTCGCCCCTGTCGAGGAGCGCGATCGCCTCCTCCACGGGAGCGAGATCCGTACCCGAGTCCTCCCACTGCTGCTCGATCGCGCCTTGCAGGCCGGCGCTCATGCGAGCACCGGAGCCAGGAGCTCGGCGGCACGGCGGCAGGCATCGAAGCTCGGCACGAGCGCGAAGCGGACGTAGCCCTCGCCGGCTTCGCCGAAGTAGGAGCCGGGAGCCACGACGACGCTGCGCTCGAGCAGCCGGCCGGCATAGCTCTCCGAGGTTTCCCCCGCCGGCACGGCCACCCAGAGGTACATCGTCGCCTCGCTGCCGGCGACGCGCAGGCCCGCCGCGGCGAAGAGGTCGAGCATGACCTCGCGCTTGCGCTCGTACACGGCGCGCGTCCGCTCGACGTGCTCCTCGTCGCCCCAGGCGACGACCGACGCGCGCTGGACGAACTCCTGCGGCGCGGTGCCGACCGTGGGCCGGAACGCGCGCAGGGCGGCGATCAGCTCGGGGTCGCCGGCGGCGAAGCCCGACCGGTAGCCGGTCATCGAGGAACGCTTGCTGAGCGTGTTGAAGACGACGACGTTGCGGCGGTCGGCGAGCTGAAGCGCCGAGGCGGGCGGCTCGTCGAACCAGAGCTCGCTGTAGGCCTCGTCCGAGGCGAGCAAGAAGTCGTGCTCGCGGGCGCGCGCCGCGAGCTGCTCGAGGAAGGCGAGTGGGGCGGTGGCCCCGGTCGGGTTGTTCGGGTAGTTCACCCACAGGAGGGCGAGCCGCCTCCAGGTCTCCTCCGGCACCGCGTCGAGGTCGGGCAGGAACCCGTTTCGCTCGAGCAGGGGGAGCGCGACGGGCCGGCCGCCGGCGACGAGCGCGCCCCGCTCGGCCACGGGGTAGCCCGGCTCGGTCACGGCGACGAAGGTGCGCTCGCTCGCGGGGTCGACGACGACCTGCGCGAGGCTGAAGATCGCCTCCTTGCTGCCGAGCGTGGGGATGATCTCCCGGTCGGGGTCGAGCTCGACGCCGAAGCGCCGCCCGCACCAGCCGGCGACGGCCGAGCGCAGCTCGGGCAGCCCCTGGGCGAGCGGGTAGCGGGCGGTCACCGGCACTGCGTCGATCAGCGCCTGCCGGATGCGCTCGTCCGTCGGCTCCTGCGGATCGCCGACGCCGAAGTCGATCAGGTCGACTCCCCGCTCGCGCAGCCGCCGCTTCGCCTCCTCGAGCCGCACGAAGGGATACGTGCCGAGGCGCGCGATGATGGGCGAGAGGCGCACGGGCGCCAGCTTAGACGCCATGGGCAGCGGGCATAATCGCTCCATCAGTCCCAGACAACCGGATCCGGCCCCGCAGGCAGAGCCCGAGCGCGGGCTCGTCGTGGCCGTGCTCGGGCCCGGCATCGAGGCCGACGAGGAGCTCGCGGAGCTGCGCGAGCTGGCTCGAACTGCCGGTGTCGTGCCCGTCGGTGAGGTGTCTCAGCACCGCTCTCACCCCGACCCGCGCACCTACGTGGGCAAGGGCAAGCTCGAGGAGCTGAAGACTGCCTATGCCGACGCCCGCGCCGACGTCCTGCTGGTCGACGGCGAGCTCCAGCCCGTGCAGCAGCGCCGGCTCGAGAATGAGCTCTCAGCCCGGGTCGTCGACCGGACGCAGCTCATCCTCGACATCTTCGCCCAGCATGCGCGCAGCGCCGAGGGCAAGCTCCAGGTGGAGCTCGCCCAGCTCGAGTACAACCTGCCGCGCATGCGGGGCATGTGGCAGCACCTCGAGCGACTTGGCGGCGGCGTCGGCACGAGAGGCCCTGGCGAGACGCAGCTCGAGACCGATCGCCGCATCGCCGGGCGCCGCGTCGCGCTCCTGCGCCGCCGTCTGCGTGAGCTCTCGCGCCAGCGCCAGGTGCGGCGGCAGCGGCGGCAGCGCTCCGAGACACCAACGGTGGCGCTCGCCGGCTACACCAACGTTGGCAAGTCGACCCTCCTGAACAGGCTCACCGACGCGGGCGTCTCCGTCGACAACCGGCTCTTCGAGACGCTCGATCCGACGACGCGCGGCTTCGAGTACGAGGGCCGCCGCTACCTCGTCACCGACACTGTTGGCTTCATCCGCCGGCTGCCGACCCAGCTCGTCGAGGGCTTCGCGGCCACTCTCGAGGAGACGCTCGTCGCCGACCTCGTCGTCCACGTCCTCGACGCCTCGGCGGGGGACGAGCGACTGGAGGTGATGCGCGGGGCGGTGGAGGGGGTGCTGGGCGAGATCGGCGCCGGGGAGCTGCCGATCGAGATCGTCCTGAACAAGATCGACGCGGTCGATCCCCTGCGGCGCCGCCGGCTCGAGAACCGCTACCCCGGCGCGGTGCAGGCCTCGGCCTTGACGGGCGAGGGAATCGAGGAGCTGCGAGAGCGCATCGCCGCTCGCTTCGCGGGCCGCTTCGAATCGGTCTCGCTCCTCGTCCCCTACGAGGACGGCGCGAGGCTCAACGAGCTCTACGCGCTCGGTGCGCCGATCTCGGAGCGCGTCGACCGTCCCGACGGCGTCCTCGTGCGGGCGCTCCTGCCCTACGCCGAGTTGCGGCGCTTCGCGCAGTACCTCGTCGCAGAGGCGCGGGCCGAGACCGCTCAGTCCTCGCGATGATCGAGGTGCCGGTGCGCCGCCTCCGCGCCGAGGCGGCCGTCCCGAGCCGCGCGTACTCGGGCGACGCGGGACTCGATCTCGCCTCCTGCGAGCGCGTCGTCCTCGAGCCGGGGGAGCGGGGGGTCGTGGGCACGGGTCTCGCGGTCGCCATCCCGGAGGGATATGGAGGCTTCGTGCTCCCGCGCTCGGGCCTCGCCGCAAGCCACGGTGTCACCGTCCTCAACGCCCCCGGCCTGATCGATGCCGGCTACCGCGGCGAGCTGCGCGTAATCCTGCTCAATACCGACCCGCGGGAGCGCTTCACCGTCGAGCCGGGTTTGCGTGTGGCCCAGCTCGTTGTCCTGCCCGTGCCGGAGGCGGCGCTCGTGGAGGTCGAGGACATGCCCACGAGCGAGCGCGGCGAGGGCGGGCTCGGTTCCTCGGGCTAGCGACGCGCCGCTACGAGCGAGAAGCGGGGTCAGGTCTCGAGACCTGACCCTGTCCGCGCGCCTTGAGCCTTGAACACCCGCAGGGGTTCAGCGCCGCCCACCGCGCTCGTGGGCACGGCGCGCCGACACGGCGTGCGCACGCCCCTCCAGCTCGTCCCCCAGCGGCTCGAGGTCGGGTGCCTCGCCGAGGCGGTGGGCGAGCGCCTGCGCGATCACCCAGTCCGCGAGCCACGGGTTGCGCGGTAGCAGCGGGCCGTGCAGGTAGGTGCCGATCGCCCTCCCGACACGGCAGCCCTCGAAGCCGCTCTCCCCATCGTTCCCGAACCCGGCGACCACGCGCCCGAGCGGGATTCCGCCCGGGTCGAGGCGCGTCCGCCCCGCATGGTTCTCGAACCCGGCGAGCGTCCGCCGCAGACCCGGCTCGAGCTCGCACTCGAGCAGGACGTCGCCGATCATCCGCCGCTCGCCGGCCACCGTCTCGTGCGGGAAGAGGCCCACGCCCGGCAGCTTCTCGCCGGCCACATCGCGGTAGGAGCGGCCGAGCAGCTGGTACCCGCCGCAGACCGCGAGCACGGCCGCCCCCGCCTCCGCGGCGGCACGCACGCCCTCGCCCTTGGCGGCGAGGTCGGGAGCCACGAGCGCCTGCTCGCGATCCTGACCGCCCCCGATGTAGAGCAGGTCGTGCCGACCCGGCTCGACGGGCTCGCCCATGCCGATCGCCCGCACGTCGAGCCCGTAGCCGCGCCAGGCCGCCCGACGCTCCAGCACGGCGATGTTGCCGCGGTCGGCGTAGATGTTCAGGTAGTCGGGATAGAGGTGCCCAACGAGGAGGCTCGTCACGCTGCGCGCTCCCAGTAGGGCCGCACGTAGCCGCGCTCCGAGACGATCCTGCGCAGCGCGAGCATCGCCGTATAAGTGGGCAGGATCACGAGCTCCCCGCCCGGCGGCGTGAGCTCGAGCCCGCGGTCGAGCGCGGCAGCGAGAGGGGGGAGGACCTCGATCGCCTGCTCGTCGAACCCGGCGTACTTCGCGCGCAGCGCAAGCTCGGCCGCCCGCTCGCCGGTTGCGACGAGCCGCTCGAGCCCTGCGAGCAGCGGCTCGAAGTCGACGTCCCAGATCCAGGAGACGTCGCGACCATCGGCGATCGCGTCGTTCAGCGCGATCACGGCCACGCGCGGCGCACCACCGTCGACGAGCGTGCGCACCGCCTCGTTCGCGCCCGCCGGGTTCTTGATCAGCAGGACGAGGATTCGCCGCTCGCCGACGACGATCCGCTCGAAGCGCCCGAAGGCCGCGTGGAAGCGCCCGAGACCGCTCGCGACCTCCGCGAGCGAGGCGCCGAGCGCCAGCGAGAGGGCGCCCGCCGCCAGGGCGTTGTAGACGTTGTAGAGACCGGGCACGCCGAGCTCGATGCGCTGCTCGCCCGCGGCGGTGACGAGGTCGAAGGAAACCCCCTCGAGCCCGTCGAGCTCGATCCGGCGGGCAACCACGTCGAGCGGCGGGCGCGCGTGGTGGCAGCGGGGGCAGCGATAGTCGCCGAGGTGGCCCATGTATACAGCCGCATACTCGTAGGGCGCGCCGCAGCCGACGCAGTGGGTGGAGTCGGCGGCGTGAGGGGGCGTCGCGTACGCGTGGCGCGGGTCGTCAAGGCCGAAGACTGTCGCCGTGCGGGCCTCGCCCGCCAGCTCGCCCACCTGCGGGTCGTCCCCGTTCAGGACGAGCGCCGTCTCGCGCGGAAGCGTGCGCACGGCCTCCCGCCAGCGGCCGGCGATGAGCTCGAGCTCCCCGTAGCGATCGAGCTGGTCGCGGAAAAGGTTGCCGAGGAGGATGGCGCGGGGGCGGACGCGCCGCACGACCTCCGGCAGTGCCCCCTCGTCGACCTCGAAGAGGCCGAGCTCCGCGTCGCCCATGTGAAGCAGAGCGGAGGCGACCCCGGAGACGAGGTTCGCGCCCGAGTGATTGTGGGCCAGGCGAACCCGGGGTGCGAGAATCTCGGCCACCATCGCGGCGGTCGTCGTCTTGCCGTTCGTCGCCGACACGAGCGCCGATCCCCGGGGCAGACGGCGGCCGAGCAGGTCGATCGCTCCTGGGTCGAGCTTCCACAGCAGCTTGCCGGGCAGCGTCGTCCCGCCACCGGCGCCGGCGAGCCGCGAGAGCCGCCCTGCCGCGTGCGCGAGCGCTATCTCAAGGCCGAGCCGCACCGGCCGCCAGTGTAGACGGGCAGCCGCCGATCCCTCGACCGAGGGATCCTGCGCCGTTCCCCCCATCGAGGGATGTCCCGAACCGAGCGGTGTCTCTACGTTGAGGAGGTCAGGAGCCGTGGTCTACCAGCGGGGGCAGGGGGAGGAAATGATGGGAACGAGGGGTCTTCGCCCGTACAGGGCCAAGCGTCGACGCGCGGCAGCCGTACCGCGGTCGAGCTTCATGTGGACGACGGGGCGCACCTTCACCACCCCCGTTCCCGCTGCCTACGCACCCCGCGTGCCGGCCTCCGACAGGGGATGAGCGCCTCGTCGACCGAGGTTGCTCACGGCACCCGGGGCGCCTTCGTCCGGCAGGGCGCCGGCGGGGTGCCCATCTTCCTGCTGGCTCTCGCCGGAGCGACGATCGCCGCCGGGGTGCCGCTCGTCGGGCGCCTGGGCGAGGACACGCACGGGTTCGGACTGTTTGCGGCGCTCGCCGTCGCCTCGGCGCTGGCGCATTACTTCATCGTCTGGACTCCCGGGCGGCTCCCGTACCACGCAGGAGTCGCGTTCGTCATCCCCGCCGCTCTGCTCCTCCCGCCCGAGCTCGTGCTGCTGATGGCGGTGCTGCCGCAGTTGCCGAAATGGCTCGAGCAGCGACACTCGCTTGCCACCGGCAGCTTCGCGATCGTGACCTCGGCACTCGCAGGCCTTGCCGCCTGGGGCGCGGCGCAGACGTTCTTCGGTCTGGAGATGATGGGCTCGCAGGAGCGCTGGGCGCTCGGCGGCCTCGCCGCGGCGAGCGTCTACCTGCTCGTCAACCACGCCCTGCTCGCTGTCATGATCCGGCTCGCGCCCGCCTACCGGCTCGCGGGAGTCGCCGTGTTCTCGGCCACGAGCCTTGCGACGGATGCCGTGCTGGCGGCGGCCGCCGTCGGCGTCGCTGCCGTGTGGCGAGCCGATCCATGGCTCTTGCCGGTGGCCGTGGCGCCGCTGCTGCTCATCCAGCGGCTGCTCTCGGTTCCGGAGCTCCAGCTGGAGGCTCGGATCGACGCCAAGACGGGTCTCTTCAACGCGCGCCACTTCGGCCGGGTGCTGACGCAGGAGCTCGCCCGAGCCGAGCGCTTCGGGCGCCCGCTATCGCTGCTCGTGATCGATCTCGACCATCTGCGCGACCTCAACAACGAGCACGGTCACCTCGCCGGTGACGACGTGCTGCAGGGGCTCGCGACCGTCTTCCGCAGTGCTCTGCGCGATCAGGACGTTCCCGCCCGCTTCGGTGGGGAGGAGTTCACAGTGCTCCTCCCAGAGACCGAGCACGAGCAGGCGCTCGAGATCGCGGAGCGCCTCCGGTTGGGGGTGGAGGAGCACGCGTTCGCCGCCCGCACGACCTCGCACCACCTGCGCGTCACCGTCTCGGTCGGGGTGGCGAGCTTCCCGAGCCACGCCGTCACAACGAGCCAGCTCGTGCACGTCGCGGACGTGGCCGTCTACGAGGCGAAGCAGGGCGGCCGGAACCGGGTCGTGAGCGCGAGCTCGGCGGCGATTCCGGACGAGCCGTTCGACGGAGGAACCGCGGCGCAGCTCGCTCTGCCGCCGCAGGCACAGCTTCTGGTCCTCCCCGCCGCGCGCGCGAAGCCACGGGTCGAGCGTCGCCGTCATCCGCGGCCACGACCACTGCCCCGCTTCGAACGGCTCGGTCACAACGGGGGGTTCAGCACGCTCGTGCTCCTCGTGACCGTGCTCGCGACGGCGGCCGGAGCGCTCTCGATCTTCCTCTCGGGTCCGGACGAGATCGGCCTCGTCGGACTCGTCACGACCGTCGTCATGGTCGGGCTGGGGCAGGTGCTCGCGATCCGCGTGCGCGAGGCCGAGCTCGCGGGCCCACCCGCGGCGGCCCGGGCGTCTGCGCGCTCACGCGAGTCGGCGTACGACCGCGTGCGACGAGGAGCGGCGCAGGCGCTCGAGCGCCTATCGGCGACGCTCGACGAGCGCGATGCGAATGCCTCGGGACACTCGCGGAGGGTGCGCAGGTACGCGCTCATGGTCGGACGGGAGCTCCGCCTGACCCCTGCGCAGCTCGACCAGCTCGGGCACGCGGCCATCCTCCATGACATCGGCAAGGCAGGGCTGCCGGATGCGATCGTGCTCAAGCCCGCCGCCCTCACGAGCGAGGAGTGGTCGCTGATGCGACGGCATCCCGACGAGGGCGCGCGCCTGGCCGACCAGCTCGGTTTCCTGGACGGAGCAGCCGCAGCCATTCGCGGCCACCACGAGCGCTTCGACGGTACGGGCTACCCGGACGGCCTCCGAGGCGAGGACATCCCTTTCGCTGCCCGCATCCTGCACGTGGCCGATGCCTTCGACTCGATGCTGACGCCGCGCGTGTACCGTCCCCGCCGCACGCCCGCCGACGCGCTTGCGCAATTGCGGGCGGGAACAGGTGGGCAGTTCTGCCCCCGTTGCGTGCAGGCGCTCGAGCTGGCACTTGCCCGCCGACTGCAGCTGGACGACCGCGACGCGTAGCCGGGTCACCAATCGGAGCGACGCTACGGTGTGGGGCGATGCCGCGCCATCCATCTGCTCTGCTCCTTCCTCTGGTCGTGTGCGGCGCGTCGCTCATGGTGGCCTGTAGCGGGAGTGGAAGGGAGTCGGAAGTCGCCTTCGCGCCGCCGCAGA
>Ga0136617_10001589_pt1 | contig 20142 bp, 21 predicted proteins | sample AntDrymUQ3222106_2_FD_129672 | JGI IMG/M metagenome (GOLD analysis project Ga0136617, IMG submission 129672) | Polar desert sand microbial communities from Dry Valleys, Antarctica - metaG UQ322 (21.06) | ecosystem: Environmental > Terrestrial > Soil > Desert | place: Antarctica: Dry Valley...
ACGGCGTAGCGGCGCATCGTGCGCGCGGCAAAGGCCTCGATCGCCGAAGGTTCATCCTGGGCGCTGAAGCCGTGATCGAGCATCCGCAGCAGCAGGGCCGCCCCCGCGATCAGGCCGATGACGATGGTCGCCGCCACGACCTTCGTTCGCCTTCGCATGGGCTAGCGCTTCGCCATGGACGCGCACGAGCTCAACCTCACGACGTCGAAGGCCGTGTCCTCGGGAAGGTGGGCAAGAGCCGCGTGCGGGCGCCGGGGCATCACGGGCGGGGGCGCCACCGCCTGCCGATCACCGACCGGTGAGGCCACCGTCCCCTCCGGGTTTTCGTACCACCCCGGGTCCTCGTCGTAGCTGGCCAGATTCTCGCGGATCTTCATGATGGTGAACATCCCGCCCATGAAGATCGACCCGAACGGCCCTTTGGCGTTTCCCTCGTGCGAGCCCATGAGGAGCGAGTTCCTGGGCTTCCCCATGTCCGGCATGTCGCCCATGCCCGTGCTCATCATGGGCATGAACCCCGGGACGAGGTCGTTGATCCTCGCGTCGACTCCGCTTTGATCGACGCCGGTCATGATGGGGAGGCCGTGTCCCATCTGGTTCATGGTGTGGTGCACCTTGTGGCAGTGCACCGCCCAGTCGCCCGGGTTGTCGGCCACGAACTCGACGTCGCGCGTGGTGCCGGGCGGGATGTTGATGCTGGTCTCGGGGATCCACGCCGTTCTCGGGATCGGCCCGCCATCCGTTGCCGTCCACTGGAAGTTGTGACCGTGAATGTGGATCGGGTGCGAGTCCATGCTGATGTTGGCGATGCGCAGCCGGACGCGGTCACCCAGCTTCACGAGCAGCAGGTCCGTCCCCGGGAACACCCGGCTGTTGAAGGTGAAGACGTTGAAGTCCGTCATCACCGTGGGGTCGGGCACCGAGGTGCCGGGCTTGATGAACCACTCGTTCAGGAAGATCCCGAAGTCACGGTCGATGCGGCGCGGCGGAGTGCGGGGATGGAAGACGAGCAGCCCCATCATCCCCATCGAGAACTGCACCATCTCGTCGAAGTGGGGGTGGTACATCTGGGTGCCGTGCTGGCGGACGGTGAACTCGTACTTGAAGGTCTGGCCGGGCTGGATCGGGGCCTGGTTGAGCCCCGACACGCCATCCATCCCGTTGGGCAGGAGCACGCCGTGCCAGTGCACCGACGTGGGCTCGGGCAACCGGTTCTCGACGTAGATGCGGAGCCGGTCGCCCTCGACGGCCTCGATCGTGGGACCGGGCGTCTGGCCGTTGTATCCCCAGCAGTTCACCTTCAACCCCGGGGCAAACTCCCTCACCACCGGCTCGGCGATGAGATGGAAGGTCTTGCGGCCGTCCTCCATGCGCCAGGGCAGGGTAGAGCCGTTGGGGGTCACCACCGGCGTGTAGGCGCCCGTGCCGTGCTGGGCCTGAGCGGAACGGGCGGCGGCCAGGAGACGCCGCGGATGGATCGCACCCGCCAGGCCGGTGGCCATGGCGGCGGTGCTCGAGAAGAGGAGCCTTCGTCGGGAGTTCATGGGATCACTCGCTCTCTTTCATCCGCTCTTGCTCGAGGGGCGGGAACAGGTCGGGCCGCCGGGGCCCCGATCCCTCCCGGCGAACGGAAAACTGCGACACCCCGAGAAGCGCGGCATCGAGCCCCGTGCGCGCCACCCAGTAGTCACGGCTGGCGATCACTTCCTCGCGCTGCGCGTGGGCCAGGTTCTGCCGCGCCTGCAGCAGCTGGAAGACTCCCGTCAACATCGCGTTGTACTCGAGCTGGGTCAGCTTCAGGATCCGGTCCCGGCGCGGGATCACCACTTCGCGAAGGTAGGTGGCTCGTGCGCGCGCTTCCAGGAGGTTCTCGCGGGCCGCGCGCGCCTCCGACCGCGCCATCGCGGTGAGGGCGGCCAGCCGCTGCTCAGCCTGCCGCAGCATGGCCCGCGCGCGCTCCTTCTGCGCCTTGCCGCGGTTGAAGACCGGGATGGAGACCTCGACCGAGGGGCCCGTGGTCTCCTTGCCGTCGGGCTCCCGTTCGAGATGGACGCCCAGGTCCAGGTCGTCGATAGCCGCCGTGCGGGCGATACCCACCGCGCGCCGCGCGGCATCGATCTCCCCCTGCGCCATGCGAATGTCCAGGCGCCGCGCGATCACCTGCGCCGCGATGTCGGCTTCCGTCGGTTCCGCGGCCGTCAGCGGCGGGAACTCGTCGGGCAACTCGAGGTCGGCGCGCTCGACGAGCCCGAGGTTCATGCCCAGATGCTCACGGGCGGTCAACTCGTCGAGCTGCGCTCGCGCATGGTCCAGCTTGGCCTGCTCGTAACGCGCCTGCTCGTTCTCGAGGTCCAGGTCCGAGATGTTTCCCGCGATGTGCTGCCGGCGCGCGAGCTCGGCCGCCGCCTCCTGGGCCTTCAGGATGGAGTCCTGCCGGGCCAGGACCTTGCGCGCGGCGAGCAGGTCGAAGTAGCTCGTCCGCACGTCGGCGGCAAAGCTGATCACCGCCGCGCTCACGCGTACCTTGGCCACGTCGAACTGGGCCTGCCCCAGCTTCTTGCGGTTGCCGAGCCGCAGCAGGTCCACGATCGACTGCACGAGACCGAGCTCTAGCGGCACGCGTGGCGACCCGGGCAGCCGGAACTCGGCGTGGAAAAGCGGATTGCGGATGGTCCCGGCGGCAAGGAGTTCGGCGCGGGCGATGCCGAGCTCTTCCAGCGTCGCCTGCACTTCACGGTTGTTGGCAAAGGCGACTTCGACCGCGCGGTCGACGGTGAGCTCGCCTTGGAGCAGGGCGGCCACCATGGCGTCGTCGGCCGGCGTGACCGGCTGCTTCGGGTCCCACTTCACCGGCTGTCCCGTCTGCTCCGCGATCGCCTTCTGCACGTCGGCGAAACCGGAATCCTTCGGGGCGGACGCGCAAGCGGACAGCATCGTGACGGCGAGGGCGACGGCTCCGGCGCGAGCGGCTGCGATCATCTGCGGTTCTCCCGGCCGCTCGGCGACGGCTGCGGCTTCGGCATCTGGTGCCCCTCGTGGCCGCTTGCGGGAGGAGAGGCGTTGTCGCGCCCCGCATCGAGGTGCTGGTAGGAGCCGTGGCTCATGCCGTGTCCCCCGCCCGCCATCTCCGCGTTCATGGCGGCGGAGCGGGCGGCGTCTTCCACCGACGTGGAGGCCGGTCGATCCAGCTCGTCGGACTGCAGTACCGTCGCTGGCTGTCCCGGTGTCGCGGTCGAGGATTTGGGCTCGGGTCGCGGCGGAGCCATGGTCATGCTGCCCATTCCCGGCATCTTCGAATGGTCCATGCCGGGCATGTTCGAGTGGTCCATCTTGGGCGACTTCGAGTGATCCATTTTCGAGTGGTCCATCTGCCCGGACCGCGCCGCGCTGCCGCTCGCCGGCTTCATCCCCGGCATGTTCGAGTGGTCCATGCCCGGCATGTTGGAGTGGTCCATCGCCGCCGTGCTGGACTGGCCGGAGCGCGGCGCGCTGCCGGTCGCCGGCTTCATCCCCGCCATGTTCGAGTGGTCCATGCCCGGCATGTTCGAGTGATCCAGGGCCGGCATGTTCGAGTGATCCATGGCCGAGTGGTTCGCCCCCGCCGTGTCCGCCGAGGGCGCGGATGCCGTGGGCTGCGCATCGCCATGCCCGCCGTGTGCCCCACCCGCGCCCGGTGCCACGACGCCTTTCGCGCGCTCCGCGTCGTACGCCGCAGCGCTCCGGCTGGCCGTGCTCTCGTTGCCCTTGCACCCGGCCACGATGACCAGGAACGGGATGACGGCCCAAGCGCGGCTGCATGCCTTTGTCCAACGCGAAGTCATGGATCTACCTCTCTCGATGCGACGACTCTGGGTCACAGCACGCACACTGGGCCGGCGGGATGAACCGCGGCGCCCCCCAGACGGCGGGGGGACGGCGAGCGCAGAAGTGCGCGATGAGCGTCGGCTTCCGGGGAAGCCGCGTCAGCCGGGGATCAGACGCGGAGGATGAGAGACGGCGGGCTGTGGCCGCGGAGTGCGGTCGCCTTTGAAACGAGCGGCGGCGCCAGCGGTTGGATCGCCGGAATCGTGGTGGCCGGCAACAGGGTGGGAGTAGCGGCAGAGGCGCTGTGCGCAGTCGCCGGGGGCGGCGGGTCAGTGTCCAGGTGGCAGCAAGCGGGCGCCTGGCTTGCAATCCCCATCGCGCAGCAGGCGTGGCCGACCGCCTTCCGCCCTGTACCGTCTCCGGGGGTGTCCATCGGGCAGTAGCCGCGGCTCACCGTCGACCCGATGACGAAGGCCAGGGCGACTCCGGCAACGGCGCGCGTCCAAGCGCTGGGCGACGTCACGTTTCCAATGGACCACGTGTGGCCGGAGGTGTCAAACGTGCGTGCGCGGTGCCGCCTTTCCCTGGCGACACCGCGCATGCGCGGACGGTCAGGCCTTCTTCTTGGCGCAGGAACAGTTCGGGGAACAGTTGCACTTCCCGCCCTTGTCACAGGAACAGTTCGCCTGCCCGCATGCGGAACACTTCATGATTTCCTCCCTGGAAGAAAAGTACTGCTCCTACAGTCTCACAGGCGGACCGCGCGCAGGCGCAAAGCGTTCGCGATCACCGAGACCGAGCTCACGCTCATGGCCGCCCCCGCGATGAGCGGGCTCAGCAGCAGCCCGAAGAACGGGTAGAGGGCGCCCGCGGCGATGGGCACCCCCAGCGCGTTGTAGCCAAAGGCGAAGAACAGGTTCTGGCGGATGTTGCGCATGGTGGCCCGGCTGAGCCGCCGCGCGCGCGCGACGCCGCGCAGGTCGCCCTTCACGAGGGTGATCCCCGCGCTCTCGATGGCCACGTCGGCCCCGGTCCCCATGGCGATGCCCACGTTGGCCTGGGCGAGCGCAGGCGCATCGTTGATACCGTCGCCGGCCATGGCCACCCGCCGGCCCTCGGACTGCAGCCTCTTCACCACCTCGAGCTTCTGCTCCGGCAGCACGTCCGCCTCCACCTCGTCGATTCCCACCTGGCGGGCCACCGCCTCCGCAGTCCGGCGGTTGTCGCCCGTGAGCATGACCACGCGCACGCCGTCCTTGCGCAGGCTCGCGATCGCCTCCCTGGACGACTCCTTGATGGGGTCCGCCACCGCGACCAGCCCGGCGTACGCGCCGTCGATGCCGACGAAGAGGACGGTCTGCCCTTCCGCGCGCAGCCGGTCGGCCTCATCGACCGCCGCCCCGAGGGCGATGGAGTTCTCCTCGAACAGCTTCTTGTTCCCGAGGAGGACGCGCTTCCCCTCGACGGTTCCGCTGACCCCGCGGCCGGTGTGCGACTCGAATCCCTCCGCGGCAGCCGGGGCCAGGCCCCTGGCCTCGGCGCCCTTCACGATGGCCTCCGCCAGCGGGTGCTCGCTCGCCCGTTCGAGGCCGGCCGCGAGCCGCAGGACGTCGGCTTCCGCATGCGGCCCGGCCACCGCCACCGCGACGAGCTTCGGCTTGCCCTCGGTCAGGGTGCCCGTCTTGTCCACCACCAGCGTGTCGATTGCCTCCATTGCTTCCAGCGCCTCGGCGTTCTTGATGAGGATGCCCGACCCCGCGCCTTTCCCGACCCCGACCATGATCGACATCGGCGTGGCCAGGCCGAGCGCGCAGGGGCAGGCGATGATCAGGACGGCGACCGCGTTGACCACGGCATGGGCCATCCGGGGCTGCGGACCGGCCAGGGCCCAGACGACGAACGCCACGGCCGCGACCACGAACACCGCCGGCACGAACACCGCGGCGACGCGGTCGACCATGCGCTGAATGGGCGCCCGGCTCCGCTGCGCTTCGCCGACGACCTTCACGATGCGGGCGAGGAGCGTATCGGCCCCCACGTGCTCGGCCTTCATGAGGATGCTGCCCGTGCCGTTCAACGTGGCGCCCGTCACCTTGGCGCCCTTCTCCTTCTCCACCGGGATCGGCTCGCCGCTGATCATCGACTCGTCCACCGCACTGCGCCCGTCCACGACGATGCCGTCCACCGGCACCTTCTCGCCGGGCCGCACGCGAAGGATGTCTCCCACCTTCACCGTCGCCACCGCGACGTCCTCCTCGCGTCCGTCCGGGTGGACGATGCGCGCGGTAGCCGGCGCGAGCCCGAGCAGGGCCCGGATGGCGCCTCCGGTGCGGCGACGCGCGCGCAACTCGAGCACCTGGCCGAGGAGCACGAGCAGGACCACGAGCGCCGCCACTTCGAAATACAAGCCCACCTGGCCGTGCTCGTCGCGGAAGGAAGCGGGAAAGACCACCGGGAACGCCGTTCCCACCACGCTGTAGAGATACGCGGTGGCCACCCCGACGCCGATGAGGGTGAACATGTTCGGGCTGCGGTTCACGAAGGACGCCCACATCCGCTGGAAGAACGGCCACCCGCCCCACAACACGACCGGGGTCGAAAGGGCGAGCTGGATCCAGCCGCTCGCGCGCGATCCGATCATCGATCCCCCGATGACATGGGTCATGGCGAGGAGCACCACGATCGCCGTGGGGGCGAGGCAGACCCAGAACCGCCGCGACATGGAAACGAGCTCGGGGTCCTCTTCGTCGGTCAGCGTGACGGTAAGCGGCTCGAGCGCCATGCCGCAGATGGGACAGCTTCCCGGTCCCGCGCGCACGATCTCCGGGTGCATCGGGCACGTGTACTGCGCGGCGTCGGTGCCCGGCAAAGGCGCCGACGCCGTCCCCTTCACCCACCCTTCAGGGTCTTCGCGGAACTTCTGATGGCAGTCCTCCGCGCAGAACCAGAATTTCTCGCCCTCGAAGGTCTCCGTCCCCACGGCGTCTCCCGGTTCGATGGTCATCCCGCAAACCGGGTCCGTCACCTCCGTCACTTCGCGTACTGGCCGGGGTTCGCGTCGAACTTTTTCTTGCAGCCCGCGGAACAGAAGTAGATCGTCCGGCCTCCCTGCTGGCTGGTTCCCGCGGCCTTTTTCGGGTCGACACTCATCACGCACACCGGATCCTTTTCCATCGGTATCTCCTTTGTTTTTCCTCGTGCGCCGTTGCCGCCGATCGGTTCGCGGCTTCACACGAGCAGACGCACGACTCCTCTCGACATTACACCTCTGCCCAGTCAACCGATTTTCGCGAGGCGATGGGTGAATCTACGAGGAACGACAGTGGCAATCGCCGCACCCGGCTGCGGCGCAGGCCCCGCAGGACTGCAGGACCTGCTTCCGGAGAGCCTGCCGGGCCCGGAACACCCTCACCGCGGCGTTGTTCGCGGTGATCCCCTGCTCGGCGGCGAACGCGGCCACGGAAACGCCCTCGATCTCGATCCGCGCCAGGGCTTCCGCGTACTCCGGCTTCAGCGTGGCGGCAAGACGTGTGACGCATTGACAGACGGCATCGTGAACGTCCGTGCCGGGCTGCGCTTTCTCCAACTCGCGGCCGAACGCCTCCAAGGCACGTTGCGAAGCCGCGTGACGGCGGTAGTGATCCACCACCGCGTTGCGCAGGATCCTGAAGAACCACGCGGTGACGGAGTCGCCCTCGCGCAGGTCCTCGATCCGGGCCGCGGCGCGCCCGAACCCTTCCTGCAGGATGTCCTCGGCGGTGGCGCGATCCCCCACGCGCTTCTCCAGGAAGCGGAGAAACAGGTGCCGGTTCTGGACGAGCGCCTCGAGGGTCACGGGCGCGGGCCCGCCGGCCGCCCTGCGCAACGGCCGCAGCGTCGTTTGTCCCTGGCGGGCGAAGTCGATCGCCTCGCCGAGGATGCGCGTCGCTTCCTGCGGGGCGTGGAAACCGTTCGAGTGCTCCGACTCCACGAAGTCGACGTAGAACTGTGCGCGGCGCTGGAGCGCCGGTCCGAGCTCGGGGTCCGGGACGCCCGACGTCTGCGACGCCTCGATGTCGGCGATGAGGCGACCACCGCGTCCATGGCCACGTTGCGCAGCTTGAAGGTCCTCTCCTGGATGGTCTCGACGCGGGCGAGCAGCTCGGCCTCCAACACCTTGTGGCAGGTCCGACAGGCGGTGGCCATGTTCAGAAGCGGGCTGCGGACGTGGTGGTCGCTGATCTTCAGCGTCGTTATCTGGCTTCTCGTCGCCAACTTTCTCGGGGAGTAGCGCCGTCAACCGGCCGGTCCCGACAAACAGAAGAAAACTGACGACTGAAATGAGAAGAACGACCACGCACTCTCCGGGAGTTGCACGTTAACGCTCGATCACGATGCCGTGCGTCAAGAAGAGCACCAACCCCCAAACCCTGAGCAGGGTGGGCAGAAGGAGGGCGACGACGACCGCGGATACGCCCCTTCCGATCCACCGCGCTTCCTCACGAGACGGCGAGCCGGATGCGCGGCCGAAGGGCCGGCACGGGCGCGCCCTGCGCCGCGTCTTTGGCGCAAACGGGAGCGATCGCCGCCGCCACCGCTCCCAGTTGTATTGCCTGGCGTCGGGTGAAGGTCGTGCCGCAGACCGTAGTCGAAGTCCCGACGGCGGAGCGTAGAATGATGCTGTGCCCGATCGTCGCCTCGAGGTCATGCTTCGACTCGTGGTGTCCAGGGCGGCCCGAGGGATGGCGCTGGTCGCGCTCGCGCTGATCGCGGGTGCCATGGCCGCTCCGGCCGCCGCGGAAACCCTGAGGGTCGTGGTCAGCGACGCGGTGAGCGGGCAACCCGTGGAAGGTGCAACCGTCGAGCTCGACGGCACTACGCCTGCCATCGTGACCGACTCGAGCGGGCAGGCGGCGTTTGCGACCCCGCCGGCGCGCACGAACGTGCGCCTCCGCGTGTCCGCCCATGGGTACGAATTCGCGGAGCGGCTCCTGCACACCGACGGCGCCCGCGAACCACGCCTGGGGGTCCTGCTCCAGCCCAGCACCCTGCGGCTCAACGATTCGGTCGTGGTCACGGCGCAACGGGAACCCTCTCCCGTGCTCGACGTTCCGCGGTCGATATCCGTGCTCGAAGCGCGCGATGTCCATCGGCGGATGCCCCGCACGACACCGGAAGCGTTGATGGACGCGACCGGCGTCTTCGTGCAGAAGACCAATCACGGCGGGGGCTCCCCGATCGTACGGGGCCTGGTGGGCAACCACGTCCTGGTGCTGGTGGACGGGGTCCGCCTGAACAATGCCACCTTCCGTTACGGTCCGAACCAGTATCTCGCCACCGTCGACCCGTATTCGATCGAGCGGCTCGAAGTCGTCCGAGGTCCCGGATCGGTGGCCTACGGGAGCGATGCGCTGGGTGGGGTCTTGAACGTCATCACCGCGCGGCCCTCGTTCAATGCGGATGGCTTCCGTCTCGGTGGCCGACTCATGCCCAAGTTCGCCAGCGCGGGGATGGAGCGGGGCGGCCGCGCCGACGTACAGGCGGGCGGACGGAACGTGGCGCTGCTGGCCGGGTTCAGCTACCGCGACCACGGCGATCTGAAGGCGGGCCGCGGGCTCGGCGTGGAGGCTCCTTCGGGGTACACGGAACGAAACGGCGACGGGCACCTCCTGGTGCGACTCTCCACGCGCCACCTTTTGCACGCCGTCTACCAGCACGTCCGGCAGGACGATGTCCCCCGCTACGACCAGGTCCAGCAGCGCGGGTACCAGCGATACGCCTTCGATCCCCAGGTGCGGCAGCTCGCCTACGTTCAGCTCGAGTCGTCCTTCGCGTCGCGCTGGGTGGAAAGCCTCAGGATTACCCCATCCTTCCACCGCTCGTCGGAGCGTCGCGAGGTCCAGAGGCAGGGCGCGAGCGTGCAGGTCCGCGAGCAGGACACGGTAGACGCGCTCGGCCTCACCCTGGAGGCGCGCTCACGGCCCGCCCCGGGCTGGTCGATCGGCTCGGGTGTCGAGGGCTATTTCGACCGCGTGCGCAGCGCGCGCGAGGACGTCGACCTCGAGACGGCGCTCGCCGTGGCCCGGCGCGGCATGTACCCGGACGGCGCCGCCGCGCGCTCGGCGGCGGTGTTCGTGCACAGCTCGCTCGACTGGCGCCGGCTCGTCCTCGATGTGGGTGGCAGGCTCACCCGCTACGGCGTGGACGCGGACGATGCGAGCTTTGGCACGCTGCGCCTGCGCCACTCCGCGGCGGTCGGGACGGCGGCCCTCCTGTGGAAGGTCACGCCGGAGCACCGCCTCTTCGGCGCGGTGTCGCAGGGCTTCCGCGCGCCCAACGTGGACGACGTGAGCACGCTCGGCCGCTTCGACTTCGGCGTGGAGGTTCCGAGCCCCGACCTGCTACCGGAGAGGTCGATCAACTACGAAGCGGGCTTCAAGAGCCGCCTCTCCCGTCTCGCAATGGGCGTTTCCGTCTACCGCAACAACCTCTCGAACCTGATCGACCGCGTGCCGTCCGAATACGAGGGATCCCCCGTCCTCGAGGGACAGCCGGTCTACCGGCGCGCCAACCTCGGCCGTGCCTACGTGCGCGGGGTGGAGGCCGACATCGAGGGCCGGCTGCGGCAAGACCTCCTCGCGTTCGGCGCTCTCACCTACACCTACGGTCAGCAGGTCACGACCGGCGAACCGCTGCGGCGCATCCCGCCGTTTTTCGGCCAGCTCGGGTTGCGCTGGGAGCGCCGCCGGGGGATGTCGCTGGGAGCGGCAGTTCTGCTCGCGGGCCGGCAGGAGCGGCTGGCCGCAGGCGACAAGGCCGATCACCGCATCGCGACGGGGGGTACGCCGGGATGGAGGGTCCTGAAAGCGCACGCGGGCTACCGATTCGGGTCCGGGCTCGAGGTGCGGAGCGGGATCGAAAACGTCTTCGACGCGGCCTATCGGATCCACGGCTCGGGGGTGGACGGCTACGGGCGACATGCCTGGATCGGGGCGATGATCCGTTTCTAGTTCGCGCTCGCTTCCAGAGCGCGTGCTCGAAGGATTGTGCTTGAGCCCGCGCCCATGGTCGGCGGGCTGGTGACGTCCTTTGCCCTGGAGTTGCTCGTGTACCCGGCGATCTACCTGCTGTGGCGGCAGCGCTCGCTCGAACCAGGAGTTGCTGCGCGTTGAGCAAGTAGTCTCGGACCGCCGCGTCACGCGATGTTCAATGGCTCCGCAGGCCACCGCCGGTGAGGTGCATGACCAGGAACAGCAGGGCCAGGCCCGCAGCGTGGAACCCAACGAAATACACCCAGCTTGGTGCCCTGATGTCTGACACCACGCCCGGAACCACGCCGGACTCGGGATCGGAGGGCAAGACAGCCAGCGTCACCCTGGGCCGCTCGTGCTGATTGCGCCGCCCGTACGGGGTCATGCCCCACGGCTTGTATACGGACAGGACCGTTGCCGCCAGCAGCACGAGCAGGCCACCCCCGGCATGGATCACGAGTTGGATCCGCAGCGCGCGGAAGTCGGCGGTGGACAGTGTCGTCCCTGCCGCCAGCCCGGACATGTAGGTTACGGCCGGCATGTGCCGCAGCAAGACGACGGAGGCCGCCGTCGTCAACAGGAACTTCGCCAGGACCCACCAGTGCTGGAACAAGCCCCACCGGGTGCCCAGAGCCTCGACGAGCCCGGCCAGCAGTGTCGCGAGGCTGAATGGGACGATGACGTACCAGCCGATGGCCTCCATCGAGAGGTAGGCGGCACGCACCATCGGAGCATCGTGGCTGGTCAGACCGAGGATGGCCAGGGCGAGATAGGCAACGACGGCGCCGAGCCAACCGACCGACAGGACGATGTGTGCCGTGAGCGCGAACTTGCGGAGACCTGGTGTCATGGTCATCGCCTTCCTCCCGAAAGGGTCCAAAGTTAGCATGCGCAACACTGTCGACAATGCAGGTGGAACCGGTCGTCGGGGTGCGCCGAGCACGTCCCCGGCTTCCCGGACCATGGGGGTTGCGGGGCGGTCGTCCTCATGGTCAAATGGATGACTGTGAAGTTCGCCCGGCGCCGGTTGACCGCGATCCTGCTCACCCTCACGGCGGTGCTCTGCAGTCCCGCCGGGGTGTGCGCGATAGAAGGCGTGGCCGCCACCGTTCAGCCGGCAGCCCATGGACATGCCTGCTCCCAGTCCACGGACAAGACTTTCCTCGACAGAAACGACGATTCCTGCTGCTCCGAACCGCGCTCGGGCTTCGTCACCGTCCTGCGCTTCACGCTGCAGAAGCAAGCCTCGGCCGTACCCATCACGTTCGACCTCGGCCCTGCCTTGTCGATGTGCTCCGTGACGTTCCGCGCCAACGATCGGCGCCCGCCCCTCGTCCTCAGGATCTGATCCTCTCCGCCATTCCAGGCCGCGGGCATTTGCGCCCGCGCTCAGTTCAACCGCCTTCCAGTGGAGAGAGTCATGAAGCTTGCCATGTTGACGTCCGTCGGCCTTTCGGCCCTTGCCGTGGCCGCATTCGCATCTCAGTCCGCGACCCCCGCAACCGGGAAGTCGGAGTCTCCCAGGTCGTGTTGCGCGAAGAAGTCGGCCGGCGCGCCCATGAAGTGCGAGAAGCCGGCCGCCGTCACCGGGGACGCTTCGAAAAATGCCGCGCCGAAGTCGGGCCAGATGAGGTGCTCGCTCACCGGCAAGGTCGTGGACACGTGCTGCTGCGTCGAGCGCGAGGGAAAGACCCACTGCACGCTCGCCGACAAGGACGTGGCGGAATGCTGCTGCACCCCGGTCGAGGACGAGAAGACCGCCTCCTCGAAGGTCAACTAGACTGTCAGGGCCGGCGGTCTTCCGCCGGCCCCGTTTTGCTCATGAATCGCCTCGCCGCCTGCCTGCTCGTCGTGCTTTCCGGCTGCTCCGGCCCGCGCACGGAGACGCCGCTCTCCGTTCGCGACATGGCCTCGCCCGCCGGCGCCGGCAGCGGCGAGCCGAACCTCGCGGTGGGCGCCGACGGCCACGTCCTCCTGAGTTGGATCGAGCCCGCAGGCGAGGGTCGTCACGCGCTGAAGTTCGCCACTCTCGACGGTGAGACCTGGTCCGCGCCGCGCACGATCGCCCAAGGCGCGGGATGGTTCGTGAACTGGGCCGACTTTCCCGCGCTGGCCGCTCTTCCGGACGGGACGCTGTTCGCCCACTGGCTGGCGAAGAGCGGGCCGTCGACGTACGCCTACGACGTGCAGGTGGTGACCTCGCGCGACGGCGGCCGGACGTGGAGCCGCCCGGTCGTTCCCCACCGCGACGGCACTCAAACCGAGCACGGCTTCGTCTCCATGACGGCGGCGACCGCGGCGATGGGCGTCGTCTGGCTCGACGGAAGGAAGACCGCGGGGGCGGGGCACGGGGATCACGGCGCACCGGGGGCGGCGATGGCGCTGATGTTTACCACCCTCGACCCGAGCGGCGCTCCCGGACCGGAGACGGTCCTCGACGACCGCGTCTGCGACTGCTGCCAGACGGACGCGGCGCGCTCCGGCGACACGACGCTCGTCGTCTATCGCGATCGGTCCGACAAGGAGGTGCGCGACATCTCGATCGTGCGTCTGGCCGGCGGGAAGTGGTCGGCGCCGCGCACGGTCGCCGATGACCGATGGGAGATCAACGGGTGCCCGGTGAACGGCCCCGCCGTGGCCGCCGAGGGATCGACGGTCGCGGTGGCCTGGTTCACGGCCGCGAATGACAAGCCGATGGTCAAGATCGCGTTCTCCGGCGACGGCGGAGAGCGCTTCGAGCGTCCGGTCCAGGTGGACGAAGGGCGCCCGCTCGGCCGCGTCGACGTCGTCATGGATGGCGACGGCGCTCTCGTCAGCTGGCTGGAGCAGGGTGAAGCGGGCGCGGCCGCGGTCCGCCTGCGCCGCATCGCGCGGGACGGTTCGCGCGGCCCTGTCGCCACCATCGCGGAGTCCACGGGCGCGCGTTCGAGCGGATTCCCGCGGCTGGCTCGCTCCGGGTCGAAGGTCGTGGTGGCCTGGCGCGACGCCGCGGATCCACCGAAGGTGCGGACGGCCGGGATCGACCTAGCGCCAAAGGCCCCCTGAACGCCGATCAGCGGCGCGCGATCATCATCAAGTGGGCGCTCGCGGCGAGGAGCGCGGGCTCGGCCTCGATCCGCCGCAGGAGGTCCATCAGCAACGCCCAGTGCGCGGCGTCGGCGGCGCGCTCCGCGATGTCGGGAAGCAGCCAGGCCGGCCCTTCGATGGCGACGACCTTCGCATCGGGAAAACCCGCTTCGGCAGCCTCGGACTGCAGATCCTCCGGGCGATGGAAGAACGCGGTCGTGAAATAGTCGAGGCGGTCCGTCGGGTTGCGGTGCTGCCCGTCGGCGAGATCGCGGGCGAGGAGCTCGCGGAATCGCGGATCGTCGATGAGGCGCCTCGAAAGGCCGTCGAGCAGGGACGCGAACCGCGAGATGCCCACCGCCGCCAGCACGCCGCCCGGCCGCAACACTCGGCGCGCCTCCATGAGCGCGGCGATCCGGTCGGCGCGCTCGGTCAGGTGGTAGAGCGGCCCCATCAGCAGCACCGCGTCCACGGACGCGTCCGCTTCCTCGAGGCGGCGCGCATCGCCGATCCCGGCGTCGATGGCCACCCCGGCGGTGGCCGCCGCAATGCGGGCCTGCTCGATGTGCAGAGGAACGGGTTCGACCAGACCCATGTCGTACCCGCGGCTGGCGAGCCAGACGGAATAGACGCCCGGTCCGCCTCCGACGTCGAGCACCCGCGCCGGCGGCGGTGGAAGGTGGCGCGACAGGACGTCCATCGAGCGCGCCCGCTCGAGGACGCCCGCGTGATTCAGGAGCCGCGGCGCCTCGATGCCCGCCTCGTAGTGGTCGAGGATCTCGCGCTCCATGGCGGCGAGGCTACCCGGCGCGCCCGCGCGGCGTCAATTAGAATTGCTGCGTGAAGACACGCACCGAGAAGGACACGTTCGGGCCCATCGAGGTCCCCGCGGACCGCCTCTGGGGCGCGCAGACGCAACGGTCGCTCCATCACTTCCGCATCTCCGGCGAGCGGATGCCGCGCGCGCTGCTGCACGCGCTGGCGACGGTGAAGAAGGCGGCCGCCCTCGTCAACGTCGACCTCGGGGACCTCGATCGCGAAAAGGCGCGCGCGGTCGTCGTCGCCGCCGACGAGGTGCTGGCCGGTCGCCACGACGACGAGTTCCCGCTCGTGGTCTGGCAAACCGGCAGCGGCACGCAGACGAACATGAACATGAACGAGGTGCTGGCAAACCGCGCCAGCGAGATCCTCGGCGGCGAGCGCGGGGACAAGCGGAAGGTCCACCCCAACGACGACGTGAACCGCGGGCAATCAAGCAACGACGTCTTCCCCACCGCAATGAGCGTGGCTGCGGTGGAGGCGCTCCGCGATCACGTCCTGCCCCGCGTCGCCGCGTTGCGTGACGCGCTGGCCGAGAAGTCGCGCTCGTTTGCCGGCATCGTCAAGATCGGCCGGACCCATCTCCAGGACGCGACGCCACTGACCCTCGGCCAGGAGTTCTCGGGTTACGTCTCCCAGCTCGACCACGGCATCGCGCACATCGAGGCCGCGCTGCCCCACCTGTGCGAGCTGGCGCTGGGCGGGACCGCGGTCGGCACGGGGCTGAACGCGCATCCCGAGTACGCGGTGCGCGTCGCGGACAAGCTGACGGAGTTGACCGGTCATCCCTTCGTCACCGCGCCCAACAAGTTCGAGGCGCTCGCCGGCAACGACGCCATCGTCCACGCGCACGGCGCGCTGAAGACCCTCGCCGCCTCGCTCAACAAGATCGCCAACGACGTGCGGTGGCTTGCCTCCGGGCCGCGCTGCGGCATCGGCGAGATCACGATCCCCGAGAACGAACCCGGCAGCTCGATCATGCCCGGCAAAGTGAATCCCACCCAGGCCGAAGCGCTCACGATGGCCTGCGCCCAGGTCATGGGCGCCGACGTCGCCGTCAACATCGGGGGGGCGTCCGGCAACTTCGAGCTGAACGTCTTCAAGCCGATGATCATCTTCAACTTCCTGATGAGCGCACGGCTGCTCGGCGACGCCTGCGAGAGCTTCCGCGAGCACTGCGTGGTCGGCATCGAGGCAAACCTGCCGCGCATCAAGGAGAACCTCGACGACTCGCTGATGCTCGTGACCGCGCTCAACCCGCACATCGGCTACGACAATGCGGCGAAGATCGCCAAGACGGCGCACAAGACGGGCAAGACGTTGAAGGAGACGGCGATCGAGCTCGGCCTGGTCACGGCCGAGCAGTTCGATCAGTGGGTACGGCCGGAGAAGATGGTCGGTTAGCGGGGCATCACGCGGCGGCGAACACGACGAAGACGCCGAACGCCACCACCAGCGCCGTCCACAACGCCCCGAACGCGACCATCGCCCAGAGAAAGGAAGCCTCTGCCCCGGCGACGGATGCTTTTGACGGATCGGCGGGATCGAAGAGGACCTCGACGGACTTGCCCGGGGCGTAGCCGAACATCCTGCCGCCCACGGTAGTCTCGAACTCGACGACGGGCCCGCCGGGCGGCGCAAAGGCGATCACCGGGAACTCACCGTCGTCGTATCCCGGCCCCTGTGCCATTCGGACGACGGTCCCGCGTGCCCGGCGGTGGCCGGCCGCCGCGCGGCGGGAGGCGCGCAGGAACCAGGCTCCCCCCGCCATGAACGCAACCCCGACGAGGAGGAAGCCGAGCAACACGATCACGGCTCCCGGGGGAACGTTCGCAGCGCTCACCGGAAGTAGCCCGACACGCGCCACTTGCCGTCGTGGTCTCCCATCAGCCGAACACGCGAGGCCCCGCCGCCAGGAAGCAGGCGCCGAGGACCATCCCCACGGCGATGAAGCCGCCCACCGCGATCACGAGCTGGGCAAGGAGCCGAACTCCCACGGGCCGCGGCGAGGCACCGCGCTCCAGCGCGGACTGGTCCGCCAAGCCGAAGACGATGCCGGCGACGAAGATCCCATACAGCGGGATGAGTCCGGCAGCAAAGCGGAGCCCGGTGTGCGCCGCTGAGCTCTTGGGCTCGGGATTGAACCCGGCGCAATAGGCGTAGACCGCCCACGCGATCGGGAACCCGACCAGGAAACTGACGCCGACCGTCCACGCCAGGGCCCGCGCCATGTCCACTCGCGGCAGGGACGTGCGCCCCCAGGCAAGGGCGGCCAGCGTCACGAGGCCAACCGGGCCGAAGATGGCCCAGCTCAGGCCCAGCCCTTTCGCGAACTCCACGGCCTCGGTCATCGGGCAACCACGCGACAGGGCACCGGGTCACTCTTTCCCACAGGCCGTGGGCCACTTTGTTCTCCCCAGATCGCCATTGAGGTGGCCGAGTATCGCAGTTCGGTCATGCCCGTGCGATCAGCCGCCGAGGACGGCTTCCGCCCGATCTCCACGAGCATCGGGGGGTCGATCAGCCGGCTGACCTCGACCATGCTCGTCGCGGGACGGATGGAACCCGGTCACCGTCCTGCAGCGGACGTCGACCTGCGTCTCAACCCGCACGTCCACATGGTCGCTCTCGACGGTGCATGGTACAAGGACGGCACCGCGCTGGCCTGGCGCGCTGGGGCACCTGAAGACGAGCGAAGTGGGCGAGGTGCTGGGGCGGGCCGTTCGGCGCATCGACCGCCGCCAGCGCCGGCGCTCGATCCGGCGTCCCGTCCGCGGTAGGGACACACCCTTCTCTCCAGCGCGGTGTCGTTCCCTGTGATCCGAGCACCTTGTCCGCGGGCGTCAGGCCAGTGCAGTTCGCCGGAGGGGAACAGCCGCTCCGTACGTCAGCGTGCGCCAGAGCCACTCGAGGGGGCCGAACTGGAACTGCCGCAGCCACAAGCGGCTCAGCGCAACCTGCAAGGCGTAGATCGCCAGGCCGATGGGAAGGTAGACAGCGGGCCCGACGTCTCCCCCGAGGCCGAGACCCACGCCGCGGAAGATGAACATGCACATCGCACTCTGCGCCACATAGTTCGTGAGCGCCATCCGCCCGACAGGGATGAAGGCGCCCAACAGCCTGCGGCCGCCGCCGCGGAGCCAGAGGAGCGCCAGAAGGCTCACGTACCCCGCGCTCAGCGGAAGGACGCCGATCGCGGCCACTCCCTCGTGCAGCAGCGACTCCGACTCGAACGTCCGTGCGTACACGGCGTTGAGCGGCAAGCCGAGGACCAGACCGCCCACGGCGACACGCCGGAGCGCCGGCGCAAGGCCGTCGAGCCGGGCGTGGACCGCACTTCGCCCGAGGCAAAAGCCAATGAGGAAGCACCCGAAGATCTTCAGGAGCATGCCGCTCGTGACGAGATAGTCGAGCTGCCCGAACGACGCGCTGAAGTTCAGGAGACCGATGTCGCCCCAGCTGCCCTCGCTCCAGGTCGCCACGCGGCCCGAGAGGGTGAACCCGAAACGTGCGAAGAGCCAGTCACGCGGAGCAGTCAGAAGGTCCGGAGGCAGTCCTCCGAAACATTTGATGACGAACGGAGAGAGGAGCGCCACCGCGGACGCCAGGAGGATCGCCCCGTCACTGGCTCTCACGAATGGCAGCAACAGGGCTCCGCACAAGGCGTAGGCCATCAGGATGTCGTTGTGCCAGAACAAGACCGCGTGGAGAGCCCCGATGAGGAGGAGGAAGAACATGCGACGCAGGAAGAATCCGCTGAAACGAATGCCTTTCGCTTCGGTCCGGGTCAGGAGGATGGAGAACCCGATGCCGAACAGCACGGAGAAGATGGTGTAGAACTTCGCTTCGATGAAGACGAGCTCGAGGAAGTCAAGCCCCTTGTCGACCGGGGCAGTGGTCAGCCGCGCCTTCGCTTCCTCCGGGAGGTAGAGGTACAGCGACAGCGAGATCATGTTGGCGAGGATGATGCCGAGGAGCGCGAAGCCGCGGAGCGCGTCCAGGAATTCATGCCGCTCCGTCTGCAGCAAGGGCGTGATGTCGGGGGTCGGAGCGGTGGCGGCCATCACGTGCCGCCTACGATACCCGGGATCATGTGGTCGGCACGTCGCCAAGGCCCGCGCTCTGTCGACTCGCGGCAGCGACCAGGCAAGGGCGGCCAGGGTCACGAGGCCAACCGGGCCGGCGTGTCGCCATCGAGGTGCCGAGTCGCAGAATTTCTACACGTTCAGGCGACGCGGCCGCGCGAACTCGGTCTGGACCGAGTACTCCATTCCGTCATGCCCGTGCGGTCAGCCGCCAAGGACGGCTTCCGCCTCGATCTCCACCAACATGACCGGGTCGATCAGGCGGCTGACCTCGACCATGCTCGTCGCGGGGCGGATGGTCCCGAACACCTCGCCGTGCGCGCGGCCCACCGCCTCCCAGTCGCGCTCGATGGCGACGACGTACATGCGCGTCCGGACCACGTCTTCGAGACGCGCGCCCGCGCGGGCCAGCGCGTTCTCGATGTTGCGCAGCGTCTGCACGGCCTGGGCGTAGGCATCGCCGGGACCGACGATCGCGCCCGTGTCGTCGGTGGCCGTCGTTCCGGACACGTGGACGACGTTGCCCACGCGCACCGCCCGCGAGTAGCCGACGATGGGCTCCCAGCGCGTGCCGCTGCCGAAATTCTCGCGGTTCAGAAGCCGCCCTTGCTGTCGAGCAGCAGCGTGACGGGCCCGTCGTTCACGAGCTCGACCTCCATCGTGGCGCGGAAGACGCCTTCGGCGACGCGCAGGCCGGTCGCCGCGGCGCGGGCCACGAAATGCCGGTACAGGTCCTGCGCGGCCTCCGGCGGGGCCGCCGCCACGTAGCTCGGCCGGCGACCGCGCCTCACGTCCCCGAAAAGCGTGAACTGGGAGACGACGAGCAGCGCCCCGCCGATGTCCAGCGCGGAGAGGTTCATCTGGCCCGCGGGATCGTCGAAGACGCGGAGGTGCGCGATTTTCTCCGCCAGGGCGTCCGCATCCCCCGTCGCGTCGTCCCGCCCCACGGCAATCAGGACGAGAAGACCGCGGCCGATCTCGCCGGTTGTGGCGCCGTCGACCCGGACCGCGGCTCTCGAGACGCGCTGTACGACCGCCCGGATGGGAGTTAGTCCTCGAGCACGAAGGTGATGAGCATGTTCACCTGGTAGCTCACCGGCTTGCCGTTCTTGATCTCGATGCGCTGCTCCTTCACCCATGCGGAGGTGACGTTGCGCATGGTCTTGTTCACGCGGGTGATCCCGATCTGGATCGCCTCTTCGAAGCTGCGGCCCGACCGGGCGCTGATCTCGATCACCCGCGCCACCCCGACGCCGCCCTCCTGCGTCGCCTTGCCCTGTCCGCCCTGTCCGGCCCGTCCCTCGTTGTCGTTCTTCGCCATGTGACCTCCTTTCCCATCATATGCGGGGGTGCGATAC
>Ga0136617_10001590_pt1 | contig 20124 bp, 25 predicted proteins | sample AntDrymUQ3222106_2_FD_129672 | JGI IMG/M metagenome (GOLD analysis project Ga0136617, IMG submission 129672) | Polar desert sand microbial communities from Dry Valleys, Antarctica - metaG UQ322 (21.06) | ecosystem: Environmental > Terrestrial > Soil > Desert | place: Antarctica: Dry Valley...
CGATCCATGCGCGACAACCGCCCAAGACTCCGGCGATGAGTAGGCTGCAACGTCTCCTTAGCCTGGACGATTTCGACGCCGCGGCGGCCACGCACTTGCCGCGACCCATCTTCGGCTACGTCGCCGGAGCGGCCGAGACAAACTGGTCACATGACGACAACCGCGCCGCGTTTGGTGAATTCGGCTTTATCCCACGCGTGCTCGTCGATGTGTCAAAGCGTTCACAGCAGACGTCTCTCTTCGGCCGCGTTTACGCGGCTCCGTTCGGAATCGCACCGCTCGGCATCAGCGCGCTGTACGCCTACCGCGGCGACATCGTGCTGGCGCGGGCGGCGGCCGCGGCGAACATCCCGATGATACTGAGCGGCTCCTCGCTGATCCGTCTGGAGGAGGTCGCGCAGGCAGGACCAACTGCCTGGTTCCAGGCCTACCTTCCCGACGATGCGCCGCGGATCACGGCACTCATCGAACGAGTAGCGCGCGCCGACTTCGCGACGCTGGTGATTACCGTCGACGTACCGGTGTGGGCCAACCGCGAGAACAACGTCAGGGCGGGGTTCGCAACACCTCTCCGGCCAACGTTACGTTTGGCATGGGACGGGATCATGCATCCCCGGTGGCTTGTCGGAACCTTCCTGCGCACGCTGTTGCGGCACGGCATGCCGCACTTCGAAAACAATTATGCGACGCGCGGCGCCCCGATCCTGTCGGCTAGCGTTGCGCGCGAGTTCTCCGACCGCGGAACTTTGAACTGGGAGCATTTCGCACTCGTCCGCCGTCTCTGGAAAGGCCAGCTGGTGATCAAGGGGATTCTCGACCGCGAGGACGCGCGAATTGCCCGTGACGCCGGCGCCGACGGCATCATCGTGTCGAACCACGGTGGCCGCCAGTTGGACGGCGCGGTGGCGCCGCTGCGCGTCCTGCCCGGGATCGTGGCGATGTGTCCGGACATTCCGGTCATGATGGACAGCGGCGTGCGCCGCGGCACCGATGTGCTGAAGGCCTTGGCGCTAGGTGCGAAGTTCGTGTTTGCCGGACGGCCGTTCGCCTACGCCGCGGCCATCGGCGGAGAACCCGGTGTCAGCCATGCGATCGGCCTCTTGTCCGACGAGATCTTCCGTGACATGGCGATGCTGGGCATCACCGACCTCGACAAGCTCAGCCCAAATCAACTCGTCCGGCTCAAAGGACATTCGCCGGAGTAATGACCACGCTCCGCCGTTGCTTTAGAGCAACCAAGAAGATGTACATGCCCAACGCCGCCACGACGTGCTTGAGCGTATGGCCGCTGACGATCTGACCGAACGAAAACACCAGCTGATCCGTCACCTCGAATAGCTTGGCCAACGCGTACATACCCAATACAGCCCACACCAACCCTACGCGCGACAACTGCGACGGAAACAACAAGAGCACCAACGGCACCAGCGCTGCGGGTAGGTACTGGACAAGCAGGTAAGGGCGAAGATCGCCTTCGTTAGCGCGCTCGCTCAAGTGCCAGTAGACAACCGAAGCCAGCCCGAGCAAAAACAGGGGTACAAGCAAGCGGCGCCCGAGGGAAGGGCTCACGTGCTCACCGATGATGATCGAAAAGAACGCCATGAAGACGATCGTCATCGGAAGACGGTCCCAGGTAAGCGTGTCGTTGCTGGGCGCAAGGTGGTAATGCGCCGAACCGAAGGCAACCAGGATGCTGCCGAGAAAGAAGCAAAAATACGCACCTCTGAGTGACGCCACCGTGCCTTGAGGGGAGCGCCCGGCCAGCGTTCTTACACCCGCCAATCCCACAAGCAGGAGCGGCAGGTTCGAGACGACATTCCAGAAGTTCGGAACACCAAAGATCCACCGCTGATCCGCGAACGCGTGATAGGCCGACGGCTGCGGGATGGGCGCATGCAGCGCAACGGCGAGAGCGGCCACTATGCCAATGGCAGGAATGACCGCAAGGCGAGGCGAGAGATGCGTCAAATTCCCCAGGCGCTCAACAAATGAACGGGACTGCTCGGTTAGGCAAGAGGGCGAGCGGCGTCAGGATGACGAATGCGCCCATGCAACGCCAACATATGGAGTGAAAGTCCCCGTTGCCGGCGTGCGCCATAATTGTAATTCGCGGGAATCGCTTCGGCGCTGGCGTCCGTTGCACCAGGCTTTATGTCACGGACACATCGCGTGAATAGCAATGACGATTCTAGGCCGGGATCAGTTCGAACCGCAATGACGCAACCGCCGATTGCTCTACCGTCGGGTGTCGACTTGATTCGTCGCGTGCCGGCGACCGAATTGGACAACGACGCGCCTCACGCCAGCGACCCGTTGGGCTGGCTGGAGCGCGAGGCCCGGGCAGCGCCGAATCTCGCAGCGATAATCGACGGCTTGGTACAGCGGCTGCGCCGAGCGGGAGTCGCGCTGGCACGGCTCACCATCCACATTGGCACCGTTCACCCGCAACTGCTGGGCTACGGATGCGTGTGGAGTCGGCAGACGGGCCACTGCGACGAATTCGAGGTCCGCCACGCCGCTAACGAGGCCGACTCCTACAAACGCAGTCCGTTGCGCTTGGTCATCGAGGACGGCGCGCTGGTCCGCCGCGATCCACGTCTGCCCGAAGCCCAAGCCGAATTTCCGCTGATGACCGATCTGGCAGTGGAGGGCATCACCGACTACGTCGCTCGCCCACTCGGGGCGATCAGCGGAAAACGCAGCTCCGTCACCTATTCGACCGATGCGCCACAACGGTTCGGTGAGGCGGACCTAGCGCTCATCGAGCGAGCGCTGCCGGCGCTGGCGCTTAACATCGATACGCGGATCATGCTGAGCATCGCTGGCAACGTGCTCGACGCATATGTGGGTCGTCGCGCTGGCGCTCGGGTGTTGCGCGGTGAGATCCTGCGCGGACAAGGCGAGCGGATCGACGCCGTGATCTGGGTCTCGGACTTGCGCGACTACACCGGTCTCTCCGATCGGTTACCCGACACCGACATGATCCGGCTGCTCAATGCCTATTTCGAGCAGTTGGTCAATGCGATTCTTGAACACGGTGGCGAGGTGTTGAAGTTCATGGGTGACGGGCTCTTGGCGATCTTTCCGGTCGATCCGTCTGCGCCCAAGGCCGCCGCCGAGTCGGCGCTCGCGGCCGCTGAAGCCGCGCTCGCTGCGCTGGCAAAGTTCAATGACCATGGCGGCAAATCGCTCGCAATCGATGGCGCATGGAGTCCATTGGGCACCGGAATCGCTTTGCATCGCGGTCCAGTATTCTTCGGCAACATCGGCGCGTCAGCGCGAGTCGATTTCACGGTGGTCGGCGCGGCAGTTAACCTCGCAGCCCGGGTGGAGCCGCTAACCAAGACGCTCGGCCGCTCGCTGCTGTTGACCGAAGCCGTGGCGCAGCTCACCTCTCAACCCTTGCTTTCGCTCGGCACATTCCCGTTACGCGGCTTGAGCGCCCCGATCGCGATATTCGCACCGCCGTAGGCCCCGTGGCGGGACGTTGCTATGGCGACCGTCAACAAGAGATGAGAAGCCGGTATAATGCATCGCATGTGCAATGCAACTCGGACTGTCCATGAAAACCACTACGATCCCGCCACTTCGCGTCTCCTCGGAGCTGCGCAAGCAAGCCGAAGCCGTTCTTGCGCAAGGAGAGACTCTGTCCGGGTTTATGCTTGATGCCTTGACTCGAAGCATTGCGTACCGCAAGTCACGACACGATTTCATCGCGCGAGGGTTGGCAAGCGCAACGCAGGCGGAGAAAACTGGTAAATTCATCTCGGCCGACAGGGTGATCGAGAAACTCGAGCGCAAACTGATCAAAGCTAAGCAACGCGCGGCCTAAAGGTAGGTGCAAAAGTAGGTGACACGCTATAAGGTTCGCTTTACGCCGGAAGCGGAGGAGGATCTATTGCGGCTTTACGACTTCCTGCTCGAAAAGGATGTGACTGCAGCGGAACGCGCCTTGAACGCGATCAAAGGGGCAGTGGAATTGCTGCGTGTGTCGCCGTTCTCTTGCCGTAAGGCGCACCTCGACAATCCATTTCTGCGAGAGCTCATCATTCCTTTTGGCTCCGCGGGATATGTAGCGTTGTTTGAAATAGAATCCAGCAGCACGGTAAACATCCTCGCGGTCCGGCACCAGCGCGAGGAAGATTATCAATGACGGATGTCGCTTCGCAGAGGATCCTGATATCGGAGCGCTGGTCGCTGATCCGACACATCGCTGACTGGTCGTTCGGGCGCTCGACTGGCACCGCGTTAAGGAGGCTTTTATGATCCCCTGGTTTTCGCATCGCACCTTCATCGGCGTCCTCGCCGCACTGTTTTTCGCGGCAACGGCGGCCGTCGCGCAAACGCCGGTGCGGGTCGCCTCGAAGATCGATACCGAGGGCTCGCTCCTCGGCAACATCATCATTCAGATGCTTGAAGCGAACGGGATCAAGACCGAGAACAAAGTCCAGCTCGGCGTGACCAAGATCCTGCGCGGCGCCATCACGGCCGGGGAGATCGATATCTATCCGGAGTACACCGGCAACGGCGCCTTCTTCTTTTCCGATGAGAAGAATCCCGCATGGAAGGACGCGAAGGCCGGCTATGACAAAGTTAAGGCGTTGGACCTTGAGAAAAACCGGATCGTCTGGCTGGAGCCCGCTCCGGCCAACAACACCTGGGCGATCGCCCTGCGCAAGGACGTGGCAACCGCCAACAAGCTCAAGTCGCTGGAAGACTTCGGCAAGTGGGTCTCGCGTGGCGGCAAGTTGAAGCTCGCGGCCTCGGCGGAGTTTGTCGAGCGGTCCGACGCCTTGCCCGCTTTCCAGACCGCCTATGGTTTCAAGCTCGCGCAGGATCAGATCCTCGTTCTTGCGGGCGGCGACACCGCCGTGACGATCAAGGCGGCTGCCGAACAGACGTCCGGCGTCAACGCAGCGATGGCGTATGGAACCGACGGCGCGCTGGCGGCGCTGGGGCTCGTGATTTTGGATGATCCCAAAGGGGTGCAACCGATCTACGCCCCCGCTCCCATCATTCGCGCGGACGTCCTGGCCAAGCACCCGAGAATCAAGGATGCATTGGCACCCGTCTTCAAGAGCCTGGGCGGTCCCACGCTGCAGGCGCTCAACGCCAAGATCGCCCTCGAAGGGCAGGACGCGAAGCAGGTGGCTGCGACTTATCTGAAGTCGAAGGGCTTCATCAAGTAACCGGAAGCCACGACCAGGCTGCAACGAGAGCGGTAGCGGCCGCTCTGCCGCGATCGCCGCTGATCAGTGGAACCGTCAAGGCACCCTTGCCCAGGTTGATCACGAACCGTGTGCTAGGCGTCCTGGTCGTCATTGGCAGTAGCGCCGCACTCGGGCTCGCGTATTTGAGCCTCGCCCCCAACCGGCTGGTGCTGGGCACCGGGATTCCGCTGGCCGACCTGCTGCATGAGTGGCGCAAGCTGATCCTCCTGCCGGCGTTGCTTCTTTGCTGCGGGATGTTCATGCCGCCGACGCGCCGTACGCACGCGGCCGTCGCCGTGGCGGCGTCGCTGTTGCTGGTCGCCTTGGTCTGGCTTGCGGGCGATGCAGCCACCCGTCTCTCGAAGGTCGCGCCGAGCATCAGTCGTGTTTCTCTGGGAGGGGGCTTCTGGGTGCTGCTGGCCGTCACCTGGCTCGCCGCGGTCGACGCGCTGCAGCGCCTTGGGTTAAGCGCGGCATGGCGCACGGTGGCGGCAGCCGCTGTCATCGCACCGGTGATGGTTCTCGTCGCACTGGGCGAGTTGAATCAACTTTCGCTGCTGAAGGAATATGCCAACCGGCAGGATGTTTTCCACGGGGCTTTGCTGCGCCACCTGCAGATCGTCGGCGCGACGTTGGTACCGACGCTTGTCATCGGCGTGCCGCTGGGCTTGGCATTGTTCCGCAGCGAGCGGGTTGCGCCCGCGGTTTTCGCGGTACTGAACGTGATCCAGACGGTGCCATCGATTGCGCTGTTCGGTCTGCTCATTGCGCCGCTGGCATTGCTTGCGGCAACGCTACCGTGGCTAGGTGAACTTGGTGTCAGTGGCATCGGCCTGGCACCGGCGATCATTGCATTGACGCTTTATTCGCTGTTACCCATCGTACGCAGCACGGTCGCAGGCTTGGGCCAGGTGCCTCGGCCCGTCATCGAAGCGGCCGTTGGAATGGGGCTCACCCCGCGGCAGATTTTCTGGAAGGTGCAGACACCGATCGCGTTACCCCTGCTGCTGTCGGGTATCCGCGTCACGACCGTGCAAGCGATTGGATTGACTGTCGTCGCCGCCTTGATCGGCGCGGGGGGGTTAGGGTCGATCATGTTTCAAGGGCTGCTCAGCAGTGCGCTCGATCTGGTGCTGCTGGGTGTGTTGCCGGTGGTCGCGCTAGCGGTCACGGTGGACGCCGCCTTCAGGTTCCTGACCCTGCTGCTGGATCGATCGCAGCGATGATCGAGCTGCAGCACGTCAGCAAGGCGTTTGGTGCCACGAAGGCCATAGAAGATTTGTCGCTGACGGTGCAACAAGGTGAGTTCATCGTGCTGATCGGCAGTTCCGGCTCCGGGAAGTCGACCGCGCTGAAGATGATGAACCGGCTCCTCGAGCATGACAGCGGGCGCATTCTGTTCGCGGGGGATGAAATCCGCACCTTTCGGCCCGAGGATATTCGCCGCCGCATGGGCTATGCGATTCAGTCGATCGGCTTGTTCCCACACTGGACGGTCGAGCAGAACATCGCCACGGTGCCGGAACTCCTGAAGTGGCCGGGTGCGCGCATACGCGCTCGGGTCACCGAGTTGTTGGAATTGCTCGACCTCGAGCCAGAGCTTTATCGTAACCGCTACCCGCATCAGCTATCGGGTGGGCAGCAGCAACGCGTAGGTGTTGCCCGCGCCTTGGCGGGCGACCCCGAGGTCCTGTTGATGGATGAACCATTCGGCGCGCTCGACTCGCTCACGCGCGTTGCGTTGCAAAACGAGCTGGCGCGCATCCACCGGGCGTCGGGCAAGACCATCGTGCTCGTGACGCACGACATCGACGAGGCGTTGCGCCTCGCCACGCGCGTGGTCCTGCTCGATCTCGGCCGGGTGGTGCAATCCGGAACACCGATGCAAATCCTCGCGCAGCCGGCTAGCGAATTCGTCACTGATTTCATGGGACGAAGTGAGGTCGGTATCAAGCTCTTGGGTCTGGAGACCGTGGCAGGCCGTGTCCGGCGCAACGAATCCGCCGAAGGCACGCCGGTCGCCGAAAACCTGACTTTGCGCGAGGCGCTCTCGGTCTTCTTGGCGCGTCAGGTCGATCGACTCGCGATCGTCGACGGCGCTGGTCGCCCAGCCGGCTGCCTTCACTTCTCCGACTTGGTGAAGTCACGCGAATGACCGGCACGCACCGTCCTTTGGCTGCGCTCACAATGCTCGCGCGCGACCCACTGGCGTGGGGGCTGACCGCGCTGGTGCTGCTCATTTTTGGCATGGAGAGCTTGAAGCCGCTGTTCGCGGCCGCGTTCCCCGCGCTCGAGCGTCCCGTTTATGAGCAGGACACCTTCGTTGCGCTCGTGATCGCCCATGCAAGGATCGTCGCCGTGTCGAGCAGCGTCTCGATATTGGTAGGCGTCGCCGCGGGCATCTTCGTCACCCGATCCACCGGAGCGGAATTTCGCTCACTGGTCGAGTCGATTGTCGCCATTGGGCAGACATTTCCGCCGGTGGCCGTCCTGGCGGTCGCGGTGCCGCTGATCGGCTTTGGCGAAACACCGGCGCTGATCGCGCTGGCACTCTACGGTTTGCTGCCCATCGTGCAACAAACCATTGCCGGTCTCGAATCGGTGCCTCGCGCGGCGCGCGAAGTGGCCCAGGGGCTGGGCATGAGCGCGACCCAGATTCTCACTCGCGTCGACCTGCCGCTGGCATTGCCCGTCATCATTGCCGGCGTGCGCATCTCCGTGATCATCAACATTGGCACCGCAGCCATCGCGTCAACGGTAGGCGTCAAGACCTTGGGCTCGCCCATCATCGTGGGCCTGAGCGGCTTTAATACCGCGTATATCGTTCAGGGGGCCGTGCTGGTGGGTTTGCTGGCCATCGTCACCGACATCGCTTTCGGGCGTTTGGGCCGGTACTTCGAGCGCTGGCGGTTTGCTGCTTGAGTGACGTGCGGGTGAAGTGTACACTTTTCTCGTGTACACGGCCGGCCGAATGTCCTATGAAGAACATCACCCTGAGTGCAGATGAGCGATTGATCGCGGCCGCCCGCGAGCGCGCGCACGCCGAGCACACGACGCTGAACGAGCAGTTTCGGTTATGGCTGGCCGAGTACGTGCAGCGGCAGAAGCGCGCAGATGCCGCCATGGCGGTGATCAAGGACCTGCGCAGCAAGCTGCGCACCGGCGGCCGCAAGTTCACGCGGGACGAGATGAATGAGCGTTGACTTCATCGACTCCAACGTCTTCATCTATCTGTTCGATGAAACCGATCCCGGAAAGCGCCGTACGGCCGAGCGCCTAATCCAGCAGGCGCTAGAGGCCGGCAGCGCGACCATCAGTTTCCAGGTGGTGCAAGAGACACTCGGTGTCCTGGGCGGAAAGTTGCGGCGACCCGCGAACCGAGACGAGGCGCAACGCTTCCTCGACAAGGTGCTGGCGCCCTTGTGGCAAGTGATGCCCAGCGCCGCACTGTACCAGCGGGCGCTGGATCTGCAGTGGCGCTACCGTTTCGGCTTCTACGATTCGCTAATCGTCGCCGCGGCTCTCGAGGCAAACTGTACGCGCCTCGTCAGCGAAGATTTGCAGCACGGCCAGCGTATCGAGGGACTCGTGATCGACAACCCGTTCGCAGGCTAGAGTCCGGCGGCGCCACGAGACCGTCCACCTTTAGGATAGGAGCGTAGCTTGATCGACGTCTACACCGCCAACACGCCCAACGGCATCAAGATCCCGATCGCGTTGGAAGAACTGGGAGTCGAGTACCGGTTCGTTCGCGTGGACCTTTCCGCCAACGAGCAAAAGAAACCCGATTTCCTGAAGATCAGCCCGAACGGGCGCATTCCGGCGATCGTGGATCACGATGCGGCTGGTAGTTCACCGCTCTCGGTCTCCGAGTCCGGCGCGATTCTGCTCTACCTCGCCGATAAGTACCGCGCGCTCATTCCGAGCGATCACGTTGGGCGCGTTCGCGCGCTGGAGTGGCTCTTCTTCCAAGTCGGCGGTGTGGGCCCGATGTTCGGGCAAGCCGGCTGGTTCAAGCACTCGGCGGAACGTATGCCCGTGGCCCTCGAACGCTACCAGAATGAATCCAAGCGACTGACCCAGGTGCTGGAATCGCGCCTCGCAGCGGCGCCTTGGTTGGCAGGTGACCAGTTCTCGATCGCCGATATCGCGAATTTCGGTTGGTTACGCCACGCCAGCAGCTACACGGGCGCGGATTTGTCGCCGTTCGCGGCCGTACATCGCTGGGTGGCTGCCATCGAAAGTCGCCCTGCGGTGCAGCGCGGGTTGGTCGCCGTGCAAGGTTAAGGCGGCTCGCGTTATGACGCGGCTCTCGCTCGAACGCATCGAACATGCCGCGAAAGTAATCGACCCGGTATTCCTGAACACACCGCAGTTCGTGTGCGAGCCGCTGGGCGAGGAGCTTGGCTTGCGGCTCGCGCTGAAGATCGAAACGATGAACCCGATCCGGTCGTTCAAAGGGCGCGGCGCGGACTTCCTGGTCTCGCAAGTGACAGAGGGTGCGCGGCTGCTCTGTGCCAGTGCCGGCAACTTCGGCCAGGCGATGGCGTATGCCTGCCGTAGGCGCGGATTGAAGCTGACCGTCTATGCGAGCATCAATGCGAACCCATTGAAGGTCGAGCGCATGCGCTCGCTCGGCGCACACGTGGTGCGCAGCGGCGACGATTTCGACGCCGCGAAACTCGTGGCTCGGCAAGCTGCTCTCGGGCTGGATGCGCGCTTCGTCGAAGACAGCCTCGACATCGAGACGGTCGAAGGCGCGGGCACACTCGGCTTGGAACTCTGCAAATTCCCCGAGCCGTTACACGCGCTGCTCGTGCCACTGGGTAACGGTGCGATGTTCAACGGCGTGGCGCGGGTGCTGAAGGCTCGAAGCCCGAGCACGCGCATGGTCGCCGTGCAGGCGGCAGGAGCGAGCGCGATGATCGATTCATGGCGAGCCGGTCGCGTGATCGTGCACGATAAGATCGCCACCATCGCCGACGGCATCGGTGTGCGCGTGCCGGTCGCGCAGGCGTTGGACGACATGCGCGGCCTGGTGGACGATGCGATCCTGGTGCGCGAGGACTCGATCGTGCAGGCGATGCGATTGCTTCATCGCCATGCCGGAGTCGTCGCGGAACCATCGGCCGCGGTGGGGCTGGCCGCGCTGCTCGAACAGCCGCGAATGTTCGCGGGCCATCTGGTCGGCACAATCGTTTGTGGCGGCAACCTCACGGTGGAGCAGATGCGGGAGTGGTTATGAGGCGCCGAGCGCGGGCATGGACGGGACTAAACACATGACGGCTTCGCGGCTTGCGGCAGGCGCGAGCGGCTATTCCTTCAAGGAATGGAAGGGCAACTTCTATCCCGAGAAGATCAAGCCGGAGGCCATGCTGGCGTGGTACGCCGAGCGCCTGCCCACGGTCGAGATCAACAACACCTTCTATCAGATGCCGAAGACGACCGTGCTCGAGAACTGGGCAAACGCGACACCTGAGGACTTCCGTTTCGCGATCAAGGCTTCGCGCCGCATCACCCATCTGGCACGACTCAAGGCGGACGCGGTGGCCGATTCGGTCAATTTTTTATACAGGAACCTCGCAGCCCTCGGCGTGAAGCGCGGCCCGGTGCTGTTCCAGCTACCTCCATTTCTGAAAAAGGATTTGCCACGCCTTTCCGAGTTTCTGTGCCTGCTCCCCGAGGGACACCGCGCCGCGTTCGAGTTTCGCAACGACAGCTGGTTTACCGACGACGTCTACGACGCGCTGAAAGAGGCTAAGGCGGCGCTCTGCCTTTCCGAGCGCGAAGACAATGCCCCGCCGCCTCTGGTGCAAACAGTTCCATGGGGCTACGTGCGGCTGCGGCTGGAAAGCTACTCGGACGGCGATCTCGACGAATGGGCGAGCAAGCTCGCGGCCACCGGATGGCACGAGATCTACGTGTATTTCATGCACGAGCCGACGGCCCCGGCATACGCGCAGACGCTTATGCGGTTTGCGTCTTCGTGATTGGTGGCCGTGCGACGACCGATCCCCATCGCACGATCGACGCGGTCTGGAGGGGCGGATGCTTTGCCGCCAATCGAGCGCCGCCCGTCACGCACGAACGCGGGCGGGTGCTTGGACGCGCAGCCGCGTCTGCGCGCGCATGGAAATCGGAAGGCGTTGTTGCGCCATCATGATCGCGTCTCCTATCGACTCACGAGGTTGAGGATGTTGCCGTCCGGATCCTTGAACCAGGCGACCTTCATGTCGCGCGCGACGTGGACATCACCCTCTCGCGTTGTGTCCGGCATGTCGTAGTGCTCGAATGCGACGCCCTTCGCCTTGAGCGCGCGCACGACACTTTCCACGTCGTCGCCCACCGCCCACGTCACGGCCGTGGCCTGGTTGGTTCCCGCGTACTGCGACCGATAGACGTTGATCGTGGAGTTCCCGCTCTTGAAAACGATCACCTCCTCGCCTTCGGCGCCGACCTGCTTCAGGCCGAGGGTGTCTCGATAAAACTTCTTAGCGGTCTCAAGGTTTCTGACCGCAATGTTTGCCACTGCGTCTTTATCGTTCAGCATGTCGATCTCCTTCGCGGTGAAATGGCTGCGTAAGCCTCTTGCTCGTCATCAGCGAGGCGCCGAATCCGGCAACGGCGACGGCTCCAGAACCGGCCGGATCTCGACGCACCCGGTGCGCATCCAGGGGAACCGCGATGCGATGCGGATCGCCTCGTCGCGGTCGCGCGCCTCGATGAGGTTGAAGCCGCCGAATTGTTCCTTGGTCTCGGCGAACGGGCCGTCAGTGGTGGACAGCTTGCCGTTGCGCATACGCAAGGTCGTCGCCGTCTCGACCGGCTGCAGCTTCTGCGAGGCGATCAGGCAGCCGCTTTGCTTGAGTCCAGCGGCGTAGGCGTCACACTCGCCCATCATCGTGTCGAACTCGCCGTTGGGCAGCGCGTCGAGCAGCTTCTCGTCGGTGTAGATCATCACCAGGTATTTCATGGTCAGTCACTCCATAGTGGGTAAGACGTCCTCAGCGCGCCGTTAGCTCGTGCACGGCGCGCACCTCGACGCAGCCGAGGCGAGCGACCGGCACGCGAGCGGCCACCCGGATGGCGTCGTCCAGGTCCTTCGCGGCGATCAGAATGAAGCCGCCGAGCTGTTCCTTCGTTGCAGCATACGGGCCGTCGGTCATGGACAGCTTGCCGCCGCGCACACGCACGGTGGTCGCGGACTGCACTGGGGCCAGCGCATGCGCGACGATCATGTGTCCGCTCTTTTTCAGCGTTTCGTCGTACTCCACGCTGTCGGCAACGAGCGCGTCCCATTCGGCCTTGGGCAGCGCGTCGAGTTCCTTCTCTTCAAAACAAACCAGGCACAGGTATTTAGTCGGCGAGGTCTTCGTGGGCGGTTGCGAACTATCCTCGGTCTGTCCGGCGAGCCGCGAGATCGGTCGCACCTCGATGCTTCCGTTGCGCGCCGACGGGATGTGCGACGCGACGCGGATCGCGTCGTTGAGGTCGCGCGCCGCGATGAGGAAGAAGCCGCCGAGCTGCTCCTTGGTCGCGGCGAACGGGCCGTCGGTGACCGCGACCCTGCCGTCGCGACTGCGCACGGTGACGGCGGTGCGAGCCGAGGCCAGCGCCTCGGTGGAGATCAAGTGACCGCTCTTCGCCAGCACTTGGTCGTAGGCGAGGTGTTCCGCGACGCACTCGTCCTGCTCGCCCTTGGGCAAAGAGTCGAAAGTCTTTTCTTCGACGTAAACGAGGCACAGGTACTTCATGGCAGCAACGACTCCGGACGTCTTCTGACACCGAATAGTCGATCGGGGCGGGGCCAAATCGACACCGGCCAGCTTTAAACTTGGAGCTCGCCGATCCTTCGTTCGAGAAAGCGCCGCTCCGGCTCCTGCCGGGCGAGGCTGAGCGCGCGTTCATACGACGCCCGAGCTTCGCCCGCTCGTCCGAGCCGGCGGCACAGATCGGCCCGGGCCGCGTGCGCGAGGTGATAGTCAGCGAGATCGCCGCGCGCGAGAATCGCATCGATCAGCGCGAGCCCCGGCGCCGGGCCGTCGCGCATTGCAACCGCGGCGGCGCGGTTCAACTCGACCACCGGCGACGGGTCGGCCTCGGTCAACACGTCGTAGAGCGCGACGATGCGCGGCCACTGCGTCTGGCCGGAGCCGGCTGCTTCGGCATGCACCGCCGCGATCGCCGCTTGAATCGTGTACGGGCCGACCTCGCGCGATGCAAGCACGCGCTGCACGAGCGCCGTTCCCTCGGCGATCTGCCCGCGGTTCCAAAGCGTTCGGTCCTGCTCGTCGAGCAAGACCAGGTCGCCCGCAGGCGTGCTGCGCGCGGCACGCCGCGATTCCTGCAGCAGCATCAACGCGAGCAATCCCAGCGCCTCGGGCTCCGGCAGCAGGTCGACGAGAAGCCGTCCCAAGCGGATCGCCTCGGCCGACAGGTCATGTCGGGTCAGCGACGTACCCGATGACGCCGAGTAACCCTCATTGAACACGAGGTACACGACGCGCAGCACGGCGTCGAGCCGCTCGGGCAGGTCGGCGCGCGAGGGCACCTGATACGGAATGCGCGCGTCGCGGATCTTCGACTTGGCGCGCACAATGCGCTGCGCCAACGTCGGCGGCGGAGTGAGAAACGCGTGCGCGATCTCTTCGGTCGTGAGTCCGCACACCTCGCGCAACGTGAGCGCGACCTGCGCGTCCGGTGGCAACGCCGGATGGCAGCAGGTGAAGATGAGGCGCAGCCGGTCGTCTTCCAGCTCTTCGGCCTCGTCCCACGCGGGGGCGTCGCTCGCGATGGCATCGACTTGCTCGGCAACATCGTCGTAAGAGTCGAACCGAGCGCGTCGGCGAATCGTGTCGATCGCCTTGAAACGTCCGGCCGAAACGAGCCATGCGCGCGGATTGCCAGGCACGCCGTCGCGCGGCCATTGTTCGATCGCGGCGCGAAAGGCGTCGTGCAACGCCTCTTCGGCGAGGTCGAAGTCGCCGAGCAGGCGGATCAAGGTGGCGAAGACGCGGCGTGACTCGGCACGATAAACCGCATCCACCACGTCTCGCAGGTCGTCGGGCTTATCGCTCAATTGATTTGCTCACTCTTAGCGAGTAGCGCTGATATTGACTCGGGCACTTTCCCTCGCCTCAGCATGCGCCTGAATGCCGCATACACATCCGTGTGCGATCCGGCTTTGCGCAGGGTGTGCTCGTCGTTGAACCAAACATAGACAATCAGCTTTACCGGGTTGGAGGTGAAGCGGAAGAAGAGCCGGTAACGATCCGGCATACCCATCTTTACCCGCGGCCAGTTGGCGTAGGCAGCGCCCAAGGTCTTGCCTAGGCGAAAGCCCCGAGCAAACTTCCATCTGACGCCGTCACCGTCGTCTTTCTGCGTTAACGGTGAACCGAAGCGATGCCGCGGCTACCGATTCGCGGCTTTGTTCAGTTCGGCTTGCGCGCGCTGACGCTCCTCTTGTTCCCTGAGCTCAGGCGTGAATTCGGCACCGAAGTCGTCCGCCTCGAACACTTGCCGAATCTCGATCTCGGATTCCCCGTCAAACGGGTTGGGACAGCGCCTCACCCATTCGATCGCCTCTTCCATCGACTTCACCTGCCACAGCCAGAAGCCGGCGATCAGCTCCTTCGTCTCGGTAAAGGGGCCGTCGGTCACGGTGCGCTTCGATCCTGAGAACTTGACTCGCGCGCCCTTCGAGCTCGGATGCAGCCCTTCGCCTGCAAGCAACACACCGGCTTTCACCAGATCTTCGTTGTACTTCCCCATCTCCGTAAGCAGCTTCTCGCTTGGCATAACACCTGCCTCCGAGTCCTTGTTGGCTTTAACTATCACCATGAATCGCATTGTCAATTCTCCTTTTTGATTTCGGTTTCGGAGCCGGGGTCCGGGCGGTCTCGACCGTTGAACCTGGACTCTCTACTGTTAAGACGAATGAGGCTCCGTGAAATCGACATGTCGGACGAAATTTTTTGACGGCGCCTCATCCGTTGGCCCCCTGCCCGCTTCTCTTGGGGACGTGCGTTTGACTCTTAAAGCGCGCGAGCGAGCAGAGCCCGCGAGCTCGACGTAACACATCGCGCCGACGCAGCGCAAAGGGCTAGGAGTCAGCGTGGCTTGCGGAGCATCGGAAAAAACGGTGGCGATGTTCCGACCTGAATGGTGCCCAGTAACTCAAACCCGTGTCGTTCATAGAGGGGGATATTCTTCGTGTTGGTCGATTCAAGATAAGCAAGCTGGTGGTCGCGATCGCAGGGAATTAGCGCGTGCTGCATCAGCGCCGAGCCTAGTCCTTTGCCTTGGTGAACCGGGTCAACGCCCATGAGCGGCAAATACCAATGCGGCTCACGCGGGTGATAACGGCCCATCTGTTCCAATACGCCAAAGACGTGCCTTCGACTCTGCTCGGAGGCCGTGCCTTGCGCCAGGGCGGTCAGCGCGTCTTCGTCAGGTTCAACCCCGGGTGGAAGCCACAGCGCCGCGCCGGCGTAGCCGTCAATATAGTAGGCGCTCCCGTGGGAAAATGCCTTGCCCCCGAATGCCTTGACGAAACGCGGGAAATGCATGAGGTACTGCTGCGGATCGTGCCACGTCCAACGCGCAGCAGGATCTGCGCTAAACGCCAGCACCAAGACGTCAAGGGCGGGAGCTTCATCGGATGCCGTGGCGGTCTTGACTGTAGGCATTGTCATAGTCCCCGGTTCACGATGCCGCGGTCCCAGCGGCGCAGCAGAAACAGAGCGATCAACGCACCCAGCACGGGGACGCCGGCGATGAAAAGGTGGTTTGCAGAGTCGGCCCAGGGGTCGAGTAGTTGGCGCCACGACACGAGCACGCTGATCGCGTGCAGTACCAGCGCCGCACCGTAGGCCACGGTGCGAAACAGGCCGAGGAATAAGCAGCCGGCGATGGCGATCTCCACCGCGCCGAACACATATCCCAGCGTGTGTGAAACGTCGACGCCGTAGAAATGGCCCCAGATGGCGACGGTGTTCTGCGGCACCGCAAACTTTTCTATACCCCATTGGAGCAAAAACAGTCCGAGCGTAATCCGCAGCACCAACAGCGCGCGAGACAGGGCTTGCGTAAGCGCTTCATCATTCATGAGAGTCTGCGGGTCTCCAAGCCTAGTTGAGTTTCAGGACCTTGCGGCTTCCGCCGCTTCTTGTGCGGGCATCTGCTGTCCGGCGCGAAGAAGCACGGCACCGAGCAATGCTGCCGCGGCCGCGAAGACGGCGCCGACGATGAAGGCTACGTGGTAGCCGCCGCTGAGCGCGACGAACGAACTCGCCCCCGCCGCGAGCAGGTTGTCCGTTCGAGCAGCGGCAAGGCTCGCGAGGACTGCGAGGCCAAGCGCTCCGCCCATCATGAACGAGGTGTTGACGACTCCCGAGGCGAGCCCCGATTCGCTTGGGGTCACGTCGCTCATAGCGGCAAGCAGAACCGGGTTGAACGCGATGCCGGCTCCGAGGCCGAGCAGGATCATCCCCGGCAGCACGTCGATGGCGAAGTTTCCATCCACTGGCGCGCGAGCGAAGAGCGCGAGCCCGATTGCGGCGAGCAGCAATCCCGTCGCGAGCGGGAGCCTGATTCCGAAACGCATGACGAGCCTGGCGGAGAGGCCGAGCGAGAATATGGCCATGATCAGGTTGGCAGGTAAAAAGGCGAGGCCGACCTGCAGGGCGCTGTAGCCAAGCACGAGCTGGAGATAAAGAGCGGAAATGAAGAACCACGCAAACATGGCGGCGGCCCACAGGACACCGACGGCGTTGGCGGACGCGACGTCGCGCAAGCGAAAGAGACCGAGCGGCAGGAGAGGATTGCGTACGCGAACCTCGATGCCGAGAAAGAGCGCGAGGAGCACCGCGGCAACGGCGAGCAACCCAACTGTCTGCGTGGACATCCAGCCAGCCTCGTTGCCATTCACGATCGCATACACGGCAAGCATCAACGACGTCGTCACGGTCACGGCGCCAGCGACGTCGAGACGCCCGGCAGGTTCCTGCCCGCGGCGATCCGGCAGCAAGCCAAGGCAGAGTGCGTACACCGTGACGCCGATGGGCAGATTGACGAGGAAGATCCAGTGCCAGTTGAACGCAGTTGTCAGAAACCCTCCGAGCAGTACACCGATGCTTCCTCCGCCCGCACATACAAAGCCGTAGATGCCCATTGCCTTCGCCCGCTCGGCCGGTTCAGTGAACAAACTCATGATCAACGAAAGCGCAACCGCCGTGACAACCGCACCACCGAGTCCCTGCGCAGCCCTCGCGGCAATGAGCAGTCCCTGCGAGTTCGCCAGTCCGCAGGCGAGTGATGCGAGCGTGAAGAGGGTAATGCCGAGCAGGAACAGCCGGCGGTGCCCATAGAGATCTCCCAGCCGGCCGCCGAGCAGCAGGAAGCCGCCAAAAGTGAGCATGTAGGCGTTCACGACCCAAACCAGCGAGGTCTCGGAAAAGCCGAGGTCGGCCCTGATCGACGGCAGTGCGACATTCACGATCGTCGTATCGAGAACAATCATTAGCACCCCGAGGCAGAGAACGTAGAGTGCCCACCAGCGCTTGCGCGCATCGATGCCGGGTGTCATGGGGGCGGATTCTCCGCAGGCGCAACGTTGATCATCCACGCCACGCCGAAGCGGTCAGCGAGCATGGCGAAGCGCGGGTTGGCCTTGCATCGCTTCTCCTTCTCAAGGGTTGAGGTGATAGTTGCAAAGCCGGCCTCCGAACGGTCTTGCTCCGCCGAATCGGGGCTCTTCTTACTCGTCGAACGAAGCTCTATGAAATCGACAGGTCGAAGGATTTTTTGTCAGGGTTGGGACAGCGCCTGACCCAGTCGATCCCGTCTTCCATCGACTTCACCGGCCACAGCCAGAAGCCGGCGATCAGCTCGTTCGTCTCGGTGAAGAGCCCGTCGATTACGGTGCTCTTCGCACCCCTTCCTTTTTTTGTCTGACAACCTTGAGCAAACGCTAGAACTTCAAGTCGAGCATCGCCTTGCCGCTCTCCATGTCGAACGGCGCCGAAGCATGTTCGTGCACGCTCAAGCAACGACAAAGATCTTGAACCCGCCCCAGAACATACGTTTACCGTCGAAGGGCATCGACTTCGGGTCCATCATCGGCGCCATGCGGGGGTCCTTCATCACCTTGGCGTTGACGCGGTCGCGCTGCGCGCGCGACTTGTACACGATCCAGGAGAACACTACGGTTTCGTCCGTTTTGAGTTTGACGCTCTGTGGAAACGACGTAAGCTTTCCCATCTTCACATCGTCGCCGACGCATTCGATGTACTCGAGCGCGCCGTGCTCCTTCCAGATTTTTCCCGCCTTCTGCGCCACGCGGCGATAGGCGGGGAGGTTCTGCTTCGGTACCGGCAACACGAAACCATCTACGTAGTTCATAAATCCTCTCAGGGTGAAATTCTATTGACAAGAATCGGCGTTTTCGCATAGGTCGCCGCACCGTTCGGGGAGGATTGGCGGTCCTTGCGGTGAATGAAGCCTCACGGGTCTACTCTAACACGAGTTAGTCCTAATTAACAACTAACACAGTCTATTATAGGATCATCAAGGTAGTAGACTGCTGTTCATGTCAGGCAAACGAACCTACGCGGACGGGTGCGCAGGGGCGCATGCCCTCGATCTCATCGGCGAGCGGTGGGCGCTGCTGGTCGTGCGCGAGTTGCTGCTCGGCCCCAAGCGCTTCACTGATTTGCGGACCGGCATGCCGGGGATCAGCCCGAACGTCCTCTCCCAGCGCCTGGACAAACTCGAGCAGGTTGGCATCGTACGGCGACGCAAGCTGGCGCCGCCGGCCGGCACCTGGGTCTACGAGCTCACCGAATGGGGGATGGAACTCGAGCCCGTCATCATCGAGCTTGGCCGCTGGGGAGCTCGATCTGCTTCTCTGCCGCGCGACGCCGAACTGAGTGTCGATTCGCTCATTCTCTCCTTCCGGACGATGTTCGATCCTCGCGCCGCCCACGCGTTCACGGCAACCTACGAATTGAGATTCGGCGAGCACCGCTTTCACGCCGAGGTCGCCGATAATCAGATTGCGCTCGCCCGCGGGAGCGCACACCAGCCTGACGCCACCATCGAGACAGACCCCAACACCATGGCCGCCCTGGTTTACGACAGCCGCGACCTCGCCCTAGCCTTGCGCTCCGGCCAGCTCAAGTACGACGGCGACAAGGCGGTGGTCGAGCGTTTCCTGACTCTGTTCTCGCTTCCTGCGCCAGCGAAAGCGAGGTTGCCTAAGGATGAAAAAGGGCGGATGTGACATCCACGATAGAAACCAGACCATGGCCCGTCTTCCGCAACCTGACTTGAACCACCCCGATCTCGCCGCACTTGTCGTGCGCATAAAAGAGGAGCGTAGCGGCAGGCTGCTCAATCTCTACCGCATGCTACTGCACAGCCCGCCTCTCGCCGACGGTTGGCGGGAGCTAATGACCGCCATTCGCCAGCGCACCACGCTATCGGGGCGCATTCGCGAACTCGTGATCCTGCATATCGCGGTTATCAACGACGCCGACTATGAATTTCGGGCCCACGTTCCGTTTGCTCTCAAGGAAGGCATCACTCAGGCGCAAATCGATGCGCTGAAGGCCGGCAAGATCGAGGGCTTAAGCGACGCGGAGCGCGCCGTGCTGGCCTATGCCGGGGCGATGACTGTCGAGGTGCGCGTGCCGGACCCTTTGTTCGATGACGTGCGAAGACAACTTAACGCGCGCGAGATCGTTGAGCTCACCGCCACCATCGCCGCTTACAACATGGTGTCCCGCTTCGTGGAAGCGCTGCGCATCGATCACGATTAGGAGCGCTGTTGCCCACTCCGGTTCTGGAGTCTTCTCGTCGCAAGTCCCTGACGAATTCGAGAGCAAGGATCGGAGTGTTCGCGATTGGGTCA
>Ga0136617_10001591_pt1 | contig 20124 bp, 20 predicted proteins | sample AntDrymUQ3222106_2_FD_129672 | JGI IMG/M metagenome (GOLD analysis project Ga0136617, IMG submission 129672) | Polar desert sand microbial communities from Dry Valleys, Antarctica - metaG UQ322 (21.06) | ecosystem: Environmental > Terrestrial > Soil > Desert | place: Antarctica: Dry Valley...
CTCGTGGTCTGCCTGCTGCGCGGCGGCTTCTCGCGCGTGGAGCAGACGCTGCTGGACGGCGGGCGGGGCTGGTCGGTGATCCGGCAGCGGATGGAGTTCCAGGAACTGATGCGCGACCGCTTCGAGGGCGTGATCGAGGATGCCACCGGCCGGCGCGTGATCGGCTTCATGAGCGGCAACCAGCAGGACCCCGACATCATGTGCGAGGTCTTCGTCCTCGACCCGACCGATCTGGTCGAGGACGGCGAGAGTCCCGAACGCGAGCCTCCGCCGGGTTGAGGCGACCGTCGTGGGGTGGAATGGGCGCGCGCGGTTCGCCGTCTAGTGCCTCATGTTGATCTGCACGAAGACCGGCCGTGTCCTTTGACCCGGCGAGTCGCTGCGCGCGGCTGAACCGCCGGGCACCGGGCCCAACCGCTCCCACGCGGCGGCGAGTCCGCCGTAGCGCCGCCGCAGCGTCTCCGCGCAGGGCCCGTCCCAGGCCGCGCGGCGCAGGTCCGCGGTGGTGGGCGGGCGGCCGAGTCGGGTCCAGGCGTTGGCGAGGGCGAGCCTGATCGCGGCGTCGCTCCACAGGCGGTGGCGCGCGCGTGCGCCGGCGTCGCGCAGCGCTGCGTTCCAGGGATCCGGGGAGTCGTCGTAGAGGCGGCGGACAACGGCGGCGGTGGGCCAGCGGTCTTCCCAGACCGCGGGAGCAGTGCATCCCGGCGTCCAGTCGCGGAAGGTGGGCGGCTGGGCGTGCTCCTCGGTCCAACCGAGGATCGCCCGGCGTACCTCCGCGCGCGTCCACGTGCGGCCGACGCTCGGATCGTGGCGCGTGCAGTCCCGGCAGAGGCTCGCGCGCGGGCTGGTGACCGGGCCGGCGCAACGCGGGCATGGGGGCGCGTTGAGGTAGTTGTGGACGCTGCTGCGCGAGACGCCGAGGCAGGTCGCGATCTCGGTCGGCGAGCGGCCCGTCGCGGCGAGGCCGCGGGCGGCCTCGACCCGCTCGGCCGGGGTGTCGGCGAACTGCAGCCGGCGGACCGGCAGACCGGCGGCGTCGAGCGCCGCTCCCCAGCCGCCGAAGTGCGCGGCGACGCAGGAGCTGCTGGGCCAGCGCGGGTGCTCGCGCATCCAGCGCCGCTGCGCGGGGCCTGCCGCCTCGGGCTGCCCGCCCGTCCAGTCCTCTCGCCGCGGCGGCCAGCCCATCTCGCGCGTCCAGACGCGCAGCGCTTCTCCGATCGCCGGCTTGCTCCAGCGGCCGCGAGGGCCGGGATGGCTCGCCGGCCGGTACGCCCGGTGGGCGTGAGTGGGTGAGGCGACCGCCAAGGGGTGGCCAGGAGCCGCGGGCCGGGTGTGCGCCGGCCCGCGGGACCTGGGCGTCTCCTCAGAGGGCGGTCAAGGGGAGGCGAGCTAGTCAATCAATGGCTAGCCGCCTCCTCGGCGAGCATCGCGTCGACGAAGCGCAGCGCAGCCTCCGTCATCGACCATCGCCACCGAGCGAGCATCCGGCCGAGGTCGTCGTCGTCCGAACGCTGCTCGGCCAGCGAGCGCTCCTGGTGCACCAGAACCGCCCGCTGGGCGTGGAGCAGCCCCGCGATCGGCAGGCCGCGGCGGCGCAGGAAATGCACCTTCAGCAACAACTTGGAGCGCAGGTCGCGGACGTGCTCCTCGGGCTGCTCCAGCCACGCCGCCACACGGTCGCGTGCCTCCGGTGCCGCGCGCAGAACGCGGCGCGTCGGCGCGCCCGTCCCCGGTTCGACCGAGTCGAGCACGACCAGCTTGGCGCGCTCGAGCTCCGCGATGGCCCGGTAGGTCATCGGCCGCCGCAGCGACCACACCCGGCCGATCTCGCCGTCGGCCGCCATCAGCGATCCGACCGCGTAGCCGTGGCGCGGCTCCTCGCACAGCAGCGCGAGGACCGCCCACTCCCCCGCCGCCAGCTCGCTCTTCACCCGCACGAGGCCGGACCGCGACCGGCGAAGGTCAGTCGGGCACCGCCAGGATCACGTCCGACGCCTTGACGATCGCCGTCACCGCCTTGCCCTCCTCGAGCCCCAGGTCACGGGCGGCCTCGACCGTGATCGAGGCGACGAGGCGTTGGCCGGCGACGTCGAGCTCGACGTTCGCGATCGCCGCGCCCTCGTTGAGGCTCGTGACGGTGCCGGACAGCTGGTTGCGGGCGCTGAGCTTCATCGGGATTCCTCTCCTCGGGACCCTCCGATCCTATTCGGCCTCAGCGCCCGCCGGGTATCGTCTCGCGGCGTGGGAGCTCAGACGGGCGATGTAGCGCTGGGAGAGGCGGCGAGGGCGCTGAGTGTCAGCGTCGACACTCTGCGTCGCTGGGACCGCGACGGCAAGCTGGAGACGGTTCGCGACTCGCGAGGCCGTCGCCGTGTCCCGGTCGCGGAGATCGAGCGTCTCAGCACGCGACCGCAGCGTCACGAGACCAACACGGAGCTGTCGGCGCGCAACCACTTTCCAGGCGTCGTGCGGTCGGTGGAGGTCGACGGCGTCATGGCGCTCGTGGAGATCGAGGCGGGACCGCATCGCATCACGGCCGCCATCACGCGCGACGCGGTGGAGGAGCTCGGTCTGGCCGCGGGCGTCCCCGCGACCGCCGCGGTCAAGGCGACGAGCGTGATGGTGCGGCGCGGTGACGCTACGGCGCTGGGGTGAAGCGGATCACGTACGGGAAGTCGCCGAACGCGACGTCGACGTAGAAGCGGCCGTCGAGCGTGATCCGCCGCGCGCCTGAACGGCGCGCGGCGCGAAACAGCCGCCTGCTGTCGGCCGCCTCCTCCTCCGGACGGCGATCGAGGGTCGCGACGAAGCTCGTCTCTCCGCGGAAGTCCAGCGACGGGTCCTCGGGCGCGATCTGCTCGAAGCGGACGGTGTAGCGCCCGCGGAACGTGAACGGCCCGTGCGATCGCGGTGAGGCCTCGCCGCGGACGACGATCTCACCCGCCCGCTTCGCCTGGCGCGCGAGCGCAGGCTCGGCGGTGGGTGACGGCTTCGGCGCCGTCGCCGCCTGGCCGCCGCAGCCCCCTAGCAGCGCCCCGGCGAGCAGGGCGATCAATGCGGCTTGCCTCAGCACTCCGGCAGTGTATTGGCTTGACCGCGATGGCTTACATGGGCTTTGCTTGGGTAGACAGGGTGTCGGTCGACGGAGGAGACAGGTTGCGCACGCACGTCCAACGGAGGGACTTCCTCAAGCTGGGAGCCGCCGGGCTCACGGCCGCGGGCGCCGGGTCGCTGCTCGCGGCGCCGGGAGCACGGGCCGTTCTGCCGAAGCCGGCCGAGGACGACTTCGGCTACGTGCAGTTCGGGGTCACGGCCGAGCTCGTCTGCGAGGCGTTCTACCGCCGTGCCATCGCAGCGGGGGACTGGACGCGCGGCGAGCGCCGGCGCCTCGCGCTCGCGCGTGACGGCGACACGCGTCACCTGCGCACCCTCAACGCCGTGCTCGCCCCTCAGGGACCGCTCCTGCGCAGCGACTTCGAGATCCGCTTCCCGGCGAAGACGTTCTCCTCGCGCGAGCGGATCCTGGCGCAGGGCGAGCGCCTGGAGAAGCTCACCGTCGGCGTCTACATCGACGGCGTCACGAACGCCGCGGACCCCGGTACCCGCGCGCTGCTGGCCCGGCTGCTGACCGCGGACGCGCGCCACCTCGCCGGGCTGTCCGAGCTCGGCGGCGGCACCGCGACCACCAGCGGGCTGCAGGCCGCGACCCATCTCGAGCCGGGCGGCCGCGAGCTCGACACCTATCTGCGCTTCGAGAGCTTCCCGAACGAAGGAGGAGCATGACCCCCCGCACCCGATTCCGCCGTGCGGCCGTGACGGCCGCCCTGCTGACCGTCACCGCCGTCGCCGCACCCGCCGGAGCGCAGGCCGCCCCGACCGTGTACGCAGCCGCCTCGCTGCGCGAGGCGTTCCCGGAGATCGACCGCCGACCGACGTTCAACTTCGCAGGCTCCAACCAGCTCCAGCTGCAGATCGAGCGCGGCGCGCCCGCGGACGTGTTCGCCTCCGCCAGTCCCAACGAGGCGCAGGCGCTCTTCCGCGCGGGCCGGTGCACGCGGCCGGTGACGTTCGCGACCAACATCCTCGTGCTGTTGGTCCCGAACGGCAACCCGGGCAACGTGCGCTCCGTCTACAGCCTGCGCTCCGGGGGCCGCCGACTCGCCATCGGCTCGGCCGGCGTGCCGATCGGCGCGTACACGCGCCGCCTGCTCTCGCGCATGCGGCTGAGCTCGATCCTACGCAGCAACACGGTGAGCAACGAGTCGAACGTCTCCGGCGTCGTGTCCAAGGTCGCCCTCGGCTCCGCCGACGCCGGCTTCACCTACGTCACCGACGGGCGCATCGCGGCCGACCGCGTCAACACGATCCGCCTGCCGCGCTGGGCCCAGCCTCCGGTCCGGTACCAGATCTGCGCGGTCCGGCGACCCGGAGCCGACACGGCCGGCGCCCGGGCCTTCATCAAGCGCATCCGGGGCACCCGCGGCCGCAGGATCCTGAGGCGCGGGGGCTTCGGCCTGCCGCCCCGTGGCTAGCTCGCACTCGCCCGCGCGGAGGGCGGGGTTCACCGCCCTCCTCGCGCTCTGCCTGGGGGCGACGCTCGCGTTCCTGGCCATCCCCCTGGTCGCGCTGTTCGCCGAAGTCCCGCTCGGGGACGTCCCCGGCCTGCTGGGCGATCCCGCCGTCCGCCAGACGCTCGAGGTGACTGCGCGCACGAACGCGATCGCGAACGTCCTGATCCTGGCCTTCGGCACGCCCGCCGCCTACTTCCTCGCCACCCGGCACTTCCCCGGCCGGGCGCTCGTCATCACGCTCGTGGAGCTGCCGCTCGTGCTGCCGCCCGCGGTGGCGGGCATCGGCCTGCTGGCGGCGTTCGGGGCCGGTGGGCTCCTCGGCGACGACCTCGCTCGCTCGGGCATCGTGCTGCCCTTCACCGAGTGGGCGGTGGTGCTGGCCGTGACCTTCGTCGCCTCGCCGTTCTACATCCGCCAGGCGATCACGTCCTTCGAGGGCGTCGACGGCGTGCTCACCGACGCCGCGCGCACACTCGGCGCCGGCCCATCGCGGACCTTCCTGCGCGTGGCGCTGCCACTGGCCGCAGGCGGCCTCGTCGCCGGCTGGGTCCTCGCCTTCGCCCGCGGCATCGGAGAGTTCGGCGCCACGATCGTGTTCGCCGGCAACGTCCGCGGCGAGACCCAGACCGTCACACTCGCGATCTACGAGCAGCTCGAGTCGAACTTCGACATCGCGCTCGCGATCAGCATCCTTCTCGTCGTGCTCAGCGGGACCGTCCTGCTGTCCTACAAGCTGCTCTCCACATGGCGCCGCTCGAGCTCGACATCGCCCTCACCCTTCGCGCGTACCGGCTCGAGCTCGGCCTGACCGCCGAGCGCGAGACGATCGCGCTCGTCGGACCTTCAGGCGCCGGCAAGACGACCGTGCTGCGCGCCGTGGCCGGCCTGCGCCGCCCGGAGAGCGGGCGGATCGCGTGCGACGGTCGCGTCTGGTTCGACGCTCACACCGGCGTCGATCTCCCGCCTGAGGACCGCTCCGTCGGCCTCGTGTTCCAGGAGTACGCGCTGTTCCCGCACATGACCGTGCGAGCCAACATCGCGTTCGGCGGCCGCCGGCGCGTCGACGACCTGCTCGAGCGCTTCCGCATCTCCCATCTCGCCGACGAGCGGCCGCTCGCGATCTCCGGCGGCGAGCGCCAGCGCGTCGCCCTCGCGCGCGCGGTCGCCCGCGAGCCGGCCGTCCTGCTGCTCGACGAGCCGCTCGCCGCCCTCGACGCCCACACCCGCACCGTCGTGCGCGACGAGCTCCAAGACCTGCTGACCGAGCTGCCGATCCCTGCCCTGCTCGTCACGCACGACTTCCGCGACGCCACCGCCCTTGCGGACCGGATCGGCGTCATCCTCGACGGCCGCCTGCTGCAGCTCGGGACGGCGCAGGAGCTCGTCGCGCGCCCCGCCAACGCCTTCGTGGCGACCTTCACGGGCGGCAACCTGCTCACGGGCCAGGCGCAACCACTGCCCGGCGGCGGCTGCGAGGTCAGGCTCGAGAGCGGCCAGTTGATCCGCTCCGACGAATCCGCCGAGGGTCGCGTCGGGGTCGCTGTCTACCCGTGGGAAGTGGGCGTCGCTCACGCGGCGCCCCCGGACGGCCACCTCAACGCGCTCCCCGGCACGATCCACGGGCTCGCGCCCGAGGGAGGACGGATCCGACTGCGCATCGGCGACCTCACCGCGGAGTGCTCGCCCGACGAGGCCGCACGACTCGCGCTCGCCGACGGCAACCGCGTCTATGCGACGTTCACGCCGGCCGACACGCGACTCGTGCCCTGATCGCCAACGGGAGCCCCGCCTGGTGCATCAAAGATGACGGGGGGCGGCCGATAACACTTGGATGCGGCCGTCCAAGCGATCGATGAGCAGCGGTCGGTTGAGCAGGGTTCGGGTGGTGGGCCTGGTGCTGGCCGTGGGCCTGCTCCCGCTCGTCATCGGGATCGTCTTCGTTCAGCGCGGTGCCGACAATTACGCAGATGAGTCAACGCGCCGCGCTCTGGCCGGCGAGGCCCGCACGCAGGCGACCAACCTCGAGTCGTACTTCGGTCGCTCGCGCTCGGTGCTCCTGCTCGCGGCGCGCGACGCAGCGATCCCCAAACTGGTCAATACTCCGGCAGGGCGGCGCGAGCAGCTGCGCTCGAGGCAGGACCTCGATGCGGTCAACGGGGCGCAAGCCAAGACGCCGTTCTTTGCGCCCACCGCCGCGCTGCGCCCTGGGCAGGTGTTCCAGGCTGCCCCCTTACGTGTCACCGGACACCAACGAGTGGGTCATCAGCAATTCGACACCCGTGCCCGGAGTCGACTTCCGCGGCGCGATGCTGCATTTCGAGGTGACGGTCGAGAGCTTCCGGCGCCAGGCCGCGGTCAACGCCCGGCGCTTCAACGTCGCCGTGGTTGACGCGCGTTCGGGTCGCGTCGCGTTCGACAGCCGCCGACCTCAGCGTCGCGGCGAGCCACCCGATGTTTCTGGCAGCTGCCCTTGAGTTCGCAGAGTCCATCGAGCGTGCGTGCCCACCCGCGACGCGCTTGACGCCGCAATGGGAGCACCCTAGCGCCGACGCCCGGCACGCCAGCACGGTGCCCTGTTCCGTCGCGTTGTGCCGGTCGCGCGACCCGAAGCGCCGGTCGCGCGGGGTTGCGACACCGCGAAGATCACGTAAGACTGATTGGATGAGTGGGCTTGACCGAAAGAGCGGCCGGATCTCGCTTCGCCTCTACGTTGCGAGCGAAACTGCGCCCTCGGCGCAGGCGCGCCGCCAGCTGGCGGTGTTGCGAGAGCGCCTCGGCGGCGAGCAGTGGGAGGTTGAGGTCGTCGACGTCTTCGAGCAACCGGGCCTGGCAGAGGCGGACCGGATCCTCGCGACGCCGGTGCTTGTCCGCCTGCGCCCGGCGCCGCGCTTGAGTGTGATCGGCGATTTCAGCGATTCGCACGCGGTGGCGGTCGCTCTTGACCTCGAAGAGGAGTTGGAACGATGAGCGCGATGCAGGGTCTGGCGCGGATCAAGGTCGGTGTCCCGGGGTTCGACGAGCTGGTTCACGGCGGGCTGCCGGAGGGACGCAGCACCCTCGTGGCCGGGTCGACCGGAGCCGGCAAGACGGTGTTCGGACTGCAGTTCCTCGCGCGCGGCGCCCTGATGGGCGAGCCAGGAGTTCTGGTCACTTTCGCGGAGCGCCCGGACGACTTGATCGCCAACGTCGCGAGTTTCGGGTGGGATTTGGGCGGTCTCGTCCGCGAGGGGCGCCTTGCCATCGTGGACGCGACGCCCGACACGGACGCGATCGTCAGCGGCCAGTTTGATCTCGGCGGGCTGGCGGCGCGCATCGAGCACGCGCTGAGCGAGGTCTCCGGGACGCGGCTGTTCCTGGATCCGCTCGATGCGCTGTTCGAGGGGTTTTCGGATGCGGTCGAGGTTCGCCGCGCGTTCGCGGCGGTGTTGCGCGCGCTGCGGCCGTTGGGCGCCACGACGCTGATCGCGGCGGAGCGTCCGAGCGAGGAGGACGACGCCACGCACTACAGCGTGGGGGAGTTCCTGGTTGACAACGTCGTCCTGCTGCGTAACGTCCGCTCGGAGGAGCGGCGCCGGAGGACGATCGAGGTCCTCAAGCTGCGCGGCGCGGACCATCAGAAGGGCGAGTTCCCGTTCATCATCGACAAGGCGGCCGGCATCGAGATCGCGCCGTTCTCCCCCATCGAGGGCAGCTCGGTCGTGTCGGCCGAGCGGATCTCGCTGGGCAACGCCGAGCTTGACGCGATGTGCGGCGGCGGGATGTACCGCGATTCTCTCATGATGCTCACGGGAGCGACCGGGACGGGCAAGACGCTGATCGGCCTGCAGTTCATGGTCGCGGGGATCGCGGCCGGCGAGCGGGTGCTCTACCTATCTTTCGAGGAGAGCCGGTGGCAGCTCGAGCGCAACGCCGCAGCGTGGGGGATGGACCTGAAGGCGGCGGAGCGCGACGGTCAGTTGCTGCTGATCTCGCGCTACCCGGCGCGGCTCGGACTCGAGGACCTGCTGGTGGAGATCAAGCACACCGTCGAGGAGTTCGAGCCGATGCGACTGGTGCTCGACAGCATGACTGCCGTCGAGCACAATTCGCCTGCGAAGGCGTTCCGGGAGTTCAGCGTCGGGCTCAGCGGCTACCTCAAGGGCCGCGGCGTCGCGACCATGTTGACGACGACGCTGCCGGACCTGCTCGGTGGCGAACACGCCACCGATCTGTACCTCTCGACGATCGCGGACGCCATCCTGGCGCTGCGCTACTTCGACCTCGACAGCCAGGTCCGGCGTGCGATGCTCGTCCTCAAGGTCCGCGGCTCCCAGCACGCGAGCGAGATGCACGAGTACGAGATCCTCGACAGCGGCTTGTCCCTGGTCGGGCCGATCGAGGGCATCGGGGGCATCGGGGCTGGCCGCGCGGAGCACGCGACCCGCACGTCGAACGGTGACGCCCGCGCCGGCGGGTGACAGGAATGCAGGCGAAGCGCAGGAGGCCGGCGGCGACCGCCGGGATCTCACCCATCGGGCGAGACAGCCTGCTGACGGTCATCGCCCAGAACGTCGACGGCATGCTGGTGATCGATGGGGACGGACTGATCCTGCTGGCCAACCCGGCCGCCGAGCGTCTTCTCGGGCAGCCCGCCACCGGACTGAAGGGCACGCCATTCGGCGCGCCGCTCGGGCTTGACGAGGCGACGGAGATCGACGTCATCGCCGCCGGGACGCCGAGGACAGCCGAGATGCGGGTCGTCGAGATCGACTGGCACGGAACGCCGGCGTTCCTGGCGTCACTGCGCGACGTAACCGACCGCAAGCTCGCCGAGGGCGTACTGGCGAGAGTGGGGGGCCAGCACGCGGCGATCGCGCAGCTGGGCGAGGATGCCGTCTCGGGCCTCCCGCCCGATGCGCTGATGGCCGAGGCGGCCAGGCACGTCCAGCGGGTGCTTGCGACCGACTTCGCCGGCGTGCTCGCGCTCGCGCCCGGAGGCGCCGAGCTCCGGCTGGCCGCCTCAGAATGGTTGGACGCCCCAGGCCCCGACCTCGGCGCAGCGGGCAGTGGCTCCCAACCCCGTTACACGCTCGAGGCCAGCGAGCCGGTCGTCATGGAGGACGCCGCCGGCGAGACGCGCTTCGCGGCGTGGCCGCCAGGAGTCGCGAGTGCAGCCACGGTCCTCATCCAGGACCGGGAGCAATCCTTCGGGGTGGTTCAGGCGGCCTCCCGGTCGCTGCGCGGCTTTGACCGCGACGAGATCACCTTCCTGCAATCCATCGCCAACCTGCTCGCCGCGGCCGTGGCACGCTTTCGCGCGGAGACCCAGGTGCGCCACCAGGCGCTCCACGACCCGCTCACGGGGCTCCCCAACCGCGCCTTGTTCGTTGACCGGCTGACCCACGCCCTGGCCCGCTCGAGCCGAAGCGGACACACCGGGCTGGTGGTGCTCTTCGCAGATCTCGACGGCTTCAAGCACATCAACGACAGCCTCGGCCACCACGCCGGCGATGCGTTGCTCGTGAGCCTGGCGGAGCGTCTCAGCGCCGTGATGCGCACGAGTGACTCGCTGGCCCGCTTCGGCGGAGACGAGTTCATGGTGCTGTTCGAGGACCTCGAAGGGGAGGAGGAGCTGCGGCTCGCGGTCGATCGAATCCAAGCCGCCGTCACGGCCGTGCCCTTCGTGGTCGGAGGGCAGTCGCATGCGCTCAACCTCACGATAGGGTTAGTTCGGGCCGACGAGTCGCACACGTCTCCCGGTGACATGGTCCGGGACGCCGACGCTGCGATGTACCGCGCCAAGCAGCTCGGGCACGGAGGTTACGCCGTGTTCGACCGCGAGATGCGCGAAAACGCAGTGCGACGGTTGCAGATCGAGCAGGAGCTTCGTGCTGCCATCGACGGCGGCGAGCTGCGGTTGGCCTATCAGCCGATCGTGTCGCTTGAGACCGGCCGCATCGTGGAGCTCGAAGCGCTCCTGCGCTGGCAGCATCCCGAGCGAGGATTGCTCGAGCCCGCCGACTTCCTGGAGGCCGCCATCGAGAGCCGGCTAATCCTGCCCATCGGCAAGTGGGCGCTACCCGAGGCCTGCCGCCAGGCGGCGGCATGGCGCGAGGCGGGGATCGCCACCATCACCCTCAATTTCAATATGGCGCCCAGTGAGCTTGCGCAACCCGAGCTGAGGAGGACGATCCGCGCGGCCATCGACCAGCGAGGCGGTGACGTCCCGCTTCAGCTCGAGCTCACCGAGGGTGCGCTGATCGAGGATCCGTCCCTGCCCGCGACGCTCCGCGATCTCAGCGGCAACCTCGGCGTGCGCGTCGCACTCGACGATTTCGGCACCGGCTACTCCTCGCTCGCCTACCTGACGCGATTCAAGATCGACGAGCTCAAGATCGACCAGTCCTTCGTCCGCACCCTCGCCCGCGAGCGTGACGCACCGATCGTCTCGGCGATCGTGAACATGGCGCACGCGCTGGACATCCTGGTGGTAGCGGAAGGCATCGAATCGGAGGAGCAGGCGACCGAAGCGCGACGACTCGGCTGCGATCGCGGACAGGGACGTTTCTTCTCCTACCCGCTCTCCCCCGAGGCGATCCCCTCGCTGATCGCCGAACCACGCCTGCCCGCGCCACTCCCACCGTAGCGGCCGCTCGCAGAGTCACGCTCCGACTCACCCACCGGGGTGACTCAGCGATCGGCGTCTCGAGGACGGCACCGCATCCACTCACAGCGTGACGCCTCGCCACACGGGCAGGGCTCGTTGCGTCCAGCTCGCCTCACATCCAAAGCGCGCCGCGGACATCGATCTGCATCTGCATCCTTCCCGCCACCAACACGGCGCCGGAGGGGCGATGCGGAGCTGAGAGACGACCGGCTCCACCTTCATTCCGTGCGCGCGGGAATCGGCGAAGTACGCGAGGAAGTCCTCACGGTTCTGGTACCCGCGCGCCGGCGCTCGCGCGCGCGCCGCACCGCCGAGCTCGACCACAGCGCGCCGCGCGCGACGAGCAGCCGCGCCGCACGACGCGACTGATCGCCGTTGCGATCGGCCACGCCGGGCAGCCGTTGATCCCCGAAGCTGCCGGGTCGGGCTGCGGATCCGTTCCGATTTCAGCCGGCGATGTGCCCGGTTCGACGACCGGAGCCGCTCTTTCGGTTATGGCGGACTTGGAGCGTCTGTGCGATCGCGGCGATGACGCCGGGGTCGAACTGGGTGCCGGCGCAGCGTCGCAGCTCCTCGATCGCGTGGCCGGGAGGCATCGCGGAGTGGTTTGGACGCTCGCCGGTCATCGCTTGGTAGGCGTCGGCGGTGGACACGATGCGTGCGATCAGAGGGATCTCCGAGCCGGTGAGGCCGTCGGGGTATCCGGTGCCATCCCAGCGCTCGTGCGTGGCGCGGACTATCCCGGCGATGTGCTTGAGCGCCGGCGTCGCGGCGAGGATGCGCTCGCCGACGAGCGTATGGCGGTGGATGAGTGAGAATTCCTGAGCGTCGAGCGCGGAGGCCTTGTCGAGGATTGAGTCCGGAACCGCGACCTTGCCGATGTCGTGCAAGCGCGCGGCGAGCCGCAGATCGCTGATCTGGTCCTGGTCGAGCCCGAGGTGCTGCGCGGTGGCCTCGGCGAGCTCGCTGACGGCCTCGGAGTGGCGGCCGAGTGAGGGATGGCGCTCGGTCAGCGCCTGCAGCAGTGCGGAACAGGCGTGCTCGGCGCTCCCACCCGCGCGACCGTACTTCTGGCTGTACAGCCGCTCGTCGGCGAGCTGCAAGGCGTCGCCGGCGGCCGTCACCTCGCTGCCGAGGATCACGCTGCCGAAGCTGGCCGTGATGTCGAAGGGCCCCGTGCGCTCGGCGATCGCCGCAGCGATGGAGGCGACGTCCGTCGCGACCGCGCCAGCAGACAGAACTCATCCCCGCCGAGGCGATAGCGACGCCGCTCGCGCTTTGGGCATGCTCGCCGAGCCGGTGCGCGATCCGACGCAGCAGATCGTCGCCCGCGGGATGCCCGAACGTGTCGTTGTAGACCTTGAAGCCGTCGAGGTCGAACAGCGTGAGGCGCGACGGCGCCGTCTTCGGTGCGAGCGTCGCGGCCAGGTCGCGGTCAAGCTGTCTGCGGTTCGCCAACCCGGTCAGCGCGTCGTGGGTGGCCTGGTGCGCGTTGGCCGCCGCCGACAGGCGCAGCTGCAGATCGGTACTCGCGGCCGCCGCGAGGTCTTCCAGCACCGCGCGCTCTTCGTCAGTCCACGTGCGCGCCACGGTGTCGATCGTGCACAGCGCCCCGAGCCGCTGGCCGGTCGCCGACACGACCGGAAAGCCCAGATACGCGCGCACGCCGAGATCGGCCACCGAGCCGTTGTCGTGCAGCGTGGGATGCCCGAGGGCGTCCGGGACTCCAGCGCGCCGTCGGAGACCACGTGCTGGCAGAACGAGTGCGAGAGCGGGGTGCCCCGCTCCTCGGCGGCCCATCCGGTCACACCTTGCATCGCCGCGAAGTACTGGCGATGGTCGTCGACCAGCGAGAGGGTCGACACCGGCGCCCCGATCAGCTTGGAAGCCAGGCGCGTGAAGCGCTCCAGCGAAGGCTGCGCGCCCGCATCCAGCAGCCCCGTCGCCTTGAGCTCTGCCAATCGCGCGGGCGTCCAGCAGCGCTGGGGAGGGCGGGCGCGTTGGCTCAATCACCAAGCGTCGGCGCGGGCGAGAGCAAACTTGAGGCTGCCCCCGGTCCGTGTCACCTGCGCTCCTAGGACGCGATCTGCCGGTTCGGTGGCGACGAGTTCGTGTGCGCTCGCTAGTCCCGCGACTGCCGCTCTTCGAGCCGCGCCAGAGCGGCCTGCGCGCGCTTGCGGGCGTCGGCGGCGCGTCGCGTCGCCGCCGCGGCGCGGGCTTCGATGGCGTCGGCGCGTTCGATCAGCTCGTGGGCGCGCCGGAGCTCTGCGGCACTGGCGTCGGGGTGGACGCCGGCGGCGGGTCGTCGAGGTCGGCCTGTTGGTCGTCGAGCAGCTGCTGGTGCTCATCGCGGCCGCGCTGCGCGTCGTCGAGGAGTTGCTGGGAAGCTGCGCGCCGCGTCTGGGCCAGCTCGCCCTGGGCCTGGCGTCGATCCAGTTCGACCGCGCGGCCGCGATCCTGCGTCGCCTGTCCGATCTCCTCCTCGAGCTGCTCCTGGGCGTCATCGAGCTTCTTCTGGTCACGGTCGCCGATCGCCTGCTGGCGGTCGCCGAGGGCCTGTTCGAGCCCGGCGACCTTTTGGTCGGTGTCAAGGTCATGCTGGGCATGATCTTCAGGCATCACGGCTCCGTTCGCTCGCATGGAACACGTCTTCCGCAGGAGCGGGACGCGCAAAGAAGTAGCCCTGCGCGTAGTCGACGCCAAGCTCCCGCAGGATCTCGACGGACGACTGCGTCTCGACACCCTCCTCCACGGTCCTCTGCCCCATCCCGCGAGCGAGCGTGACGATCGCCTTGATCACGTGGGTGTTCGCTTCGACGTCCGCGTCGTCGAGATCGCGCACGAACTCCTGGTCGATCTTCAGCAGCGTCACCGGCAGGTGCTTGAGGTACCGGAAGCTTCCGCAGCCGGTCCCGAAGTCGTCCAACGCCACCTCGCAGCCCACCCGGCGCGCGTTCTCGATAAAGACCTGCGCCACGCCCTCGTTGTGGATCAGCGCCGTCTCGGTGATCTCGAAGATGATCATCTGCGGCTCCACGCGTGCCGTCGCGAGCGTGTCTCGGACGAAGCCGAACAGCCCTGGCTCGCTGATCGACTCGGCCGAGAGGTTGATCTCGATGCGGTGCCCGGCCGCCGCGTAGGGCATCGCCATCTCGAAGACGCGGCGGTCGATCTCACCCATCAGCCCGTGCTGCTCGGCGACCGGCAGAAAATCGCCAGGGAGGATGACCTCTCCGGCGGCGCCGAGCATGCGCACCAGCAGCTCGTGCTGGATGGTCGCGCCCGTGGCGAGGTCGACGATTGGCTGGGCGTAGAGCACCAGGCGGTCCTGCGCGAGCGCGTCGCGGATACGGCCGACCCAGCTCAGCGCCTCAAGCTCGCGGCGGACGTGCAGCTCGTTCGCCTTTTGCTCGGTGATGTCGCGGAATGCGACGACGCTCCCCTCTGGCGTCGCCCAGGGTGATCGGCGCGGCCGTGCACGAGACCGCCATCGGCGAGCCGTCCTTGCGCCAGAAGCCGTCCTCCTCGACGTGGATGGCGACGCCTGTCTCGCTCACCTGGGCGAGCGGGCAGTCCTCGATCGGATAGGCGGCAAGCGGACTTTGCTTGACGTCAAAGCCGCCGCTGAACACGCGCCGGCCCTGGGGCGTGTCAAAAGGCGCGGCAAACCCGACGACCGCCGCGCCGGTGGCAGCGGCGGGGACCACTCTGGAGACCGCCGGCCTGCCTGCCAGCGCGCTGCGGAGATGGGCGTAGTCCTGGCCGATGGACTTGCCGATCAGCGCGGGCTTGGCCGGGGCGACCTGCAGGAGCCGACCGCGCTCGTCCAGGAGCACGGCCGCCTGGTAGCCGCCGCCGGTGACGACGGAGTCGAAATCGCGACCGGTGACCCGCGGCTTGGTCAGCTGGGCGGCGGCCTGAGCCTGCTCGCGCTTGATGACCTCTTGCGCATAGATCTCGATGAAGCGCGCGGCGCTGTCCGCGCGAATCGCAAACCGGTGTTCGAGCTGACGACGACTGTCCCGCTGGACGTCCGCAATGATTTGGCCTACCAACCCGACCGCCGCCAGCCAGACGACGAGGCCGAGGGCCAGCCCAGCTCGACGTCGCCGGCGCTGGGTCGATGCGACACGCCGGAGGATGGTGTTTATCGTCATACCTAGGCGATCGGCGCTTGCGCAACTTATCTTGAGCGCCGACGCGCCATCACGACGGCTCGATTGCCGCGGACGAGCCCGGCTGGCTGCTGCGATCCGGGTGCCACGGGACCGGTCCGGTGGCGCGCCGCCAGTCTTGCTCGCTGGGTCTGCGTGGCCGATCCCAGCGGCGAAGCCAATAGCCGCGAACGCCAGTCGGCCGCGCTAGCGATGCAGGGGGCCCCATCTGCGCGCGATTCGCGTGGCATGACGACGGGACTGACGCAAGCTGGGTCAGACAGCGAAGTGTCAAACGATGTCGGTAGGCCCACATAGACCGGGGCGCCTCGCGAAAGCCCTGCCATTGCGGTGCGCTGCGGTCTGGTGCCACGCCGTGCGTGTGGCAGCTGCGCGGCTGGCGTGAATCAGGGGTCGCCATGGGGCACTGCGTCTGCGTCAATGTAACAGCGCCGAGTTCACCGATCCCCTAACCCCGCAGGCCACGACGAAGCCTCGCGCCTGGCCTGCTCCCCGTGTGGCGTTGTCAGTCCTTGATTGTTCTTCGTGATGGTGATGGAGCCGGCGTAGCCGGCGTCTTCTCCGTCCGGGGTTGATCAGAGGATCGGCCGCTCATCGAAGTCAGGAGATTCGGTTGAGCGATAAGCGCAAGTATCGGAAGTTCACGGTGCAGCAGAAGGCCGAGCTGGTGCTCGCGTCCTTCCGAGGTGACCGGTGACGCGAGGCTGACTGGGCAGCGCATCCGCGAGCTGATCGCGCCGCTGGGGTTTGCGGGCGGCAAGACGATCGTCGATGACTACGTGCGCGAGATCCGGCCGTTCTTCGTCGACCAGCGCACCTATCAGCGCACCGTCTACCGGCCCGGCGAGATCTGCCAGTTCGACGTCTGGGAGCCCAAGGAGGAGATCCCGGTCGGCCACGGCCAGACCCGCCGCGGCTGGGTCGTGGTCGCGTGCCTGGGCTACTCGCGGGCCGGCGCTGGCGCGCTGATCTTCTCCAAGCAGACGCCGGAGTTGCTGTCGGGGATTCGGCGCTGTCTGTGGTCGCTGAGGGCGCTGCCGCAGACGCTGGTCTGGGACCGCCAGGCCGGGCTTCATGCCAGCGGCGGCCGCCCGACGGTCGAGTTCGCCGCCTTCTGCGGCGCGCTGAAGGTCGGTTGGTTCTTCTGCGAGCCGCGCGACCCGCAGGCCAAGGGCGTCGTCGAGCGCCTGCAGGACTTCATGGAACGCAGCTTTGAGCCGGGGCGCTGCTTCGCCAACGATCTGGACTATCAGCTGCAACTCGATGACTGGTTCGACGGGCGCGCGAACCCGGGGATGCACAAGACGCTGCGGGCCCGCCCGATCGACCGGCTGATCGAGGAGCGCGGGGTGATGGCGCCGCTGCCGGTCTCGCCGCCTGACGTCGACCGCCGCTGGGTGCTCAGGGTCGCGCCCGACCCGTTCCTGCGCTTTGACACCTGCGACTACTCGCTGGACCCTGGGCTGGTCGGCCGCCGCGTCGAGGCTCGCGTCACCGACCGGGAGGTCTTAGCCGTCGCGCTGGACACCGGCGAGGTCGCCTGCCGCCATCCGCGCAGCTTCGCGCGCCACCGCACGATCACTGCGCTCGAGCACGCGCGCACCCTCAAGACCCAGCGCGAGCAGCGCCGCGACACCGAGCCGGTCGTCGAGGTCCGCTCGCTGGCGCGCTACGACCAGCTGATCGCATGAACCGCCCCGCAACCGAGCTCGCGCACCTGTTCCGGGCGCTGAAGGCGCCCGCGGCCGCGCGGGCGTTGCCCAAGCTCGCCGACCGCGCCCGAGCCGAGGAGTGGAGCTATGAGCAATTCGCCGCCACGCTGCTCAAGAGACCGACAGCCGCGACAGCCACGGCGGCCAGGCCCGCATCAAGGCCGCCAGGTTTCCGGCCCGCAAGACCTTGGAGGAGTTCGACTTCGCCTTCCAGGCCTCGCTGCGCCGCGAGACGGTCCTGCATCTCGGCCAGCTCGACTTCCTTCACGGCCGCGAGAACGTCGTCCTGCTCGGCCCGCCCGGCACCGGCAAGACCCACCTCGCGATCGCCTTGGGGATCCGCGCCTGCCTCGCCGGCCAGCGCGTCGCCTTCCGCACCGCCACCGAATGGGTCGCGCTGTTGGCCGACGCCCAACGCGGTGGCCGCCTCGACGACGAGCTCACCCGCCTCCAACGCATCCCGCTGCTCATCTGCGACGAGGTCGGCTACATCCCGTTTGACCCGCAGGCCGCCAACCTCATGTTCATGCTCGTCTCCCGCCGCTACGAACGCGCCTCGCTGATCGTCACCTCCAACAAGCCGTTCAGCGCCTGGGGCGAGATCTTCGGCGACGAAGTCACCGCCACCGCCATGATCGACCGCTTGGTTCACCACGCCGAGATCCTCTCGCTCAAAGGCGACAGCTACCGCCTCAAAGACCGCGACCTCGCCCGCCCGCCCGCCGCCAGAACCCCCGAAACGACCTGACCGATCCCCCACGGCCCCCACGCGCAGGGCCGCAGACGACGATTACGCGCCCCGACATGAGCGCCAACACGAGCCCCTTCCGGCCAGGCCGCACGCGCTGAACGCCGCTCCGGCTCGCCCGGGCTTCGCCTCCGCGACGCCCAGCGCGCACCCACAGGGGGGTCAGTTTTCGACCGGCGCCAGGGGGTCAACTTTCGACCGGCCTTGACAGCGTTCCACAGTTGCTTGTTCCCTGCTTGTTCCCGCCGTCGACGTGTGCGCATCGCGCCACGGCGCCAGCACCTCGGTGAAGCTACCGACTCGCCTGGACGAACACGCGCCGCGCTGCGGTTGAACTGACTGCGGAGCCATGGTGTTGTGCAGCGGCGAGTCGGAGAGGCATCGCGGACTGTTCACTCCTTAGCCCGCCGAGACAGCGTGAAGAGCCATCGAATTCGCCAGGGTTCCCGCCGGCGCTGCCTCCCATGCAACTGAGCGGTCCGTCGTCGCCGAGCACACGCGCGTACCCGCCTTACCCACGTAGCGGATGCGACGATGGCGTCACGCCAGACTTCGTCTCGCTGATGCGACCGTCGGCCGCGGCCTTTGCAGACATCGTTCCGCCTCCCATTCCCGGAGGTTCTCTTCATTCTCCCACCAGCGATCTCCGTCACGCCGTCGCAAATCACGTAGACCTCGCTCGCCGTGTAGCGGCGCACTTCCGAAACCCCGATGCCGGTCGGCGACGAGCGCCAGCCGGGCGATCCCGACGGGTCACATCCTGCGGTATCGCGACTGGAGGATCGCGAACACGCCGAAGGCCAAGAATCCGAGCGCTACCGCCGTCAGCAGGAACCTGCCGAACGGCTGCGTCAGGATCGTCTGCATCGCGCCGTCCAACCCTGGCGTCTTCTGGCGGTCGAAGGTCAGCGTCGCATAGCTGAGCAGGCCGCCCACCAGGCCCAGGGCCACCCCCTTGGCGATGTAGCCGGTTTGGCCTAGTCGCGCCACTCCTTCGCGGGCAGCGGGGGGCATCGAGGAAGTGTCGATCTCCTCCGCGAAGGAGTTCTTGACGCCCTTGACGACTGAGGCCACGCCGACGCCGATGAGGATCAGGGCGATGACCACCACGATCGCCCGTCCCCCGGGCCAGGCCAGCACCCCTGAGGTAGCGTGTTTTTCAGTCTTCGAGCTCGACGATCCCGAGCCGAGCGCGAAGGAAGAGGCGCTGATCGCCAGCGCGACGTAGATCACAGCGGCTGCCCCGCTGGTGACCTGCTTCAGGGCCCGCTTGGCACCGTCACGGTTGTGATAGCCCCAGATGGCTTCACTGGCCTGCCACAGCGCGAGCGCGACCAAGCCGACCGCAACCAGCAACAGCAAGATCTTGCCGAACGGCTGACTCGCCAAGGTCTTGAGCGCCCCGGAGGTGTCGGCACTCTTGCTGTCCGACGCGCCCCACGCGATCTGCACCGCCAACCAGCCGACGAGCAGGTGTACGACGCCGTAAGCGATGAGCCCGGCGCGGGCGACGATCTCCAGCGACGCACTGTCGCCGGCCTGTTCGGCCTTGCCGCTGGCGTTGGTTGGCATCGCTGAGACCTCCGCTTCGGCGCCGGAGTGTAGCCAGCGGAACTAGTTACATCGCGCCGCGCCGGCTTCCACCGCCGCGCGCAGAACTGTCCCCTCGGAGTCCCCAGACGAGCAGGCGGCCGGGCGGACGACCTGAAGGCAGCTTGAGCAGTGAGTGACCCTCGCGTTTCGGCGTCGGGCTCAGTCTCGCGGCAGATGGTCAGATCCAGTGCCGCGGTCACGAGTGTCTCAAAGCGGCGCTGCCACGCCGCTCTTACTTGCGTCGCAGCTCATGCTGCTCTTCAAACCGGTACCGAGCTGGGCTCGACGCGGCGGTGTACAGACTGCTCCTTGTCGAAGTGCAGCAGCGAGTCGGGAGCGCGCTCACGCGGAGCCAGGCTGCCCTCGTCGGCCGACGCCGAAGGCCGCGGGTAAGCTGGCCTGATGGGCGAAACGATCGGCGAGGACGCCGCGGGCGTGGCAGGGGAGGACAAGGGCACGCGCCTGGGCGACATGCTCCATGGCGCCGCCCGTGGGGCGGTGGGCGCGATGGCGATGACGGGAATGCGAGTGCTCACGACCGAGCTTGGGCTTGTGGAACAGACTCCACCGCAAGCCGTCGGCCGCCAGCGCGCGCGCGGCATGCGGGCACTGTTGCGGCGGGCGCCGCGCAAGCAGCGACGAGGGCTGGTCGAGGCCGCGCACTGGGCCTTCGGCGCTA
>Ga0136617_10001592_pt1 | contig 20121 bp, 17 predicted proteins | sample AntDrymUQ3222106_2_FD_129672 | JGI IMG/M metagenome (GOLD analysis project Ga0136617, IMG submission 129672) | Polar desert sand microbial communities from Dry Valleys, Antarctica - metaG UQ322 (21.06) | ecosystem: Environmental > Terrestrial > Soil > Desert | place: Antarctica: Dry Valley...
CGCCGAACGCTGCGCCCGTGACGAACCGGGTCCGCCGGCCGGGGTCCGTCCCCAGCGCCACCCCGAAGATCGCGACCCCGACGAACGCCAGCGGCCACCACCCCCACGGCGGCAGCGACAGCGCGGTGAGGAACCCGCCGCCGAGTGCGAGCGCGGCGCGGCTCAACGCAGCTGCAGGTGGACGACGATGCGCTGGCTGACCGAACCGGGCGGGTGGCAGGCGAACAGCGTCGCGGTGGCGTCCGGCGTCTGATCGACGATCCAGAGCGCGTCGGGCTCGACGATCTCCGTCGCTTCGACGACGTAGACGTGGCGGCCGGTGGCGGTCGACATGATCACCTCGTCGCCCGGGACGAGCTGGTCGAGGTCGCGGAAGTCCTCGTTGTGGCTCACCCGGTGGCCGGCCAGCACGACGTTGCCGGCCTCGCCCGGCATCGCGGTCCCCGGCCAGTGGCCGGGACCACGGTCGAGTGTTGGCAGGCGGATGCCCTCGGAGATCGTGCGCACCAGACCGATGCGTGGGATCTCGATGGTGCCCAGCTCGATCACCGGTTCGAGCGATCCGTCGTCGGGCGGCGGGTCGATTGGTCGTGGCGGTGGTGGTGGCCGCGGCGCGATCGTGGTCGGCGCCGTCGTGGTCGGGCGCTGTGTGGTCGTCGGTCGCGCCGTCGTGGTCGGTCGCGCCGTCGTGGTCGGTCGCGCCGTCGTGGTCGGTCGCTGCGTCGTCGGCGTCGTCGTCGTCGTTCGTCGGGTGGTCGGTGGCGATGTGGTCGTCGGCGGGGCGCTCGTCGCGGCGTTCGCCGTCGGAGGCGCCTGCACCGCCGCCACGGCAGCGGTCGGCGCGACCGTCGGCGAGAGCGCGTCCTCGTCGCCACCGCCACACGCCGCCGACCCGACGGCCAACGTCGCGGGCAGCACGACCAGGAGCGTCGCCCGCACGAGTCGCATCACGTCAGTGTGCCAGTCACGGTCACGAGGCACCGAGCAGGTCGGCGACCCGACCGGCGGTGGACGTGGCGCCGGCAATACATGCGGGGATGCCGACGCCTCGGTAGCTCGCGCCGCACAGGAACAGTCCCGCCGGCAAGGTCGCCTCGACGCGGTCGAGCCAGCGCAGGTGGTGCGGCCGGTACTGCGGGAACGCCGCGGGCCACCGGCTGACTCGCGCCTCGCTCGGCTGCAGGTCGAGGTCGAGGTGGCCGCCCACCTCGTCGACCGCCCGGCGGATCAGCTCGTCGTCGTCGAGGTGGTCGATCGGCAGCCCGTCTCGGCCGAGCGAGATCCGCAGCACCTCCGAGCCGGCGCTGCGGGGGTCGGCCCAGTGGGCCCACTTCTGCGAGCCGAACGATGCCGCGGTGACCGTTCGCTGGTCGGGCTTGGGGACGAGGTAGCCGCTCATCCCGGCAAGCCGTTGCGGCCAGTCGCCGACGGCCAGCGTGGCGATCGCCACGCCGGCGTGGTCCATCTCGCCGAGCAGAGCTGCCGTCTCGGGGGCGACGCGGGCGAGCAGCGCGGCGGTCTCCCGTGCGGAGGTCGCCAGCACGACGGCGTCGGCGGCGTCTCCGTCGACCCGCCACCTGTCGCCGTCGGCGGCGATCTCGCCGACCGGCGCGCCGACGAGGATGCTCACACCGAGCTCCCGGTTCGCACCGGCGACGGCGGTGGCCATGACCTCCATCCCGCCGATCGGGGCGAGGAAGACCGGACCGACCTGCGGCGCCGACGTGGCGCGCTGACGTCGAGCGCCGATCAGCAGGCTGCGCGACCCTGCCGCCAGTGCGGCGAGCTGTGGCACCATCGCCAGGCTCGTGCGGTCCGTGTCGGCGGCGTAGATGCTGCCAACGAGCGCGTCGACAAGACGCTCGTGGACCTCGTCGCCGAATCGTGACCTGATCAGCAGCCCCAGCGAGTCGCGCTCATCGTCCGTTCGCGGCAGCAGCGGCTCGATGCCGGCGCGCAGCTTGCCACGCCACGTCAGCAGGCGGCTGCGAGCCAACCGGGCGAGCCCGGTCGGGACCCCGAGGACGAGCCCGTCGGGGATCGGGTGGAGCCGGCGATGCCACACGGCGGCGGTCGCTGTTGCCGGCGACGTCAGGGCGTCGACCAGGCCGACGGATGTGGCCAGCTCGACGCCGTGCGGGACGCGGGCGAGGAACGCATCGGCACCCTCGTCGACTGCTGCCCTGCCGGCGAACGGTGAGGTGCGCAGCTTGCCGCCGAGCCGGTCGCTCGCCTCGCGCACCTCGATCGAGTCCGCCCCGGCGCGGGATGCGAGCGCGTACGCCGCGGTCAAGCCCGAGATCCCCCCGCCGACGACGATGACACGACGGTCCACGGCGCGCTCAGCGGTCGGTGGCGAGCGCGTGGACGCGGTGGGCGAGCGCCGACATCACCGCCGGGTCATCGTTGATCGACGTCGTCCGCTGGAACACCAACCCCTGGCGCTCGGCTCGGCCGCGCGCCTCGATGTCGAGGTCGTACAGCACCTCGAGATGGTCGGCGGTGAAGCCGCACGGGCAGACGAGGACGCCGTCGGCGTGCTCCGCGGTAGCCAGGTCGTCGATCACGGCGAGGATGTCGGGACCGATCCATGGTTCCGGCGTTCGTCCGGCCGACTGCCACGCCACCGACCACTGCGACCACGGCCCGAGCCCGGCGCGCGTCGCAACGGCGTCGGCGGTGGCTCGCAGCTCGTCGGGGTAGCGGTCGCCGACGTCCAGGACGCGGCGGGGGAGGGAGTGCGCCGTGAACACGACCTTCGTGTTCGACGGCATCGTGCCCAGCCGCCGGCCGACGTCAGCGGCGAGGTGGTCGATCAGCGCCGGCTCGGTCGCCCAGCTCTCGACGCCGGCAAACGGCAGCCCGCGCTCGGCGGCGGTGCTCCCGGCCCGGCCGAGGTACTGGCCGATCGACATCTGCGAGTGGTGCGGCGCGAGCACCACGCCGACGATCCGTTCGACGTTGTCGTCGGCGACCGTGCCCACGGCGTCCTCGATGCGCGGCGTGGCGTGCTTGAGGCCGATGCTGACCTCGTACCGGCCCGGCTCGATCTCTTCGAGGCACGAGGCGATCGCCGCTGCCTGGGCCTCGGTGATCCGCGCCAGCGGCGACACGCCCCCGATCGCCTCGTAGCGGGCGGTCAGCTCGGCGAGCTGCTCGGTCGTCGGTGGGCGGCCCCTGCGGATGTCGGTGTAGTACGCCTCGATGTCCGACGGTGTGCGCGGGGTGCCGTAGGCCATCACGACGACGCCGACGCATCGCTCGCTCACCGGGAGCTCGCCCCGTGGACCAGCTCGACGACGGCGGCGAGGACGTCGGGGTCCGACGTCGGTTGCACGCCGTGGCCGAGGTTGAACACGTGGGCGGGGTGGCCGTCGTTGTCGGCCAGCACGGCGCGAGCGCCGTCGAGCGCCACGTCGCGCCCGGCGAGGATCAGGGCCGGGTCGAGGTTGCCCTGCACCGCCACGTCGGCGCCGAGCCGCTGCCGGGCGTCGGCGATCGGCGTGCGCCAGTCGAGGCCGATGATGCGCGGCCCGATCGCGTCCATCGACGCCCACATGCTCTCCAGCAGGTGGTCGCAGCCGATCCCGAAGTGGACGGCCGGCGCCTGCGGGTGCCGCGACGCCAGCTCGGCGAACACCCGCTGCGAGTGCGGGCGGACGAAGCGGTCGTAGTCGGCGCGTGACAGGGCGCCCGCCCACGAGTCGAACAGCTGGAACGCCTCCGCGCCATGCTCGAGCTGGACGTCGAGGAACGTGACGGCCGACGTGGTCAGCCGGTCCATCAGCTCGTGCCACAGCGATTCGTCGGCGCGCATCAGCGCCTTGGTGTGCTCGTACGTCCGACTCGGACGGCCCTCGACGAGGTAGCTGGCGACGGTGAACGGCGCGCCGGCGAAGCCGAGCAGCACGGTCATCGGGTCGAGGGCCGCGGCCACCCGCTCGACGGTGGCGGCGACGTGCTCGACGTCGTCGGGCTGGAGGGCACGCAGCCGCTGCAGGTCGCGGTGCTCCCGGAACGGCCGGGTCGCCACCGGTCCCGTCCCCGGCACGACGTCGATGCCGAACCCGATGGCGTGGGCCGGCACGACGATGTCGCTGAACAGCACGGCGGCGTCGACGCCGTAGCGGCGGACGGGTTGCAGCGTGATCTCGGCGGCGATGTCGGGATCGGCGATGGCCTCGAGGATCGACCCGTCGCCGCGCAGCCGGCGGTACTCGGGCAGGCTGCGGCCCGCCTGGCGCATGAACCACACGGGGGTGCGAGCCGCACGCTCGCCATGCGCCGCGGCGACGAGCGGTGCCACGGTCGACATCCGCACGCTGGGCATCTTCGCCATGTCCATGCCGACGCTACCGCTGGCCCGCACCGGGGCCGCGGCCTCACCCCGCCGGCAACACCGTGTTGGGATCGCAGTTGCTCCCGCAGACGACCACGACCACCCGCTCGCCGACGTCAGGGACATATGCGCCGCAGCGCAGTGCGGCGAGGGCCGCCGCGCCACCCGGCTCGGCGACGAGTCGGAACTGGTCCCACAGCGCACGCTGCGCCTCCCGGATGTCCTCGTCGGCGACCACGACTGCGTCGTCGACGTACCCGGCGACGACCGACCAGGCCACCGCGCCGAGTCGGCGGGCGCCCAGCGAATCCGCGGCGACGCCGCTCACCTCGACCGCGGTCGGACCGCCGTGCTCGAGGGCTGTCTGCAGGCATCGGCTCGTCGCCGGCTCGACCGCGACCACCCGCCTGGTTGTCGTGATCCAGGCGGCCTGTCCGGCGATGAACCCACCACCTCCTGCGGCGACGACCAGCGTGTCGTACCCGTCGACCTGGTCGTCGAGCTCTCTTGCGACGGTGCCCTGGCCGGCGATCACGTCGCGGTGCTCGTAGGGATGGACGAGCAGCGCACCGGTCTCCGCCTGACGCCGGTCGGCGGCGAGCTGGGCATCGTCGTACAGCCCGTCGACGACCCGCACGTCGGCGCCCAGCGCGGCGATGCGGTCACGCTTGGTCGTCGGGCTCGTCGACGGCACGAACACCTCGGCGTGCAGCCCGAGCTGGCGACCCACGTGCGCCACGGCGGCGCCGTGGTTGCCCCCCGACGCGGCGACGAGCCCACCTGCCGGGATGTCACCGGCCTCCAGCGCGGTGAGCACGCGGTTGAACGCACCGCGCGGCTTGAACGATCCGGTGTGCTGGAGCAGCTCGAGCTTGAGCACCACGTCGACCGGCGTGCCGAGCTCGTCGGCCGCGGCGTCGATCACCGGCGTGCGGCGCACGCGGGACCCGATGCGCTGGGCCGCATCGTCGATGTCGTGGGCCGTGACCTGGGGCTCGATCTGGATGCGGGGCGCCATCGCGGTCCACGGTAGAGGTCGGACGGGAGGGCGACGGCCGCAGGGAGGACGGCACCCTCTAGAGTACAACGACCCCGTTTTCCCGATCGGACGCATGACCCAGCAGCACCCTGAACTGGCGCACGAGCAGGCGTACGTCGAATACGCCTACGAGTGCCTCGAGCGCACCCGACAGTCGGCATGGCGGCTGCGCGATCTGAGCGAGGCCGACCTGGGCGGCACGTTCCAGGCACGGTTCGAGCGCAACGCGTTCGACGGGGCGCTGGTGCGGCGGCTTGCCGACCTCGACCTGGGCGACGCTGCGCTGGTGTTCGGTCGCATCGACCGGCTCGCCGAGCACCCCGACGGCGTGGAGAGCTTCCACATCGGCCGGCTGGCGGTGGCCGACGAGCATTCCGAGCCGGTCGTCGTCGACTGGCGCGCCCCGGTCGCCGAACCCTTCTACCGGGCGACCGGTCGTGAGCCGATGGGCCTCGTCCGTCGCCGTCACTTCGCCGTCGAGGGTCGCAACGTCGTCGGCCTGGAGGACGAGCTGTTCGGCGAGGGGCACCTCGGCGTCGGCCACGACGAGGGGCTGATGCCCGATGCGCCGCCGGTGATGGCCAGTCGCCCCGAGCTGCGCGGCTACTCGACGCTGATCGCGTCGCTCGAGCGCGGCCGCACCGGCACGCTCGGCGACATCGTCGCCACGATCCAGGCCGAGCAGGACGAGATCATCCGCTCACCGCAGGCCGGCGTCCTGGTCGTCCAGGGCGGGCCGGGGACGGGGAAGACCGTCGTCGCCCTGCACCGCGCCGCCTACCTGCTGTACACGCACCGGTTCCCGCTCGAGGACCAGGGCGTGCTGGTGATCGGCCCCAACCGGGTCTTCCTGCGCTACATCGAGCGGGTGCTGCCGTCGCTCGGCGAGGCGGGCGTCGAGCAGGTGGTGCTCGCCGACCTGATCCCGGACGTGACGTTCGCGCGTTCCGGCGTCGATCCTGCCGACACGCCGGCCGCGGCCAGGGTCAAGGGCGACATCAGGATGACCGACGTCATCGCCAAGGCGGTGCGGGACCGCGAGCGACCCCTGCGCGACGACCTCGTCGTCCCCTACCAGGTGGGGTACCTCCGACTGAGCCGCAGCGAGTCGGCGCGCATCGTCAGGGCGGCCCGCCGGCGGTACCGGCGCCACAACGGTGCCCGCCGGTTCATCGAGAACGAGATGTGGGTGGCGCTGGCGGAGTCGGCCCGGGTCAACGCGCCGGCGCCGGCGGCCGTGCGGACGGCCTTGCGCCACCTTCCCGAGGTGCGTGCTGCGCTCGATCGGATGTGGCCAGTGCTCTCACCTTCACAGCTTCTCCACGACCTGTTCGGGTCACGAGCGCTGCTCGGGCTCGCCAGCGACGGTGTCCTCTCCGACGACGAGCTCGATGTCCTGGTCCGGGTGCGGAGTGCCGACGTCGCCGACGTGCGCTGGACACCGGCCGACGTGGCGCTGCTCGACGCCGCCCGCGACGTGCTGGGCCCGCGTGCCGGTCGTGGCGGCAAGATCGACGAGACCGACGAGATCCGCACGTACGGGCACATCGTGATCGACGAGGTGCAGGACCTGACGCCGATGCAGTTGCAGATGGCCACGCGCCGCTCGCTGAACGGCTCGATGACGGTGGTCGGCGACATCGCGCAGGCCACCGGCGCGCTGGCCCCCGACCGCTGGGACGACGTGCTCGTCCACCTCCCCGAGCGCAGGGACCCACGGGTCGTCGAGCTGTCGGTCGGTTACCGGATCCCTGCGCAGATCATGGCGCTCGCCGATCGATTGCTGGCCGTCGTCACGCCCGACGTCCGGCCGCCGACGGCCGTGCGCGTCAGCGATGCATCCCCGATGATCGTGCGCGCCGATCGTTCGAGCCTGTTCGCCGACGTCGCCCGGGCGACCGCCGAGATGGCCACAGCGCTGCCTGACGGCAGCGTCGCCGTGGTGGCGCCGGACGGGCTCGTGGACGACGTCTCCTCCGCGCTCGCCGCGGCCGGCGTGGCGCATGGGAGGGCGACGCGCACCGGTCTCGGCGACGGCGTGACGGTCGTGCCCGTCAGCGTGGTCAAGGGCCTCGAGCTCGACGGGGTGATCGTCGTCGAACCCGTGGCCATCGTGGCCGCCGAAGCGCAGGGCCTGCGTGCGCTGTACGTCGCGCTGACGAGGGCGACGCAGCGACTGACGATCGTCCACGCCGAACGGTTGCCCGACGAGCTGATGCCGCCCGCCACCTCCTACGAGACGTCCGCCGTCGCGTCCTGAGCGCCCGTGGCATACTCGCCATGACGGGGGACCACCGAGGGGACATGGAGCGAGTCAGCGAGCACGAGCCGGCCCGGTCCCGGTGGCGAGACCGGATTGACGACATCACCCGCCCGTCGCCGGCGATCCGCGAGCGCGAAGACCATCGCAAGGCCAGGCTGCTGATCATCCTGTCGTTCTCGCTGGCGGTCATCCTGTCGATCTCGACGGTGATGTCGGCGATCACGACGACGTTCTTCCCCGATCCGTCGGTATCGCTCGGTTGGGACGGCACTGCGGTGATCGGCCTCGCCGCCGGCGGCTTCTGGCACGCGTTCGTGCGCAGCCGGCGACCCCGCTACCGCGACGGCGCGTGGCTGACGATCTTCGACATCTACCTCTTCCTCGTCGCGTTCTGCCTGCTCTACACGGATGCGGCACAGTCACTGCTCGTCGCGTTGGCGATGCCGATCCTCGTCGCCACGATCTTCCTCGACGCGCGTGGCACCGTCAGGCTCGTCGGGTTGTCGGTCGTGCTCGGCGTGCTGGCCGTGCTCGTGCCGGAGCTGACGCTGATCGAGTGGGTGTACAGCTTCGCCATCCTCGTCGTGGTGATGGCGCTGACGGTCATCGTCGCCCTCCTGCGCGAGAGCGATCTGCAGCAGCTGCGCCGACTGCGTGAGGCGGAGCGCGAGGACGCCGAGCGGCTGCGCAGCGAGGTGGGGCTGGCGCGCACGGTGCAGCTGGCGATGCTGCCCCGTGAGCTGCCGACGCCCGACGGCCTGCAGCTCGCTGCGTACTGCGAGCCGGCACGGGAGGCGAGCGGCGACTTCTACGACGTCTTCGCCGTAGAGCACGGTGGCGACGACCGTGAGAGCCTCGTGGTGGTCGTGTGCGACGTGGCCGGCAAGGGGATGGCGTCGGCACTGGTGATGTCGGCAGCGCGAGCCGCCGTGCGCACGGAGGCCGAGCGCGACCCGAGCCCGGCACGCGTCCTCCAGCGCGTCAACCACCTGCTCGCCGGCAGCATCCCGCCGCACCTGTTCGTCACGCTGTTCGTCGGCGTACTCGACCTGCAGAGCCGCTCGCTCCGCTTCGCCAGCGGCGGCCACCCGCATCCCTACCACTGGCGCCAGGACACCGCCGACGTCGTCGAGCTGGAGAGCCACGGCCTGCCCCTCGGGCTGCTCGACGGCGCCGACTACGCCGAGGTCAGCGTCGCGCTCGGGATCGGCGACTTCGTCCTCGTCTACACCGACGGTCTGGTCGAGGCGCTGAACAGGCGCCACGAAATGTACGGCTTCGACAACGCCCGGCGTGACGTCGAGCAGTGCATCGCGGCGGCGCACACGGCACAGGACCGGGTGTCGTTCGTCGTCGACGCCATGCAGCGGTTCGTCGCCGACGAGCCCAAGCACGACGACGTGACTATCGTGGCGCTGTCGCTGCCCGATGTCGCCGCCGTCCCCACGGCGTCGGTGGCGGTGGGCGGCGGTCGTCAGCTCGGGTAGCGCGGTGCAGGCACGCTCGGACGAGCCCCCGTTCGTCACCTACCTGCCGATGGATCGCCGGCAGGCGCTGGCTCGCGACATCGACCTCCCCCGTCGCACGACAGGTGCGGTGCTGTTCGCCGACATCGCCGGGTTCACCCAGCTGTCGGGCCGACTCACTGCGGCGCTCGGACCGCGGCGCGGCGTCGACGAGCTGTCGGGGCTCCTCCACTCGGTCTACGAGGTCCTGCTGCACGAGGTCCACGAGCGAGCGGGCAGCGTGATCGGCTTCAGTGGCGACGCCGTGCTGTGCTGGTTCGGCGACGCGCCGCTCGGACCGCACGGCCGCCCGGCGATCGGCGCCCACCGGGCGGTGGCCGCAGGCAGGCGGATGCACGACGTGCTGCGGGCGCTGCCGGTCGTCGAACCCGACGGTGGCCCGCCGGTGACGATCGGTGTCAAGGTCGCAGTGACCACTGGACCGGTGACGCGGCTGCTCGTCGGTGACCCGGCCCACCAGCTGATCGAGGTGCTCGGTGGCGCCACCGTCAAAAGAATCGGCGACCTGGCTGTTGCTCTCGACCGCGTGGTCGTCGACGACGCAACGCTTGTCGCGCTCGGCCGGTCGTCGCCGACCGGCGCGGACGAGCGTGGCGGGTCGGTGCTCGACGACGACGTGGTCGTCGACGTCGAACCGACACCGTGGCCGTCGTCGGTCGACGCCGCGCTTGCCAAGTCCGTCGTCGGCGCATGGGTCGGGCGTCAGGTGCGCCAGCGCGGCACCGGGCCGACCGAGCTGCGCCCGACGGTCGCCATGTTCGTCGACGTCCGCAGCCTCGACCTCGACCACGACGCAGCCGCGCCGGAGCTGCTCGACCGGTTCGTCCGCTGGGTGCAGGGCGTGATCGCGGCGACGGACGGGAACCTCCTGCAGGTCACACTCGGCGACAAGGACACGTACCTGTACGTGTCCTTCGGCGCACCACGCGCCCACGAGGACCTCGCCACCCGAGCGGCCTTGGCCGCGCTGTCGCTGCGCGACCTCCCCGCCGACCTGGCCGGGATCGGACCACTTCGCATCGGCATCGCCCACGGTGTCACGCGGGTCGGCGCGTACGGGTCGAGCACGCATGGGACGTACGGCGCGCTCGGCGACGGCACCAACCTGGCCGCACGGCTGATGACGTCGGCCCCGCCCGGTGCGATCGTCATGAGCGCACGCGTCGCCGAGGCGTGCGACCAGGGCTTCGTCGTCGAGCCCGGCGAGACCGTCGTCGCCAAGGGCTTTACCGAGCCCGTCGAGGTCGTGCGCCTGACGGGCCGCGCCGGGTGGGTGACCGCAAGCCGAGCCCACCGGCGGCGTCTCGTCGGCAGGGATCGAGAGCTGGCCGTGCTCGCCGAGCGCCTCGGGCGGGTCAACGACGGCGCAGCCGGCACCACCGTCGTGCGTGGCGAGCCGGGGGTCGGCAAGAGCCATCTGGTCGCCGAAGCGAAGCGCCGACTGCTGTCGGAGGCCACCGTGACGTGGCTCGACTGTCGCGTCGACGCCCACACCACGACGGCGCTGGCCCCGTTCGTCGCCCTGTTGCGCGACCTGACGTTCCAGGAGCTCGCCTCCGTCGAGGACGACCGGCGGGCGCTGTTCGAGACGATCGTCCACGGGCTGTGCGCCGACCTCGGTGCGCTCGGGGACGACGAGGCTGACCGCCTGGCGGCGCGGTTGTCGGACGACCGCAGCTTCCTCGGCGCGCTCGTCGGGCTGCACTGGCCTGCGTCGCCGTACGAGGTGCACGACCCGCGCACCCGCCTCGATCGCTGCCTCGAGACCTACGTCGAGCTGCTGCGCGCCGAGAGCCGGCGCCGACCGGTCGTCCTCCACGTCGACGACGGGCACTGGCTCGACATCGAGTCGCGCCAGCTGCTCGGCCGCATCGAACGGTGCGCCGACCATGAGCGCCTCGGTGTGCTCGTGAGCGAGCGGCCCACCGTGGGCGACGATCAGGGTGACGACGCCCTCGTCGTCGGACCGCTCGACCGCGACGGTGTGATCGGCGTGACGAGGTCGCGCTTGGGCGGAGAAGCCGCCGCCGATCTCGTCGACCTGCTCGTCGCCCGTTCGCAGGGGAACCCGCTCTTCGTCGATCAGCTGGCGCTGGCGCTGCAGGAGCGGGGGTGGGTCGCGCCGGGGCACGACGGTGCATGGTCGCTGCGCGGCCAGCACGATCACGAGCTGCCGGTGAGCTTGACGACGCTGCTCGTCTCGCGCCTCGACGGCCTGGAGGCAGACGTGCGCGACGTCGTCCAGTGCGGCGCCGTGCTCGGCCGCGAGGTCGAGCTCGGTGTGCTCGCCCACATGGTCGATGCCGAGTCGGATGGATCGGTGGACGCGGCTGCCGACGCCGGCATCTGGGACGTCGACGACAGCGGCGGGCGGATGGTGTTCCGCCACGAGCTGCTGCGCGACGCCGCCTACCAGATGCAGCCCGACGCCCGGCTCCGCAGCCGCCACGCGATGGCGGCTCGAGCGCTCGTCGCGGTGCACGGGGAGGACGACGCGCTGGCGGCCGAGCTCGCCGACCACCACGAACGGGCGGGTGAGCCCGCTGCGGCGTTCACCCAGCTGCTGCGCGCCGCCGCCGTCGCCGCACGGCTGCCCGCCCACCACGAGGTGCGCACCCACCTCCGGCGCGCTGGCGCGCTGGCGGCCGCTGCGCACGCTCGCGACGAGGAGATCGCCGCCGTGCACCTCGGCCTCGCCGATGTCGCCGTGGCACTCGGTGAGTACGGCGTCGCCGTGGAGGAGCTCACGTCGGCGAGCGCGCTGGCGATCACCGCGACGACGCGGGTCGAGCTGCTGTGCCGCACCGGCGAGACGTACGAGCGCTGGGGCCGCCTCGCCGACGCCGAGGCCGCGTACGAGGACGCCGTGATGGCCCTGCAGCTGGCTCCTGCCCCGTCGCTCGCCGGACGCATCTACGGCGGGCTGGCGATGGTGTCGGGCCAACGAGGCGATCACGACGCAGCGGCCGAGCTCGCCGAGCTGGCATCCATCTTCGCCAGTGACAGCGGCGAGTCAGACCAGATCGCCGAGGCGAACCACCGGCTGGCGACCGTCGCCCTGCAACGAGGCGATCTGGACGCCGCCGACGATCACGCTCGTCGGAGCCTGTCGATGTTCACCGAGTCGGGCAGGGTCGGCGGTCGTGCCGCGGCGTTCAACAACCTCGGCCTGATTGCGGCCCGCCGTGGCGACTCCGAGGAGGCGATCCGCCGACTCGGCGAGGCCGTGTCGTGCTTCGAAGCCGTTGGCAACGAGCCGGCGCTCGCCAGGGCGCTCGGCAACCTCGGCGACGCCTACCAGGACGCCGGGCGCTCGGACGACTCGATGGCGTGCCTGCAGCGCGCCGTGAGCATCCTGGCGCGCATCGGCCTCGACGAGCAGGGCGTCGTCACGAGCATGTGGAAGGCTGGCTCGTGGTGAGGACGATCGAGCTGAAGATCCCGAGCGAGAGCGGGTTCGAGAAGGTGGCGATGAACCTCGCCGGTGACTGCGCCGCGATGATGGGCATGACCGGCGAGCGAATCGCCGACGTCAAGACCGCGGTGTCGGAGGCCTGCATCAACGCGATGGAGCACGGCAACCTCCACGATGTGTCGACGAAGATCTACGTCACGATGACGATCGACCAGGACCGGCTGGCGATCGATGTCGCCGACGAGGGTCGGTCGGGTGTGGCGACGATCGACGTCGACGCGCCGGACGTCGGGGCCCAGATCGACGGGCTCGAAGCGCCCGGCGGCATGGGGCTGTTCGTCATCAAGGCGCTCGTCGACGAAGCCGACTTCGTGCCGCCCGAGCTCGGCAGGGGCAACCAGTTCCGCATGGTGATCCACGTCAACCCGAAGGACCCGTCATGACCAGCGCACTGCGCATCGAGCAGCGCGATGCCTCAGCGGTGGCCGTGATCGAGCTGCACGGCGATGTCACCGGTGACGGTGAGGACCCGATCGCCGAAGTGTTCTCGTCGGTGACGTCCGACGGGCCGGCCACCGTGCTGATCGACCTCGCCGACGCCCACTACATCAACACGTCGGGCATCTCGGTGCTGATCCGCCTGGCGATGGAGGCGAAGAAGGACGGCCACAGGCTGCTCGTCAGCGGAACCAGCCCGCACTACAAAAAGGTCTTCGACCTGGTGCGGTTCTCGTCGTTCGTCTCGATGTACGACACCGAGCAGGAGGCCCTCGCCAGCCTCGAGTGACGAGTCGTCTGGGCCGTCTTGACCTTCAGGCCGGCTTGAACCTTTACCGTGACAGGGTGAGCACGTACACGATCGGCGAGACCGCCCGACGCAGCGGGTTCAGCGCGTCGGCGTTGCGCTTCTACGGAGACATCGGACTGGTCGACCCGACCGGCCGCACCACGAGCGGATACCGCCTCTACGACGACGACGCCCTCAACCGCTTGGCATTCATCGCCAGGGCCAAGCAACTCGGCTGCACCCTCGAGGAGATCACCGACCTCGTCGGCATCTGGGAGGGTGAACGCTGCGGGCCAGTGCAACGCCGCTTCCACGACCTCATCACCCAGAAGATTCGCGCCGCCGAGAACCAGGTCGTCGAGCTGAGCGCCTTCGTCACGCAACTGCAGGCGTCGGCGGATCACCTCGACACCGAACCCTTCGACGGACCCTGTGGACCCGGCTGCGCCTGCATGGCCGGCGCAGCCGACGACACGCCGCTCGAGCCGTCGATCGTCACGCTCGGCCGCAGACCCGTCACCATCCCGGCCGATGTCCCGATCGCGTGCACCCTCGAACCAGGCGCCATGGGCGACCGGCTCGCCGAGTGGGCCAGCCTCCTCGACCACGCAACCGAACGCACCAAGATCGACGGCGGCCTCCGTCTCCACCTCGGCCCCGGCGCCGACCTCGGCGACCTCGGCCGCCTCATCGGCGCCGAGCGACACTGCTGCGCCTTTCTTCAGTTCACCCTGACCGTCGACGCCAACGGGACCGTGCTCGACGTCCGGGCTCCGGAACTGGCCGCCGACATGGTCACCGACCTGTTCGGCTCCGCAGCATGACCACCACGACCGGGTCGAAGGAAAGGTCCGGCCCCGGCATCACGTCGATCCTGGGCATCGCCGCCGCAGGTGGCCTCGAGCCTGGGGGAAACGGCGAATCAGGCGTCGCTTCTGGCGAGGCGGCGGCGGACCATGGCGAGGTTGGCGGCCTTGGTCGCGTCGTTGGCCTGCCGTGCGCTGTCGGTGAAGTAGCGGTGCGTGGTGAGGAAGGCGATCTGGCTCTCGGCCCACTCCGCGTCGGTCTGCGCACGCCCGAGGTGGGCGAGCTCGGCGCGCAGCGCGTGCTCACGCTCCTCGAACCGATCGGTGCCGAGCAGGAACAGGTCGGCGTCGCACATCACCTCCTCGATCAGCGTCGTCGGGCGCTGCGGCACCTCGGTCGCCTCGATCACGCCCACGACGGTGTCGACGTCGTCGGGTCGGAAGCCGAAGCCGGGCAGCACGTCTCCCGCGATCGCCGCGGCGATCGGCTCGTTGTGGTCGTACCGCTCGACGAAGCCGAGGTCGTGGAACCACGCGCCGGTCACCAGCAGGTCGAGCGATCGGCCGTCGATCCCCTCGCGCTCGGCGATCCAGCGGGCGCTCGGCACGACCTCGTCGGCGGTGTGGTGCAGGCCGTGGTACGTCAGCCAGTCGTCGAGCTCGGTGGCGAGGCGGTCGCGGGCGTACCCGATCGCGCCGTCGACGTCGAGCCGGTCCTCGGTCACATCCGCCGGCGGAGTCGTTCGGCCATGATGCGCATCACCTTCAGGGCGAAGAACGGCGTGTGCTCGACCATCTGCAGGAACTGCTGCTCACCGACCGGCGTCACCTTCGCGGCGGTGGCAGCCCGGGCCGTCGCGCTGCGCGACGTCGCCCCGACCAGCGCCATCTCGCCGATGATCCCACCCGGCCCCGCCTCGTCGATCACCTGATCGTCCAAGACGACCTCGACGGTTCCCTCGATGACGGCGTACATCACGTCGCCGTCGTCACCGCGTTCGAAGATGACCTCGCCGGCTTCGTAGTCGAGCACGTTCTCGGCGTGACGGAACAGGTTGATCTCGGTCATGGTGGAGCGCTCCCTTCATCGCCTTCTGCGGTGCGCAGGCGGCGGGCCATCTTCTCGCCCATTGCCGTCCGGCGCACCAGCCCGATGCCGATCATCGCGGCGCAGAGTGTCGCGCAGGTGAACCACCTTGCCGGCGGGTGAACGCTACCTGTCCGTCGGTCAACGCCTCGGCGCGATGGGCGATGCGGTCCTCGGTGCTCGCCCACCGCCACACCGCCACGATCAGCAGCGGCACCGTCGTCGCCATGCCGCTGATCCACATCAGCGCGGCCGCCGCGCGCTGGTCGTCGAGGGCCCGCTCGACGCCGAGTCGGGTGGCGTAGGTGTCGATCAGCGGCTCGGGCGCCGACAGCAGGATCATGCCCAGCAGTGAGCCGCCGGCGGTGACCGCGAACGCGACGGCGGCCCTCGCCGCCGCAGCGCCGCGACCGGGTGCGAGCACCGCCGACCACACCGCGAGCGCGCCGAGCAGGTAGGCGGCGTGCTCGACCTCGTGGACGAGTCGGTTGCCCAGCGCCTCGTCATAGATCGACGTGAGGTGCGTCACGAACAGCGCACCGATGAAGCACAGCGGAGCGAGCAGCGGCGCCGCCCTGCGCCAGCCGGCCGCGAGGCGTCGCCCTCGGCCGGTCGAGGCGACGCCGAGGCCGCCGCCGATGGTGCGCACCGGCTGCGCCACGACGAGCAGCGGCGCGGCGACGACGATGACGAGCAGGTGCTGGCACATGTGCCCGGTGAACGTCCGCTCGGCGACACCCTCCATCCATGGCGCCGAGGCGAGGAGCATCGCGACGATGCCCGCCACCCACGACCACAGCCGCCGTCGTGAAGCCGCTCGCATCCGCACCCAGCCGGCGCCGTAGACGGCGAGCAGCCCGGCGCCGAGCACGCCGTACGCGGCGTGCTCCAGCGCGCTGGTGTGGCCGAGCAGGATCACGTCGTCCTACCCGTCTGTGTCTCGGACGAGCAGGGCGAGCTGGGAGGCAATGATGGCGACGCCGGCGATCAGCATCCACGAGCCGAGCACGACGCCGAGCACGGTCGCCGTCATCCCGAGCGCCAGCGCGAGCGGTCGCAGGCTTGCCGTCGGGTAGACCCCGACCACACCGGTCTCGTCGCTGGCGTCGGCGTCGACGCGGTCCTCTGGGCGCTCTCCGTGACGCCGCCGCCAGTCCCACGACCAGCCGGCCACGAGCCCGCCGAGACCGGTGGCCATCAGCAGCAGCGACGTGCCGGTCGGGTCACCGCCGACGGCCCAGTACAGCGCGCCGATCAGCGTGAAGTACGCGGTCACCCCAATCCACAGGATGGTCTCCAGCTTCATGTTGTCGTGGCGCCGGTGTCGGCGTCGGGGCGCGAGTCGGCGCGTGGCTCGACGTCGTGATCGTCGGTGAACGGGTGCAGTGGCAGCCATCGGGAGTCGTGGTCGCTGCGCGCGGTCCACGCCTCGGTGGTCCCCGTCGCGCTGACGTCCTCGTGGTTCATCCACCGGAGGTCGAAGACCGGCCGCTCCGACCTGATCGGCGGCAGCCACGTGAAGTTGTGCTCGGGCGGCGGCGACGACGTGGCCCACTCGAGCGAGTTCGCCTCCCACGGGTCGGCGCCCGCCGTCGGCGGCTGTCGCAGCGACCAGACGACGTTGACGACGAACGGCAGGAACGACACGGTCAGCACCACCATCCCGATCGACGACACCAGGTTCCAGCGCTCGAACCCGTCGACCGGCTCGTAGTCGGCGACCCGTCGGGCCATGCCGTCCCGACCGAGGAAGTGCATGACGAAGAAGGTCAGGTTGAACCCGACCATCATCAGCCAGAAGTGGACGGTGGCGAGGCGCTTCGACAGCATCCGACCGGTGACCTTCGGCCACCAGAAGTAGATCGCCGCGAAGAGGGCGAAGATGACGGTCCCACCCATCACGTAGTGGAGGTGGGCGACGACGAAGTAGGAGTCGGAGAGGTGGAAGTCGAGCGTCGGTGAGGCCAGCATCACGCCCGTCAGCCCACCCGCGATGAACGTCACGAGGAAGCCGATGGCGAACAGCATCGGTGGCTCGAAGCTGATCGAACCGCCCCACATCGTGCCGATCCAGTTGAACACCTTGACGCCCGTCGGCACGGCGATCAGGAAGGACGTGGCGGCGAAGAACGGCAGGACGACCTGCCCCGTGACGAACATGTGGTGCGCCCACACCGACGTCGACAGCGCGGCGATCGTCAGCGTGGCGAGGACGAGACCCTTGTAGCCGAAGATCGGTCGGCGCGAGAACACCGGGATCACCTCGGTGACCACGCCGAAGAACGGCAGGGCGACGATGTACACCTCGGGGTGGCCGAAGAACCAGAACAGGTGCTGGTAGAGGATCGGCGAGCCGCCCTGCGTCGGATCGAAGAAGTCGGTGCCGAAGCGGCGGTCCGCCTCGAGCATGATCAGCGCCCCGGTCAAAACCGGGAACGCCAGCAGGACCATGAAGCTGGTGAGGAACAGGTTCCAACACAGGATCGGCATCCGGAACATCGTCATCCCGGGCGCGCGCATCATCGTGATGGTGCTGATCACGTTGACGGCGGTGAGCGTCCCCGACGTGCCGGTGAGGATGATCGACACGATCCACAGGTCGGCGCCGAGCCCGGGCGAGCCGATGGGACCCGACAGCGGCGGGTAGGCGAACCACCCGAACCCGGCCGCGCCGCCGTCGGTGACGAACCCGAGCAGCATGATCGCCCCGCCGAACACGTACAGCCAGTACGACAGCGCGTTGAGCCGAGGGAAGGCGAGATCGGGGGCGCCGATCTGCAGGGGGATGAGGTAGTTGGCGAGGGCGAACCCGAACGGGACGGCGAACAGGTACACCATCACGCTGCCGTGGATCGTGAACACGCTGTTGTAGGTCGCCTCGTCGACGACCTGCAGCCCGGGCTCGGCGAGCTCGGTGCGGATGATGCCCGCCAGCGCCCCACCGATGGCGAGGAACACGAGCGACGTGATCGCGTACAGCACGCCGAGCGCCTTGTGGTCGGTCGTGGTGAGCCATCCGACGAGCGTCCTCGGCAGCCCGGAGGGCAGGGTGCCGGGCGGGCCGACGAAGTCGTCGACCGAGTACAGCCGCTGGTCCTCGTCGGGGCGCTCGATCGTGGTCACGCGCCGGCCTCGGAACGTCGTTCGTCGAGCCAGCGCTCGAAGTCGTCCGCCGGTACAACACGCACGGCGAAGTCCATCTTGTGGTGGTCGAGGCCGCAGAACTCGGCGCACAGACCGGCATAGGTGCCGATCTCCTCGCCGACGTCAACGGAGAACGAGCCCGTCCGACCGGGGAACATGTCCCGCTTGAAGCGGAAGCCGGGGATCCAGAACGAGTGGATCACGTCGACGGCGTGAAGTTCGAAGCGCACCGTCGACGAGGCCGGCAGCACGAGCTCGGGGATGACGTCGTCGGTGCCCGTGATCGTGACCGCGCCGTCGGGGTACTCGAAGCGCCACTGCCACTGGAACGCGGTGACGTCGACGACGAGGTCGGTGTCCTCGGCGTCGGCGACGTCGTCGATCGCCCGAACAGAAACGAACGTCACGGTGAACAGGGCGGCGACGATGAGCAGCGGGACGATCGTGTAGGCGATCTCGACCGGGATGTTCTCGCGCAGTTGGCGGGGGAGCGTGCTGCTGCGCCGGCGGTAGCGCATGACGATGTAGCAGACGAGCCCGACGACGAGCACCCCGACGACGATCGCGGCGACGAGGACGGCGTTCCACACCCGCTCGATGTCGTCGGCCTGGTCCGTGAGCGGCGGAGCGACGGTGAGGTTCATCGGCGAGTCGCCGCCCTTCTGATGGTCTCGCTCGCTCGAAACTCGCTCACTCGACTGCGCCTCGTCGCTGGCGCTTCCCTCGGCGCGCGTGATTCCAACTCATTGGTTCACCTTCTCGGCCTCGGGCTCCGTTGGGCGAGTGCCAGGATCCGCATGCTCGTATCCGCCGGAGGCGTTCCGCAGCACCGGTGAGTTGCGCTCGGTGCGCTCCGGGCCGGGTCGGTTGCGCAGCACGTCGCACAACCGGTACGTGACGAACCAGGCGACCGGCGGGGCGATGAGCAGGGCGAGCTGCAGCACCGCGGTGATCCGACCGATCGAGATGTCGAGCGTCCCGGCGATGACGTCTTGGGAGCCGCCGAGGAACAGCACGGTGACGAACGTGATCGAAGCCGCACCGGCCGCCGTCCGCCAGGGCGCGTCGCGGGGCCGGTCGAGCAGATGATGATCGCGGTCATCGTGGGTGAACCGTCGCTCGATCCAGGGCACTGCGAAGAGGACGGCGAAGATCGCGCCGGGCACCAGGACGCCGGTGTAGATGAGGTGGTTGATCGTGTAGCCGAACGCTCTCGTCTCCCACGGCGGCACGAGGCGCAACGAACCTTCGAGGAACCCGATGTACCAGTCCGGCTGCGAGTACGACGTCGCCGCCGCCGTGTCGTACGGCCCGTACAGCCACACCGCGTTGACCTTGAACAGCGCACCCATCGCGGTGATCACGCCGGCGACCATGAACAGCAGGCCGATCGACTTCATCGCGAACGCCGGCCACACCCGTTCGCCGACGACGTTGTCCTCTGTGCGCCCGGCGCCGGCGAACTGGGTGTGCTTCTGGCGGTAGACGAGGCCGAGGTGCACGGCGAGCAGGGCGGCGATGACGGCGGGGATCAGCAGGATGTGCACCGGGTACAGGCGGCCGATGATGTCGGTGCCCGGCCACTCGCCGCCGAACAGCAGGTAGGTCAGCCGCTCGCCGACGAACGGGATGGCGAGGATGATCGCGTGGGTGATCCGGAGCCCCGTCCCCGACAGCAGGTCGTCGGGGAGCGAGTAACCGGAGAACCCGGCGGC
>Ga0136617_10001593_pt1 | contig 20117 bp, 20 predicted proteins | sample AntDrymUQ3222106_2_FD_129672 | JGI IMG/M metagenome (GOLD analysis project Ga0136617, IMG submission 129672) | Polar desert sand microbial communities from Dry Valleys, Antarctica - metaG UQ322 (21.06) | ecosystem: Environmental > Terrestrial > Soil > Desert | place: Antarctica: Dry Valley...
GGCGAGCATCGAGGCTCCTCCTTGGGGTCGGCGGTGCGGGGTAAGCACCGCCGACTTCGACCTGACTGTTATGTCCCCTCCCAGCCGACCCGCCTCAACCAGCCGTGGAACTACTCATCTAGGATGCGCTCCCCGTGACCGACCCCACGACGGACATCCTGCTCATCGGCGGCGGCATCGCCTCGGCGAGCGCGGCCGCCGAGCTGCGCGAGCGCGGCTTCGACGGCTCGATCGTCGTCGTGACGCGCGAGATGGACGCGCCCTACCATCGTCCGCCGCTGACGAAGGGCTACCTCCAGGGCCGCGAGGACCGGCCGTCGACGCTCGTCCACCCGGAGTCGTGGTATGCCGAGCACGATGTCGAGCTGCGCACCCGCACGCCGGTCATGGACCTCGACGTGGCCGGGCGGTCCGCGAAGCTCGGCCGCACGCAGCTGGGCTTCGGCCAGGGGCTGCTCGCGACCGGGGCCGGGGTACGGCGGCTGCAGGTCGAGGGCGGCCAGCGCGACGGGATCCACTACCTGCGCGCCCTCGGCAACGCCGACAAGCTGCGCGGCGCGGCGGCGGAGGCCGAGCGCGTCGTCGTCGTCGGCGGCTCGTACATCGCGACGGAGGTCGCGTCGTCGATGGTCCTGCTCGGCAAGCGGGTGACGCTCGTCATGCAGGAGGCCCTGCCGGTCGAGCGCGGGTTCGGAGCGGTCGCCGGCCGGTTCGTGCACGACCTGCTCGCCGCGCACGACATCGAGATCGTCGCGTCCACCGACGTCGTGGAGTTCGCCGGCGAGGGGGACGACGACGCGCCGGTCACGGCCGTGGTCTGCGAGGACGGCCGCCGCATCGCTGCCGACCTCGTCGTCGTCGGCGTCGGCGCGACCCCCGACGTCATGCTCGCCCGCAAGGCCGGTCTCGAGCTCGGCGTCACCGGCGGCGTGGCGTGCGACAGCGCTCTGCGGACGTCGGCGGCGGGGATCTTCGCCGCCGGCGACATGTGCGAGTACGACAGCGTCGTGCACGGCCGGCGGCTGCGGATCGAGCACGAGGAGGTCGCCGCGGCGCAGGGCCGGCACGCCGCACGGGCGCTGCTCGGCTCCGAGGAGCCCTACGCGGAGATCCCGTACTTCTGGTCGGATCTCGCCGACTGGACGACGCTCGAGTACGTCGGACCGGCGCCCGCCTGGGACGAGGAGCTCGTCCACGGCGATCCTGCCGCCGGCGCCTTCAGCGTCTGGTACCTCCACGAGGGCCGGCTCGGCGGGGCGCTCGCCGTCCGCCGCTCCGGCGACCTCGACGTCGCCCGCACGCTGCTGGCGCAGCAGGCCGACGCGGCCGCGGTGCGGGACGCGCTGGCGGGGCTCTGAGCCTCACCGCATCAGGACATCAGCGCGCCGGCGAGGATCGCGATCCCGCTGGCGAGGATGAGCGGCGGCCCGGGACCGGTCGAGCTCTCCACGACCGCGTTGGCGATCGCCTGCGCGATGGGGCCACCGTCGCGCGTCTCGATGTCTATGACGTTCGCGGTGTAGTAGAGCAGCGCGCCGCCGGCGGCGGTCACGAGCAGGCCGAGGACGGCGAGCAGCATGCGGGCGACGTTCAGCAGCGTGAGGACGAAGACCACGGCAGCGACCCCGACGGCGACGGGCCAGACGGAGGTCTCGACGCCCGCGACGGTCCTCGAGCCCGGCGTGATGTCGGCGCCGACGACGCCGAGGTCGAGGTTCAGCGCCAGGCCCTTCACCGTGACCCACGGCAGCAGGACCGACAGCGCGAGGCCGGCGGCCCCGGCGAGCAGCAGCAGTCGTCCGGCGCTCTTCACCTGCCCACCGTACAACCGGGCGTGCGATGGAGGCTAACCGCCGCCAGACCATCGCCAGCACGTGGTGTACCACTCAGACGGTACACTCAGGCCATGGCAACAGCACACCCACGCGTGCAGGTCACGGTCGATGCCGAGCTTGAGAGCGCGTTGGCCGCCGTCGAGCCGCGGCCGGCGAGCAGGTCGCGCCTGATTCGGGACCTCGCGCTGCGGGGAGCTCGTGAGGTTGGGGACGAGCGGCGGCGTCGCCACGAGGCGCAGGACTATCTGCTGCAGGTGGCCCGCGGGACCGTGGATCTCGATCTCGATGCCGCGAGCGCGCTTCACGCGGCGCGCGAGAACCCGCCAGTGTGAGCCATTACGGCCCGGGGATTCCGCTCGTCGTGGATACCTCGGCTTTCGTCCGTCAGCGCGAGCCGGACGTGCTTCCACGCTGGGAGGCGACGCTGCGAGCCGGCCTCGTGGCCTGCTGCCCGGTGGCGGCGCTCGAGATTCTCGCGAGTGCCCGTGACGCAGCCGGATTCGCAGCGCTCGACGGGGCGCTGGCCGCGCTGCTGCAGGCGCCCGTGACCGCGGCGGCGTGTGCTGCGGCGCTCGCGGCTTCGCGAGCACTCGGGGGCAGCCGGCGGATTCCGGCCGCGGACTACCTCATCGCCGCTGCCGCCGCTGAGCGCGGCTTCGGTGTGCTTCACGAGGATCGCCACTTCGACGTACTCGCGACGGTGCTCGGCTTCGAGAGCGTTCACGTCCGCGCCTAGACTCTTCGGCCCATGGAGATCGCCTACGACGACAACGGCCTGGTTGCAGTCATCGTGCAGGACTGGCGCACCGGCGAGGTGCTGACGCTCGCCTACGCCAACGCCGAGGCGGTTCGGCGCACGCGCGAGAGCGGCGTGCTGCATCTCTACAGCCGCTCGCGTCAGGGGCAGTGGCACAAGGGCGCCACGAGCGGCAACACGCAGGTCGTGAAGGCGCTGCGGCTGGACTGCGACGGCGACGCGCTGCTCGCGCTCGTCGAGCCCGGCGGACCGGCCTGCCACACCGGCGAGCGGACCTGCTTCCACAACGGCGAGCTGGAGCCGCCGGCGCCGCACGAGGCGCTGGCGATGCTCGAGCGCACGCTCGCCTGGCGCGCCGACGAGCGTCCCGAGGGCTCCTACACCGTCACGCTGCTCGAGGATCCGGCGCTTGCGGGGGAGAAGGTCCGCGAGGAGGCCGAGGAGCTCACGCGCGCCGTCCGCGAGGAGAGCGATGCGCGCGTCGACGCGGAGGCGGCCGACGTGCTCTACCACCTCGCCGTGCTGCTGCGCAGCCGCGGGCGCTCGCTGGCGGACGCCGGCATCGTGCTCAATGGCCGTCGTCGCTGATCAGGCGCTGCACGTCGAGCCGAGCCTCGACGAGGTTCGCGCGCTCGCGCGCGACTACAACCTCATCCCCCTGCGCCACAGCTTCATCGACGACACCGAGACGCCGGTGTCGGCGTTCCTGAAGCTGCGCGGCCGCGAGCCGGAGTTCCCCGCCTTCCTGCTGGAGTCCGCCGAGCGCGGCCAGCAGGTCGGGCGCTACACGTTCATCGGCGTGCGCCCGCGCAAGGTCGTGCGCTGGTCGCTCGGCGACAAGCCATCCGATCCCTATGCGCTCGCCGCCGACGAGGTCGCGCGCCATCGCCAGGCGCCGTGGCCGGACATGCCGCCCTTCGCCGGCGGCGCCGTCGGCTACTTCGGCTATGACCTCGTGCGCACGGTCGAGCCGCTCGGCGAGCCCAACCCCGACCCGGTCGGCCTGCCCGACATGGCGCTCATGCTCTCCGACGTGCTGGTCGTGTTCGACCACCTCAAGCACACGATCAGCGTCCTCGTCAACGTCTATGCCGCCGCCGGCGACGGCGACCTCGAGGCCGGCTACGCCGACGCGGTCGCGACGATCCGCAAGGCCCGCGACCTGCTCTCCGGGCCCGTGCCGCGGCCCGCGCCGACGCCCGCCCGCCCGCGCCCGGAGTTCGTCTCGAACATGCCGCGCGAGCGCTTCGAAGCCAACGTCGCGCGCATCGTCGAGTACATCCACGCCGGCGACGCCTTCCAGGTCGTGCCCTCACAGCGCTGGTCGGCCGACATCGACATCGACCCCTTCTCCGTCTACCGCGGCCTGCGCGTCGTCAACCCGAGCCCGTACATGTACTTCCTGGACTTCATGGACTTCCAGGTCGCCGGCGCGAGCCCGGAGCCGGTGCTGACCGTCAGCGGCCGCCACGTCGCCACGCGGCCGATCGCCGGCACCCGGCCGCGCGGGGCGACGGTCGCCGATGACGCGCGCATCGGGCAGGAGCTGCTCGCCGACGAGAAGGAGCGCGCCGAGCACGTCATGCTCGTCGACCTCGGCCGCAACGACCTCGGCCGCGTCTGCGAGTACGGCTCGGTGACGGTCGATCGCTTCATGGCGGTCGAGACGTACTCGCACGTCATGCACATCGTCTCCAACGTCTCGGGGATCCTGCGCGAGGACGTCACGGCGATGGACGCGCTGCGCTCCGTCCTGCCCGCGGGGACGCTGTCGGGCGCGCCGAAGGTGCGCGCGATGCAGATCATCGACGAGCTGGAGCCCATCAAGCGCGGCGGCTATGGCGGAGCGATCGGCTACCTCTCCTACACCGGCGACCTCGACACCGCGATCCACATCCGCACCGTCGTGATGAAGGACGGGCGGGCGCACGTACAGGCCGGCGGCGGCACGGTCGCCGACGCCAAGCCCGACTACGAGTTCCGCGAGTCCGAGGCCAAGGCGCGCGCCGTCCTGCGCGCCGTGGAGCTTGCGTCCCAGCAGAGTGACTGGCCGTGACCTCGGTCGTCGTCGTCGACAACTACGACTCCTTCACGTACAACCTCGTCCAGTTCCTCGGCGAGCTCGGCGCCGACCTGCACGTCGTGCGCAACGACCGCGCCACGGTCGACGAGCTGCTCGCGCGCGCCCCCGACCGCGTCGTCGTCTCGCCCGGTCCCTGCACGCCCAACGAGGCCGGCATCAGCGTCGAGGCGATGCGCCGCTTCCCCGAGGCCGGGATCCCGACGCTCGGCGTCTGCCTCGGCCACCAGTCGCTCGCGCAGGCGTTCGGCGGCTTCGTCGTCCGCGGCGAGCCCGTCCACGGCAAGACGAGCGAGATCACGCACGACGGGCGGACGATCTTCGCCGGGCTGTCGCCCACGCTGACCGTCGGGCGCTACCACTCGCTCGTGGTCGACCCCGACCGCATTCCGGCCGTCTTCGAGGTCTCCGCGCGGGGCGACGGCGTCGTCATGGGCATCCGCCACCGCGAGCTGCCCGCCGAGGGCGTGCAGTTTCATCCCGAGTCGGTGCTGACCGACGAGGGCAAGCGGCTCCTGCGCAACTTCCTGGACGGCTGACGCGGTTGGCCCGCGCGCGCGGCGGTCTAGTCTGAACGGGGTGAGCGTTCCCCTCTCCGTCCTCGACCTCGCGCCGATCGGAGCCGGCCAGCGCGCCGCCGACGCGCTCGCCGGCACGACGCGACTCGCCCGCCGCGCCGACGAGCTCGGCTTCCGGCGCTTCTGGGTCGCCGAGCACCACAACATCCCGTCCGTGGCGTCGACGGCGCCCGAGGTGCTCGTCGCGCACATCGCGGCGAGCACGGATCGCATCCGCGTCGGCTCGGGCGGCGTGATGCTTCCCAACCACGCGCCGCTCGCGGTCGCCGAGCGCTTCGGGATGCTCGAGGCGCTGCACCCCGGCCGGATCGACCTCGGCCTCGGCCGGGCGCCCGGCACCGACATGCGCACCGCGATGGCGCTGCGCAGCACGTCGCCCGAGCGCTTCGAGGAGCAGTTCGCGCAGCTGCGCGGCCATCTCGGGTCCGGCTATGCCGGGATGCGCGCGGTGGCCGGCGAGCACACGCAGCCCGAGCTGTGGATGCTCGGCTCGACCGACGGGGGCGCCCGGATCGCCGCCGCGCTCGGCCTGCCGTTCGTCTTCGCCCACCACTTCCACCCGCACTTCGCCGAGCCCGCGCTCTACCGCAGCCTCTTTCGCCCGTCCGAGCTGCTCGACGCCCCGCGCACGGTCGTCGCCGCGGGGATCGTCGTCGGCGACGACGACGAGGACGCCGCCCGCCACGCGCTGCCCGGCGGCGTGGCGATGCTGCGCCTGCGCCAGGGGCAGCCCGCGCCGATCCCGACCGTCGAGGACGCCGAGGCGGTGCTGCCGCGGCTGTCGCCCGCCGAGCGCGCCGCCGTCGACGAGGCGCTCGAGCGCGCGATCGTCGGCGGACCGCAGACGGTCCACGCGGGGCTCCTGGATCTCGTCGAGCGCACGGGCGCCGACGAGCTGATGCTGGTCTCGCAGGTGCCGGACGCGCGACAGCGCGCCCGGGCGCTCGAACGGGTCGCGCACGCGTTCGAGCTCGCGCCGCAGCCGGCAGCCTGACCCGCGGGTGCTGGCCTACGCGGCGGGCCGCTCGTCATCGTGGGACCCGCGCTGCCCCAGCCGCTGCGCCTCGCGCTCGTGCTCGGACGCGGACTCGCGGTGCGCCGCGGCCTGCAGGCGCGCCCCGTCGTCAGCGCCGGCCTCGCGCTCGAGCGTCTCGGCGTCGCGAGCGTGCAGGTCTGCGGCGACCCGGTTGGCCTGCGCGCGCAGGTGCAGTTCCTCGGCGACGACGTCCTGCGGATCGATTGCCCGGCTGTGGGACTCGACGGCGGCTGCCATCGGATCATGGCGCGCGGCCATGGCCGCGCGACGTCTACCTCGCACGCCGCCCCGCCGGCCTCGACGGTCGGCGGCGCGAGCTGCTCCGGCGCGTGACCGCGTCCAGGCGATCGCCGCCGCGACGACGACGACGAACACGATGAGGAGCACGATCTCCATTTTCCTAGAGCGATACCCGCGCGACGCCGATCGGGAACCGCAGTGGCCGCATGACGTCAGCTCCTCGCGCGCCGTGCCGACCTAGAATCGTCGCCGATGAGCGATCGCGAGCCGATGACCCGCACCTACCGCGTCGCGCTTGGCATGTGCAAGCCGATCGTGCGTCTGTGGGGGCGGCTGGACGTCGAGGGTCTCGAGCACGTACCGGCGCACGGGCCGCTGCTCATCGTCGGCAACCACGACTCCTACTGGGACCCGGTCGTGATCGGGATCGCGGCGATCAAGCGCCGCCAGATCCGCGCGCTGTCGAAGTCCTCGCTGTGGGGAGTCAAGGGCCTCAACAAGGTGCTCGACGGCATGGGGCAGATCCCGATCGTGCGCGGAACCGGCGACGCGGACGCGCTCGATCGCGCGTTCGCCGAGCTGCGCGCGGGCAGCTGCATCGGGATCTTCCCCGAGGGCACGCGCAGCCTCGGACGCAAGCTGCGACCGCGCAGCGGCCTCGGACGGCTCCTCGCGGCGGTGCCGGAGACGACGCTCGTGCCGGTCGCGGTCGTCGGGTCGACCGACATCCCGCGCTTTCCCAAGCGCCCGCGCCTGCATGTCCGCTTCCTGCCGCCTGCCGAGGTCTGCGCGCGGGCGAGTCGCCCGTCGACCTTGCCGTGCGGGTCGTCGCGGAGATCCGCGCGCTGGCGCCGATCACGCCCGCCGGGCGCCGGCCGAAGGTCGCCTCCGCGTCGCCTGACAGGTAGTACACCTGGTCGCAGAGCCAGCGGACGGGTGTACTAGGCTGCGCGGCCTCGTGCCAGACGCCACCCTCACGCGGGCGATCGACAAGGTCGCATCGGGCCGGCATCTCAGCGTCGACGAGGCCGGCGAGGTGCTCGAGGTCATCATGGCCGGCGACGCCTCCGAAACGCAGATCGCGGGCCTGCTCATCGCGCTGCGCACGAAGGGCGAGACGATCGAGGAGCTCGCCGGGCTGGCGCGGACGATGCGCGCGCTCGCGGCACCCGTCAGGACGGCGCGCGACAAGCTCGTCGACACCGCCGGCACGGGCGGGGGCCGCCCGACGTTCAACGTCTCGACGACCGCCGCGCTGATCGCCGCGGGCGCCGGCTGCGCGGTCGCCAAGCACGGCAACCGCTCGGCGACGAGCCGCTCGGGCTCGGCCGACGTCCTCGAGGCGCTCGGCCTGCGGATCGCCTTGGAGCCAGAAGCCGTCGGAATCTGCATCGACGAGCTCGGCTTCGGCTTCATGTTCGCGCCGATGCACCACCAGGCGACGCGCTTCGTCGTCCCGGTGCGCAAGGAGCTCGCCGTGCGCACGATCTTCAACTTCCTGGGACCGCTGACGAACCCGGCGGGTGCGCGCAGGCAACTCATCGGCGTGTCGGACCCGGCCTATGTCGAGATCGTCGCGGGGGCGCTGGCGCTGCTCGGTGTCGACCGGGCCTTGGTCGTATGCTCGCAGGACGCGCTCGACGAGATGAGCATCTCGGCCGCCACCACCGTCGTCGAAGTCGACGGCGCCGACCTGAAGACCTACACCGTGAGCCCGGAGGACTGCGGCCTGGTCACGGCAGCCGATCCGGAGGTCGTGCTGGGCGGCTCGCCGGAGGACAACGCGGCCACGACGCGCGCGATCTTCGCCGGCGAGCCGGGCCCGCGCCGGGACATCGCCGTGCTCAACGCGGGCGCCGCGATCTACGCTGCGGGCCACGCGGACGATCTCGCCGCAGGCGTCGCCGCCGCGCAGGCGGCGATCGACGACGGCGCCGCGACCCGCACGCTCGACGCGCTCGTCAGGCGCACGCAGCAGCTTGCCGAGGAGGCGGCTCCGGCGTGAACGTGCTCGAGAAGATCGTCGCCGGCACGCGCGAGGACGTGCGCCGGCGGCGCGCGGAGGTCCCGTTATCCGAGCTCGAGGCGGCACTCGCCGGCCGCGGCGACGACCGCCCGTTCTCCGAGGCGCTCACGCCGCCCGGCGTCTCGGTGGTCGCCGAGCACAAGCGGCGCTCGCCGTCGGCCGGCACGATCCGCGAGGGCGCGACCGTGGCCGACGTCGTGGTCGCCTACGAGCGCGGCGGCGCGGCCGCGGTCTCGATCCTCACCGAGGGCAGGCACTTCGGCGGCTCGCTCGACGATCTGCGCGCTGCGCGCATGGCATCGGCGCTGCCGATCCTGCGTAAGGACTTCATCGTCGACGCCTACCAGGTCTACGAGTCGGCGGCCGCCGGCGCCGACGCGATCCTGCTGATCGTCGCCGTGCTCGATCCCGGCATGCTCGCCGCCCTGCACAACGAGGCCCGCGCGCTGGATCTCGACGTGCTCGTCGAGGTCCACGACGAGGAGGAGCTCGCGATCGCGCTCGAGGTCGTCGACGCGGACGTCATCGGGATCAACAACCGCGACCTCACGGACCTGAGCGTCGACGTCGAGCGCACGTTCGAGCTCCTGGCGGACATTCCGGCCGGCAAGACGGTCGTGTCGGAGTCGGGCTTTCATTCCCGCGAGCAGCTCGATCAGCTCGAGCGCGTCGGCGTCGACGGCGTGCTCGTGGGCGAGTCGCTCATGCGCGCCCCCGACCCGGAGGCTGCGCTACGTGCTCTGACGGGCGCGGACGGCGACGCCGACGGGCTGTCGTTGTGATGCCCCTGCCCGCGGCCTACCGCCAGCCGCCATGAACCAGATCACGCACTTCGTCGCAGCGCTCATAGGCGGCGTCGTCGTCGCTGCCGTCCTGCTGCTGACGGGTGCCGCCGGCGGCGACGAGACGACGACGACGGTGTTGGCGGGCTCCGACCTCGCGAACCCGAAGAAGGGCGCCCTGACGCCACGCGAGATCTACAAGCGCGACGCGCCCGGCGTGGTCTTCGTCACCGCCGACGTGACGCAGGCGGCCTCGCCCTTCGGCACCCAGCAGCGCGGGCAGGCGACCGGCTCGGGCTTCGTGATCGGCAAGGGCGGTTCGATCGTGACGAACGCCCATGTCGTCGAGGGCGCCACGCGGGTCTCGGTGCGCTTCGGCGACAGCAAGCGCACGCGTGCGCGGGTCGCGGGGCGAGATCCGTCGACGGATCTCGCGCTGCTGCTCGTCGATCCCGACGGGCTGGATCTGCACCCGCTCGATCTGGGCTCCTCCAGGGGCGTCCAGGTCGGCGACCCGACCGTCGCGATCGGCAATCCGTTCGGGCTCGACCGCACGCTGACGACCGGCGTCGTCTCGGCGCTGCAGCGCCCGATCCCGTCGCTGCAGCCCGGCTTCTCGATCAACGACGTCATCCAGACGGACGCCGCGATCAACCCCGGCAACTCCGGCGGTCCGTTGATCGATCCCTTCGGGAAGGTCATCGGCGTCAACTCGCAGATCGAGACCGGCGGTGGCGGCAGCGGCAACGTCGGCATCGGCTTCGCGGTTCCGATCGACACCGCGAAGGAGGTCATCCCGCAGCTACGGAAGTCGGGCTCCGTCGAGCGCGCCTATCTCGGTGTCAGCACGTCGACGGTCGACGACGGCGGTGGTGCGCGTGTCGAGCAGGTGGTGCCGGGGAGCCCCGCCGATCGCGCGGGCATCAGGGAAGGGGACGTGGTTCGGAGGGTGGAGGGCGAGCGCATCGACTCCAACGAGGAGGTGTCCGCCGCGATCGAGAAGCGCAAACCCGGCACCGTGGTCCGCGTCGAGCTCGAGCGGGAAGGCGGGAAGCGATCGGTCGTGGTGAGGCTCGGCAGCAGAGGAGACATCGTCGGCGGACGGTGATCCGCCACCCCGCCGGCTCTACGATGAGCCCATGCCGACGCGCATCAAGCACTGCGGGATCACGAGCCTCGACGACGCCCATCGCGCGGCCGAGGCGGGTGCGTGGGCACTTGGGATGATCTTCTGGTCCGGGTCGCCACGGCGCTGCGAGCTTGACGAGGGGCAGCTCATCGGGGCGGCGCTGAGGCGCACCGTCCAGCTTGCGGGCGTGTTCGTCAACGCGCGCCTGGACGAGATCGATCTCGCCGTCCAGACGGCCGGGCTGTCGCTCGTGCAGCTGCACGGCGACGAGGGTCCGGCGTTCTGCGGCGAGGTCGCGCGCCGCACCGGGGCAAAGGTCATCAAGGCCGTCCGCGTGCAGTCTCGCGACACGCTGCAGGCCGCGGCCGCCTATCACACCGACTTCCTGCTGCTCGACGCCCACGTCGAGGGCGTCCCCGGCGGCACGGGCCAGACGATGGACTGGGACGTCGTGCGCGGGGCGAGGCTCAGCGCCCCGGTCATCCTCAGCGGCGGGCTGGACTCCGCGAACGTCGCGGCCGCGATCGCCGTGACGGACCCGTTCGCCGTCGACGTGGCGAGCGGCACCGAGCTGGCCCCCGGCGTCAAGGATCCCGAGAAGCTGCGGGCGTTCTACGAGGCCGTTCGCGGCCCGTCGGTACCCGCTGCGTCCTGAGGTAGTCGCAGGCGCGGGACAGGTAGTCGAACCCGTGCGCGTGCCATCGATGCGTCCGTGGTCAGCCGCCGCTGATTGCACTGGGCGCTGCCGCTAATCCTCGCGGCTGGCTCGCGTGGGCTTGTCGCTCATGACCTCAGCTCACACAGGGCGAACCCGACGTCGCGCAGATCGCCGTGTCGCGACTGGGGCGGCTCGAGCCGGCCGACGATCCGCTCGCGCCCACGACGTGGATCGTCGATGACGACGACGATCGGCTCGAAGCGCTCGGCGGTGTGCCGGGCGGCCGCGCCACGGCGGCGCGCCAACTCGTCGAGGTCCGCGCGCAGGGTGGGATGAACGCGATCTTGGAACCGGGCCGCGACGTACCGACGCTCGCGCGGCGTGAGGCCGAGCCGATCGTCGCGGCCGATCGTAACGCGCACGCGCCCGCAGATGGACGACCCGTTGCGGTATGCGGCGGCCCCAGGCGTGATGTTGCTTGACAACCATGGAGTGGACGTTGCATCTGGCCGTGCCCGACGGCCACTCGGGAGGCCGGCCGGCTCCACGCGGGAAGGCGGGAGGCCTACTCAGGATCTGAATAGAGTTCGTCGCAGGCAAGCCTCGACGCGGCATAGGATCGCCCGCATGAGCCATGCCCGGAGCTATTGCCGATGTTGTGGGGCAATGCTGGCCCGCGACAACGCCGACGTGCTCTGCACGGTCTGTCAGAGCAGGCGTCGCCGCGACCGGGCACCGCAGGTGCCGGTCGAGTTCTGGGACGACGACGTCATGGTCGACGCGCTCGCGAGCGGGGACTTCGGCCGGGTGCTGCGCGCGTATCGTCAACATCCCTTTCACGGGCGACCGCTGTCGCAGACCATCGTGGCCGGCTGGTTGCATGTATCGCAGGCGTCGTTGAGCCGGATCGAGCTCGGACAATGCCGTCTGACCGTCGATGACATCGCCGGGTTCGCGGAGCGTCTGGGGCTCTCCGTGACGCTGGCTACTGCGAGCTCGACGGTGCCGACCCCGGCGAGCTGGGCTTCCGGGCGCCGCTCCCCATGGAGGCGACACAGATGGTGCGCGCTACCCTGGCCACAACGGAGGAGCCTGCAGAGGAGAATGAGGACGTGAGGCGGCGCAGATTCCTCGCATTGCTGGGCGCGACGGCTCTCAGTCCGCTCGACGGCACGCTCGAACGCGTCAGGCGCGGCCTCGATCTCACTCGGGAACCGTTCGACCTCGATCTCGACGAGTGGGAGCGCACGGCATACGCCTACTGCGGCGAGCTGAGCACGACGCCAGCTGCGCAGCTCTTGGTGCATCTGCTCGCCGACTTCGATGAGATCGCGAAGGTCCTTGACCGCTCGGGGCTGGACGGTGAGCGCCGCCGCCTGACGCACGTCGCCGGTCAGCTGGCCGTGCTGATCGCGCATTCACTTGTGAGTCTTGGTGAGCATCAGGCTGCTCGTCGCTGGTGGCGCACGTCGCGGGCGGCCGCCGACCGCGCGGGCGATCCTGCGTTGGCCGCGTTCGTCCATGCGCAACAGGCGATGCTCTCGCTGTACGGCAGTTACACGCCCGCGCAGGTGCTCGACCTGGTCGACGAGGCAGAAGCGGTGGCCCACGGGACGGCATGCGGGGGACTCGCCTCAGCGTTGGGCGCGCGCGCACAAGCCCTTGCCGTGCTCGGGCGAACCAAGGGGGCGCGGAAGGCGCTCGAAAGCCTGAGCACGGTTGTGGACCAGCTCCCGGATCACGTGACCGGCGAGCAGCGGTTCTTCTACGGGTGGCCCGAGCATTGCCTCCGCCACATCGAGAGCTACACCTTCACCCACCTCGGAGAACTGCGTCACGCGGAGCAGGCGCAGGAGCAGGCGCTTGCGCTGTATGCGCCGACGAGGTGGCGAGGTCCGGCGCAGATTCGCCTGCATCAGGCCGCATGCCTCGTGGCGACCGGGGACATCGTCGACGGCGTGGATCACGCTGCCGGCGTTCTGCGGACGCTTTCCGACGAGCGCCGCCACGACGGGTTCATCCAGCCGGTCGGACGTGCGGTGCTCGCGCAGCTCCCAGAGCGCGCTCGACGGCTGCCGGTCGTCCAGGACTACCGCGAGCTGGCTCGCCGGCCCGACCGGCGGGCCGGCGCTGGACCCATGACCGGCGAGCTCAGGCTCGAGCACGTCGATGCGGCCGGCGCTCGCCGCATCTCGACGGACGTGATCGTGCCCGTTTACGAGGCCAGCCACGCGGACGGCCTCGACGCGTTCCACTCGACCCGGCGCTTCCTCGAACGGCTCGACGCCTACACGCAGCGCGACGGCTTCGAGCTGGTCGTCGCCTACGCCGGCGGCGAGCCCGTCGGCCTGGCCTTCGGGTACGCGCTCCCGGAGGGGACGCGCTGGTGGCGGGGCCTCCTCACGCCTGTTCCGGACGGCTTCACCGACGAGGATGGCTGCCGCACCTTCGCCCTCAACGAGATCATGGTCCGTCCGGAGTGGCAGCGACGAGGGATCGCGCGCACCGTGCATGCGGAGCTGCTTTCCGGTCGGCCCGAGCAACGCGCGACGCTGCTCGCAGAGCCCGACAACCTGCCTGCCCAGACCGCGTACGCGCGGTGGGGGTGGCGGAAGGTCGCCGAGCTCAAGCCCTTCCCGGACGCGCCGGTCTACGACGCCCTGATCCTCCCGCTGACATCCGAATAGCGCGGGCGAATTGCGCGGGCGGTTAGGTTAGGCGAGGTCCGGTGGTTGCTGTTGCGCTGACAGCGCGTCGAGATTCGGCCGTAGCTCGGTTGTGTCCCGCCGGAGTCGGCCGAACCAGCGGCGTGGCAGAACGCGCAGATCGAGCTGGCGCGCCCAGGCGTCAAGCAGGCGAGTGCTCGACGCCGATGCAGCGTCGTCAAAAGCTAGGAGCATTCGCTAACAGATCAGCGAATGTCTCCGCTATTCTTGCACCAAACCGCACAATCTCCGGAGCGGCGTGGCTTCGACGAGGTCGTGCCGCGGGCTAGGATGGGCCGCATGACAGCCCGTCATCGCTCGGCCGCGGCTGGTGTGAGCCTCGAATGCCGGCTCTCGCGATGAGCGAACGGGGGCCGCTGATCGAGGCCGGGGTCGAGCACCGCTTCGGCCCCTACGGTGGCCAGTACGTGCCCGAGACGCTCATGCCGGCCCTCGCCGAGCTCGAGACGGCCTGGGTGGCCGTTCGCGAGGACCCCGGCTACCGCGCCGAGCTCGGCGCTCTGCTGCGCGACTTCGCCGGCCGCCCGACGCCGCTGTACCTCGCCGAGCGGCTGTCTGCGCTCGCCGGCCGCGAGATCTGGCTCAAGCGAGAGGATCTCATGCACACGGGCTCGCACAAGCTCAACAACGCGCTCGGTCAGGCGCTCCTGGCACGGCGGATGGGCAAGGAGCGCATCATCGCCGAGACCGGCGCCGGCCAGTACGGCGTCGCCACCGCGACGGCGTGCGCGCTCCTGGGACTGCAGTGCGTCGTCTACATGGGCGCCGAGGACATCCGCCGCCAGGCGCCCAACGTCCACCGCATGCGCCTGCTCGGGGCAGAGGTGGAGAGCGTCGACATCGGCGCGCGGACGCTGAAGGAGGCCGTCAGCGCGGCGATCCGCGACTGGGTCGCCTCCGTCGCCACGACGCACTACATCCTCGGCTCGGCGGTCGGCCCGGCGCCGTATCCGGCGCTCGTGCGCGACCTGCAGCGCGTCATCGGCGACGAGGCCCGCGCCGCCCTCCTCGAGCGTGCGGGGCGGCTGCCAGATCGCGTCATCGCCTGCGTGGGAGGCGGCTCCAACTCGATCGGGATCTTCACGCCGTTCGTCGCCGACGCCGGCGTCGCGCTCATCGGCGTCGAGGCGGCGGGGGAGGGCCTGGAGAGCGGTCGCCACGGCGCGCCGCTGACCGTCGGCGGGCGGGCGGGCGTGCTGCACGGCTCGCTGTCGGCCATCATGCAGGACGACGACGGCCAGGTCACCGAGGCGCACTCGGTCTCGGCCGGCCTCGACTACCCCGGCTCGGGCCCCGAGCACGCCTACCTGCGCGACTCCGGCCGCGCCCGCTACGTCGCCGTCAGCGACGCCGAGGCCCTGCTCGCCTTCCGCGAGGTCACGCGGCTGGAGGGGATCATCCCCGCACTCGAGACCGCGCACGCGCTGCACCACGCGCTGCACGAGGACGGCGAGGGCTCGACGCTCGACCTCGTCTGCCTCTCCGGCCGGGGCGACAAGGACCTGGCGGAGGTCCTTGCGCACGATGGGTAAGTCCGCCTCAGACCGCGTCCCGGCGGTGCCGAAGACCGGCGAGGATCGGATCGCGGCTGCCTTCGCGCTGCGCCGCGGCCGCGCCGCGCTCATGCCCTACCTCATGGGCGGCTTCCCCGACCTGGCGACCTCGCGGGCGATTGGCGAGGCTTATGCCTCGGGCGGCGCCGACCTCGTCGAGCTCGGCGTCCCGTACTCGGATCCGCTCGCCGACGGCCCGGTCATCCACGCCGCAGGGACGGCGGCGCTGCGCGCAGGGGCGACGCTCGGCGGCGTGCTCGAGGTCGCCGAGGCGCTCGCGCGGCGGCTGCCGGTCGTGCTCATGTGCTACGTCAACCTCGTGCTGGCGCGCGGCCCCGAGGCGTTCGCCGCTGCCGCCCGCGAGGCCGGCGTCAGCGGGCTCATCGTGCCCGACCTGCCGTTCGAGGAGGCGCGCGAGATCGAGGCCGCCTGCGACCAGCACGCGATCGCGCTCGTGCCGCTCGTCGCGCCGACGACGACCGACGAGCGCCTCGCGATGATCGGCGCGCGCGCCCGCGGGTTCCTCTACACGGTCTCGGTCACCGGTACGACCGGCGAGCGCTCCAGCGGCGAGGACGAGTTCCGGAGGATCCTCGATCCGGTGCGCGCGCACGCGTCGGTGCCGGTCGCGCTTGGCTTCGGGATCGCGACGCCCGAGCAGGCGGCCGCGGCCGCGCGCGCGGGGGCCGACGGCGTCATCGTCGGCGCCCGCCTCGTGCGCGCCGCCGCCGAGGCCGGCGACGACGCCGCGGCCGCGACGGGCGAGGTCGTTGCGGCACTTGCCGCCGCGCTCATCCGTTAGTCTGGCGCACTGCTCATGGGTCTGGTGCTCGTCACAACGTGCGGTCTCGTGCTCTGGGTCGTCCTCTGGGCGATCGGCGCCAAGGGGTTCGATGCGTTCATGATCACGACGGTCGTCATCACGCTCGGCGCCACGGGCCGGCTTCTCGCTCCGTACCTGCCCGGCCGGGAGTAGCTCTCATGCACGGCGGGCTTCGGGCGGCCAGCGCCTGCGTCCTCGCCGTGCTGGCCCTTGTCACGCTGGCGGGCTGCGGCGACAAGGCCGAGGACGGCCCGCAGGACGGAGCGCGGACGCTGACGATCTACTCGAGCCTGCCGCTGCGCGGCCCCGATCGCGAGCGCTCGCGCGACATGGTCAACGCGATCAAGCTCGCGCTCCAGCAGTCCGGCGGCAAGATCGGGCCGCTGAGCGTGACGTACGTCTCGCTGGACTCCGCGACCGCCGAGGACGGCCGCTGGACGAGCGATCGCGTGCTCGACAACGCCCGCACCGCGGTCCGCGACCTCAACGCGATCGCCTACATCGGTGATCTGAACTCCGCGGCCACCGCCCTGTCGCTGCCGCTGACCAACGAGGGCGGCATCCTGCAGGTCAGCCCCTCCAGCACGTATGACGGGCTCACGCGGCCCGGGAGCAGGCGCCCGGCCGAGCCCGAGCGCTTCTACCCCTCGGGGCGGCGCACGTTTGGGCGGGTCGTGCCGGCCGACCACGTCCAGGCGTCGGCGCTCGTCGGCTACATGAAGGCTGAGGGGGTGCGCCGCTTGGCGCTGCTCGCCGACCGCGACCTCTACGGCGGCGGGCTCGCCGACCAGATCGTCCAGGCGGCGTCCCGCCAGGGCATCCAGGTCCTCGACCGCGGACGCATCGACGCTCGTACGGCCGACCTCAGCGGTCGTGCGGCGGATGTCGCGTCGCTTGACGCCGACGCGTTCCTGTTCGCCGGTGACACGGCCGCCGGGGCCGCCCGCATCTACGAGGCCGTCGCGGCGGCCGATCGCAACCTGCTGCTCTTCGGCTCGGCCGCCGTCGCCGACGACGCCTTCGTCCGGACGCTTCGGCCCGCGGTGGCGCGGCGCATGAGGGTCACCTCGCCGGAACTGCCGCTGCGGCTGCTGCCGCCCGCCGCCCGCGAGTTCGCCACCCGTTTTCGTACGACGTTCGGCCGCCATCCGGCGCCCGATGCGCTGCAGGCCTACGAGGCGACGCGCGTCATCCTCGACTCGATCCGCGACGCGGGCGCGAAGGGCAACGACCGCCGCTCCGTGGCCGCCGCGTTCTTTGCCATGCGCGACCGCCGGTCGGTGCTCGGCACGTACTCGATCGACCGCTTCGGCGACACGAGCCTGAGCACGTTCGCCGGCAATCGCGTCACACGACCTGGCCTCGTACTCGACAAGGTCCTGAAGGTGAGACGCTGAACCTTGCAGGGCCTCGAGCAACCCGCGCGAACTGGGCGATAACCGGTGTACGATCGGCCGGCTCTCAGCTGTCAGCCCTTCAAGGAGGATCCATCTTGCGCTCGAATCGAGCAATCCTGACCGCCGAGCTGCTGCCCGTGCTGGCGCTTGGGGTTGCGGCCTGTGGCGACAACAACAAGGACTCGGGGGGCAGCGCCGGCGCCGTATCGGGCAAGACGCTCACGATCTACTCGACCCTGCCGCTTCAGGGCGGTTCCCAGCAGCAGACGAAGGCGATCGCCAACGGCGCCAAGCTCGCGCTCAAGCAGCGCGGAGGCAAGGTCGGCGACTTCACGATCACATACAAGTCGCTCGACGACTCGCTTGCGTCGACCGGAGCCGCCGACGAGGGCAAGGAGGCGCAGAACGCGCGCGTGGCGGTTCGCGACAAGAGCACGATCGCCGTGCTCGGCGCCTACAACTCCGGCATGACGAAGGTCTCGCTGCCGATCACCAACAAGGCCAAGATCCTCCAGGTCAGCCCGGCGAACACGTACGTCGGCCTGACGACCGACGAGCCGGGCTCCGAGGCCAACGAGCCACGCAAGTACTACCCGACCGGCAAGCGCACCTACGCGCGCGTCGTCCCGAAGGACACGATCCAGGCCGCTGCGGTCGTCAAGACGCTGAAGGAAGACGGCTGCACGTCGTTCCAGAACTACAACTCGAAGACGACCTACAGCGCCGGCCTCGGCCGCAACCTCGAGCTCGAGGCCAAGAAGCAGGGCGTCGAGATGCTGGGCGACAAGGGCGTCGACATCAAGGCGCCGAACTACCGGTCGCTGCTGTCCGGTGTAAAGGCCGACTGCATCACGACGACGATGGAGTTCGAGAACAACGGCATCCAGTTGCTGAAGGACGCGGGGACGACGCTTCCCAACGCGAAGCTGTACGGCACCGACGCCACCGTCCTCAACGACACGGCCAACCCGAAGACCGGCCTGCCTGCGAACATCGCCGCACGCTTCAAGGGGACGATCGCCACGCTCGACCCGGCGAGCTTCCCGCCCGACGGCAAGAAGTTCTTCGAGGACTACAAGACCGAGTACGGCGTCGACCGGCCTGACCCCTACGGGATCTACGGCTACGAGGCGATGGACCTCATCCTCGACTCGATCGAGGCCGTCGGGGCCAAGGGCAACGATCGCCAGGCCGTCATCGATCAGGTGCTGAAGAACACGAAGGGGCGCCAGAGCGTGCTCGGCACCTACGACATCGACTCCAACGGCGACACGACGCTCACCGACTACGGTCTGTACAAGATCGACAGCGGCAAGCTCGTGTTCGACAAGGTCATCAAGGGAGTCGGCGCCTAGAACCGCCCGGACGCGCGGGGGACGCGGCGCGAGCCCGCCCCCTGCCGCCCGTCCGACAGCATCATGAACGCCCCGTCGGTGCCCCTGAGCCAACGCAGCGTCGTCGCTGCAGCGCGCTCGTTCTTCGAGCGCTTCGGCCTCATCCTCGCGCTGCTCGTGCTGCCGGTCGTCTACGGCATCCAGGACCTCAGCGACGACGGCGATCTCAGCCGGCTGGGCAACAACCTCATGGACGGGATCTCCAACGGCGCGATCTGGGCGCTCATCGCTCTCGGTTACACGCTCGTCTACGGGATCATCGAGCTCATCAACTTCGCCCACGGCGAGGTCTTCATGATCGGCTCGTTCGTCGCCGCGAGCTTCTGGGGCGCGCTCGGCCTGACGCTCACCACCGGTGTGCCGGGCCTCGTCGCGGGCCTCGCCGTGACGCTGATCGTCGCGATGTTCACGTGCGCGTCGCTGAACGTCATGATCGAACGCGTCGCCTACCGGCCGCTGCGAAACGCGCCCAAGCTCGCGCCGCTCATCACGGCGGTCGGCTTCTCGTTCATCCTGCAGAACGTCGGCATCCTGTGGCGCGGCGGGTCGCAGCGGAGCGTCGACAACCTCATCCATCAGGAGCAGTCGGTCCTGGAGATCGCAGGCGTCGTCATCTCGCGCGGCGACGTGCTGGCGATCGGCGTGACCGTGCCGCTCGTCCTCCTCGTGACGGCGTTCATCGCGCGGTCGCGGTTGGGCAAGGCGATGCGAGCGACCGCGCAGGACCCCGAGGCGGCGCGGCTCATGGGCATCAACGTCGACCAGACGATCTCGCTGACGTTCCTGCTTGGCGGGCTGCTGGCCGGCGCGGCGGGTCTCGTCTACGCGCTCTACCAGACGAACGTCTGGTTCTTCCAGGGATTCACCGCCGGCCTGATCGCCTTCACCGCGGCCGTCATGGGCGGCATCGGCAACCTGCGCGGGGCCGTGCTCGGTGGGCTGATCATCGGCTGCATCCAGCAGATCTCCGACAACCGCATCGGGGGCGAGTGGACGCCGGTGATCGTCTTCGGCTATCTCATCATGATCATGACCTTCCGGCCGCGGGGCCTGCTCGGCGAGCAGACGAGGGAGGCCGGATGACAGCGCGCCATTGCTCGACC
>Ga0136617_10001595_pt1 | contig 20092 bp, 19 predicted proteins | sample AntDrymUQ3222106_2_FD_129672 | JGI IMG/M metagenome (GOLD analysis project Ga0136617, IMG submission 129672) | Polar desert sand microbial communities from Dry Valleys, Antarctica - metaG UQ322 (21.06) | ecosystem: Environmental > Terrestrial > Soil > Desert | place: Antarctica: Dry Valley...
ATCCATTCGGTACGATCAAGCGGGCGATGAACCAGGGTTACTTCTTGATGAGAGGTTTAGAGAAAGTAGGAGCAGAAACAAGCCTGACGGTTCTGAGTTACAACATCAAACGAGTCGTGAACATCATCGGAGTCAAAAAGCTGATCGCAGCAGTGACGTGAAAGAAGAAGTTGTTGCCCTCTTCCTGACTCTCTAATCTCTTCCCGCAAAACCAAAAAGTGCCTGACAACATCTGACCTACCAAACTTTCTACGCTCATCCGCCAGAAAGGAAGCGAGTTTTCACACGCTCTGATGAGTCGTTAGCCTGCGCTGTTGGTTGGAACTAATTAACGTCCAATTTAACATTACTGCCGCGGTAAAACTCTGAAGCGTAGAACGCTCGGTCGTTGTGCGTCTCCATAGATAGTCTGTCGCGCGGCCTCAATCCGCGTGGCGGCAGCAATCGGCTCGATCGTGTTGAGATTGCGCGCGAAGCCAGGAAACCACTCGCTGCGGATTGCCAATCCGATGCGATGTCCGCGCTCGAAGCGATGCGCGATGTCCCATAATTCGATATTCGCCCTGTAAATTCTGCCGGGCCCAAGAGCGGACGGTGTCTCCCACCCGCTCAAATACCGCGCCCGAATCTTGCCGGGACCGATAGCGAGCGCGCGCGTCCGCCCCCGTTCGTCAACGTCGACTAACAACGCAAAGAAATCCGTGTCTTCGCCGGTGGTCGAAAAATAGAGTTCCAATTCGATGGGGCCGCCCACTTCCAACGCCTCAGTGAGCGGCGCGGTTTGGTATATGAGATTGTCGCCCTCGCGCGGATTGAACCACAGACGTGTTGACCGTAAAAAATTAATGTCACGGTTGACGGGCGCGCGCGCCGGATCGTAGGTGTAACTCAAAGGCGCGAGCAAGTCTGTCGGCGGCTGTTGAACGAGAGCGCCTGTGCCCCGATTGCTTTTCTCCGACCCGCCTGTGCCGCTCAGGTATAGCGTCATCTCGCGCGCGTCAGCCGGAGGCCATGCGTTGAAGTTGCGCCATTGGTTCGCGCCCGTCAGGAAGATTTGCGCCCGCGGGACATGCTCAAGCCCGACCTGTTTACCTTTCAGCCACGTATCGAACCAACGCACGTAGAGCGTTTGAAAATCGAAACGCGAAGCCGCGCCGTACTCCACGTCTGCCAAACGCGTTCCGATGCCGTCCCACTGGCTGAAGCCGTGCGGCCAAAAGCCGTAAACGACCCATTGGTTGTCGCGCCGCAGACCGCGCATGCGTGCCCAATTCCTTCGTCCGCCCGCGCCTTCGCCGTCCCACCAACCGTTTATGTGTAATGCCGGAATCCGCACTTGCTCAAGGTCGGCGATGAAGTTCGCGCCCGTGAACGCTGAAGGACGATCCATCTGAAGCCATCGGTCAAAGATCGGCAGATTCACGCCTGCCCATGCGTCATCTGCGCGTGAGAGCGGCAGCGTCCGCAGGCGTTCAGGACTGGCGTTCGGCGGCGCGCCCTGTTCCAGGGTGGGGCCTCGGGTGATGTACAGCCAGTCGAGCGCGGGCTGCAAGTTGAGGATGCCGTGATCGTAAGGAAAATCGAAGAAATCATCCGTGCCCGAGACGATCGGAAGAATGCACTTAAGCGCGGGATGATTCTCCGCCGCCGCCAGCCATTGCACCGAGCCCAGATAACTTCCGCCGAACATCCCGACCCGCCCATTCGACCACGCCTGGCGGCTGATCCAGTCAATCGTGTCGTAACCGTCGCGGCGTTCGTTCACGTGAGGCATCCACTCGCCTTCGCTGTCTTCTCGTCCGCGAACGGCTTGCACGACAACGACGTAACCGCGCCGCGCGAAATTCAAGTAGCGGGAAGTCCAATACGGCTCCAGCCGACGCCCGTAAGGCGTGCGGACGAGAATCGTCGGATAGCGTCCTTCGGGTTCGGGGAAGATAAGGTCTGCGACCAGGTTAATACTGTCGCGCATCGGAATCCGCACGCCTTGCACGACGCGCGTTCGCATTGCAGGTTGACTTAGCTCATCCACGCCACTCGAAGCATCTGGTTGATCAAGGTGCCCGACCTGTGCGTCTGACGAGAGTGCGAGCGCGTTTAGCACATAAAAGAGGACGGCTAGAGCCAATAAACGCGGCATTCCGGCGCGCGATGTTTGTTTCTTGTTCACTACTTCGCTTAACTCCAGCAAATACTTTCTGTGAAAGGAAGAAGGTCGGGTAAGGAGGCGCTGTTACTCCTGCAAGAACCGCCATTGCCTCAAGTGTCAGAATGAGCAAGCCAATCAGTGGCTGCAAGCACAACAGAACTTGTTGTTGCCCGTGCCACACTTCCTGGTCACTTTCACGCTGCCTGATGAGTTGCGAGCGGTAGCGCGCAGTAACCAGAAGCTGATCTACAACCTGCTCTTTCGCGCTTCAGCGGCGGCGCTGCTGAAGCTGGCCCAGGACTCGCGCTTCGGCGGCGGCCAAATCGGCATGGTCGGCGTGTTGCACACCTGGACGCGCGACCAGCGTTACCATCCGCACGTGCACTACATCGTCCCAGGCGGCGCTCTCACTCAAGCCGGCAGCTGGCACTCTTCCCGCCCAGACTTTCTCGTGCCCGTCAAAGCTCTCTCGCTCATCTTCCGCGCCAAATTCCGCGACCAACTGAAGAAAACAGAGCTGTTCTATCAAGTGGATCAGCAAGCCTGGGAAAAGAAATGGGTCGTCCACTCTGAGCCGGTAGGCACCGGCGCGGCGGTCTTCAAGTAGCTCGCTCCTTACGTCTTCCGCGTGGCCCTCAGCAATAACCGTATCCTCAAGCTTGAGCACGGACATGTCACTTTCAAATACAAAGAATCAGCCACCCAGCAAATCAGATTCTGTTCCCTTACCGCTCAAGAGTTCCTGCGCCGCTTCCTGCAGCACGTCTTGCCCGACCGCTTCGTCAAGGTGCGCTATTATGGCTTGCTCAGCACCAGCAACCGTAAGCTGCTCGCACACTCCAGAGAATTGCTCAGCGTACCTGCCGCCAACTCGCACACTACTGCAGAGAAACGCGGGCCCAAGAGGCAACCCCTGCTCCTGCTTGTACGCACTGCGGTGCCGTCTTAACTCTGATTAGGGAACTCAAACCAAGGAGCGGATTGCCGCCTTGAGGAACTATATTCATGCTGCACTATTCTGCTCATGACCACCTCGCCTTACCGCGCCAGCGCCAGGGTCAACCTGCGGCGGCAAGGAAGCACTCTGTCTTACTTCTGCAAAAACCTGCGCCTCGCGGCCTTTGCTTCAGCCACCCCGTGGCTCAATTACCCAATTACCGCTTTATGAACTTAGCCGCCACACCTTCCCGACCGCACACCCTAAAAACTTCTCCCTTCGCTCCACTAGCAGCGCTACTCTTCGCTCTCACAACTCGTTCCTCAAACTCCAAGTACTCTCCACCTCCGGCTTAGTCCAACACAAAATTGTGTGGCGGCTTCTTCTTCCCTGAGGCTCCTCTTCCGTTCAACGCGCCACACTAATTCTTAATACGTTAGATCGCTCTCTTTGCTTCAAGCGCGAACTCTTTCCATTGCAATCTCGGATGACTGGAAACCAACTCCCAGAATCCCCTGCTCCCACCACCTGCACGTAAAACCCATGTGATTCCGGCATCCTCTTTGATAAGCTGCCGCACAAGTTCACGACCGATGCCTTACCCACGCCTATCAGCAGCTACAGCAACCATTGAGATATAGCCATTTGATACTTCATCACATAATGCTCTAGCAAATCCTACAATTCTAGAACCATCAATGGCCGCGACAGTTCGATTCGTATTCTTCAGCATCTTCCTGAATTTCTCAGGGTCAGCAACTCGATGTTGCCAGCCTGCCTCAGATAGAAATTGGCGGACAGATTCATAATCTTCAGGAGTTATAGGTCTAAATATCATCTTCAGTTTCTTTGCCCATCATTCAAGTGACCAGCGATCTAACGCTGGAATTGAGCGGCTGCCCGCCCGATAGCGACAACCTGAAAAGAAACCATACAAGGTTGATGACAGGCAAGCTGGCGGGCAGTCCGCTCGAATGACTTGTTAGCCCGCCCGTGATTAGGAAAAGACTTCTTCCAAAATCCTTCTCTCTATAATCAAGATTAATGGCTGTTTCGTAAACTGAGGTGCAAAACCAGAAACAACAGGAATAGGCTGATAATCCCAAGCAGTATATAACGTCCCCAGCGTTCCCTAGTGGATGTAATGAGGTTGGACGACAACCCCTCAAACTGTTCGTGTTGCTTACGCAGTCCGTATCGAGTTCTCCCCCACGGCTTATACACTGAGAGCGTTGTGTTCACGAGCAAGACCAGCAAGCCGCCACCCGAGTGGAGAACTGGCGATTGGGACAGGTTGCGTAGCTCGTCAGTAGACATTGTCGTGTCCGCTGCCAAGACTCCTATGTAGCTAAGCGTCTGTGTGAACCCGAACAGAACAAGGTGGAAACGATGGTTAGAAGGAATTTCACCGTAACCCAATAGTGCCGGAACAAGCCCCACTTGGTAGCCAGTGACATGATAAGCCCGGTTAGCAGCGAGGCGAGGCACAAGGGCACGATGATGTACCAGCCGGTCACGCCCATGGCGAGATAGAGACCACGCACAAGTTGAGCATCATAGCTGGTCAGACCGGCGACGGCGAGAGCCAAAAAGCCAGCGACGGCACCGAGCCAGCCGACCGAGAAAGTGATATATGCGCGGTGAGCGCGAACTTGCGGATGGCAGGTGTCATAGTCATAATTTTAATACCTTTCGATACGCAAAGCGGGCTAACGCCGCGCTTCAGGCTAGCACTCGAACCTCTATCTCACCCCCCGCCCCCACATGGCAAACAGGATTTTCTTCTCCACCGGATGCCGCGCTTGCTTGAGCGTCAAGACTGTCTGTCTGCCTGCGATGATGGAACTCATACGAAACAAGATAGCGCAGATAGGCGATAACATGCGGCTTAAAGCCTTTAACCTTTCCACCCTCGGCTGTGTGGCTTTTGCTAAGAAATCCCTCATCGCACGCCCAGACTCTTCAATTGAGCGACGCAACACATTCTTTTCCCTAGGATCAACTTTATCAATCTTAACCAGAGCGCCTAAGAATTCAGGGACAGCTTGCTTCAGCCACAGTAAACGGATGTTATGTATGTGCGCAAACAGTCCCCACACCGTGCGCCCCTTCGGTGCTGACGTAGCCTTCAAGAACTCAGGATCAATCGCGTCTAGTAGATAAAGATTGATGCGATGGTGCACATCCCACATTTCGAGCAATCGGTGCGTATCCATAATTCAACCATCCAGTTGCCGGTGTCAGCGAGTAAGCTGTCATCGGGCGCCGTGATTTCTTACCTCGCGGGAGTTTCCGCGTCTTGTGGCGCTGCCGACTCGCCGAAGTGCTGCGCCAGCGCCTTCAGGTACACATCAATTGTCGCCGTGTGCCCGAAAACGTAGCGCGACATAAACCTGAATATAGGGTTCGACACTTCGCCGTTTTCCGTGACTTCGAGTAGCGTGCCGTCACCGGACGGGGAAAACACGTAAGCCCACGAGCCGGAGTACCCCAGATCACGATTCACAATCCGCGTGACTATGCGCCGGTTCGGCACCTCCTCGACTAACTCGTATGTAATGGCGCCGTTCGAGCCATGTTCGCGGAACTGTACATGGCCGTTCACGTTGCCGAGCATCTCTACTCTTTGCACGTCTGCCCTCCACCCCGAAGACGCCTCGAAGTCGCGCACGGTCGTGTATACGTCAGCCGGCGGCCGGTTGAGACGAATTGATCTTGATGCGATGTGATGTTGGGGGGAACGAGAGCCAAGCACGAGTACGACTACCACGAGCATGGCGAGAGCAGCGACAATTGCTCCGGTTACCATGAGTACGACCTTCATTTCTCCTCCCTTAACGCACAGGCAGCCTGAGCAAGCAGCGTGAGACCGCGGACAGCGACCTCGCGCTCGCTCGCCGATAATTTTTCGAGGAGTTGCTGCACGCGCGCGGCGTCCAATACGGAAGTCGATGCCATCGCCTCTGCGCCGTGCTCGGTCAACCGTAGCTCGCGCAGCCGTCTGTCACCTAGTCTTGGCGTGCTCTCGATGTAGCCGAGGCGCGCGAGCCGCTTGAGAGCCGCAGAAAGCGTCGACGCAGTGATTCTAAGATGAGCTGCAAGTGTGCGCGGGCTGGTTCCCTCACTTAATTTCAGGTGAGCGAGAATCGAAGCGTCACGCGCTGAAAGACGCCATTTAGTTGATGAGGCACGGACGTGATCAACATGACAGGCCAGATAGATTTGCGGGTATAGGCGCTGTAGCTCGAAGACAAGCGGATCGTTCATGGTACGGATTCTACCCGTGCAAATTAGTTCGTCAAATCGAACTAATGCCGCTCGTTAGGCCGGTTAGGCAGCCTCCGCGAAAAAGATTATCCAACTTGCACCATCTGGCTTTCAAGGAAACGGATATCGATGAATGACGTTCGCAACTCTCAACCTGGAATGCGCCGCAGAGCGTTTCGACCACTTACCTCTGCGATCAACTGGTCTTGCGATTCTCATCAGCGTGGCGGCCTAACGCCGCGCTTCAGCCGCGGCGCGCGATCAGCATTCAAGCTGCAGAGAACCAATTTACTTGAGAAGCACGGTATCGCACCGTCAGCTGCAAGCGCCTGTTCGGCGCGCCATCCGCTGAATCATTCAACCAATTTCTTCATTCCGATACTCAGCTAGAATCTCGATTTGACCCACAATGTTTCGGTTGAACTCCGGTAACGCTTCCGCTGGGATCCAATCTCTTGGTGCGCCGCGCCACCAACGGTCTGGATTTCGTGCTTCTTGAGATATTCATTTCTTAGGCGAAAACGAGTTACGAACCCAACTTTGTCCAGATTATGTTTGGCATTCCAGTCTCGCGCAATTTGGGTAGCATACTCTTCATTCAAGACGGGATAGAAAATGGGTTGCTCTGGCAAGCGGGGTGGAAACGCTGTGAAGTCGCTTTCCTGATTAACTCAAGCTCCTTCTGACCAACGGCCGAAATAGGACGGTCGTTTCATCCATGATCTCACTCAAGTCAACGAACTCGATTGAGAACTTAACCTCAGCGGGAGCGCCGAACGAATATTTACCGGACTTGCAGCCGTCAAAGTCATGCTTCGTCCGATTAGGTCTCGCTTTAATAGAACGTCATCTTCACGTCACCATATCCCAAACAAATTCTGAACCAGTTTCCCACTCTGTGACCGAATTATAAAGCGCTTAGAGCAATTGAACATGCCTGGCTGGAAGCCGTTTTGGAAAGGGTTCACTTGAGATAATCCTTACGCCGTTAAACCCTTCGACAATCGCGTTCAACTTTACCGCCTCTTGTGCTCGCTTCCCATGCGACTACGCCTACTTCTGGCCTGTAACTCAGTGCCCACTTTTGAGTGCCGGGCGTCTTTCTATACCCACTGCGGCCAGAGCCGCTCTGCCTTGCGTCTCACCTCCGAGTAGGTGATGTCCGCGCTCTTGGCTTGGCTGAATATGCACAAGCCAAGCTTCTGCTCAACCTCCTTTTCGTGATGAATGAGTTCCGTTGTGACCCACAGAATCCCAACGCCAGGAGAACCCCCATGTAAAGCGGCAGATGTGTGATGGTATTGAAGACGGGCAGAGAGATCAGCAATACCACTCCGCCGAAGAAGACCAAGTGTCGCTCGAAACCCAGATCAAACCGGTTCGTAGTGACTTCATCGTCAGACGGTCTCTTCGCCTTACCTTTGATTATGAAAGAAACAACAGCCAGCGGAACCTGGTAGCTCTTGTGCGAAATGTTTTTCGCAGCTCTGTCAGATTGAAGAGCCATCAAAAGCTAATGTTGACTTTATCAGGCGCAGGCGCGAACGATCTCTTGCCTGGCCTCCACGCTTTGGATGAGCGTCATGTTAGAAAAATGCCTTTTCTCTTGATCACCAACGTCGAAGGTGGTACTAAAGTTGCCCTTGAGATGAGAGTTTCACCGCTAAGTCGCTTCGTGGCAGCCCTCGAGCTAGGTCTTGGGATCTTTCTTGCCTGGAACGTGCCGACCGTTGTGGTCATCGCTGGGTCAGGGGAAGGACAGCGCGAGACGCGACCGGACCAGATGGCCGATCTTGCGGCCCGGTCGCTCACCGTCTCGCCCGAGTACCCTACACCTGGAGAGCCAACCCAAATACGCCTTGATGTCCACAATAGAGGTGCCGCCTCGACGAAGCGCGTGGAGATCGCGTTTTTCGTCAACGGCCAGCCCGTCGCCACCCGCTACATCACGATCAACACACAGGCCATCCAGACGGTCACCGTGCCCTGGATTCCCAAAGCGAATGGCCTCCACGCGCTCTCCGCCGTTGTCGACCCACGGCGCGTCTTGACGGAGCGGGATCGCATCGACAACGCGGCCGATCTCGACGTGGTCGTCGCGGGCCGTCCGCCGGCAGCGGCGGACCTCGCGGTGGCAGACGTGGAAGTTTTGTCCGGATCGGAACGTCCGACGGTGATTTATGTGACCGTCCGTAACGATGGCTCGGCCCGGGCCAGTGCGCCATTGCTCGTGCGGCAGGGCGATGCCCGGCGCGTGATATTGGTCGGCCCGGTCGAACCCGGCAAACCGTTGAGCATCGAGATCCCGTGGGGCGGGGACCGGAAAGGCGCGATCACCGCGGCGATCAACCCCCGCTTCGGTTCGGTGGAGCGGCGCGCAGGCAATAACACGTTTTCGCGCGACGTGCGCCCTTACCTGGATCTTCGGATCGAAGATCTGGCGTTGCACACGGCGACGCTTCAGCCCGACCAGCCCCGTAACGTGACCGTGACGTTTCGCATCGTCAACGCCGGCCAGCAGGCCATCGCGCGCAACTTCCGCAGCCGTATTGAACCCGGCACGATCGATCCAGATGGCCCTCATCCGTTTTATGTCACAACAAACAGCTTGGCGGCGGGCGGCGTAGTCTCCGTCTCCCACACAATCCTGAGCGCGCCGGCCGAATTCGCTGTCACCGTCGTCGTCGACGTCGATGGGGTTATTGCCGAATCGGACGAGGGCAACAATAGCGCCACAACTGGTTTCAAGAACCCGGCGCCCGATATTGATCGGTGGGTGTCGATCGGACCGCACCGAATTACGGGGTCCAGCGCACATAACTGGGCTTGGAACGATGCCACTGGACGACTTTCGGCGATCGCGATTGACCCCGCTTCGCCTCGGACGATACATGTCGGGGCCCAGGGAGCGGGGGTGTGGAAGACTACCAACGGCGGCGCGGATTGGCAGCCGGTCGCAGATGCGGCCACCGTGAGGGTCGCGGCGTTGGGGCTCGATCCCGTAAAAGCGTCACGCGTGCTCCTCGTCACGCCGCGTGAAGGCGTTTTTCGCTCGGAGGATTCCGGCACGAGTTGGGTACAGATTTCGACTGAGGATCTGGACGCGGTGATCCACGGCAACGCTCTGCTGATCAATCCGACCAACTCGAACGACATGGTGGTCGCGTCCGAGCGCGGGGTCTACCGATCAGTGGACGGCGGCTTAACCTGGGGGCTCAAGCTCTCCGTAGGTCGGACCACCGGTCTCATCCGTCGCCCCACGAACGCGAACGTACTGTATGCGGCGATCTATCACAAAACGGATCAGAATATCGCCGGCATATACCAGAGCGTCGACGGCGGCGAGACCTGGGTTCTCAAACAGGGATGCCCAGGCGGCGCCTTACCTGGCGCCGACGCCGACGCGATCATTCGCCTTGCGGTGTCCGGAGAGCAGCTGTTTGCCTCGTACCGGCAGGGCGATCCGCTCACTTGGAGGCTATTCCGCACCAACGACTTGGGCTGCGCGATCGGTGGCGTGCTCGACTCGAGCTGGGAGCCGGGATGGTCAACCTCAGGCGACAACGCCGCCGCGCTCTGGAGCGGGATGTGGGCAGACCCAACCGACGCCAACAACCTCTATCTCGGAGGCACGTATTTCTGGCGGTCGACGAACAACGGCGGATTCTTCACGCTTACAAGCGGTCTCGAGTCACCCGCCAATAGCGCACACGTCGATCACCATGCCGTCGCCACCGATCCCGCGTCGCCGAACGTGATCTACAGCTTAAATGACGGTGGGATTTTTCGGTCGTCCAGTCGCGGCGCAAGCGGATCGTGGAGGTTGTTGGGAAGCGGCATAGCAAACGTGGAGTTCTACGACCTTGCCTCTGCCCCAACACGGCCCGATCTGGTGATCGGAGGGACGCAGGACAACGGCACGATCAAGGCGATTAACGCCTCGACTGTCTGGACCATGATCCGGGCAGGCGACGGCGCGACCGTGGCCGTCGATCCGACGAACGCAGACGTGATGTATTCTATGGAACAGTACGCCGGGAGCATCGCCCGATCGACGAACGGTGGGGGTTCGTTCAGTCCGAGTGCCTCAGGCCTGCCGACTGGATCAGTATGCTTCAATCTTCATTACCTGGTTCATTCACGGTTTCCGACCAGGTTGCTCGCCTCCTGCATGGGTCTCTGGCGCACGCTCAACTCCGGAAGCATGTGGTCCACGATCCTGACACCAGCGATGGGTTCAATCGTCCGCTCAGCGATCGACGGTCCGGCGGATGTCTACTACGCGGGGTCGTCGGTCGGCGTCATCTCGCGCGGGCCCGCGGGCGCGAATTGGGCAACCATCTTCACTCACCCGTCCGCGGGCGGCGTAACGGACCTCGAGTTAGACCTCGACAACAGCGCGATTCTGTATGCGTCGTTTGGCGGCACTGGCACACGGCGAGTATATCGGCTGGTGAGGTCGAAGGTGACTCCGCCCACGTTCACCGCGCAGAACATCACGTCAGACCTTTCCATGGGCCGTGAAGTCCGGGCCCTGGCCGTTGACCGGAACAACCCGTTCACGGTGTATGCCGGTACCGACAAAGGCGTGTTCCGCGGTCGGTCGGTCGACAGGGGCACGACGTGGTTTTGGGTTCCGTACGTTAATGGCTTACCGCCGGCCGATGTGCGCGACCTCGATGTGCACCCAGGCACGGGAGTGATGCGGGCGGCAACATTCGGTCGCAGCGCGTATGAAGTGAATACCGACCACCCCATCGGGAGCGTGCTGGCGGTCGAAGGCAGAATCACGTTCCTTCGTGTGCACGACGTTGGCACGGGTTTCGGTCCGCCCATCGACGCGATCGATGGAGAAGTGGTGGTCAAGTTCGATACGGATCCGCTGAAAGCATTCGGATTCCAGTTGCGCACCGACGCCAAGGAGGAGGGGCATCGCGGGATGCTCAATGCGCTGCGTGACGGCCTACGGGCAAATCGAACCGTTCGGGTCGAGTACATCCGCACGGGACTGCGGCACGGTCGTCTCATTCGTGTCGTCAGCGTGCGTTAATCTGTAGCGGGAGGAGAGTACACACATGAAACGACTAAGCATGGTCGCGGGCGCGATGGCCCTTTTGCTCGTCCTGGCTCCGGTTTCGGCGAGAGCGGACCTCCTTCAGTCAAGCGGGAAGATCACGTTCCTGCGAGTGCACGACGTTGGCACCGGATTCGGGCCGCCGTCGGACTTCATCGACGTAGAAGTCGTGATGAAGCTCAACACCAGACCTGGAGAGTCCTACGGTTTCCAGCTTCGGAACGACGCGAATCGCGCGGCGCGACAAGGCATGCTGGACCTCCTGCGCGATGCGTTCAACAACAACTGGACCGTGGCCGTCGACTACAATATCACCCCCCCAAGGAAGAACGGCGTGATCATCCGCGTAGCCGTCTTGAAATGATCGAAACGCGGCCACTGAAGTCACGAACCAGGAACGTTCGAGTTGCTTGAGGAGTATCGCGACAAGGGGTTCAGCGACACTTGGCAGCAGGATCCACCTTGGCCCGATAACGCCCTGTGGGTACCGAAAATATCATCCCAGCTTTAAATACTTGCACTTACCGCTCTGACTCAGAGTATTCTGCAGAGGCTCGTCGATTCTTTTTCTGACCGCTTGCGAAGCATCCAATGTCTGTCTTTCTTGCCTTTTATCACATACTCCGCAGTCTGCTCGCCTCTCGACTCGTACTGGTTGCGGAAAACCTCGCCTTGCGCCAACAACTGGCTCTGGTCCACCGCTCGACGAAGCGACCTCGTCTTCGTCACCGGGATCGCTTCTTCTGGATCGCCTTATCGCAACTGTGGCAGGACTGGCGCTCTATCCTGGTGATCGTCAAACCAGAGACGGTGATCAAGTGGCACCGGCAAGGTTTCAAGTACTACTGGCGCTGGAAGTCAAAATTGGGCCAGATCGGACGTCCGCAGATTGACCGCGAGATCCGCGCACTGATTAGAAGGATGTCGCGCGAGAATCCTACCTGGGGAGTGCCGCGCATCCAAGCCGAACTTCACTTACTGGGCTATCGAGTCAGATATCGCAAGCCACCTTCACAAACGTGGAAGAGCTTTCTGGAGAATCATGCGGGAGAGATTGCGGCCATTGATTTCTTCACGGTACCGACGGTGAGTTTCAACATTTTGTACGGCTTCATTGTGCTGCTGCATGACCGGAGACGGGTCGTGCATTTCAATGTGACTACGAACCCGACGGCAGCATGGACAGCTCAGCAGTTGATCGAAGCCTTCCCGGAAGACAAAGCACCACGGTTTCTCATCAGAGATCGCGATCAAATCTATGGAGAACATTTTCGCTGTCGGGTTGCGGGAATGGGAATTGAAGAGGTTGTTACGGCAGCGCGGTCACCTTGGCAAAATCCATATGCCGAACGGTTGATCGGAAGTATTCGGCGAGAGTGTCTGGATCTGGTGATTGTGTTTAGCGAAAAACACCTGCGGCGAATACTGCGAGAGTATTTTCGCTACTATCATGAAGTCCGACCGCATCAATCGCTGGGAAGGAATTCGACTGTGCCACGGGAAGCGGAGCTACCATCACAAGGAAAGGTTATCAGCATCCCGCAGGTAGGCGGACTGCATCATCGCTACCTGAGGGCGGCATAAGAGTGATAGCTGGGAATGTAGACCACATTAGCTGGGATCGAAGTCACGAGGCTCCTCAGAGGTAGCCACAGCACGCCTTGATGAGCGGATGGCGATGAGGCGAGGCAGATAAGAGTGAGTGATCGGGGGCAGGGAACAGCCAGGCTTAGATCCAAAGAACCCTGCTCATGAACGTCAGAATGAATTTTCGATACGGACAGGTCTGAAAGTGACTTCTCTAGCCGCTAGGTTAGGTTATACGGTGCAAAAAACAATTACCGTCATATGCGGCGGCAGGCCGCGGATTGACACTGTAGTGTTCTGAAGTTGAAGGTGTTCTCGAATTAAGACTCAAGTCCCTTTCGCAGAATCATAAAGTTGTCCCGCAAATGTCCCGCAACGAGATGCAAATAGAGCTGGCGAGAGCACAGCATGCACAGCGGGCACATCAGTTATTCTTAAGCATATTTGTAAATGTTGTCAGCAAAGGGAGTCTGAATTACATTCCCAAGCTGGAAATACGGGTTCGATCCCCGTCGCCCGCTCCAAAACTTCCCAAAACAAGCTAAAGCAAACCTCGTTCAATGGAATATGGTACAGCAAGTCTCGCCGACAGCTTCCCACCCAACGCTCGGCACCTACTCAGAAGCGACCGCACTCGCGGAATGGCCCTCATGCATGAGTCTGCGTGCGCTGCTTGAGAGTTGGCAGAACCTTGATCGACTTCCACGCCTTCTTTTCGGCTAGGCGCAGTTCGTAAAGAATCTGGAGATTCAGCCAGAACTCGGCGCTCGTGCCAAAGAAATGACCAAGTCGTAGGGCTGTGTCACCGGTAATGGCGCGCTGCCCATTTAGAATCCCCGTAATTCGATTGGTCGGTACCTTCAACTGGCGCGCGAGTTCGGCTGCGCTGATGCTCAGAGCATCCAGTTCCTCGGCCAAGTGTTCTCCGGGATGTATAGCTGTTACTGGCATAAGAATTCTCCTAGTGATAGTCAACAATCTCCACATTCGTAGGCCCGGGCGACCTCTCTGGCCATTCGAAGCACACCCGCCACTGGTCGTTGATGCGGATACCGTACTGGCCTTTACGATCTCCTTTGAGAACTTCAAAACGGTTACCGGGCAATGCGGCCAGGTCCTTCAATGTAACGGCAGCTTCAAGGCGATCAAGCTTCAGGCGCGCTGCCCTTTCGATTCCCGAAAATGCCTTGACCCGCTTTCCGATCGCGAAGTCTTTGGTTCTCCTATCCCGATAGCTGACGATCACCAACTTATTATCTCAAGTAATTCTGCGTTACGTCAAGCGTAATTCCCGTAATAGAAGGTATACGTTCGACGTTGTTAGGTGCAATTTCATCCTAGTTCCTTCCTGACGAAAGCTCAACTGTAGGGCTGGGTAAGCTTACAAAAGTTGAACTCTAAAAATATCAATCAAGGTAGAAGCAAAGAGTTAATTCCTATTATGACTGAAAGACTAAATTAGTCAGGAGTCATAACTATATGAGAGCCATAGCAGTTCGTGAAGATATTCCTGATCTAATTCTCGATGCCACTGACCGCCTGCTGATGCGCTACGGTTATAAGAAGATGACGATGGATGATCTTGCACGGGAGGTGGGGATTGGCAAGGGGACGATCTACCTCCATTTCCCCGGCAAGGAAGAGGTCGTTCTCTCCCATATTGATCGAATCGTTGATCGCCTCAAAGAACAGCTACAGATCACTGCTCGCAGTAATGAGACCCCGGCAAACCGTTTACGACAGATGCTTATGACGCGCGTGCTCGTTCGCTTCGACAGCGTGCAACACTATACGGAGAGCTTGAGCGATCTCCTAGCGGCGATCAGACCCTCTCTGTTAGTCCGGCGCAAGCGACACTTTGAAGGAGAGGCGCGAATTTTGGCCGAGGTTTTGAAAGAGGGGCGACGAACAGGAGCGTTTGTTTTCACAGATGCACTAGCGACAGCCAGCACTCTGCTCTTAGCCACAAATTCCCTCTTACCTTATAGCCTGAGTGGGCGCGAACTCGGTAAGAGAAAGGATGTAGAGGAACAGACCGCTCGAATCGCAGAATTACTTTTGAACGGCTTGCTATCCCGCGCTGTCTCGGTAAGGCGTGGTGATTGAACACAAATTAAGGGGTGGTGAAATGAAAAGATCGATCAGTCAAGTCGTGATCGCTGTTGCCGCTTTGGTAACCATTCTACTGATACCCAATCTGAGTCTAGCGCAAACCAAGAAAGAGCAAGCCGACCTCCCAATCAATGCCGCAACGCGCACGGAAATAATCGAAGCGATTCTCAGGCGGCTTAACGAATCGTATGTTTTCCCGGAGGTTGCCGCACAGATGGAAAAGGCCATTCGAGCGCGGCTGCGCCGAGGCGAGTATGACCGAATCGCCAGCAGCGCGGCTTTGGCGCAAACATTGACGGCGAACTTGCGCGAAGTCAACAATGATAGGCATCTTGAAGTTCGTTACAGTTATGAGACCATACCCGTCAGCCCAGGACGGGGTGAACCGACCCCTGAACAACTCGAAAGAGCGCTCCGCTTTGCTGTTTCCGTAAATTTCGGCTTTGAGAAAATTGACAGGCTGGCAGGCAACATCGGGTATCTGCGAGTGGACGGCTTTATCCCTGCCGATGCTGGCGCTGAAACTGCGATAGCCGCGATGACGTTCCTCGGCCACACGGACGCGTTAATCTTTGATTTGCGCGAAAGCGCTGGCGGCGGCGACCCGTCCATGGTGGTTTTTCTCTCCAGTTATCTTTTCGGCCCCGAGCCTGTGCATCTGAGCGATGGTTATTGGAGAGAAGGAAACCGAATTCAGCAATATTGGACATTGCCCTATGTGCCGGGCAGACGTTTCGTTGGGAAACCTGTGTATTTCCTGACTAGCAGGCGCACCTTTTCGGCGGGCGAAGCGTTCGCCTATGATCTTCAGGCTTTGAAACGAGCCGTTGTTATTGGTGAGCCTACGGGCGGCGGAGCTAATCCCGGGTTCGAGCATCGAATTAACGAGCATTTCATTATGTTTGTCCCAATTGGTCGCTCCATCAATCCAATCACCAAAACAAATTGGGAGGGAACGGGCGTCAAACCTGACATCGAAGTGCCTGAGGCGCAAGCACTAAAAACGGCACATCTTGCTGCGTTGAGAAGAATATTAGGAACGACCACAGATGAAAAGTCACGCGAAGAACTGCGAGGCATGATCAAAAGTGTGGAGAATCAGACTCAGTGATCAGAGTCGTGAAAAGCGGATAAACGCCTCGTTCCGGTGAACCGTTTACTTAATGAGGCTCTGCTGATTTTGAAAGCCGTTAAAAGGAGGTTCTTATGAAGAATTTGTTGCTGCTTGTTGGCTCTGCTTTGGCACTTACTTGCTCGTTGGCGGCTGTAGCGCCAGCACAAAGTAATCAATCGCAAGTTGTACCCGAACGTAAAGTAAAAGTGAAGGACACAAAGACTGTTGTGCGGGACAAATCTAAACCCGTGAGTAAAGCTATCGAGGATTGGTACGCCAGAAATGTTGAAGCATTCAACGCTAAGGATGTGGCGGCGATCATGGCGTTGCGTACCGATGACTTTCACACTATCACCCCGGATGGCAAAGTAAACACGCGACCTGATATGGAGGCACGTACTAAGCTCTTTATTGGAAGGATTGACCATTTTATTTCCCAGGACCTCCGCATCGGCACCATCGATGTGCACGGCGATCTGGCGAGCGCCGATGTCACTCAGAAGACTGTTCGGATGCAGCGCTTTCCAGATGGAACCTTACACAAGGTTGAAGCCGGAGTGGTGCAGCGCGAGACCTGGAGAAAGACTGCCGAAGGTTGGAAGATGTACCGCGTGGATAACATTCGTGATACAACAGGTGTGTTTGTGGACGACAAACCGTACAAACCGAACCAATGATAGCCTCTCCCTAGCTTGGGCATTCTGCCCTTCACGCGCATAACAGAGTGATCTACATTAACCGGAGAACTTATACCCCAGTCCATGAATGGTCAGGATGAACTGCGGATGGCGTTGATTAGGTTCGAGCTTCTGTCGCAGCCACGCGACATGGACGTCAACCGTGCGCGTTGAGACCGCCGCATCATAGCCCCACACTTCATTCAATAATTCGTCGCGTGATAAAGCCGCCCCGCGGTGTTCAATCAAGTAGCATAGAAGTTTGAACTCTTTCGCCGAAAGCTCGACAACGTCCTGCCCGCGGTAGGCTTCGGCACGGCGAAAGTCGACTCGAACGTCTCCGAATTGATAAGTCTCTGAGACGGCTGTAACACCGCTGCTCGCGCGCCTGAATTGTACTTCCACGCGGGCCAACAGTTCCATCATCTCAAAAGGTTTGGTGACGTAATCATCCGCGCCGATCTTCAGTCCGACTACCTTGTCGGTAATTTGACCGCGCGCTGTCAACATAATGATCGGCGTTCTGATCCCACGCTGGCGCAAATCGCGGCAAACGTCGAAACCACTACCACCCGGTAGCATTACGTCCAGTATGATTAAATCGAACGGCTCGCTGGTAGATCGCGCGAGTCCCGTCTCCGCATCCTGGGCTATTTCCACCGCATAGCCTTCACTGGTTAGCCGGTCCGAGAGCGTCATTACTAAGCCGGGTTCATCTTCAACAAGAAGAATGTGTTGAGTCATGACTTGTCGCCTTCCCTTACTTCGGCTTTCAGCTTCCCGGCTAGAACTGCGGTGGGCAGATGCAGCGTAAAAACGCTACCCGTACCCGGCGTGCTCTTCACACTTACTCTTCCGCCGTGCGCTTCCACAATTTGCTTCACCAGACTAAGCCCGACTCCGCTGCCCTTAATCTGCGCGGCGACGGCTTCATGTCCGCGGTAAAAAGGCTCGAAGATGTGAGGAATGTCCGACGAGTCGATTCCTAAACCGCGATCTTCTATGGTGATCCGTACTTCGTTTGCTTGCTCCCCAGCCGACGTTTGCGCGCTGATACGTGCCCAACGGTTCTCACCGTCATACTTGATCGCATTACTAATAAGATTCTGCATGGCGCGCCGCAGAGCAGCGCCATCGCCATGGACCGGTGGCACGTTCGGGTCGATCAAAGTTTCGATATTGAAGTTTCTTTCCTGAATTTGAGTTTGGCAGGCAGTGACCGAACCATCGATGAAGTCCGCTACGTCGGTGGGACGAAACTCATAACGTTGTCGTCCCGATTGTGCGCCGGCAAACTCCAAAACCTGCTCAACCATGTCCGTCAGACGCCGGCCTTCCCGGTGGATGACCTCGCCGTATTGCGCGACCTTCCGTGGGCTGTTAACAATTCCATGAGCAAGATTCTCGCCTGCCGAACAGATTACCGCGAGCGGCGTCCGCAGTTCGTGGGTTACGCCGGCCACAAAATTGATTTGCTGGCTGGCAAGACGCTCGGCACGTCTCATTGAGATGGCGGTCATTAAAATACCTGCCCCGAGCAGCAGAAGAATGCCGAAGCTAATTGCCAGGTTACGGTGGCGGGCACCGCTGACGGCGGCCGCCAGCGATCCAGCTTGATGTTTGATCAGTAGTTGCCAGCGCCCGTCCTCTTCGCCCGAAGACATTGATGACACTACGGCCGGGCCTTTCAGGGTCCTTAGGTTGATCCGCAACCGCCTAGTGGCTGGTGGATCTACTCCCGCTGGTGACGCACCTTCACTCCTTAGAAAGGCTCGGAGTTCGTCCGACTCCAAGCCGAAAATCCGAGTGGACGCATCACTTGAAGAGAAGTCAACCAGAGGATAGCCTGATGAGTAGATCACCTGCTCGGGATGGCTGATGCTAATTACTGCCAGGTTGTATTCACTATGAGAGTCATCGAAAAGGTGCCGCTGGATGAGTGAGGGTATGAACTCGCGCTGCAAGTAATTTAGATCGAGCTTGATGACAGTGAAGCCGGAAGGAAGTGGTGGGTTTCCGCCTTGTGGTTTATCAGTGGGTAAAAAAGGGAAGGGGATTATCAACCCCGGGATATCTTCGGCGAAGGGCTCAAGCGAGTTTTGGGCAGATGCGTCACCTCCCAACTGACCACTTTCAGATCGTCGCTCAAACCGATCACGTAAATTCGCAAATTCGCCGGACCACCCGGTAAACTCAAACCGTTTAGCATTCGCATTAAGATGACTCAGTCTGGAGCGACCTTGTTCGTCATAGTCAACCGCAAATACACTGCTGATTAGTTGAGGGTAAGGCGCCGTCTTGTTCCAGTGTGCGAAACGTTCTAAGTGGTACCGCTCGATGTCATAAGACGGTGCTAACGAATCCCTTTGAAAGTTCAAGTAAGCACGAATGAACTCACGATTAAAGTCCTGCCTGAATCGGTTTGCGCTAGCTCGTAAGCTGATTTGCAGACGCTCGCTCGCTCCTTCGCTCACCTGCCCTAGCCAGTAGTACTGCAGCGCGGCCAGTAACGGCAACAGCACTGCCATTGCCATGAGCAAGATCAGCATGCGAGACGGTTTGGATTTGGAACTTGCCATCCAGCGGATTATCGCACAGACGTTTTCCCAAGAGAGTCATTCCGATCAAAACTTTACATCCTTAACAAACTCTTAGCATCGACTTAACAACTGAGCCAGGAATTGATGTGACTATGTGTCACTGAACTCGGCAAGCCCGGGTTTACAGGAGCAAACTGCAGGGATCATAGACCTGTTTTAAAAAGGTCTGCGCCGCAGTAACTTAATTCGAACTGGGAGATAAACAAATGCTATCAAGAAGCAGCTTCTACAATCTGGCAATAATAATTCTCGTATTGCTTGGCTTGGTCGGCACCAATACTTACAGTCAAATTGCTCAAAACGAACGGCGCGAAATGCCCTTGCCAACCCTTCGTTTTCCCGCCGGCAAGAACGTTGTCGAAGTGCCGTTCGAGGTTGAGAGCGGTCTAATGGTAATTCCCGTCACCGTCAACGGCTCACGCCCGTTGCGCTATGTTTTAGACTGTGGCTTGTCGGGCGCAATTCATTACAACCCGGCGATAGTTGATTCGCTAAATCTCAAAATCACCGGCACGATGCGGGTTCGTGGAGCGGGGGGCGGTGGCGCAACATCAGAGGTTTCAGTCGCAGAAAAC
>Ga0136617_10001596_pt1 | contig 20086 bp, 18 predicted proteins | sample AntDrymUQ3222106_2_FD_129672 | JGI IMG/M metagenome (GOLD analysis project Ga0136617, IMG submission 129672) | Polar desert sand microbial communities from Dry Valleys, Antarctica - metaG UQ322 (21.06) | ecosystem: Environmental > Terrestrial > Soil > Desert | place: Antarctica: Dry Valley...
AGACGATCCAGTCCGCACCCGCGAGGTCGGTCACGACGGCGTTGTGTCCCGCGCCGATCCACCGGTTGCCGTTCTGCACCAGTGTGGGGCTGCCGCCGGCACGCGAGTCGAGCAGCGGAACGCCTTCGCGGTCGACGTAAGGACCACGGAGGTCCTTGGACCGGCCCACCTGGACGCTGTAGCCCGTGGTGGGTCCCGCGCAGCAGTTGGCCACCGATCCGAAGAAGTACCAGTAGCCCCCACGCCGCACGACGTAGGAGCCCTCGAACTTGTTGTCGATCGCGACCATCGTCGGCTCGCCGACGGCCTCGGTGCCGTCGTCGGAGAGCTGCACCGTGAACACGCCGCCGTAGTAGGAGCCGTAGAAGAGCCACTGCGAGCCGTCGATGTCGGTGATCACGGAGGGGTCGAAGGTCCACTTGAAGTTTCCGTCACCCACCTGGCCGCCGCGCCGCGGTCCCGCGACCGGGGCACCGCTGTCGGTCCACGGCCCCACCGGTGTCGGCGCGGTGGCCATGCCGATCGCGTTGTCGTTGGGCTCGGCCGTCCCGCCAGGGGGCTGGGTCTCGGTCACGACGTAGTACATGCGGTACTCGCCGTCGACGTAACGGATGTCCGGCGCCCAGATCGAGGCGTTCGGGGCCGCCCAGGTCGGCATGTTGAGACCGGTGAAAGCGTCGTTGACGTAGGTCCAGTCGACCAGGTTCTCGGACTTGGCCGTCGGGATGCGGTGCGCGCGCCTCTCCCCCTGACGCAGCGGGTCAGAGGTGCCGTAGGAGTACCACCAGCCGTCCTTGCCGCGGATGACCGCAGGGTCGGCGAAGGTGTCGGCGAAGGCCTTGGAGGTCGGGTTGACGTAGGGCGTCCCTTCCCCGGGCCCCGCCGCTGCGTTGGTTGCGGCCGGTCCGATGATCAGCCCGGTCGTTGCCAGGGCGAGCACAGCGGCTGCCGCGGTGGTGCGGAAGATCATCGCAATACCCCTCGCTATGTCCCCGTCGGCGGAGGGCCGGAGGGACGGCGGTACAACCCGTTCGCGCTTTCTACCATGAAATTGAAACGTTTCAAACCCCTGACCGCTAGCCTCTGCGGCGTGCGATCGAACGGTGCGAACGGTGGCCAGGCCGCCGACACGAAGGCCCGGCCACGCGCCCGGCTGCAGGACGTCGCGTCCCGGGCCGGCGTGTCGCTGGCAACCGTCTCGAACGTGGTGAACGGTCACACCAACGTCTCCGCCGCGACCCGCGCCAAGGTCCATTCCGCCATCGACGAGCTCAACTACCGGCCGAACATGGCGGCCCGCAACCTGCGCCGCGGCCGGTCCGGGCTGATTGCGCTGGCCGTCCCCGAGCTGGACATCCCCTACTTCGCCGAGCTGGCCGCGCACCTGGTCTCGGCCGCCGAGCGACACGGGTGGACGGTGCTTGTCGACCAGACCGGTGGCGACGCCGAGCGGGAGCGCTTGGTGATGGACGGTTTCCGGTCACAGCTGATCGACGGGCTCATCTTCAGTCCGCTGGCCACTGGTCGGCACGAGCTGGTCGCGCGCCGGGACACCACGCCGATGGTGCTCCTCGGAGAACGGGTGTTCGACGGTCCCTCCGACCACGTCAGCATCGACAACGTCGCCGCGGCCCGGGCAGCAACCGAGCACCTGTTGCAGTCGGGGCGGCGCCGGATAGCGGCGATCGGCGAGCAGCAGCGTCCCTCCGCGGGCACCGCCCGGCTCCGCCTGCGGGGCTACGTCGATGCGCTCGCGGCGGCCGGTTTCCCGGTCGACGACGATCTGGTGGTCCCGTGCGAGAGCTACCACCGCGCCGACGGGGCAGCGGCCATGACCGCACTGCTGTCGCTGCCGAGTCCACCCGACGCCATCTTCTGCTTCAACGACCTGCTCGCCCTCGGCGCCATGCGGGTGCTGCACGAGCGAGGGATCCAGGTTCCTGCCGACGTCGCTGTCGTCGGCTTCGACGACATCGAAGACGGCCGCTACGCCACACCATCGCTGACCACTGTCCGGCCGGACAAGCAGGGGATCGCCGCGCTGGCGGTGCAGCTGTTGGCAGAGCGCCTCGACGAGGGCGCCGGGCATGGACCGCACGCCAGGAGTCCACAGGAGCTCATCGCGCCGTTCGACCTGGCGGTCCGTGAGAGCACCGGCGCATGACCATCTCCTACCGCAACCCCGTCCACGACGGGGACTTCGCCGATCCCTTCGTGATGCCGACCGACGACGGCTACGTCGCGATCGGCACCAGCGGCATGAGCGGCACGAGCGGCACTGGTGGCACCGTCGGATCGGTCGACGGGAGGGCGTTCGAGGTCCTCACCTCACCGGACCTGGTGCACTGGTCCTCGGTGGGAGGTGCGCTCGAGCCGGTCGACGAGGCCCTCGGCCGCGACTACTGGGCTCCCGAGGTCGCGACGCAGGACGGCCGGTGGTTCCTCTACTACTCGGTCGGCCACGGCGACGTGGGGCACCATCTGCGCGTTGCGATGGCGGATTCGCCGACCGGGCCCTACCGCGATCAGGGGGTCAACCTGGCGCCGGCCGAGCGCTTCGCCATCGACCCGCACCCGTTCCGGGACCAGGACGGCACGTGGTACCTCTTCTATGCCCACGACGTGCTCGAGGGTGAGCGCGTCGGCACCATGCTCGCGGTCGACGTGCTGGACTCGATGACCGCGTTGCGCGGTGAGCCCACCACGATCCTGCGGCCCTCGCAGGACTGGCAGATATTTCTCCGCGACCGCGAGATGTATGGCGAGGTCTATGACTGGCACACCCTCGAGGGTCCGTTCGTGTGTCGCCGCGGCGACCGCTACTACTGCTTCTACTCCGGCGGTTCCTGGCTGGAACCGACCTATGCCGTGGCCTTTGCCGTGGCGGAGCACCCGCTCGGTCCGTGGACCGAGCCGGCGGGCCGGACGCCCCTGTTGCGCACCGTGCCCGGTCACGTCATCGGCCCGGGGCACAACAGCGTCGTCCGCGGTCCCGGCGGCACGGACGTGATGGTCTACCACGCCTGGGACGAGGCGCAGACCGCGCGACGTCTGTGCATCGACCCGATCACGTGGACCGACGACGGCCCCACTGTCGACGGGCCGAGCTACCAGCCGCGCCAGCTCGACGGGCCGCCGGCATGAGCGACCACTTCGTCGAGGGCCACCCGCGGCCGCTGCTCACCCGGCCGGCGTGGACCGACCTCAGCGGAACGTGGTCCTTCGCGTACGACGACGACGGCACCGGGTTGCGCGAGCGCTGGCAGGACCGTGACCGAGCCGGAGGCGCCGACGCGTTCGACCGCAACATCGAGGTCCCCTTCCCGCCCGAGTCGGCCCGCAGCGGCATCGGCGACGAGAGCTTCCACCCGGTCGTCTGGTACCGCCGCACCTTCTCCCGCGCAGCCGGCGCCGACACTGCGAAGGACGGGCGACTGCTGCTGCATTTCGGTGCGGTCGACTACCGCGCATCGGTGTGGGTCAACGGTCAGCTGGTGGCGACCCACGAAGGGGGCCACACGCCCTTCTCGGCCGACATCACGGCGGCGCTGCGCAACCAGGACGAGCAGGATCTCGTCGTACGCGCCGAGGATCTTCCCGAGGACCTTCGCCAACCGCGCGGCAAGCAGGACTGGCAACAGCTTCCGCACGTGGTCTGGTACCGCCGCACCACCGGCATCTGGCAGCCGGTGTGGCTCGAGTGGGTGGCCGCCACGTCCATCAGCGAGGTGCGCTGGACACCCGACGTCGTGCGTGGGGCGATGGCCGTCACCATGCGGCTGCGTCGGAGCGACCATCGGCCGGTGCGGGTGCGGGTGCGGCTCAGCCTGCGCGGCGAGGCGTTGGCCGATGACGTCTACACCGTCGACGGCGACGAGGTCTCGCGCGAGATCAAACTGCCCACGGCGGTGGCGTCGACGGGACGGCGTGCCTACCTCTGGTCACCAGAGCACCCCAACCTGATCGCGGCGACCATCACCGTGCTCGACGGCGACGACGTACTCGACGAGGTGGGCAGCTACAGCGCGCTCCGCAGCGTTCGCGCGCAGGGCGGGCAGATCCTGCTCAACGAGCACCCCTACTTCCTGCGACTGGTGCTTGCGCAGAACTTCTGGCCGGAGTCGCACCTGGCCGAACCCGAGGCCGGCGCGCTGCGTCGTGAGGTCGAGCTGGTCAAGGAACTCGGGTTCAACGGCGTCCGGGTGCACCAGAAGGTCGAGGACCCGCGCTTCCTGCACTGGTGCGACCGGCTCGGCGTGCTGGTGTGGGCCGAAATGCCGTCGGCGTACGAGTTCTCGACCACCACGGTGCACCGACTGACGCAGGAGTGGATGGAGGTGCTGGCACGCGACTTCAGCCATCCCTGCGTCATCGCCTGGGTGCCGCTCAACGAGAGCTGGGGGGTCCCCGGCGTGTCACAGTCCGCGCAGCAGCAGGAGCTCGTGCGCGCGCTCTTCCATCTCACCAAGTCCCTGGACCCCACCCGGCTGGTGATCGGCAACGACGGCTGGGAGCACGTCGTCTCCGACATCACCACCGTGCACGACTACAGCCCCGACCCCCAGCAGCTGCGGGAGCGCTACGCAGACCTGGCCGCGGTCGAAGCCACCATCACTGGCCTGCAGCCGGGCTACCGGGTAATCCTGCTGCCGGGGCTGACCCGGGCGGGCGAGCCGGTGGTGCTCAGTGAGTTCGGCGGTCTCACCCTGGACACCGACGGCGAAAGCGAGACCTGGCCGGGCTACGGCATCGTGACCGACGCCAAGGCGCTGCTCGAGGGCTACCGTGGACTTGTCGAGACACTGCTCGCCAGCACCGCGCTCGCGGGCTTCTGCTACACCCAGCTCACCGACACGTTGCAGGAGAAGAACGGGCTGCTGACGCAGGCACGCCGGCCCAAGATCAACGCCGCGGCCGTGCGCGAGATCAACTCCGGTACGTCGGCTGCGGTGCCCGCCGACGCAGCCTTTGCCCACGAGCGTCAGCAGGCGGTCCCGGTTCCGGGCGAACAGTGATGAGCAAGGCGCGCGACGCGGTCTCGGACGCGGCGGACGAGCTCTACCGGATTCCTCCGGAGGACTTCGTCGACGCTCGCGACCAGCGCGTCAAGGCGCTGCGCAAGGGCGGCGACACCAGTGCCGCCAAGCAGGTCGCCGCACTGCGCAAGCCGACGGTGGGTGCGTGGCTGGTCAACCTGCTGGTGGCCGATGAGCCCGAGCTCGCCGAGCAGGTGACGGCACTGGCCGACCAGCTCAGAACGGCCCAGGAGCAGCTGGTCGGGGAGGACCTGCGCGCACTGGGCCGCCAGCGGCAGGAGCTGGTCGCGGGCCTGGTCTCGCGGGCCCGAAAGCTCGGCCGGGAGGCGGGGCGCAAGGTCACCGGCAGCGTCCTCGACACCGAGGTCGAGTCGAGCCTGCGGGCTGCGCTGGCCGACGCCGACGTCGCGCGCGAGGTGCTCTCCGGGCGGCTCACTCAAGCCGCCGAGTTCGCCGGCTTCGGTCCCGCCCCGGCCGCGTCGGGCCCTCGCTCCGATCCACTGCACGATCCGGGCAAGGCGCGGGGGGCGTCGGGGTCGAAGAGGACGACGACGGCGAAGAAGAAGCAGGCCGCAGTCAAGGAGACCGCGGCCGATCGGCGGCGGGCCGACCAGCGAGAGCGAACCCGCGAGCAGGCTCTCGCCACGCTGGCCGAGGCCGAGCAGACCCTGGCATCGGCGCAGTCCGAGCACGCCGATGCCGAGGCCGACACGGCGGCCGTGGCCGAGCAGTTCGCGGCGGCGCGGGGCTCGATGAATGACCTGCGCAAACAGCTGAAGCAGGCCGAGGTGGAGCAGGATCAGGTCAACAGCGCGGCTGAGCAGGCCACGTGGCGGGTCAGGAGGGCGGCGGCGGCGTTGAAGGCGGCTCAGGCGTCGGTGGGCCGGGCCGCGGATCGCCTGACGCGCCTGGACCGAGCAGATCGCTGACGTTCCATTCGCTTCACGAGCCCCCCGCCGGCGTAGGCCAGCGCGATCGCCAGCACGAGAACGAGCAGCAGCAGGGGCAGCCGGCGCAACGTCTCGGCAGCCAGCGACTCGGTGCTCGTCCCTACCGCCACCAGTGCGACGACCGACCCGTCCGCGTCCGACACCGGTGCGACGGTGCGCACGGACGGGTCGGCTGAACCGCTGGACACCTCAGTGAACGGCTGGCCGTCGAGCGCCGGCTCGATCGTCCCGTCGAACTGCTCGCCCACGCGCCTGGGATCGGGGTGCGTCCATTGGGTCCGATCGGGTGCCATCACCACCACGAAGCTGAGCTCGTTTGCTCGCCGTACGTCCTCTGCATAAGTCCCGAGCCGCGTCGGCGCGTCATCCGTCAGTGCTGCCGAGAGGACGAAAGGCGAGGCGGCCAGGGTGCGCGCCACCCCGAGCACGCGGTCACGTCCGCGGGTCTGCGCGTCGTGGCGCGCCTCGATGAGTACGGCGAGTGCCCCCGCAATCAGCAGCAGCAGGAGCAACCAGGTCTGCACCAGGACCAGGGGTCGAACATCGGTCGACCACGCGGGTCGGAGGCGACGGAGGTCGGGGCGCTGCATCGATCCAGTGTGCCGCAAGGGTGGGCGTCGGGCCGGGAGCGCCTCACGGCGCAGGGCCGCTCGAAGCGGCTTCATATGGGACCCGGGGCTGCCGCGGCCCGACGCCCGGGTGACCCTTGAGGGGTCGCCATCAGTGTAACCGCCGGGGTCAGACCAGGTCCGCGGTTCGCCACAACGACGCCGCGGCCTCGAGGTCCTCTGCCGTGCGCTGGAGGGACGCCGACCGGCGGGTCAGCTCGTGGGCCGCATCGTGCTCGGCCGCGTCCCGGTCATCGGCGCGGGCCGCACGGCCGGCCGCCACCACGCGAGCGAAGGCCCCGGCCCGCTCCAACGCCACGGCGAGGTCACCGCGGAACACGCCACCCAGGATCTCGTCGAGCAACGCACCCAGCGCTTCCGGGGTGGGTGGCTCGGCAGCACCAGACACCACGCGCGCTACCTCGGCCAGGTGCTCACCGGCGCGGAAGTCGAACGACGCCCCGGTGGGGTCCACCCGCACCCACTCGCGCAGGGCATAGAGGCGCCACAGCGCACCGGGCAGCGACCGGGCCGGGCGGTCGGCCCACATCTCGGCCACGGTGTCGATGCCGACATCGTCCACCAGGCGCACCAGCCGGATGGCGGTGTCCGGGTCGTCCGTGCCACGTCCGGCAGTCACCAGTGCGGTCGCGGTCGCGTGGGCTGCCTCGGCGAGCTGGGCCGGGTCGGCGCCACCCGCGAACGTCGCCAAGGCGGCCGGCCCGAGAAGGGCCGGCCGCCGGGGCGACTGCTGCCGGTCGTGCTCCACGACCGGCGATTCTCTCACCAGGGGTCAGGCGGCCACTCCCGCGCGGTCGACCTTGCGGTGGTAGCGCTCGCCCACCTTGCCGCCGAAGATGGCGGCCACTGCCGTCACGAGCAGCACCGCGGCGAGGGCGATGATGCCCGCAGTCGTGGCGTCGCCCTCCTCCACCGGGATCCGCGGCAGGTTGAGCTGGGCCAGCACGTTGTATTCCGACCCGGCAACCACACCGGCTACGGCGAGCGCGATGGTCACCAGCAGCCCGATGATCCAGACCGCGAGACCCTGCCGCGCGCCGTCGAACCGTGCCATCCGGCCCGCCACATAGCCACCTGCGTAGTAGCCGAGAGCGAGGATGACCAGCAGGACGATCGCGCCGGCCAGGCCGACCGTCTCGGCGTTGGCGGCCGCTTCATCGGTGCTGCTCTGGGTCAGGCCGAAGGCAACCCCGGCGGCCGAGGCGATGGCGATCAGCAGCACGGTCAGGCCGTTGGCGGAGAGCCAGCCGAAGAACGCCGCCCCCCACTTGAAGCCGCCGTAGGACTCGTGCTGGCGGTCGACCTGGTCGCGGGCCACGGCGCTGCGACCCTCCCGGCCGCGCAGGTCGACCTCGTCGTGCTTGTCGCGGCCGGGCGACCTGTCGGTGTTCTTTGCGTCGGCGCGCGTGGCACCGGCGTCGTCGGTGGTCACGTCGTTGGACGTCGTGTTGTCTGGTCGCGCCATCGCTGGCCTCCTGAAGGTGTCGGTTCGAGCTCGAAGTGGCCGCTACCCGACTCAGAGGGGACAAAACGGCTGCACCCGGGTGAGGAAGGGGTGCAGAAGGCGTGGGCGCGCCCCCTGTGCGCCGAATGTCCGACGTGCCAGCATGTCTGCGTGATGCTCGCATGACCAGCCAGCCGTCCGGAGACGTCGACCGGACCCTGCGGCTGGAGCCGGTCCCGACCAGCGCCGCCGTGGCCCGCCACGCGGTCGCCGACGCCGTCACCGCGACCGGCAGGGCCGACCTGGCGGACACCGCCGGCCTGCTGGTCACCGAGCTGGTCACCAACGCGATCGTGCACGCGCGCACAGCGATCCTGGTCACCGTCGCCGCCACGTCCGAGGGCGTCCGCGTCGAGGTGACCGACGCGAGCCCACACCTGCCGGTCCAACGTGGCTACGGGACGTCGGCGACGACCGGTCGCGGGGTGCGGGTTGTCGAGATGCTCGCCGAGCGGTTCGGCACCGAGGCGATCACGGGCAACGGCAAGACCGTCTGGTTCGAGCTCGGTACGACGTCAGCTCCCGCCGTCCCGGGGGACCATAAGCACGGGCCCGAGCTGGAGGAGGAAACCGTCCGGGTCGTGCTTCTGCGGCTACCGGTCCCACTGTGGCGGGCCTGGCAGCAGCACGCCGACGCTCTGCTGCGCGAGCACCTGCTGGCGTGCTGGGACGGCGACGGTCAGCACCTGCCACTGCTGGAACGGCAAGCGGTCGCGAGCGAGGCATTCAGCACGGTCACCGAGGCAGTTGCCCCGGTGCTCGCCGCGGTCGATCCTCCGGACCACGCCGACGTATCGTTCGAGCTGTCGTCGGGTGCCGCGGCCGGGTTCGAGGAGCTGGGCTGGTTGCTCGACCGGGCCACGATGATGGCCGAGGCAGGCGAGTTGCTCGCTCCGACCACGCAGCCCGAGATCCGCAGTCTGCGCCGCTGGGTGTGTGACCAGGTCGCGCGGCAGAGCGCAGGCCGGGAGGCGGTGCCATGGCTCGGTCTCACTGCGGACGAGCCGGTGGCCGGCACCCGCCCGGTCGACTGGGACCCAGCTGGCGTGCTCACCAACAGCGAGGCGATGATCGCCGCCGACGACGCCAACCGCATCCTCGCGGCCAGCCCCGCCGCGTTGCAGCTGCTGGGCTGGACGCTGGACGAGCTGGTGGGGCGACGCATCGTGTCGGTCATCCCGCAACGGTTCCGCGAAGCGCACATCGCCGCGTTCACCCTGCACCTGCTGACCGACAGCACGACCATCCTGGACCGGACCGTCGCCGTGCCGGCTCTGCATCGCGACGGGAGCGAGGTGGCGATCGACCTCGTTGTGCGCCGGGAGACCGCCGGGGCCGGGCGCGCGGTCTTCGTCGCGACGATGCGCCCGGCCACAGCTGACTCGGCCGAGTCCCTTGCCGAGGGCGGCTGACCCTCAGCTGGCCCAGTCGAGCAGCTCCTCGCTGATGCTGGGGTGGCGCAGCTTGGCCAGCGCCAGCTTCTCCAGCTGCCGGATGCGCTCCCTGGTCAGGCCGAGGTGCCGCCCGATCTCGTCGAGCGTGTGCGGCTTGCCGTCGTACAGACCGAAGCGCATCCGCACGATCAGCGCCTCACGCTCCGGCAGCAGGTCGATCAGCCGGCCGAGCTCACTGACCATCGCCCGGTGCTCCACCGTGTCCGCGGCCGACGGGCCGCTGGCGTCGAGCACCAGGTCGCCGAACACCGATCCGCCGTCCTCGCCGACCGGTGCGTCCAGGCTCACCGGGTCGCGACCGAAGGTCCGCAGCTCGGCCACCCGCTCGGGCGTGTGGCCGCTGATCTCGGCGATCTCCTCGTCGGTCGGCGCGTGCACCAGCTTCTGGCTGAGCTCGCGGCGGGCCCGAGCCACCTTGGCCACGTCCTCGTTCACGTGCACCGGCAGCCGGATGGTGCGGGCCTGCTCGGGCAGCCCACGGCTGATCGCCTGGCGGATCCACCAGGTCGCGTAGGTCGAGAACTTGAACCCCTTGGTGTAGTCGAACTTCTCCACCGCGCGGATCAGCCCGACGTTTCCCTCCTGTACGACGTCGAGCAGCGGGACGCCACGGTTGCCGAACTTCTTGGCGACCGAGACGACAAGCCGCAGGTTGGCCCGCATCATGTGCAGCTTGGCCTGGTTTCCCTCGTCGGCGACGGCCTGCAGGGCACGGCGACGGGCAGCCTTCAGCGGAGCCTCCCCCGCGTCATGGCGGCGCAGCAGCTCGGCGGAGTAGACGCCGGCCTCGATGGCCTTGGCCAGCTCGACCTCCTCGTCCGCGGTGAGCAGCGGGGTGCGCCCGATCTCGCTCAGGTAGACGCGCATCAGGTCAGTGGTGGGGCCGGTCTCGTCAAGGTCGATGGTGCTGTCGGCTGTGGTGTCGATCACACTGGGCTCGGTGGTCTCGGTGGTCTCGGTGACGGCGTCGGGCAGGCTGTCGGAGACGGTGGCAGGCATGGCGTGGCCCCCCTCTCGGGAGTTCGGTTCCGGGATCAGTGGTTCCAACACCTGAGCGCCCCTGCATGTTCCGCACCTGTCAGAGTTCCGGCATGGACGACTGGCGCCGGCCGGCCGCTGCGGCGGCTGCTGCGGTGGCGCAGCGCAGCGGTGTCTCCCACCACGATGCTGTCGTCGTACTCGGCAGCGGCTGGGCCGTCGCCGCCGAGCAGCTCGGCCGGCCGGTCGCGGAGGTCGAGACCAAGGACCTGCCCGGTTTCGTGGCGCCGGCCGCTCCCGGCCATGCCGGCGTGGTGCGCTCATACGACCTCGACGGCTCCCCCGTGCTGGCCTTTTTGGGCCGCACCCACCTGTTCGAGGGCCACGGCCCGGGGCCGGTCGCGCACGCCGTCCGGACCGCCGCGGCTGCCGGCTGCCGGGTCGCGGTGCTGACCAACGCCAGTGGCAGCCTGCGCCCCGACTGGGCACCGGGCACCGGCGTCCTGATCGCCGACCACCTCAACCTCAGCGGCACCTCCCCGCTGGTCGGCCCCCGGTTCGTCGACCTGACCGACTGCTGGAGCTCCCGGCTGCGTGAGCGGGCGCGCACGCTCGATCCCTCCCTCGTCAAGGGCGTCTACGCCATGATGAGCGGGCCAGTGGTGCAGACGGCCGCCGAGACGCGGATGCTGCGGGTGCTGGGCGCGGACGTCGTCGGGATGTCCACGGTGCTGGAAGCGATCGCGGCACGGGAGGTCGGGATGGAGCTGGTGGGATTCTCCGCGACGACGACCGTGGAGGCGAACGGCCAGCCGCTGGACCCCGATGCGGTGGTCGCGATCGGCGAGGCGACGGCGCGGCGCCTGGGGCCGGTGATCGCTAACCTCCTGCTCGCGGAGAGCACACGCCGTACGACTGCCACGACGAAGGGTTTCCGATGACCACCACGACCGACCCGGCAGGGCGGCCGAGCGAGGCGGCCAAGTACGGCGTCGAGCTCAACGGCATCAATGTCATCGCCGAAGCGGAGCGCAAGGGGGAGCCCCGCAGCTTGTTCTGGCCGTGGTTTGCCGCCAACATCTCGGTCCTCGCGATCCCCTACGGCGCGTTCATCCTGGGCTTCGGTGTCTCGTTCTGGCAGGCCGCGATCGCAGGGGTGGTCGGCGTCGTTCTGTCCTTCGCGCTCTGCGGCGTCGTGGCCCTCGCGGGCAAGCGCGGCTCTGCCCCGACCATGGTGCTGAGTCGGGCAGCGTTCGGAGTCACCGGCAACGCCGTACCTGCCTTCCTGTCCTGGCTGCTCTTGGTCGGCTGGGAGACGGTGCTGGTCTCACTGTCCACCCTCGCGACGTCCACCGTGTTCTCCGAGCTGGGCTGGGGCGGCGGCACGTTCACGAAGATCGTGGCGTTCCTCGTCACCGCGGCGCTCGTCATCGGCGCCGGCGTCCTCGGGTTCGACGTCATCATGCGGCTGCAGATGTACATCACCCTGGCCACCGCGGTACTGACCGTGGTCTTCATCACGATCACCGTCGACGACATCAGCTGGGACACGGTCTCCGGACTCGAGTCGGGCTCGACCCAGTCGTTCGTGGGAGCGCTGCTCCTGGTGGCGACGGGGTTTGGGATGGGCTGGGCGAACACCGCGGCCGACTACTCCCGCTACCTGCCGCGGTCGGCGTCCAGCCGTGGCGTGTTCGGCTGGACCACGCTTGGTGGGGCACTTGCACCGATCGTGCTGGTCCTCTACGGCATCCTGCTCGTCGCATCGGTGGACGGGCTCGCCGATGCGATCTTCACCGACCCGATCGGGGCACTAACGACGCTGCTGCCGACCTGGTTCCTGGTGCCGTTTGCCATCGTCGCGGTCCTGGGCCTGATCGGCGGCGCAGTCCTTGATATCTACTCGTCCGGCCTCGCGCTGCTGACGCTGGGCGTCAAGGTCCCCCGGCCGGTGGCGGCTGCGATCGACGGCGTCATCATGGTGCTCGGGACGATCTACTTCGTGTTCGTGGCCGACGATTTCATCACCCCGTTCCAGGGCTTCCTCATCACTGTCGGTGTGCCCATCGCGGCGTGGATCGGGATCTTCGTGGCCGATCTGATCCTGCGGCACGCGCCCTACGCCGATGCCGAGCTGTACGACCCGCGCGGACGCTACGGCGCCTTCCGGCTTCCCGGTGTGACCCTGATCGCGCTCGGCACCATTCTCGGTTGGGGCCTCGTCACGACGATCGCGCCTAACGAGAGCTGGCTGGCGTGGCAGGGCTACTTGCTCGAGCCGTTCGGCCTCGGCGGCAAGGACGGCGCGTGGGCGTTCGCGAACCTCGGAGTGGCCGTCGCGTTCGCGGTCGGCTTCCTCGGCTGGCTGCTGCTCGGCCGGTCGATCGTGGGTCGCCAGGAGACAGCAGCCTCTCCCGATCCCGCCGCTCTTTCGCGGTGACTGTCTCCGCCGCCTGTGGACAACCGCGGGGGCGGGCTCGCGCTTGACGGCAGGCTTGGTCCGTGACCGAGATCGCCGTGGACCCCGACGAGGTGCGCGCTCGTGGGGCAGCACTGCACGGGCTGAGTGAGGCGGTCCACGGGGTCACGCTGAGATCCGGCGCGCCGGACTGCGGCGACTCACTTGCCGAGGCGGCCGTTGCCGCTGTGCTCGACGCGGTCGGCGGCTCGATTCCCCTGCTCGCCATTGAGCTGTTCACGGTGTCGACGAGCGTCGTCCGCGCCGCGACGGTCTACGAACGCGTCGATGACGGGGTCGCACGTGAGTGAAGCGGCGGTGTTGGCGGTGCCGTTGCCGTCGGGTGATCCGGCTGGGGTGCGATCGCATGCGCGGTCTCTGGATGCGGTGGCGGAGCGTTTGACGGTGCTCGGCCAGCGCGCCGTGCGGGTGCTGGACGCACCGTGGACCGGCGAGGGCGCGGAGGCGGCAGCTTTGCGGACGACGGGGTTGGCGGTGCGGCTGTTTCGGAGGCGTCGCGATGTGGGCGTGCGGCGGAGGCGTTGTGGATCTTCGCGACCCGGTTGGAGATGGCGCTGGAGCTTGGCGAGCAGGCGTGTCGGCTGCTGGATGCTGCATATGCGGCGCAGCGGACCGCGGATGTGACTGACCCGGGGCTGGCTCTGGGTCGGTCGATGTCGTGGTCCGGCGGCGGGACCAGCACCTATTTCGGGGATCCGGTGGCGGCGGGGTTGTTGGAGCGGGCCCGCCGGGTGGCGTGGGACGCCGACGCGCTGGCGCGGCGGGCGGCCCGGGACCTGGTGGCCGAGCTGAGCGGGTTGGCGGGGGTGACGCTGCGACATCGGGGTCTGTCGCCCCGGGTGCTGGTGGATGTGGCCGGTCTGGTGCCGGTAGTGGGTGACGCGATCGATGTGGTGAACGGACTGGTCTACCTCGCGCAGGGCGACGAGCTGAACGCGGCGCTGTCGATGGCCGGGGCGGTGCCAGGCCCGATGGGGTGGGCCGCGACCGGAGGTCGGGTCACCAAGTCACTCACCGACGCGGAGCTCATCGACGTAGTCCGCCACGGCGCCGACCCCCTGCAGTTGCGCCACATCGACAAGGAGTTCGCCTTCGTCTACCGCGACCGCGACCGGCTGATCGCGAAGGCCCTCGGGTCCGCTGACCAAAGCGCGCGACCGCTCCGAGGAGAGATGCAACAGCTGCAGAAGAAGTACAAGCATGCCGACCAGTTGTTCGAACTGCCGGTGAAAGGCAACCCGCAGCTCTGGCGCCAGTACGAAGCGTGCATGCGCGAGTTCGCGGAAGCCCCCGCGACGGTACGCATCGACGGCACATACCGAGCCGAGAAGGCGATCCTCTACGTCGATACGGTGGACATGCGGCGAACCGTGTTCACCCATCCCGATGGCAGTTTCTGGAGCACCTGGCTCCTGGATGAGGATCAAGTCTTCAACGTGTGGGAGAGACGTGCACTCAAGTGACAGCACTGACTGGCCGGAGGGAGTGCGGCGACAACTGGAGCTCAGTCGCCAGTTTGCGGCCGGCGTAATCGCGGGTCTGGAGTTCGAGACTGCGTTCTTGCGCGCACGCGGCGAAACAAGGGGTTCGGCACCACCTCACGTCCGTGATGTCGTGCGACAGATCTTCTACGGAGTAGACGAGTACGTGGTCAACGACGACATCCGGGAGCCGGAGAAGGGTGACCTTGATGAGCAGCAGCTGCGGGAGATCGTCCGCACCCAGCTACGCCGCCTCGACGACGCCTAGCGACTCGGCAGCATCTCGAAGACCGACTCGCTCCAGCGCGCGAGCCGCCACTCGGGGGCACCACTGACACGCAGCGCCGCAGCCGCGACGTTCAGCGGGTGGCAGGGCGACTCGACGACCGCGTCCAACCCGGGACGGAGCCGGGCGCCCTGCACGACCTCACGGTCGTCGACGATCAGGACCCTGGCCGGGCCGCGGGCGCCCGCAGCAAGGAAGCGTTGCACTGCGTCAGCATCAGCGGGCAGTGCGAGCACGAGCACCAACGGGGTCGGTCCGGTCTCGTGGGTGAGGATGTTCAGAACGGCGAAGCCGGCCTCGTGCAAGCCCTCGGCGACATCGCCGAAGTCGCGTCCGGGCAGTCGGACGGCGGCGACCGGGCGCGCCTCCGCGGGACGCAGGGACCATGGCGCCCGGCGAGCAGCGGAGGCTGGCGCGCGGCGAGCCGGAACGGAAGGGGAGACATCAACTGCTGAAGGTGCGACTGTCATGACACTCCTCGGGCCGGGACCCGAAAGCTGTCGAGTCCGCGCTTGCCGCAGGCACCTCGCCGGCGACCCGGTCCTCACCCGGAGCACCCCACCGCGGTGGAGGGTTGCCGTCCAGCAAGCCGGGGCTGTGCGCTGGAACTCATGACCTGGGACCGATCGTAGCGGACCCGGATCGGAAACCACCGCGCATCGTCCAGGAGAGGTCAGACCCGCCGGCGGGACGGCGACGGCAGGCCCGCCGCCTTCCCCGCCATCAGGACCTGGGCGCGGAACAAGGCATCCCGGGCGTCCGGCTCCATCCAGTCGAGATGGTGGAAGGCCTCCAGACAGGTGAAGCCGTGCAGGGAGGCCCACGCGTGCATCATCGCCTGGAAGTTCTCCGGCGGGATGGCGCTGAACTTCGCCTCCGACTCAGCGCACTTCGTGAAGGCCGGGTCGACCACGCGGACCAGGGGATGCCGCAGCTTGCCGGTGACCTGGGCCTCGGTGAACAGCGCCGCGAGCTGGGACATCGCCCGACTCGCCGCCTCGGTGGTCGGGCCTTCCTGCGGGGCGAGGTAGCCCGGCACCGGCAGACCGAAGATCAGCGCAAACTGCTGCGGCTCCCGGTGTGCCCACTGGCGATAGGCCTCGGCGGCCTCGAGCCACCTCCCACCGATGTCACCATCGCCGACAGCGTCCCGTGCTTCGGCCACGGTTGCGCCGAGATCGTCATAGGCGTCGGTGATCAGCGCGGTCAGCAACTCATCGCGATCGCCGAAGTAGCGGTAGAGCGCCGGCGGGGTCATTCCCATGGCACGGGCGATGTCGGTGAAACGGGCGTCCGTCGTGCCCGTCTCTCGCATGAGCTGGAGCGCTGTTGCCTTGATCTCCTCGATCGTGGCGGTGCGCGCGCGCTCCCGGCGCGGAACTTCGTTGTGAATCGCAGTCACGACTCTCCTCGCTAGCTTCGTAATGCATCGTTACAGAAGTTATGGCACTTGACAAGTGCGGCCACCTGCGCTTGGTTATGCCTCGTAACGTTCCTGAAGCCACTTCACCGTTAGGTCCAGAAATGTCCAAGACTGTCCCCGCCCAGCGCGCAGGTGCTCCGGTCGACTCAGACGCACCGGCCATCGGGCCACTCGGCCGGCTCGGCCGGCTCACCTTCCGCCACCGCGGTGGGACCGTCCTCGCGTGGGTCGCCGTCCTGGCGCTTGCCGCGGGCCTGTCCATGACCTTCGGCGGAGAGTTCTCCGCCGACTACTCGGCGCCCGGTTCCGACTCGAGCAAGGCACAGCAGCTCCTCGAGGACCGCTTCCCGGCTCAGGCCGGCGACACGGTGGACGTCGTGGTCCGCGCCGAAGGCGGTGCCGAGTCGGTCCGCCCGGAGATCGAGGCGCTGCTGGCAGAACTGGCAACCGTGCCTCACGTCGCCGCCATCGAGGACCCCTTCGAGGCACCAGGCGGCATCTCCCCCGACGGTCGCACCGTCCTATCGCACCTCAAGCTCGATGTCGTCAACCCGGTGGACATGCCGATCGCCGACAGCGAGCGGATGATCGAGATCGCCGATGAGGCCAGCTCGTCGGACTTCCAGGTCGCCCTCGGCGGACAGACCGTCGTCCAGGGAGAGGCCACCGAGATCGGCTCTGAGGGCATCGGGATCGCCGCCGCAGCGATCATCCTGCTCATCACGTTCGGCACGGTCGTCGCCGCCGGCCTGCCGATCCTGGTGGCAGTCGCCGGCCTCGCCGTCAGCAGCATGCTCACCGGGCTGGTCATTGCCGTGATCGACGCTCCCGACTGGTCGACGGCCCTCGCGACGATGATGGGCATCGGCATCGGCATCGACTACGCGTTGCTGATGGTCACTCGCTTCCGCGAGTGGCGCGCTGCCGGTCTCGATCCGGAGGCGGCGACCTCCGCAACCCTGGACACCGCGGGCCGTGCGGTCATGGTCGCCGGCACGACAGTCGTCATCAGCATGCTCGGTCTGTTCGCGATGGGCCTGTCGTTCATGCGCGGCGCGGCCCTCGTGACCATCCTCGGCGTGCTGGTCGTGATGGCGGCCAGCGTCACGCTGTTCCCGGCGCTGCTGGGTTATTTCGGGCGCAACGTCGACCGGCTCAGGCTGCCGTTGCCCCACCGCACCACACCCCATGTGGCCGTCGGTGGTCACGTCGAGCCCAGCGGCGCCTGGCTGTGGTGGAGCCGGCAGATCGAGCGTCACCGCATCGTTGCCGGGCTGGGTGGCATCGCCATCCTGCTGGCGTTGGCCGCGCCGTTCCTCGACGTCCGCTTCGGCTTCCCCGATGCCGGCAACAACGCCGAGGGCACCTCGAGCCGCACCGCCTATGACCTGCTCGCCGACGGCTTCGGCCCCGGCGCCAACGGTCCGCTGCTGCTGACCGCCGAGCTGCCGGGCAATGGCGCAGAGGCCGCCATGGAGGACCTCACGAGTGCGTTGGAGGAATCCCCCGGAGTCGCCGCGGTCAGCCCGGCCCAGCTCAACGAGGCCGGGGACACCGCGGTCCTCAGCGTGATCCCGACCACTGGCCCGCAGGACCCAGCAACCGACGACCTCGTCGCATTGCTGCGCGACACCACGATCCCCGCGGCTGTCGAAGGCAGCGACACAGCCGTCTTCGTCGGCGGCGTCACGGCCACCTCGATCGACAGCACGGAGAACATCGCGAGCCGCATCCCGCTGCTGATCGGCGGCGTTGTCGCGCTGTCGATGCTGCTCCTGCTCGTGTCGTTCCGCAGCGTCATGGTCTCGGTCAAGGCAGCGGTGATGAACCTGCTCTCGGTGGCCGCGGCCTACGGCGTGGTCGCCCTGGTCCTGCAGGGTGGCTGGGCCGGGCAGCTGATCGGGATCGACACTCCGACGCCGCTGCCGGCCTTTGTCCCGGTGATCATGTTCGCGGTGCTGTTCGGCCTGTCGATGGACTACGAGGTGTTCCTCGTCAGCCGGATGCGAGAGGCCTGGATGCGCACGCACGACAACCACCGGGCCATCCTCGAGGGACTGGCGGGCACCGGTCGAGTCATCACCGCTGCGGCGGCGATCATGGTCGCTGTCTTCGCGGCGTTCATCCCGAGCCCGGACGTGGTGCTCAAGGTGATCGGCGTGGGCATGGCCGCGGCCATCTTCATCGATGCCACGGTCGTGCGCCTGCTGCTGGTGCCCGCGGTCATGCACGTGCTCGGTCGGGCCAACTGGTGGATGCCGGCATGGCTCGAGCGGCGCATCCCCCAGCTGCACATCGAGGGCCAGCCTGAGGCGCACCTGCCGGCTCAGCGTCAGCCGGCGATCGATCTCGAACCCGTCGCGATCGATCTGGACTCACCGGCGACGGCGCCGACCAGCTGAGGCACGCGACGGGCCGGCCGGCTTCCCCGCCGGTCGGCTCGTTGCTGCCAGGTCTGCCCTGACGTCTCTCGTCACCGCCGTGATGGCCGACGGGGTGACCAGGCGTTGCATCGCGTCCTCGATCAGCCGTGCCATCTCGTATTCGGGGTCAACAGCCAGCGCGCGTTCGACCGCGACATTCGTCAGCGCCCCGTGGCCGTGCGCGTAGGCGACCCAGGCCAGGACGGTGCAGATGGGGGCGGCATCGGCGTCCTCCGCACGGCTGGCCAGCGCAGTCAGCAGCGCGAGTAGCACCTCCCGGTCGGTGTCCAGCAGCAACGTCGCAGCCTCGTCGCGGGCCGACTTGATGGCCAGTCCGAGGATGACCAGGTTCGCCTCGTCGACGCCCAGCTCGCGCGACCCGGCGGCCCATCGGCGTACGAGAGACCGAAGCATTTCCATCGTCTGCGCGCTCAGCGCATCTGCCCCGCAGGCGAGCAGGGTCGCCATGACATCGGCTCCCGCTCGCTCGAGAGCCTGCGCTCGCACCGCATCGGCGACCGGGTTGCGCGGTGGCCTGATGCTCTGATCGAGCTCGGCCCGGTCGGCGAGCACTGCTCCGCCTTCGGCAACCACCTCGGCGGCGTAGTGCGCGGCAGCTGGGGTGAGACCATCGGCCAGCGCGGTGCCCTCCGGGGGGCAGCACGACGGGTTGCCGCACACGTAGGACCACCAGCGGCCGTCGTGGACCAGGAGTGACTCGATCACCTCGATGCCGTGCGACGTCAACCGGGCAGCGAGAGCGTCGATGAGGTGCTGGCGCGGCAGCCCACGACCGTCCTCACCCTGCTCGGTGTAGCAGACGAGCACGGCGCCGGAGGACTTGACGTGCGCCGCCTTGGTGGCCAGGTCGCGCGCCACCAGCTCGTCGTGCTCTGGCGCTGCGAGGTCCAGCCGCATCAGCAGCCCGTCACGCCGGCGAGCGCCGTGCAGGCAGATGACGACGATGCTCTCGACCGGATGGAAGCCGACCCGGTGCGGCACGACGCCGAGGATGTCGGCCGGGCTGCTGATCCTGACGATGGTTCTGGGAGTTGCGCTCATGCGCCGACGGTGCTGCCTGCCCCTCCCGCGCACCAGCAGCCCGAGCGGGCCCGTGGACAAGCCGGCGGTGCCTGACTCCTGTGGACACGAGCGCTCAGGCGCGCTGCCCCGTCAGCAGAGCGTGCATCTGCGGCAGCTCGAAGAACTCCGCCATCTCCAGGGCCGACGGTTTGCCCGCCGCCGGGTCGGCGCCAGCGGCCAGCAATGCCTGGACGCCGCGCTGCGAGCTGCGGAACACGGCAGCGGCGAGTGCAGTCTGGCCCCGGTCGTTGAGCCGGCCCGTGTCGGCACCGCGCTCGAGCAGGGCAGCGACAGTCTCTGGATGGTCGTGGTAGGCAGCGAGGATGAGCAGCGTGTCGCCCTTGTCGTTCGTGAGGTTGA
>Ga0136617_10001597_pt1 | contig 20085 bp, 20 predicted proteins | sample AntDrymUQ3222106_2_FD_129672 | JGI IMG/M metagenome (GOLD analysis project Ga0136617, IMG submission 129672) | Polar desert sand microbial communities from Dry Valleys, Antarctica - metaG UQ322 (21.06) | ecosystem: Environmental > Terrestrial > Soil > Desert | place: Antarctica: Dry Valley...
CGCTGCGCTCGATGCTCACTCGCCTAGCCGTCAACTCGCTCCGCGCCTCGCTGCGCTCGATGCTCACTCGCCTAGCCGTCAACTCGCTCCGCGCCTCGCTGCGCTCGATGCTCACTCGCCTAGGCGTCTGCCGGGTCGCCTCCGGAGCGCCCGCGTTTGATCTCGCCTCGACGGCGTTTGGCTGACAACCGCTTGTCACGCGCGGTGCGCGACGGCTTCGTCGGCCGTCGCTGCGGCGGGGGAGGCGCGGCCGCTGCGGCGAGTAGCGCAGACAGCCGGTCCCGGGCCGCCGAGCGGTTCGCCAGCTGAGAACGCTGTTCGGCGGCCACGACGGTGAGTACGCCGTTCACCAGCCGGCCGGCGAGCCGCTCGCGCATGCGCTCCCGCAACCAGCCTGGCACCGATGGGGAGCGCAGCAGATCGAAGGCCAACTCGACCCGGGTGTCGCTGGTGTTGACCGATTGGCCACCCGGTCCCGACGACCGGGAAAACCGCTCCCGGAGCTCGCTGCCGGCGATAGTGAGCCGCGGCGTGACGCGAAGGTCGTCAGCCACGGCTCACCGCCTATCAGAGATTGCCGGGGCCTGGCAATGGCCCATCCGGATCAGGGGGATGACATTTTCCGGTCATACCGACAAGATGATCCATCAGGGACACTCTTCCTCGTTACTCCGGCGATAAAGTCGCTGGGGTAGCTTCGCGTGTGCGCATCCCGGAGCTGCGCATCCTGAAGCCAGGAGAGGCAATGCGACTCGGCAGGTCCGCGGCAAAGGTGAGTGGAGATCCCACGCCCGAGCCCGGTCTGGAAGATCGTCCGGCGAGCCGCCCCCCGCGGGTTCACTCGACGCCGATCGGCGAGTTTCTGGTGCGGCAGGGAGCCTTGTCGACGGGTCATCTGGCAGAAGCGCTGCTCCAGCAGAAGGCCTCGGACAACCTGCTCGGCACGCTGCTGATCGAGCTCGGCTTGATCGAGGAGCGACAGCTCACGGCTGCACTGGCCGAGCAACTGGGTATCCCGCTGGCCGATCTGCGACGGGTCACGCCGGATCCCGCAGCAGCGGCGCTGCTCTCGGAGTCGGTTGCTCGCAAGCTTGGCGTCATCCCAGTACGGATCAACCAGGACGGCGTACTCGATGTAGCGATCGCGGAGCCGTCGAACTCTCTCGTCGCGCAAGTGCATGAAGTGCTCGCCCGGCCGGTGCGGATTCTTCTCGCGTCTCCCACTGAGATCCGCCGAGCAATCGACAACACTTACCGGGCGCTGTCCGGCGTGGAGCAGCAGGTTGCCGCGTTTACCGCCGTACAGGGTGAGCGCCGCGGCCCCAACGCCGCCCACATGGCAGCGCTGCCGGTCGGTGGCCACGACGCGCCCGTTGTGCAGGTCGTCAACATGCTCATCACGCAGGCACTTCGCGACCGTGCGTCAGACGTGCACATCGAGCCACAGGATGAGCGGGTCCGGGTGCGGTTCCGTATCGACGGCGCGCTGCACGACGTGCTGGCCCTGCCCGGCTCCATGGCGAGCGCGATCGCCAGCCGGATCAAGATCATGGGCAGCATGAACATCGTCGAGCGCCGCCGACCACAGGACGGCCAGATCGCTCTGACCCTCGACGGTCGGGCCATCGACATCCGGGTCGCCACGGCCGGCACCATTTGGGGCGAGAAGGTCGTGCTCCGGTTGCTTGACAAGAGCCGCCCACTCTACAAACTGCAAGACCTCGGCATGCCGGCGCACACGCACGACGCCTACGCCCGGATTATCAGGTCCCCGTACGGCATGGTCATTTGCGCCGGGCCGACCGGCAGCGGCAAGACGACGACGCTGTACGCCTCGATGACCGAGGTCAACGGCCCCGAACGCAACATCACCACGATCGAAGACCCGGTGGAGTACGTCTTCCCCTCGATCAACCAGATCCAGATCAACGAGGCGGCGGGTATCACGTTCGCTGGCGGGCTGCGATCGATTCTGCGGCAGGACCCGGACATGATCCTGGTCGGTGAGATCCGCGATCCAGAGACTGCTCGCATCGCCGTCCAGTCCGCCCTGACCGGTCATTTCGTACTGTCGTCGCTGCACGCAACGGATGCGGTTTCGGCGCTCTACCGATTCCTGGACATGGGCATCGAGTCGTTCCTGGTCGCGTCCTCCGTCATCGCCGTCGTGGGTCAGCGGCTGGTCCGGCGTACGTGCAGCGACTGCAAGGTGAGTTACACACCCAGCGCCGAGGAGATGGCCTTCTTCGAGCAGGCCGGCGGGCGCCACAAGTCAGACTTCTGGATTGGTGAGGGCTGCAACTTCTGTTCCCGCACCGGCTATGCCGACCGCGTCGGCGTCTACGAGGTGCTGCGGGTCACCGAAGAGATGCGTGAGCTGATCGTGGCCAAGAACCCGTCGCACGATGACATGCGCCGGCTGGCTATAGACCAGGGGATGCAACCGCTGCGCAAAGAGGCGGTCCGCCTGGTCAACGAGAACGTCACCACGATCGCCGAGATCGTCCGAAGCATCTACACGGTGTAGTGAAGCCAGGACCATGCCCAAATTCGCGTATGTCGCCGAGGGACCCAGTGGCACCGTGCTCAAGGGCGTCCAGAGTGCCGACACGCTGTACGACGCACGAATGGCACTGCTGCAGCGCGAGCTGAAAGTCACCGATCTGAGCCTGAAAAAGAGCCCGGTGAAGCTCGAGTTGACCGAGAAGCGGCTGAAGCGCTCCGACTTGATGCATCTGTCCCGGCAACTTGCGGCGTTCATGCGCGCGGGCATCCCGATCCTCGACGCGATTTCGACTCTTGGTGACGAGTCGGACAAGGCGGCCGTTCGCCGCGTGATGGCCGAGGTCGGCAGTGATCTGCGCGCGGGGTCGACCTTGTCCGAAGCAGTGGACCTCCATCCCGACGACTTTCCCGCGTTCTATCGCGGGATCTTGCGCTCGGCGGAGCTGACCGGTCGCCTTGACACCGTGCTGGACCAGCTGTCGGTCTATCTCGAGCGCGATCTGGAGGCGCGCCGCAAGATCAAGAGCGCACTGATCTATCCGGCTATCGTCGCGGCCACCTCACTGGGAACGGTCATCATCTTGACCGCCTTCGTACTACCGAAATTCGAAGACTTCTTCGCCAGCCTGGACGCGATGCTGCCCCTGGCGACTCGCATGCTCCTTGCCATCACTGGCTTCTTCGGTAAGTCGTGGTACGTCATCATCGGCTTGGCCGTTCTGGCAGTGCTCATCTATCTCGGCGGCGTCCGCACGACGGTCGGCCACCGGCTTCGAGATGCCTTCCTGCTCAAGGTGCCGATCCTCGGTGTGACGATTCGCTTCGCCATCATCGAGCGATTCACTCGGTTGCTGGCCTCTATGGTCACCGCCGGAGTGCCCTTGCCCGACGCGATGTTCGTGGCGACGGAGAGCCTGCGCAACGTTGTGTTCGAGCAGGCCATGCACAAGGCACGGCTGCAGATGATCGAGGGCGCGGGTCTCGCTGCCCCGATCGCAGCCACGCGGCTCTTTCCCGGCGTCGCCATCCAGATGATCAGAGTCGGAGAGAACACGGGCACGCTGGACACGCAGCTGGAGATCGCTGCCAAGTACTACGAGGGAGAGCTCGACTACAAGATCAAGAAGCTGACGACATCCATCGAACCCGCCGTAGTGCTCGTCATGGGTTTCGTGGTGGGCTTCGTCGCCATCGCGCTGGTGTCGGCGATGTACGGCATCTTCCGGACCGCCAGCATCTGATGAGGTTTCTGCGACTGCGGCCCGAGCGCTTCGACCGGGGAGAAACCCTCATCGAGGCGCTGGTCACTATCGCCATCCTCGGCATCGCTGTCGTCGCCCTGCTCGGCGCCATCATGATGGGCATCAGAACGTCGGTCCTGCACCGCAAACATGCTCAGGCACAAGCCGAGCTCCGCAGCTGGGCGGAGCGGATCAGCGCGACCGGCGCGACGTACGTCCCATGTGCAAAGCCCGGGGATGTCGTTGGTCCGGGTGCTCTGCCGCAAGGTCTCAGTGGGTCGGTGATAGGCGTGGAGTACTGGGACGGGACATCGTCGTTTGGACCAGGCTGCGCAGTGGCGACCGACCATGGGTTGCAACGGGTCACCTTGCGGATAACAGCGGCTCCCGGTGTCCAGCCCACAGTCAGCGAAGAACTCGATGTGGTGGTTCGGAAGTCGTGAGTTGCGACCTGACGCGCACGCGTGAGAGCGACGCCGGCTTCACCCTGATGGAGTTGCTGATCTCGATCACGATTTTGGGCATCCTGATGGCGGCGGTGTCCGCGGCGATGATGGTCGGCCTCGGGAGCAACAAGAGCACCGGCGCCAGAATCGACGAGTCGCGTGACGAACAGTTCATCGCCGCGTACTTCTCCGCAGACGCACAAGGAGCGCAGACGATTAGAGCAGGCGCGGTTGCGCCGAACTGCGTCTTTGCCGCCGGTGGGGGGACCGTCGTGCTGACTTTTGTCGGCGAGGACCTCACCGATGTCTCCCCGCCGGCAGTCGAGAAACGGACAGTGAGCTACGTACGACGTGCCGCTCCAGGCGGGCGCACGGACGAGTTACACCGGCTCGTCTGTAAGGGTGGTGCAACGACTCCGGGTGATGACGGGGACACGACTTTGGCCCGGAACTTGAGCGCCGAGCCGACCGTGACCTGCGACGATGGCGCCTGCAGCCCCAGCAGCAGATGGGTCAACCTGACGCTGAATAGCGGCAACCTGAAGTACACGCTTACCGGCTACAAGCGGACGACCATCCCATGATCGGTCTGCGTAGGCGCGACAGTGACGACACCGGGGCCTCGCTGATCCTTGCCCTGGCATTCATGACATTTCTCGGCCTGGTGGTCTCGGCGTTGCTCACCTACGGCGGGACCAGCCTCAGAAGCACCAATGCCACCCAGGCCAAGGCTGAGTCCAGTTACGACATCGACGGTGCGTTGCAGGCTGCCGTCAACCAGGTCCGGACCGAAGGCACATTCACCAACGCCCTGGGTCAGTCGTGCCCGGAGCTGAGTTTTCCCGCTCCCAACGCAACGAGAAACGACCCGACCGCCCCCGATATCAAGGTCATCTGTGATGGCGCCGCGAACACGGGTGCGGCGGGCGGCCCCGTTGCGATCAACCCGGCCAACCGGCCGGTCAACGCGCTGCTGACGCTGGGCTCGGGTCCGGAAACCGGGATCAACAAGGGTGATGACAACCTGCTGCTGGTCAGGGGCGATGTCTACGTCAATGGCACGGCCACCTCGATAGCGCAGGGCGGGACGGCTTGTCCCGTCACGCCTTGGCCACCAGCGGGCGGATCCGACTGTTCGGGAATGGGGGTCCAAGGCAAACTCATCGCCCGAGGCGATTGCAACGGCAGGATCGTCGTGTCGGGAGTCAAGCGGTGCAACGTGCCCACGCCCAGTCCGGCCGGTGTGGACCCGGTGTACTCCCAGCCGGCGGGGACCCTGTCGTACCGGCCAGTGCCGGCTTGTGGTGCTGGCGCGACAGTCACTTTCACGCCGGGGTACTACGACGACGCCGTGGCGTTGAGCAGCCTCACCAGCGGGGGCTGCAAGAAGACCATGCACTTCCCACCCGGCATCTACTTCTTCGACTTCCACAACGGCGCCGGCGCCCCCCTGCCGGCCGGCTCGCACGTCTGGACGATCGACGACGCCAACACCGAAGTTGTCGGCGGCATGCCGCAGGGCTGGACACCCGCAGGGGGAAACCCGTCCGTCCCCGGGGCGTGTGTCAGTCCGCTGAAGTCGACGGTTAACGGCGGTGTGCAGTTCGTCTTCGGCGGCGACAGCCGGCTCGACGTCAAGGCGGGCAAGGTCGAACTGTGCGGGCAGTACTCCCCAACGAGCCCGCCAATCGCAATCTATGGCGCGAGGACCGGCGCCGACCCCGGTGAGACAGGTCCGGTCACCGCGAAGACCGACGGCACCGGCACCAGCACGGGGCCCGCGTTCACCACGCCGGAGGAGATCGTCGAGGCGGACTCAGTGCCAAGCGAGGCGGTGATCGCCGGCGGCGCTGGCGGCGTAACGTCCCAGCTCACGCTCAAGGAATTCAAGCCGCCAACCCTCCCCGCCGGATCCATCATCACCAGTGCCGAATTCGTGGTGCTGCATCGCGAGCAGAGCGCGGGTGGCTCGACGTTGACGGACTTGAACCTGACATTCACGCCCGATCGCGTCGGGGCCGCGCCCACCACGCGGGCGGTCACCCCCTATTTGGACGGTCCGGCTGGCGGTCCGTTCCACGAGACTCGCCTTGATGTGACCAGCGTCTTAGCCGATGAAGCGCACAGACACGGGCTTGACGGGCTGCGGGTCAAGTACGCCGCCACTGTGGCCGCGGGTAAGACCGTGACCGAGCGACTCGATTCGGTCCAGCTGATGCTGACGTGGATCCCGCCGGCTGTGCGCGGGCAGGGTGTCTCAGTCGGCGGGGGCCCGAACTGCGTAGGAATTCCGGGAGCCGGCGGCTGCCCGATGATCAAGTCCTCGCCGGCAAACACCAAGCTCTACGTGCAGGGGACTCTGTATGCGCCCTTGGCACTCGCGGATGTGGAGTTGGAGGGAGTCTCCGCCCCAGTCTTCTCGGTGGGGATCATTGTCCGGGCGTTGAAGATCCGCCTCCAGGCAGCTGACGCCTTCGGTATGGGCGCCATGATCGATGTGCCGGACCACGCACCGGGCGGTGCGGTCGAACCGCTCGAGGTCTACTTCCGCGCCTACACCTGCCCAGAGGGGCAGAGCGCCGCTTGCACTGCCACGCCCGCCCCGGATGGTCCCTGGCGGTTGTCCGGCACAGCGCGGGCAAGGTACGTGGATCCGGACATCTTTTCGCCCACACCGCCATACGACGCCGTCATCGTCCTAGGGTGGACGGTGCGCTCAACATGACTGCTTTCGGCATCTGCCGCCGTGACTCTCTGTGATCGGGGTAGCAAGGGCTCACGAAGAATCTGCTATGTCAACTAGTCAATCGGGCACATCTGCGCCAGCCATTTGGCCGATACCCGGCGTAGCCGCCACGCACCAGTGTTGGGGTCTGCTACCCCTGGGTAGTCGCGAAGCACGCCATTGATTGTCGTGATGGACACAGAGGAAGGTGCGGCGAATGCTGCGTCAGATGCGATCGGCCAGGAATGACGACGAGGGCTTCACGCTGATTGAGTTGCTGATCGTCATCGTGATCCTCGGCGTGCTCGCCGGAATCGTGGTCTTCGGAGTCGCCCAGTTCCGCACCGACTCCACGACGGCGGCATGCAAGGCGGACCTGAAGACCGTGCAGGTAGCCGCCGACGCCTACGACGCCCAAAGGGGCAGTTACCCCGCCGGCGGCAACGCCATAGCCCTGCTGGTTAACGGCAACTACATCACCGAAACACCGCCGAACTCGGAGCTGTACGTGTTCAACGCGGGGGCCAAGACGGTGACCAGGAACCCTCCCTGCCCCGAGTAGCTCAGCTGTCTGGATTCGGCGGCGCGCCAGTCGACCCAGGGGAGGACGAGTGCCGAAGCGCAGCCGGGCGGTTCGACCGAACGACAGCGGCTTTACCCTTGTCGAGATGCTCATCACCATCGTTGTCTTGACGGTGCTCGTCAGCATCGTGGTCTTCGGTGTTGCGCAGTTCCGCGGCGACTCTGAAAGCACCGCTTGCGAAGCGGACGCAAAGATTGTTCGGTCGGCTGCCTCAGCGTATGAGCTGCAGCGGGGCAGCTATCCGGCCGATGAGGCGGCGCTTGTGCTGACTGGCTATATCAAGGATCCGCCCCCTGGCGTTGCGTACACCTTCGATCAGGGCACTAAGACCGTGATGCAGGAGGCCTGCGCGCTTTAGGCGAGTGAGTATCGAGCGTAGCGAGGCGCGGAGCGAGCTGGCGGCTTAGACCTGCCGGACGTCCTTGGGGTAGAGCGATCGGCTGATCGCTTCGTCGTAGCTGACCACGCCGGCCATGACCAGCGTGGACAGGGCCGCTTCGAGGGTCTGCATCCCGTCGCGCTGGCCGGTCAGGACCGCATTGCGTAGCTGGTTGGTCTTGCCTTCTTTGATCAGATTTCGGATCGGCGTAGTCGCGACGAGGACCTCGTACGCAGCAGTCAGTCCGCCGCCAACCTTGGGCACGAGTCGCTGATAGACGACTCCCGTCAGGCAGCTGGCCAGCTGCACCCGGATCTGGGGTTGCTGATCGCCCGGGAAGACGTCGATGAGCCGGTCGACTGCTTGCGCGCTGTCGTTGGTGTGCAACGTCGCTAGGACGAGGTGGCCGGTCTCGGCCAAGGTCAGAGCGAAGCGGATCGACTCCAGATCACGCATCTCACCGACCAGCAGAACGTCAGGGTCCTCGCGCAGCGCAGCCCGCAGGGCGCTGGCGAACGACTCGGTGTCAGTGCCGACCTCGCGCTGGTTGACGGCCGACTTGCTGTGGTCGTGGACGTACTCGATCGGATCTTCGATCGTGAGCACATGTGCGTTGCGATGGGCGTTGATCCAGTCGATCACCGAGGCGAGCGTTGTGGACTTGCCCGAGCCGGTCGGCCCGGTAACCAGCACGAGGCCCTGCTTGATCGTCGCGAACTTCCGTACCGCGACCGGCAGGCCCAACTGGTCGAAGGAAGGGATATAGCGGGGGATCAGCCGCAGCGCCACCGCCACCGTGTCCCGCTGGCGAAAGGCGTTCCCACGGATCCGCGCCTTGCCCTGCCACGAGAAGGAGAAGTCGATATCGGTGGATCCGGCGAACTGTTCACGCAGCCGCGGCGACAGCAGTGAGTCGACCATGTCGGCCGTATCCAGCGAGGTCAGCGGGTCGTACTCGGTCAGCGTCCGCAAGTCGCCATCGACCCGGATCAGGGGAGGGGAGCCAGCGGTCACCAGCAGGTCGGTGCCCTTGGCGGACCACAGCGCCGCCAGCAACGTCTCCATCGTCGGGGACGACGATTGGGGCAGGGCGGTCATGGCGGGGAGTTTACGCAGGGGACAATGGTTGTTGTGACCAATCCCGTGGGCCTGCCCGGCCGTGACCCTGCCCGGGCGGTGAGCCGGGCTGGGCTGCAGTTTCGGCTATTCGGCTTCCCGGTGGCTATCGACCTCTCCTTCATCATCGTGCTGGGGTTTCTCGGGTTCGCGACGGTGAGCCGGGGCCTGGTCTATCTGGTCATCTGGATCGTCGTTGCTGTCGTCGCCGTACTGCTGCACGAGTTGGGCCATGCCTTTGCGGCCCGAGCGGCCGGGGCGGCACCGAGCATCGAGCTATCCGGCTTCGGCGGCGTGACGACGTTCAGCCTGACCTACCGGCCCTCGCGCCTGCGTAGCCTCGGAATCAGTGCGGCAGGGCCCGCCAGCGGTCTACTCATCGGCGGTGCCCTCATCTTGCTGGCGCGATCCGTCGACATCGACCCGGACTCGACCACTGCTTTCGTGGTGAACGTCGCCGTGTTCGTGACGCTCGGCTGGGGGATCCTCAACCTGCTGCCGATCCTGCCCATGGACGGCGGCCACATCCTGGCCGAGTTGCTTCCTGGTCGGCCGGAGCAGCGGGAGCGGCTGGCTGCGGGAGTGTCGATCGGTCTGGCGATCATCCTCGCAGTCGTTGCGCTCTACGTCGGCTGGATCTTCGCGGCCCTGCTGTTCGGCTACTTCGCCTTCATCAACTTCGCTGGGCTGCGGCCGCAACGCTCCCGGGTCGAAACGGCCGAGTTGACCCCCGAACAACTCCAGCGGCGTACGCAAGACTCCCGCGCTGCGCTGTGGCTGATCGACCAGGGGCGGGTGGACGAGGCACGGCACCTGGCCGAGACTGCGCCCGCCGGCATCGACCCGGCCGTCGCCGGAGTTCTACTTGCCTACCTTGGGGACATCGAGGGCGGCAGCAACTTGGTCGAGCAGGCCGTGGCAATGGAGCCGGACAACTCGTTGCGTCAGGAGAGCCTGCAGCGGATACGCCGGCTGCGCCCGGCCGGCTAGCTCAAATCAGCCGCAACTGTTCGCCCGGCCGGGGCTTGTCGATGATCTGGCGCGGGGCCGATGGCACCCGCTTGTCGAGCCCGTGCCGTCTGGCCAGGTCGCGGACCTGGGCGTAAATCGGCTCGGAATATGCACCCGGCGCATAGGATCCGCGGCCGTAGAGCTTCCGGTAGCGCGGCACCAGCGTCGGGTGGTGCTCGGCCAGCCAGGTGAAGTACCACTCCCGGGCACCTGGCCTCAGGTGCAACACGATCGGCGTCACCTGATGCGCGCCCGCGTTGGCGATGGCACGGACGGTCTGCTCCAGCTCGTCGGGGGAGTCGCTGAGGTACGGCAGGATCGGGGCCATCAGCACCGAACACCCGATCCCTGCTTCGGTGAGTGTGCTGCACACACGCAGACGCTGCGCCGGGCTCGGTGTGCCCGGCTCCGCGAGGCGCCACAAGGCGGGGTCGGTGAAGCCGATCGACACGGCGGTGCTCACGTGGGTGACGTCTGCGGCCTGCTGTAGCAACTCGAGGTCGCGCAGAATCAGCGTGCCCTTGGTCAGAATCGAGAAGGGGTTGGCTGCGTCGCGCAGCGCCTCGATGATGCCGGGCATCAGCCGGTAGCGGCCCTCGGCGCGCTGGTAGCAGTCGACGTTTGTGCCCATCGCGACGTGCTCACCGCGCCAGGAGGCACGGGCCAATTCCTTGCGTAGGAGCTCGACGGCGTTGACCTTGACCACGACCCGCGAGTCGAAGTCGCGCCCGGCGTCGAGGTCGAGGTAGGTGTGCGTCTTGCGGGCGAAGCAATAGACGCAGGCGTGGGTGCAGCCGCGGTAGGGATTGATCGTCCAGCGGAACGACATTCGCGACGCCTCGGGCACCCGGTTGAGGATCGAGCGCGCTCGCACTTCGTAGAAGGTCATGCCCCGGAAGTGCGGGGTGTCATAGCGCCGGACGACCGCGCCCTGCGCGAACAGGGCAGGCGTGACAGCCTCGGCCGAGTCGACCGCGCCCAGCTGCAGGCTGTCCCAGCGCACGGGATCATTAGAACATGTGTTCGAATGATGTGGCGAATGTCAGCCGGCTGTCGCGCCGTTCTCGATGTGATCGTGCCAGGTCCAGCCGGGCGAAAACCGCGCGACATGCGCCGCACTGCCATGGTGCGGTTTGCTGGGCCGGAAGTGTCCATCACGAACCGCGATGTCATAGCAGCCATCCCCGATGGGGTACTCGGTGAGAAGGCCGGACACGCCATGCCGTGCTGCCCATGCCAAGCCTTGATCCTGGGTCTCGAAGACGCCGGCTGCGAATCGGGCGCCGTTGCCGTGAAAGACCCAGACGTTGCGGGATTCGGCCGTCGAGGGATCCATGCGTCAACCCTGCCAGACAGGCGTCTCCCCGCTGCCCGCAGGCCGAGTGACTGGCCGTGTCGGAGGTGGTGATCTTGAGCGCTCGGTAATCTCCGTCGTGCGGCACGGGAGAACAGCCATCGCCGGAGTGCGCAGGTCGACACGCCGCAACGTTCGGCCGATCATCATGCACATCCGTTGCAGGCAGGAGGACCGCATGCGCGCCACACGCATTATGGCCAACCTTCGAGTGGCCGACGTTGAGGCAACGAAGAGCTTCTACACCGACTACCTCGGGCTAAGTACCGAGGAGTTCAACATGGGATGGGTGGCCCGCTACACCTCTCCCGACACCAGGGCGAACGTCCAGCTCGTAACGCGCGACGCAACCGCACCCGAAGACTCGGTCATTTCCGTCCACACGGATGACGTCGAAGCAGCTTATGAAGAAGCGCAGAAACTTGGCTACGAGATCGTGCACCCGATAACTACAGAGCCATGGGGTGTGCGCAGGTTCTTCGTCCGAGCACCAGACGGCAACGTAATCAACATCGTGAACCATCGGGACTGAAACAGCGGCGCGGCGTGCCGCCGCGAAGTCGTTCATTGCGCGATCGAGGTCGGGCACGGCGAAGCACACGTGACACGGGTCGGTCATGCGATCAGTCTCCGTTATCGATGCTGGCACCGGGTGACACCATGCCTGCATGACTGTGGCCGGGTCGTTGGCTCCGGTCGTGATCCTCGGATCCGGACCGGCCGGCCTGGCGGCGGCGTGGCAGGCGGCACGCAAAGGCCACGCGGTCACGGTGCTGGAGCGAGCCGACCGGGTCGGTGGGTTGGCCGGCTCGTTCGAGGTGGCGGGAGTCCGGGTCGATCACGGCAGCCATCGCCTCCACCCCGCGACCCCACAGCATCTGCTGGACGATCTGCGCGGCCTGCTCGGTGGCGACCTGCAGACCCGAACCCGCAATGGTCGCCTGCGGGTCGCGGGATCCTGGGTCAGTTTCCCGTTACGCCCGGCCGAGCTCGCACGGGCGCTGCCGGCCACGATGCTGGCCCGAATCGCAGCTGAAGCCGTCACGGGTCCATTCCGGACAACCGGACATCCCAGCTTCGCCAGCGCCCTGCGTAAGGGTCTGGGTCCGACCCTGTACGGCGAGTTGTACGCGCCGTACGCGGAGAAGCTGTGGGGCATCACCGGGGATCGCATATCGGCCGACCAGGCGGCCAAGCGGGTCACCGCGGACACGCCCTGGAAGGTCGCGGCCCGCGTGCTGCGGCTGAACGGATCCGCACGACAAGGGCAGGGCCGGGTCTTTCACTATCCGCGCCGGGGGTTCGGCCAGATCGTCGACGCATTGGCTGAAGCAGCGCTCCGGGAGGGCGCTGATATCAGGCTCGCCACGGAGGTCACCGAGGTCGTCCCCACCGAGCACAGGGTGCAGGTCCGCACCGCCACAGGCGAGGAGGTCGAAGCGGCACATGCCTTCTCCACCCTGCCGCTGCCGCTGTTGGCCCGCATCTGCATACCCGGGCCACCGGACGGCGTTCTGCGGAGTGCGGCCCGGTTGACCTTCCGGGCCATGGTGCTCATCTACGTCGTCCACGAGGGCGGCCGGTGGTCGTCCTTCGACGCGCACTACCTGCCCGGCCCCGAGACGCCGGTCACGCGTATCAGCGAGCCGGCCAACTACCGCGACAGCGGCGACGACCCTCCAGGTCGCTCGGTACTCTGCGCCGAGATCCCCTGCGCGGTGGGCGACGAGGTCTGGTCGGCGGCGGAGGACGACCTAGCGGCACTCGTCGACGACGCGCTGGCCGACACGGGGCTCGCTCCGGTACGCCGAGCCGGCGTCGTCGTACGAAGATTGCCGCACGTCTATCCCGTCTACGAACATGGCTACGCCGATCACCTCGCCGGGCTCGACGCGTTTGCCGGCGCGCTGCCACGGGTGACCACCTTCGGCCGGCTGGGGCTGTTCGCCCACGACAACACCCATCACGCCCTGGCCATGGCCTATGACGCGGTCGCGGCGCTGGCGTCGGACGGTACGCGGGACGAGGCGGCCTGGGCCGCCGCCCGCGAACGGTTTTCCAGCCACGTGGTCGAGGACTGAGCCGACGTCGGGGAGTTCAGCTCGCGGTGCACCGCCGGGATCACCCGGCGCAGATAACGGCTCAGCCGTACGAAGCTCTGCCCCGATTCGCGGAAGGTATAAGTGATCGGAACCTCGGCGTATGCGTAGCCCTTGGCGAGCAGGTCGAGAGTGAGCACCTGCGCGTAGTTGTAGTCGTGCCCGATCTCCGCATCGGCCGCCGCCGCCGCGCTGAAAGCCCGGAAGCCGCTCTGCCCGTCGGTGAGGTCGCGCCGACGAGCCAGCCAGCGCACCCACCGGGTCAGCACGAAGTTGCCGGCACGCCGGTGCGCGCGCATCCGGCGAATGTCGCCGGCGAAGCGCGAGCCGACGACGTAGTCGGCGTCACCGGAGAGCACCGGCGCGGCCACGGACTCGATGTCCTCAGGGAAGTACTCGCCGTCGGCATCGAGATAGACCACCGCGCCCGGCGAGAGGCTGCACGCGCGAGCCAGGCCGGTGCGGACCGCTGCGCCGAGCCCGAGATTCTGTTTGTGCGCGACGACGCGTGCCCCGGCCGCCGCCGCCAGCGCGGCGGAGCGATCGGTCGAGCCGTCGTCGACAACCAGGACAACCACCTCGCGCCCCGCACAGGTGGCCGGCACCCGTGGGACCACCTGACCGACGGCATCCTCCTCGTCGTACACGGGGATCAGCACCACGACCGGCGCCTCGGCCTGGACCGGAAGAGCGGGCGGGCGCGGTGGCACCACCCGCGAGAGCCGCAACCGCCCCCAGAACGACGGCGCCGGCAGCGCCAGAGCCACCCCTCCCACGACCAGCGCGTACGCCGTCTTGACCGCATGGGTGCTCAGCGCGATGGCAAAGGCAGGGCCGGTCGGCACTCCGATGACGACCAGCGCAGCGGTGGCCACCGCTTCGTACGTGCCGAAGCCGCCTGGCGTCACGGCGAGGGCCTGTGCGGCGACGGTGACCGCAGTGATGGCCACGGCTTCGTACGGCGTGAGGCTCACGCCGGCGGCCCGCGCAACCTCCCAGACCACGACCGCCTCGAGCAGCCAAGCGGCCAGCGCGGACACGGCCACCACGAGTCCCGGCAGCGCGACAACTCCCGGGTGCCGCCGGGACCACGCGATCCCGCCGGCGAGCAGCCCAATGAGCACGACCAGGGCCAGCGCCACGAGCCTGTCGCCCGCCGCCCCTCGCACCGTTGCGGGCGCGATCGCCAGCGCCAGCAGCACCACGGCGAGCAGGTCGGCGGCGCGCAGGGTCACGGTGGACGCTGTGGCCGGCCGCAGCCCGATAGACGTGCGGCGGGCGACACTCAGCGGCCGCAACGCCTCGCCGAGGCGCAGGGGCAAGACGTGATTGCCTAGCAGGCCGACGTGGATGGCTGCCCAAGCCTGGCCGTACGACAGAGCGGGCAGGATGCGTCGCCAGGCCCAGGTCCGCAGGGCGAAGGCGCCGGTGTACGCGGTCAAGGCTCCGGCCAGGCTGACCGGACTGGCCAGCACGGCGGCAGTGGCGTGGGCCAGATCGTCTCCGCGGATCGCGCCGGTCAGATAGACAACCGCCCACACCAGCGCTGCCAGACCAGCGGTGATCCGCAGCAGCTTGCTGATTTGTTTCGGCATGCCCATCCTGTCGGCCCTTCCGGTGCGAATGTGGTTAGGCTAACCTAACTTTTCGCCCTTCCGGCGACTTTGATAACCGGCCCGAGAGGACTCGACACCTTGACCGTCGTGGTGACCGGCTCGGCTGGCTTCATCGGCAGCATTCTGGTCGACGAGCTGCTGTCGCGCGGAGAGCGGGTCATCGGTGTCGACCGGCGCGTCCAGCCCGCTCGCCCTGGCCTGCTGGTCCTGACGGCGGACCTGGTCGACTGGCCCGACGAGCTCCTCGACGCCGCGCTAGAGGGAGCCGACGCCGTGTTCCACCTCGCCGGTTGTCCCGGCGTGCGCGACGGCGCCGCTGACAGCGTCATCGACATTGGCGACCGTCGCCGACGCGACAACGTCGATGCGACCGCGCGGGTGCTGGCCGTCGTCCCGGGCCATGTCCCGGTCGTCGTCGCCTCGTCGTCGTCTGTCTACGGCGGCGCGCGCGGCCGGCCCAGTCGCGAGAGCGATGCATTGCGCCCGCTGGGCGGCTACGCCCGCAGCAAGGTCGCTGCGGAGGCCCTCTGCCAGCAGCGTCTGCGGACCGGCGGGAGGGTCGCCATCGCCCGACCCTTCACCGTTGTCGGCGAGGGGCAACGCGCGGACATGGCCATCGCCCGGTGGCTCCGTGCTGCTGCGCTCGGACGGCCACTACAGGTGTTCGGTTCGCTGCGGCGCAGTCGCGACCTGACCGACGTACGCGACGCCGTCCGGGTGCTGATCGCCTTGGCCGAGCGGCAGGCCTGCGGTCCCGTCAATGTCGGAACCGGCCGTCCATACACGCTGGCCCAGATCGTGGCAGCGATCTCAGAGATCACGTGCACGCGCGTCGACACCGTCGTGACGCCGGCCGATCACGCCGAGCCTGCCGACACCCGCGCCGACACCCGCCACCTGCGCGAGACGGTGGGCTTCGTGCCGCAGACCGACCTGACCGCGGTCGTGGCTCGGCAGCTGGCCGCGTCCACAGCGGTCGGAGCGCTGAGCCCATGACCCGATCGCTCCGCATCGCCATGGGCGTGGCCGCCGCGGTGGCGGCCGTCGCCGCGTGCTTGGGGATCGGGGTTCGCTCGTCCTACGGCGGGCACGCGGCCGTTGACGAGCCGCAGTACCTGCTGACGGCCCTGTCGCTATGGGAGGACCGCAGCCTCGACATCTCCGACGAGCTGGCTGACCGACGTTGGCGCGCTTATTTCGACGCGGAGCTTCCGGTGCAGACCGAGGTCCTCAACGGTGGCCGGCAAGTCAGCCCGCACGACCCGCTGCTGCCGCTCCTGCTCGCAGTGCCGATGGGTCTCGGCGGGATGGTGGCGGCCAAGATCACCCTCGGGCTGCTTGCCGGAGCATCCGCTGCGCTCACCGTCTGGGTGGCCGTCCGTCGCCTCGCTGTGCCGCCGTGGCTGGCCGGTGCGGGGGTGGCCGCCGCTTTCGCCTCCTCCCCGCTCGCTATCTACGGCCAGCAGGCCTACCCCGAGATGCCGGCGGCGCTGGCCGTGCTGCTGGCCGTCGCGGCTGGGACGGGGCCGTTGCGGCGATCGGCTCTGGTGGTCGTGGCCGCCGCGATCGTCGCCCTCCCGTGGCTCTCGGTGAAGTACCTGCCCGTCGCCGCCGCGATCGCCGGGCTCGTCCTGTGGCGGCTGCACAAGCAGGCCCGTTCCCGCACCGCCCTGACGCTGGCGGTCGTACTCGCTGTCGCCGGACTCGTATATCTCGGCCTGCACCGCCTGCTCTGGGGCGGCTGGACCGTCTATGCCAGCGGTGACCACTTCGTCTCCACCGGAGAGTTCAGCGTGGTGGGCGTGTCGCCGGACTACCTGGGCCGGTCGGTGCGCCTGCTGGGGCTACTCGTCGACCGTGGTTACGGGCTGGTCGCCTGGCAACCGGCGTGGCTGCTAGCCGTGGCAGGTGTGGCTGCGCTGGCCCGCCGCCGCCCGCCGGGGGCTCTGCTGCTCCTGCTGCCGGCCGGGGTCGGGTGGGCCATGGCCACCTGGGTGGCGCTGACCATGCGCGGCTTCTGGTCGCCGGGGCGCCAGGTCGTGGTGATCCTGCCGCTGGTCCTGCTCGCCGTGCTGTGGTGGCTGGCGCATGTCGCTGGTCCCCGCCTGCGGCTGCTCTCTGCCGGACTCGGCGCCGCGGGGGTGATCACGTACCTCACGCTGCTTATCGACGGCTGGGCCGGTCAGCTCACCTGGGTGACCGGCTTCCAAGGTGTGGACAATCCGCTTTACGCGCTTATGCGCCGCGTGCTGCCCGACTACTCGACCGCCGGTCTCGGCTTCTGGCTGGGCCACGGCGCCTGGATCCTGCTCACCGCCACCATCGCTGTCGCCGCCTGGCGGCAGGCGCGTCCGACCTCGCCGGCAAGTGTCCCGCCGCAGCCCGGCGAACGAACGCTCACGTACGCGTGAGCCCGACCCGAAAGGCTTCCCTCATGCCCGGTAAACCAGCTCGTTTCCTCGCCGCCATCGCCGCCGCCGCTCTCGCCCTCACGCTCGGCCTTGCCGGCTGCGGCGACGGTGACTCCGGCTCCGGATCCGGCTCTGGGTCGAGCAGCGGATCGAGTTGAGGTCGCCATGTTGACCGCGTTCTTCATCATGGTGCGCGAGGGGTTCGAGGCGGCTCTCATCGTCGCGATCCTGTACGCGTACCTCAGACGGGTCTCCCGGCAGGATCTGCTGCCCAGCATGTGGCAGGGCGTGGCCGCGGCTGCCGTGTTGTCGGTGGCCGCCGCCATCGTCATCCACTTCACCATCGAGTCGCTCGACGGGGCGGCACGATTGCGGGCGTTCGCAGCAATCTCGGTGTTCGCGGTCGTGGTGCTGACGTGGATGGTCTTCTGGATGCGCAAGCACGCCCGCGCGATCCGGGGCGAGCTGCAGGATGTGATGTCCGAGGCGATGAACAAGTCCGGCCGGGTGCGCTGGGCGGTGACCGCGGCCGCCTTCTTCGCGGTGCTGCGTGAGGGCCTGGAGGCGGCGCTGTTCATGGTCGCCACGGCGACGACGGACAACGGCGGAGCTGTCGCTGTCGGCGCCGTACTCGGTCTCACCGTCGCCTGCTTCCTGGGTTACGCCGTGGTGCTGGGTGGCAAGCGGCTGCCGATGCGGCAGTTCTTCCAAGTCACCGGAGTGATCCTGATTGTGTTCGCCGCCGGCCTGCTGGCCCGTACCGTGCTGTTCTTGCAGTCCTCGGGCGACCTGTTCATCGCGTGGAACAACGTCTACGACCTCACGCGGTTCTCCTGGCTGACAACGCAGACCGAGGTTGGTCGTTTCCTCGGCGCGATGTTCGGCTGGGACCCTCGCCCGTCGATCGAGCAGATCATCGCGTGGGTCGGCTACGCGAGCATCGTCACGTGGCTGTTCCTGCGCGATCCCAAGGCGAAGCTGCCGGCCGCGCCCGGAAAGGCACCTGCCGCGAGCACTAGCTGACTACGTCCACGCTCAGTTGTTCGGCGGCGACGTGCGGGCACCGTGCTCAGACCAAGCGCACCCGCACGCCGCCGCCGCCCGCAGAGACCAGTCGCTCCAGATCGACGACATCAGCGGTGTAGATCGACACGGTCGTGCCGGGGGTTCGCTCGGCCAGGGCAGCCTGAGCAACCGTGGCGTCCACGATGGTCCCGCCCGCTCCGCGGCAAAGCTCGGCGCAGGCATCCGCACGCGAAGAATCCAGAACGACATCGCGAATCCGCAGGCCGCCCAGCAGCGCTGCGGTCGGCTGACGACGGTCGATTCCTGCCTCGACCCGCACTGCCGTGCTGGTCAGAAGGCGGACCTGCCCGGGACGTCGGACGTTTCGTTGCGACACCGCGCTGACCAACGCCATCATCGAGCGATGCTTCGAATGGTCCGGCTGGACCGCTGCTTGGACTGCTTCGTTGTCCAGGATCGCGATGAGTTGCTGGCGGGCGACGACTTGCCTGGACTGACGCCTGCTCATGGGCTAGCGACGTCGACGCCCCAGCCGTGATCGACTAGGCCCTGAGTCCACAGCAGAACGTCATCGGCATCAGCGTCGGGACGGTGCGCCACGACCTCATCTGCAGCTCTTTGGATGATTTCCAGACGATCCGCTAGCGGGCTGCCCTCGAGCTGGGCCAGAGCCAGAGCCACCTCGGCCAGCGACGGGCGGGCATGCGGATGCGCTCGGAAGTGCGACTCGAGCGCGGAGCTTTGTACGAAGGCCTCCACCCGCGCTAGGGCCGCCCGATTAGTTGCATCGTTGACCGTGGAGTCCATGCCCATCTCGACCGCCAGCTTCAGGGCAGTTCGCAGTGCGGCCGGCTGACGAAGCGAAGTTACAACTGTGTCTCCACCCTCTGCGTGATCGAGCAGCAAGATCAGTCGTTCGAGTCGCTGAGCCACTGGGGCACCTCCGTATTACAGAGCGTACTACGTAGTCGAGGCTAGTGGCCGGAGCGAGTCGACCCGACCGATCAAGAACAACAATGCGACTTCACATCGCTCTCCTTCTGACCGTGGCTGCTTCGCGCCGGGTCGAATCCGATCCGCCTCGGCGACCAGCAACTCGGCGTCGATCCGAATGATCGCTCGGCACAGGACGCTGAAGCGATCAGACGGAAGCCCACCCTTGTTCCTGACTTCTTGTAAGAACCAGTTCAGTGCCACGGCCAGCTCATTGACGTTCTCCCCGGCGACCGTCGCCGCTGTATCAGTCTTAGACATGGCACGCACCGTAGGTTGCGCCCCCGACAGAAAGCAGCAGACCTAGGCTGTCGATGTGGATAACCGCCTGGCCGACTCGACAAGTCCGTATCTTCTGCAGCACAAGGACAACCCGGTCGATTGGTGGGAGTGGTCACCGGAGGCGTTCGAGGAGGCCCGACGCCGGGACGTCCCGGTGTTGCTGTCGGTCGGCTACGCCGCCTGTCACTGGTGCCACGTTATGGCGCACGAGTCGTTCGAGGATCCCGCGACCGCCGCCGTGATCAACGAACTCACCGTGCCGATCAAGGTTGATCGCGAGGAGCGGCCCGACGTCGAC
>Ga0136617_10001599_pt1 | contig 20072 bp, 10 predicted proteins | sample AntDrymUQ3222106_2_FD_129672 | JGI IMG/M metagenome (GOLD analysis project Ga0136617, IMG submission 129672) | Polar desert sand microbial communities from Dry Valleys, Antarctica - metaG UQ322 (21.06) | ecosystem: Environmental > Terrestrial > Soil > Desert | place: Antarctica: Dry Valley...
ACAAGTGGTACGACCTCGACCCGATCTCGGCGCACCGGATTGAAACAGGCTTTTACGGCCACCTGGAGCGGGGCCGGGAGTTTGACGCGGCAGTACCGGTCTCGGAAAACATGTTGCAGCTGGCGGACACCCAACGAATGATCGGGTTGTGGGGTGGCATCCTTGGCGAGAAGGCCATTACGCCGAGAGAAAGCAAGCATCGGATTGCTGCCGGATTGCTGACGGCCGCCGCCTTCGGCAATCTTGCCGAGATCGACGAGTTTGCCCAGGCAGTCATTGATGCGTTTCACAACTCCGGAGACCTAACGGACGGTCTTTATGGAGTCATGCGGCGCGTTCATTGGGGCGCGGTCCTTAAAGCGAATACCCTGGCCCCCGGTTCCGGCGCAATAGCGCTGGCGCTGTATGCCGGGCATATTGCAAGCGCTCTTGGCGCGAAGGTGGACGACCAGGCAATTACCACTGAGTCGTTCTCGCGCATGCTCAACGTCGGTGGCGTTATTCCGGCGTGGGGCCTAACCGTCATAGGGCGTTTCATACGCGGTCATGCGTTATTAGAGGAAATCGCTCCGTCGACGCCAAAGTCGGTGCGCGTGTTCGGTGCCGTCGATCTCGATCTAGAGGAATACGCACAGCACTTGGCCGACCCCTCATCCGAGTGGCTATACGAGACCGCTGATTTCCTGCATCGCAAAGCGGCGGGTGCGATCGATCAACAAGGCCTCGATGCCGCCGGTCGAGCGCAGGCGATCATTGACTTCGATGCGAGCCTCATCGCCTGGATGGAGGAGGAGCGCCTGGAAATCGCGGCGGAGGATTCCGTAGTTGCCAACGAGATGCTCGCCGCTCGCGACAACTTCATTCGCTACGACCTTGCGCAGGCGCTGGTCAACCGAGGCGATCTATTGCAGCCAGTACAGCTCGCCCATGCCAACGTTTTTGGTGCAACTCGAATGGACTACGCGAGTTACGATCGATATCGTGATGCATTGGCCGATGCAGTTGTCGATCCGCAGTTTTCGGACATCGCGAACCTCCTCCAAGATTCACTGACCCGAGTGGACGGCGGCGGTAACTGGGTCGCCATCCGTCCAGGTCGCACCACCAATCCCTTCGACGACCCAAACTTTGCGCAAGAGAACGACGTCGCCAGCGCAGCGAGTCAAGAGGGAGCTGTCTCTACGTTCACGCTTTATCTGCCCTACGAAGCCGGCGCCGACGGCCAAAAGATCAAGCTCACCCTCGGCGGCGCTGCGGCGGACCAGTTCGAAGTATTGCGCGATGCCGCGCCGATCGATATCACCCCAGACGGCGCGTTTACGCTAACCATCGATGAGGGCCGCCGGCAGATCGCCTTCGGACTACGGGCCGCAGCCGATATCGACGTCGATGAAACGCTGACACTGACCGCGCAACTAGTCGATGCCGCTGGCCAGCCCACGCATCAGTCGCACCTTGAGGTCAACTTGGCGTTTGATGCCATGGTCGAGACGCCGATTAGTCCAAGCAGCACGCATACCGGCACGCCGCAGGACGACAACCGACTGCAGGACGCCGACCATCGCCCAGTCAATGGGGACGACACCAGCAACCGCGTGCAAGGGCTAGCTGGCCGCGATGAAGTTTCGGGGGGCGGCAGCGATGACGTAGTCGAAGCGGGTCCCGGCAATGATCTGGCCGATGGTGGTGATGGTAACGACGGCGTGTATGCCGACGTGCAATTGACGGAACAAGCACTGGCCGCGTTCATCGCGTCCTCGGCGACCGCGCCAACCACCGCTGCGCGACCAGCGCGGATTCAAATTGTCCAAAGTGAATGGTTGCGCGGCGGGTTAGGCGACGACACCGTCGTCGGTGGGGCGAGCAATGACATCATTTTCGGGGGCGGCGGACGCGATTTATTGATCGGCGGCGTGGGACACGATGTCATCGACGGCGATGATGACTACGAAGCGGGCGACATCTCGACGGTTTACGTCGAGCCTAACTATCAGGGTGATCGGACCAACGCCTGGTTTTCGTCGGTCGTCATTCACAACTTTGCCGTCGATGTCGTTGACGCGGATGAGATTCATGCAGGCTCGGGCGACGACACGGTTGTCGGGCTGCAAGGCGATGACCAAATCTTTGGTGATGACGGTGATGACGCTGTCTCCGGCGATGACGGCGCCGATGTCATCTTCGGTGGCCGCGGTAACGATTACCTCATTGGCGAATCAGGGGGAACGCCCAAAGGCGGCGCGACGTCGATTGCCTATGGCAGCGACTATCTGGACGGCGGTGATGGCAACGACACGCTACTGGGGGAGGGCAAAGGTGACGTCCTGTTCGGTGGTGCGGGCAACGACTATTTACGCGGTCATGACGGCCTGGCCGGCGCCGACGGGTTGAGCGAGACAGCAAGCGAGGATGGCGACGACGAACTGAGCGGAGGGGCGGACAACGACACGCTGATTGGCGATTCGGGCGCAGACGACCTTTACGGCGGCACCGGTAACGACAGTCTGTTTGGCGACTCCGAGCAGACTCCGCTCGCATTTCATGGCGGCGATTATTTGCATGGCGGTCCGGGTGACGACTACCTGCGCGGGTACGGCGGCGACGATGTTTTGTGGGGGGGCCCGGACAACGACACGTTGGTGGGCGAAGCGGGACAGGACCATCTGGACGGCGGCAACGAAGATGACTCCCTGTTGGGCGGCGACGGCGCCGACAAACTTCTTGGCGGTATTGGTGCGGATCAGATTCAAGGCGGCTCAGGCGATGATCGCGCCGACGGCGGAATTGAAAACGATCGTCTGTGGGGGGATGCCGGCAACGATCGGCTGGAAGGCGGAAGCGGCGAGGATTACGTCGACGGCGGCGACGGAAACGATCGTCTGTTCGGTGGCCTGGACGCGGATCGGCTCTTTGGGGCCGCCGGTGACGATACGCTCGACGGCGGCAGCGGTGTTGACCACGTTCAAGGGGGAATCGGCGAAGATGTGCTCTCCGGCGGCAGCGACGACGACGCCATTCTGGGCGAACAAGGCCGCGACGTTGCGCATGGTGATGCCGGCGATGATCGGATCGCGGGCGGTGACGCCGACGATCAGTTGTTTGGCGGCGGCGATGACGACGCGCTGTGGGGGGATGCTGGCGACGATCTCTTGGCCGGCAACAGCGGGCGCAACGTGCTGTTGGGAGGCGCCGGCAACGACCGTTATATGATTGATGGAACGGCGGTCGAAGACGTGATCATCGATGATGAGGGCATCAACACCATCGAATTCGCCGAAGACATTGACGCTGCCCAATTGCGCTACCGGCGCGGGGTCGATCGTTTTGGTGATGACCATTACCTGGTAATCGAAGGCGCAGGCGCCGGACGCACGGTGATCACTCGCGGCATCGACGGCGCTGTGGCAACGTTGCGTTTCGCCGACGGCTCGACGCAAACATTGGCCGACGTACTGGCAACGATGGCCGCGCAGCCAGTCGTCGCACCGATTAAACAGATTGACCTGCCCAGCCCTGTGATGGGCGGAACGGCCGGCGACGATACGCTCGTGGCAGCCCTCCCCGATCAAACGCTGCATGGCTTCGAAGGTAACGATGATCTGCGCGGCCACCGTGGCAACGACAAGCTGGACGGCGGACCGGGGGACGATCGCCTGACTGGCAGCGCAGGCAACGATGAGTTGCTCGGTGGCCGCGGTCGCGATACTTACGTCTTCGCGCGGGGCGACGGTCAAGACGTCGTGCGGGAGGATCTTGTGTCGCCGACTCCCGCAACCGAATTCGACACGGTGGAGCTCGCTGCGGACATCCTGCCGGGCGACGTGACGCTGCTGCGTGACAATCTGGATCTCGCCGTCGAGCTGGATCGGAGCACGACCCAGTTGCGCGTGGCGGGGTTTTTCGCAACCACCCAACTCGTTTTCAATCGCGCGACAGGGCGTTACGAAACCTGGCACGCCGACAATAAGATCGAGGCAATTCGCTTTGCCGATGGCACGACGTGGGACTCTGGTCAGATTGCAAACCGCGTTGTTGCTGGAGTTCCAAACAGCATGACCGGCACAGTGGGGAACGACACGTTCGTCGTCGACAGCGCGGAGGATACCGTTAGTGAAGCTGCGAATGCAGGTGTGGACACCATCCAAAGTTCGGTAAGTTACGCATTGCGCGCGAATGTGGAAAGACTGGAACTCACGGGCTACCTGAACGCCGAGCTGAAAGCCAACAGTGGCAATGCAATCAGCTATCTGACCGGGAACAGCGGTAACAATACGTTTAACGGCGTAGGAACGTATTTTGACGGCAGCGGGGCACCGATCACGATTGTGAATGGCGCAGGGCTTCAAGGATATTCGGTCATGGCCGGCGGTGCGGGCGATGACACTTATTTTTTAAATGATCGCGTCGGCGGGCAGATCAGCGAAAACGTCGATGAAGGGCATGACACGGTGCGATTAACTGGCGCCGACTGGCTCGACTACACGTTGCCTGCGCACGTCGAAGACCTGCGCAGCGACGAGGGCGGCTTCAGCTTTAACGCGGGCACCCGCTATCGCAACGGCAATGCCGCGGACAATGTGATCGAGGGCTTCCGACCGGGTTCTGGTTCGGCTGTCGGCAGCGTCATCGATGGCAAAGCCGGTGCGGACACGATGATCGGCTTTTCGGGCAACGACGTGTTCGTGGTCGATAACGTGGCTGACCGGGTGCTCGCTGCGGGCGCCCAGATTTCTCGCGCTGATGAAGTGCGCGCGAGCGTTACGTACGCGCTGCCGGACAACGTGGAGAACCTGACGCTTGTGGGAAGCGCCGCCACCGACGGCTTCGGCAACGAGCTCGTTAACCGCCTCGACGGGGCACAGAACTCTGCAGCCAACACTTTGCGCGGGGGTGTCGGCAACGACTATTACCGTATCGGCCCGAACGACGTCGTCGAGGAACGCGTCGGTGAAGGAACCGACGTCGTCGAGTTCAACGGCACCGGCACGCGTACGTATACACCCGCCGATTTACCGGCTAATTTCGAGGGCCTCGCGTTGGGCGATAACCTCGGGGCGGCCAACTTGACTGGCGATGCGCGCAACGACCTTCTGCACGGCAATGCATCGGCCAACGTCATTACCGGTGGCTACGGTGACGACGAGCTGCGCGGTAACGCCGGTAACGATACGTTGGAAGGGGGCGCGGGCAATGATGTGTTGTTCGGAGGCGCCGGAGGCGACTCGTTTCTTTTCAGTCGAGGGTTCGGGCGCGACTATGTCAATGACGTCGTTGGCGCGCGGATCCTATTCGACCCGACGATTGCCGAGGACGACATCTATTTCCGCGAAGATCAGCTGTACGTTCACGGAACGACTGATTCCATCGTTCTCTCAGCGTTTGCCGGCAATATTGAGTTCGCCGATGACACGCGACTTTACGCGAACGAAGTTGAAGCGCGCCTGCTGGCAAGTCGTTCACTGACCGCCGATGCGAACGCCAATACGCTGCTCGGCAGCGATGGTGACGATACCTTCAATGCCTTAGCCGGAGACGATTACCTGTACGGCTTTGCCGGCAACGACACGTTGGCCGGCGATGCCGGCGCCGATCAAGCGTACGGTGGTGCGGGCAATGACCAGCTTATTGGCGGAGATGGCCGTGACATTCTGCGTGGAGGCGCGGGCGATGACACCGCGACCGGAGACGCGGACTACGACACGCTCTATGGGGACGCAGGCGCCGACCAGCTCGACGGTGGCACGGGGAACGATATCCTGCGCGGCGGTAGCGAGGACGACCGCCTGACTGGCGGCGCCGACTACGACCAATTGTACGGCGGCGATGGCAACGACACGCTGCTCGGCGATCAGGGTATGCCTGGGGCGATCACGGACGAGGATTTGATCTATGGCGAGAACGGTAACGACTCCGCAGAAGGCGGCTTAGGTAACGATCGGTTGTACGGTGATGCGGGCAACGACGTACTGCGCGGCGGTGGGGCCGGGATCAGCGATGATGGTGACGACACGCTCGATGGCGGTGCAGGTGACGACGTGCTGGAGGGTGGGTCGGGAATCGATAATCTGCAGGGAGGGCTCGACTCCGACACGCTCCGCGGCGATGACGGCGCCGACACACTCTTGGGCGATGCCGGGCGCGATTGGCTCGACGGCGGCGGCGGCAACGACGTTCTCGCGGGAGGCGCGGATGAAGACACCTACGTGTTCAAGACCGGCGGCGGGCAGGATCGGGTATTTGACGACTCCTACGTCGATAAAACAATCGTCGCCGTTGACGCGGCGCTGCGCCCAGCCAATGTCACCGCGAGCCGGGTCGAAGAGGATGGCTACTCGTGGTTGCTGCTGTCCGCGAACGACGGCGCCGATACATTGAAGCTCCAGAATTACGTGTTCGCCGATAGGCTGATCGAGGTCCGTTTTGCCGACGGCAAGGTCTGGAATACGGCGGCCATTCAAACAATGCTTAGCGAAGGAAAGGGTGCGACGGGCACCGCGGGTGCTGATGTGCTGAATGGAACGTCCGGTCGCGACGCCCTGCGCGGTCTTGCCGGCGATGACACGCTGAACGGCTTTGACGGGGACGACGTGCTCGATGGCGGCACGGGGGCGGACATAATGACCGGCGATTACGGCGACGATCGCTACCACGTCGATGATGCCGGCGACCGCGTCATCGAAGCCTATTTCCAAGGCACGGACGGCGTAGAGAGTTCAATTGACTATGTGCTTCTAGACCACCTCGAAGATCTGTCGCTCACAGGTGCCGCAGCGCTCAATGGCACCGGCAATGCACTCAACAATCGCCTGACCGGCAATTCGGCAAACAACCGGCTGGATGGTCTGGGCGGAATCGACATCATGACCGGCGGCGCGGGTGATGACGTGTATATCGTCGACGAATCCAGCGAAGTCGTCAACGAAGTTGCAGCTGAAGGCCATGATCGCGTCGAATCGAGGCTCGGGTTTGTGCTGCCTGAGCATGTAGAAGACTTGACTTTAACCGGTGTCTGGTGGGTCGACGGGACGGGCAACGGTTCCGATAACACGCTAATTGGCAACGAAGGCGGAAATACATTGACCGGCGGCGCCGGCAATGATCGCCTCGAGGGCAGGGCCGGCGGGGACATACTGATTGGCGGCGCGGGCGATGACATCTACGTTGTAGACGGAATCTTTGAGGTGGCAACCGAGTTCGCTGGAGAAGGGACCGATCGCGTTTATGCAACCCAATCCTATGCGCTTGGTGCCCACGTCGAGCATTTGACGTTGATCGGTAGCGGCCCCAGCGACGCCACGGGCAATTCGCTGGCTAACTCGCTGACGGGCAACGCGTTCGCGAACGTCCTCGATGGTGGCCCCGGCAACGATCTTCTCACCGGCGGTGCGGATGAAGACACCTACGTGTTCGCGAACGGTGGCGGTCACGACCGGGTTTTTGACAACGTCTCCTCCGATAAAGTCATCGTCGCCGTTGATGCGGCATTGCTCCCAGCCGATCTTGCCGTGAACCGGCTCGAAGAGGATGGCTCGTCGTGGTTGGTGCTTTCGGCGAACGGTGGCGCCGATACGTTGACGATCAAGGATTATGTGAGCGCCGACGCGCTGATCGAAGTGCATTTTGACGATGGTACGGTCTGGGATACCGCAGCGATTCAAACAATGCTCAACGGGGAAGATGGCGCAACAGGCACCCCGGGCGCCGACGTGCTTAATGGCACGCCGGGGGCGGACGTCCTTCGTGGTCTTGCCGGCGACGACACGTTGAACGGCTTTGACGGGGACGATGTGCTCGATGGCGGTGCCGGTGCCGACCGGATGATGGGTGGAGTAGGCAACGATACCTACATCGTCAACGTAGCGGGTGACGTGACGACCGAAAGCGCGAGTGCGGGCACCGATACGGCTCAGGCAACGCTGTCGTGGACGCTCGCAGCCAATGTGGAAAATCTATTACTTGACGGCGATGCGGCGGTGAACGGCACGGGCAACTCGCTGGCCAACAAGCTGACCGGCAACGCGGCCGCCAACGTCCTGGACGGTGGCGCTGGCATCGATACGCTTGCGGGTGGCGCGGGCGACGACACGTATATCGTCAATGTGACCGGGGATATCGTCACCGAGAACGTCGACGCGGGGGTGGACACCGTCCGCTCGGCGGTCACCCGAACGCTCGCCGCCAACTTCGAACATCTGACGTTGACGGGAACGGGCAACAGCAGCGCCACCGGCAATACCCTCGCCAATACGCTGACCGGGAATGCCGGCAACAACAAGTTGAACGGCGGCACCGGTGCCGACACGATGAGCGGCGGCACGGGTCACGATACCTATGTCATTGACTCTGCCGGCGATATCGTCACTGAAGCGGTCAACGCCGGTAGCGATACCGTGCAAAGCGCAATCGCGTACGCGTTGGGTGCGAACGTCGAAGACCTGACGCTCACCGGTACGGCCGCGATCAACGGTACGGGTAATTCGCTCCACAACGTCGTGAACGGCAACGCCAAAGTCAATACGCTGGCCGGCAGCGACGGCAATGACACGCTCTGGGGCGCGGCGGGCAACGACCCGTTGCTTGGCGGCAATGGCAACGACCTGCTCCAGGGAGGTACGGGCAATGACACGCTGAGCGACACTATCGGGAACGCGTTGCTCGAGGGTGGCGAAGGCAGCGACACGTTGACCGGCGGGAGCGGCGGCGAAATCTTCGTTGGGGGCGCCGGCGTGGACATAATCAACACCGGCGGCGGAGCGGATGTGGTCAGTTTCAATCGTGGCAGCGGCGCCGACGTGGTCAATGCAAGTGTCGGTAGCGATGACACACTCTCGCTCGGTGGCGGCATTGCCTACGGCGACATGCGGCTGAACACGAGCGGGCTTGATCTGGTTCTCGACAGCGGCGGCGGCGACACGATCACGTTCAAGAATTGGTATGACACTGGCGTCAATCAAAAAAGCATCCTGAATCTGCAGGTGGTGATGAGCGCGATGGCCGGGTTCGATCCCGGCAGCATCGATCCGCTATACAACAAGAAACTTACCAATTTCGACTTCGGCGGCATCGTGAGCCGCTTCGACGCTGCGCGCGCGCTCGATCCCGGGTTGACCAACTGGAGCATCGCGAGCGCGCTGACTGATTTTCATTTGAGCGGCAGCGATACCGCCGCACTAGGTGGCGATCTTGCCTACGACTATGGCCAGCGCAACTCGTTGGCCAACATCGGCGTGGGGCCCGCGCAAGCGGTACTGGCGGCGGCGTCCTTCGCGACGGCTGCGCAGACGTTGCAGGCGGCCGCGACGTTGTATTCGGGTACCAATAGACTGCATTAGCCGGTTGCCGCGCATTTACTCCAGTTGGCAGCCAACCCGTGCTCGGCTTCACTCGCTCGATTGCAAGTCACGCGCCCGCCAGCGGTCCGCCGAGCGAATTTCTTCCCGGGTATTTGCGCTTGCTGGAACGTCCGCCGTCACCGCTGCCAAGGCTATTGTTATATTGGCTCTTAGTCCTGCTTACCCTTGTCGTCCTGTGGCTCGCATTCGGGCGGCTTGACATCGTTGCCGTTGCCGAGGGCAAGCTCACTCCGCGAACGAGTCTCAAAATCGTTCAGCCAGCCGATGCCGGTACGGTCCGGGAGATTGCCGTCGGCGAGGGAGAGATCGTGCTTCCCGGCCAAGTGTTGGTGCGGCTCGATCCGGGAATTCATGAAGCGGAAACACGCGCATTGCAAGGGGAACTCGTCCAGCGGTCGCTGCAATTGCGGCGCATCGACGCGGAGGTTGCGCAAACGCCGTTCGTCCGTACCACAGGCGACGCCGATGACGCCTTTGCGCGGGCGGATGCGCAATACCAGGCCAACAAAGCGTCCCACGCCGACGCTCTCGCGCAGGAGTCGGCCGCGGTTGCGCGCATCGCACAGGAGTTGCGCGCCGCCATCGAGGTGCAAAGCAAGTTACACCGGACCGTGCCCATCTACCAGACAACGGCAGAGCGCTACCGGAAGCTGCAAGCGGAAGGTTTCGTCAGCGAATTGGCGGCGCTCGAACGCCAACGTGACCGGATCGAAAAAGAACAAGACTCGCGGGCGCAGGACCATACGGTCGAGAGCCTGAAGGCGGGACTCGCGCAGGCCCAGCGCCGGATGGTGCATGTCTCTTCGTCCCATCGGCAGCAATTGCACGGTGAACGCGCCCAAGCCGCCGGCCAACGGGTCCGCTTGCAGGAAGAACTCGCCAAACAGTTGCTTCGCGCCGAGGCGGTCGAGTTGCGCGCGCCGCAAGCGGGTGTTGTCAAGGATCTCGCGACGCACACGGTCGGGACGGTCGTAGCCGCTGGAACCGTGCTACTGACCTTGGTGCCGCTGGGCGAAGAGTTGCAGGGCGACGTGATGGTCCGCAACAACGATGTCGGTTTCGTGCGCGTCGGACAACGCGCCAAAGTCAAGCTCGCGACATATCCGTTTCAGAAATACGGCTTGCTCGAAGGAACGGTCGTGCACGTCAGTGTCGACGCCAGCGAAACGCCTACGCACTCACGCGGTGCCGTTTCGGACCCGGAAGCCTCGTCGGCAGCAGCGGGCAACGGCTATCGCGCCCGGATCGCGCTCGCAGTGCAGCACTTGCCCTTTGCCGGACGCGCGCTGCCGCTTGCGTCGGGCATGCAGACCGCGGCCGAGATTCACTTGGGCGAACGCACGTTGCTTGAGTATCTGCTCGCCCCCGTACAAAAGGCGTGGCACGAAGCCGCGCGCGAACGCTAATCCTGTTCCGGAGGCAGCTTGCGACAGTTGGCGGGGACAGTGATGTTGGCAGTGCAAGCTATTTCTGGCTAACCGCGATGCGCGACGATCCCTACGCGATTCCGGACATCGCCGTCGCGCCCGGGGATTTCCTGTGGGCGATCGGCAGTCTGTGCAATCTGCACCGCCGCTGCTTCGATGCGGCGCTCGTACAACGCGAATTTCCCCCGCCGCATTCGCTGCTGGCATTGGTCGACGCGTTGCGCTCGCTGGATTTGCGTGGGCGCATCGTGCAGCGCCAGCCTGTGTTGCTCAAGGGTGCGCTCCCGTGCCTGGTCTTACTCCGTGCCACGACGCAAGAAGGTCCGGCCGCGCGTTCGTGTCCGGTCGCTGTCGCAAGGGGCACCGGTCCACCCGACGACGACGGCCCGCACCGACTCGCGTTGCTGGTCAAGTTCGACGGCGAGCGCCTGCTGTATTTTCCTGCCGGGTCGAACGAACCCATCGTTGCGTCGACGAGCGAATTCGACGCGCTCTATGCCGGATACGCGCTGGAGGTTGCCGCTGAACCCAGTGCCATCGTCGCTGACGATGAACCTGCTGCGGCTCGCGCGTTCGGCTTTCGCTGGTTTTGGGATGAGCTATTGAAACACCGCCAGGTCTGGCGCGATGTGCTGCTCGCTTCGCTCTTCATCCAGTTGATCGCGTTGGCGACGCCACTGTGCAGCCAGGTCATCATCGACAAGGTGATCGTGCATCAGACGCCGAACACACTCTTCGTGATCGCGTTTGCGCTTGGCGTTTTCGTCATTTTCACCGGCGTACTCTCGTGGATCAGGCAGTATCTGGTCACGCACACCGGCAACCGGATCGACGCAGTACTCGGTGCCGCGGTGTTCCGGCATCTGTTGCGCCTGCCTCTGCGCTACTTTGAGCACCGCCCCACCGGCGTGCTGGCGGCCCGGTTGAACGGCGTTGAAACGATCCGCGAATTCTTGTCGGGTGCGGCGATCACTCTGCTGCTCGATCTGCCGTTCCTCACGCTGTTTCTGGCGCTGATGTTCATCTACAGCGTGTGGCTATCGTTGGTCACGCTCGCGGTGTTGATCGTTGTCGTTGCCATAAGCGCCGCGGTAGCGCCGCTCTTCCAGAAGCGCTTGAACGAGCAGTTTCTGCTGGGCGCACGCAACCAGGCATTCGTGACCGAATATGTCGCCGGTGTCGAAACCGTCAAATCACTGCAAATGGAGCCGCAGCTCGAACGTCGCTATGGCGAGTATCTCGGCACTTATTTGCAGGCGAATTTCGCGACTCGGCAATTGGCCAACGGCTACAACACGCTGACCAACGGGCTCGAGCAGCTGCTCAATGCGGCGATCCTGTGCCTCGGCGCATGGCTGGTCATGCGCGGTCCGGATTTCACACTCGGCATGCTCGTCGCCTATCAGATGTTCGCCGCGCGCGTGTCGCAGCCGATGCTGAAGCTGGTCGGCTTGTGGCAGCAGTTCCAGCAGGCGACGATCGCGGTGCAACGTTTGGGCGACATCATGGATGTACCGGCGGAACCGTCGACAATGACGCCGGCGCGTGAGGCGCGCGAGGCGGGTGCGCTGGAATTCAAAGATGTGAGCTTTCGCTATGCGGCGAATCGCGCGTACGTGCTGCGCAATTTCAGCGTGAGGATCGCCGCGGGTGAATGCGTCGTAGTCATGGGTCCGTCAGGCGCGGGCAAGAGTACGCTGACCAAGCTGCTGCAGGGATTTGTCTGGCCCAGCGAAGGACAAGTGTTGATCGATGGCCGGGATACGCGGCATCTATCCGCCAACGAGCTGCGCGCGCACTTTGGCGTCGTGCCGCAGGAAACGATGCTCTTCTCGGGCAGCATTTACGAGAATCTGTTGTTGGCCAACCCATCGGCCACGTTTGAAATGGCGATGCAGGCGGCGAAGCTCGCCGAGATCCACGACACGATCGAAGCCTTGCCCGACGGCTACAAGACCGACGTTGGCGAGCGCGGCGTCGGGTTGTCCGGCGGGCAGAAACAGCGGATCGCCATCGCCCGCGCGCTATTGAAGCGGCCGCGCGTGCTGATCTTCGACGAGGCAACGAGTGGGCTTGATACGACCGTCGCCGATCATTTCGCGGCGACGATCGCGCGGTTCAAAGGCAAGGTGACGATCGTATTTGTGACGCACCGCGCCCCCGAACGGCTGGTGCCGGATCGCATCGTGCATCTCGACGCGGCCGTCGCCAGCGCGTGAGCAAAAAAGGGAACTGCAACAGTGCCGAAACAGTACCGATTCGTGCTATCAGTCGGCGAACTCTTCGATGACCTCTTCGATCTTGGCGCGGTCGCCGAGGAACGCGTCGACGCAAGTCGTATCGAAATGCTTGCCGCGCTGGCTTTTCAGGAAATCGGCACTCTCGTCGATCGACCACGCGCGCTTATAGGGCCGCTCGCTGATCAGCGCGTCGAAGACGTCCGCGACCGAGACGACCCGCGCAACGAGTGGTATGTCTTCACCGTGAAGGCCGTTGGGATAACCTGACCCATCGTACTTCTCGTGGTGTCCCAGCGCGATGATCGCGCCCATCGACAGGTATTTCGATGGGCTACCCTTCAAGATGTCGTAGCCGATGCGCGGGTGCGTACGCATCCGTTCCAGCTCAACGGGCGACAGCGGACCTTCCTTCAGCAGCACCGAGTCCGGGATGCCGATCTTGCCGATATCGTGCATGGGCGCAGCCACTTCCAGCACATGGACCGTTTCCGAACCCAGTCCCAGGTGGGCGCCGATCAGCGCCGAGTACTTCGCCATGCGCATCAGGTGGTTGCCCGTCGTCTTGTCGCGGAACTCGCCGGCTTTGGCCAGCTTGGACAAGGTTTCCAGCTCCCGCTCATGGATTTCGGAAACCGATTTATCGACCTGGTACTGCAACACGCGCGCCTGATCCGAAAGGACGATCTTGTGCCGGCGCAAGTCCAGCAGGTTGGCGCAGCGCGCACGTGTCTCATGCTCGTCCAATGGCTTGATCAGGAAATCGGTCGCGCCGGCCTCGAGCGCGTCGTAGCGTACCTTGCGATCGTCGACGACGGTGATGACGACAATGGGCACGTCGACACAGTGGGGCAACGCGCGAAGCTGTTTCACGAGCTCGATGCCGTCGAATTCCGGGAGCTTGTAGTCGGTGAGGACGATATCGACGCGATTGTGGCGCGCGAACTCGAGCGCCCGTGACGGCGTATCGAACAGTTCGAGATTCAGCTTGCCGTCGATCTGACGGACGATTTCGGCCAACAGCAGGCGGCTCGAAAAGAGATCGTCGATGATCAGCACTGTGTTGCGTTGAGCTCGCGCGAACGCGAGTTCCGATACGACCCCGGAACGTTGGACGGTGGAGCGAACTAAGGCGCTCATGTAGGACCTTTCCTGTAAACGGCACGCCGAAGCGATACAGATGCAAGATCGATGCCCGGCTGGATAGTGCGCGGACGATCGGCGATTACAGGAGCAGCGCCTTCAACAATGCGGGCAATAGGGGAGCCTCCACGCGTCCGACACCCGGCGGTCTGACAACTTGTGGAGTACACCCGGATCATACCCGCTCCAGCCAGGCTGAACGGGTAAATAATTGATTGGTCGGGGCGAGAAGATTCGAACTTCCGACCCCCTGCACCCCATGCAGGTGCGCTACCAGGCTGCGCTACGCCCCGACCGGGAAGTGGAATGCGCACAGTATACGCGCCGCGATCAGGATGCCGGCCCAAGCAGATGCCGGATTTCCAGGAGTTCATGCCGCAATGCGGCAGGCGCCAACGAGGCCCCCGCGGGTGCTGTTACGACCGTTGCCGTGCTCGTCGCGGCACGCGCCGCGGCGCGCGGCTCGGCGGCGGCGGACTCCAGCCGGTGGCGGGCCCCGTTGATCGTGAAGCCCTGCTCGTACAAAAGGTCGCGAATGCGCCGGATCAGCAGCACCTCGTGATGCTGATAATAACGGCGGTTGCCGCGCCGCTTGACCGGTTTCAACTGCGTGAATTCCTGCTCCCAATACCTGAGCACGTGCGGCTTGACCGCACAGAGATCGCTGACCTCGCCGATCGTGAAATAACGCTTGGCGGGAATCGGCGGAAGTGCAGTATTAGGTGGGCTCTGATCCGGCATGGTTCGCGGCTTCGACCATGGCCTTCAGCTTTTGGCTAGCGTGGAAAGTGACGACGCGGCGCGCGGTAATCGGGATTTCCTCACCGGTCTTGGGATTGCGGCCCGGGCGTTGCGGCTTCTCTCGCAACTGGAAATTGCCGAAACCGGAGAGTTTCACCGCTTCCCCCTCTTCGAGGGCGATGCGAACTTCCTCGAAAAAGCGCTCGACCATGTCTTTTGCTTCGCGCTTGTTGAGGCCGAGTTGCTCGAACAGGAGATCGGCGAGTTCGGCTTTGGTGAGCGTCATTGCGAAGCCTGACTGCGGAGCGAACCGCCGAATTGATCGGAGACGACGCGGACCAAGGCGGCTACGGTATCGTCGATCTCGGTGTCCGTTAAAGTACGGGAAGTATCCTGCATAAGCACAAGAATCGCAAGGCTTTTCCGACCCTCTGTCAGCCCGGGGCCGCGGTAGACGTCGAACAGGCGCACGGTTTCGACGTGCGGCGCCCGGGCCTCTTGCAACGCAGCAAGAACGGCGCCCGCGGGGACTTCCTCGGCAACGACGATGGCGATATCGCGGCGAACGATAGGAAGCGCCGACACGGGTTTCCCGACGGGCAGCGCGTGGTACATCAAGGTCGCCGCATCGAGTTCGAACAGCACGGGGGCATGCGGAAGGTCAAAGTGCCGGACCAGACGCGGGTGCAGTTCGCCCAACCAGCCGCTGATGGCGCCGTCGAGTTGCAAGTGTGCTGCGCGGCCCGGGTGCAGCGCCGGGTGCACGGTGCGCGTTGTGGTGAGGCAGCGGGGCGCGGTCAATACTTCGAGGTCGCCCTTGATGTCGAAGACGTCGACATTGCGCAGCCGCTCTCCCCATTGCTCCGGCGCCGCGGGGCCGTAGGCAAGTCCGCCCAAGCGTAGCGGTTGCGCGTAGCCGTCGCCGTTGCGCGAAAACGTGCGGCCGAGCTCGAACACCCGCACCCGCGCTTGCTGGCGATTCAGGTTGGTCTGCAGGGTGGTGAGAAGACCCGTCAGCAGCGAAGTGCGCATCACATCCAACTGACTGGCGATCGGATTCAACACGCGTACGGGTTGCGCGCCGGGGTCGAGCGCCGCCTCGGTCGCGCTTGAAACAAAGCTGAAGGTCACGATCTCCTGCCAGTCCAGCGAGACGAGCTGCTGTTTCACGACGTCCAGCGACCGCACGGTTTCCGGGTCGGGAAGCATGGACGCGACATGCGCGGCCGACGTTGCGGGAATCGTGTCGTAGCCGAAAATACGCGCGATCTCCTCGATGAAATCTTCTTCGATAGCAAGATCGAAACGGAACGACGGCGGGGTCACCGCGAAATCGTCGCCATCGCGGCTGAACGAGAGACCCAGGCGCGCGAAGATGTCGGCGATCGCTTCGGGTTCGATCCGCACTCCCAGGAGCTTTGCGACGCGCGCGGTGCGCACGCGAACCGGATCGCGGCGAGGCAAATCGGGCGCCGACACCGCGTCGGTCAGCGGACCGGCCGCGCCGCCGCAGATATCGAGGATCAGTTGTGTCGCTCGTTCGACGGCTTGCGCGCAGCCGTTGAAATCGACACCGCGCTCAAATCGATAGCCGGCGTCGGTGACGAAGCCCAGACGCCGCATCCTGCCCTGGATGACCGCGGGATTCCAGAAGGCGCCCTCGAGATAGACGCGTGTCGTGTCGTTCGCGATGCCGGAGTCTTTGCCGCCCATGATGCCGGCAAGCCCCAGCGGCTTATGCTCGTCAGCGACAAGCAGATAATCGGGCTCGAGCGCGATTATCTCGCCATTCAGCAACGGCAGTTTTTCCCCCGGCCGCGCGAAGCGCACGACGATGGCCCCGGCGAGCAACCGATCGTCGTACGCGTGCAACGGCTGGCCGCATTCGAGCATCACGTAATTCGTGATATCGACTACCGCCGAAATCGAGCGGATGCCCGAGCACCGCAATCGCTGCTGCATCCATTCGGGCGTCGGATTTTCGGCATTGATGCCATCGATCAAGCGCGCGGCGAACCGCGGACAAGCGGCGGCGGCTTCGACCCGCAACGTCCGGGCGCCGGCGAAGGCGACGGGTGTCGTGGCGACGGGGGGAACGGTCAGCTTGACGCTGGTGATCGCCGCGACTTCGCGGGCAATCCCTACCAGCGACAGACAATCAGCGCGATTGGGAGTCGTCTTGATGTCGATCAGCGTGTCGTCGAGCGCACCGGCCTCGAGCATCGGCGTCACCGCGGGATGCGCCTCCGGCGCTGCCGGTTTTTCACTCGCATTCACCGCTACTGCGGATTCGACTTCGAGCCCGCCCATCGTCAGCTTGTCGCACAGCTCGATTGTCGTCAGTGGCGGATTGCACAGCGAACGCAGCCATTGTTCGGAAAATTTCATCGCTCACTACCGCTTTAAGCAAATTGCCGGAGAAAGCGCAGATCGTTCTCATAAAAGAGCCGCAGGTCGTTGACGCCATAGCGCAGCATCGCGAGCCGGTCGGGCCCCACGCCGAATGCGAAACCCTGCCAGCGCTCAGGATCGATGCCCACGGCGCGCAACACGCCCGGGTGGACTTGGCCCGAGCCCGCGATTTCCAGCCACCCGTCGCCGAAGCTCATGTCGATTTCGGCGGAGGGCTCGGTGAACGGGAAGAACGACGGGCGAAAGCGCAGGTTCAGGTCGTCGCGTTCGAAAAACCTGCGCAGAAATTCGGACAGGACGCCCTTCAAGTCGGCAAACGAAACATCCTCGGCGATCCACAGGCCTTCGACTTGATGAAACATCGGCGAGTGCGTCGCGTCGCTGTCGACACGATAGACGCGCCCCGGCGCGATGATCTTGATCGGCGGCGCGTGCGTTTCCATGTAGCGGATCTGGACCGGCGACGTATGCGTGCGCAAGACGCTGCCGCCCTCGACGTAGAACGTGTCGTGCATCGATCGTGTCGGGTGGTTCTCCGGCATATTGAGCGCGGTGAAATTATGGAAATCGTCTTCGATCTCCGGGCCATCGGCGACGGTGAAGCCGAGCGATCGGAACAGCGTTTCCACACGGGCGAGGGTCCGGGTCAGCGGGTGCAATGTGCCCACGCCACGGCCGCGTCCGGGCAGCGTGACGTCGAGCGCGTCCGCCGCGAGTTGCCCGGCGAGCTTCGCTTGGCTCAGCGCTTCGCGCCGCGCCGACAGCAACGCCTCCAGTTGCTGCTTCGCGGCGTTGATCGCCGCGCCGGCGGCGGGTCGCTCCGAAGCGGTGAGCTTGGGGAGCCCCTTGAGCAGCTCGGTCAGCGCTCCGCCTTTCCCTAGGTACTTGGCCTTGGTGTTTTCAACGGCGGCCGCATCGCTGCATTGAGCAAAGTCGATCCGCGCGGCCTCGACGATGCGGGTGACGTCGTCCATCGCTTGATTGGTGGCGGGTTCTCGTGAATTTGGCAAACAAAAGGGAGGCGAGCCGCGCCTCCCTTATTTGCGTTTCGCGTACTAGCGTTTCGTCTTAAGCCAGCGAGGCCTTGGCCTGCTCCGCAATCTTGCCGAACGCCGCCTTGTCGTACACCGCGAGATCCGCCAGCACTTTGCGGTCGATATCGATCGACGATTTCTTGAGCCCGTTCATGAACACGCTGTAAGTCATTCCGACTTCGCGAACCGCCGCATTGATCCGCGCGATCCATAACGCCCGAAACTCGCGCTTTTTGTTGCGGCGGTCACGGTACTGATATTGACCGGCTTTCATCACGGCTTCCTTGGCGATGCGGAACACGTTCTTCCGGCGGCCGCGGAAACCCTTTGCCTGCGCGATGACCTTCTTGTGACGCGCGCGGGCGGTAACACCACGTTTAACTCTTGGCATGGCCCGCTCCTTACGCGTACGGCATCATGGCCTTCACCGAATCCACGTTCGAGCTGTGGACTGTAGTGGTGCCACGAAGTTGCCGTTTACTCTTCGTTGTCTTCTTGGTGAGGATATGGCGCTTGAACGCTTGCGAGCGTTTGATCGACCCGTTTCCGCGCACGCGAAAGCGCTTTTTGGCGCCCGACTTCGTTTTCATCTTTGGCATGACAGTTCCATCATTTGCTGCCTTCGGCGGTGCTCTCCGCCGGTTGCGGGGGAGAGACTTTCGCGGGCTTGCCCGCACCGGCGTCCGGCTTGGTTGGATGTGGCTTGGTGATGACCACTTTTTTTGGAGCCAGCAACATCACCATTTGCCGGCCTTCAAGCCGCGGGAACGACTCCACGACGCTGTGGGGTTCAAGATCGGCGCGAATGCGCTCCAGCAGGCGGATACCGAACTCCTGATGCGCCATTTCTCGACCACGAAAACGTAACGTAATCTTAGCCTTATCACCCTCTCCTAGAAACCGGATGAGGTTGCGCAGCTTGATCTGGTAATCGAATTCGTCGGTGCCAGGGCGGAATTTGACCTCCTTGACCTGGATCTGCTTCAACTTCTGCCGTGCTTCGTGCTGCTTCTTGGCTTCGCGGTACTTGAACTTGCCGAAATCCATGATTCGGCACACCGGGGGCTTCGCCGTCGGCGCGATTTCGACCAGATCGAGTTCCGCCGTTTCAGCACGCGCCCGGGCATCAGCAATTGCCACGATTCCGAGTTGCTCACCGTCTTCACCGACCAAGCGGATTTCGGGAGCGGTGATTTCACCGTTGATCCGCTGTTGCTTTTCGAGGGCTATTGTGTGGACTCCTTTAAAGACAAAAAACGGCCATGTCCCGAAGAACGCATCGAGGCGCATTCATCTCGGTTGCCACCTGCTCAGCTGTCACCCGAATTGACACCTCAGTTGACACTTTAGCTGACACCGAGAGCGAACACGTCTTGACGCGCTGCGATCTCCTTCTGGAGACGCTCGAGCAAGGCAGGAAGGGGCATCGCCCCCAAGTCCTCGCCGCCGCGGGTACGCACGGCCACCGTTAAAGCCTGCTGCTCCTTATCGCCGACGATTAGTTGATAAGGTAACTTTTGCAAGCTATGTTCCCGAATTTTATAGGTTATTTTCTCATTGCGCAAATCGGCCGTGACGCGAATGCCTGCCGCAATGAGCGCGGCAACCACTTGTTGCGCGTACGCGGCACTGCGATCAGTGATGGTGAGGACGACGGCCTGCACCGGCGCTAGCCAGAGCGGCAGTGCGCCGGCGTAGTGCTCGATCAAGATGCCGATGAAGCGT
>Ga0136617_10001600_pt1 | contig 20071 bp, 24 predicted proteins | sample AntDrymUQ3222106_2_FD_129672 | JGI IMG/M metagenome (GOLD analysis project Ga0136617, IMG submission 129672) | Polar desert sand microbial communities from Dry Valleys, Antarctica - metaG UQ322 (21.06) | ecosystem: Environmental > Terrestrial > Soil > Desert | place: Antarctica: Dry Valley...
ACCCCCGATATCACCCCGACCCGCGGATATCCCCGGGTTTCACGCACTCTCCGCACCGCCGCAACGGCCAGAAACCGCCGTTTAGCAGGCACTTTCAACCCATCCTGAAGTAGCCACGCCCAACTGAGCATGCCTGACGCAGACGCACAGACCGCTGACCCGTTCGAAGCCGCGACCGCGGCCGCCGTCGAGGACATCCTCGCCGCCATGAGCGCCACGACGCACACGGACGCCCCGACCGGCGAGTCGGTCGGTCACGGCACGATCCGCCTGCGCGATCCGGCCGCCCCGGCCGAGCCCAAGGCACGCCCGGATTATCCCGGATCCGCTGCTCCAGCAGCCCCCGTCGCTGCTCCCCCGGACCCCGCCGGCGCTCCCGCGGATCCTGCTCTCGCGGACCCCGCCGGTCACGGCGCGATCCGCCTGCGCGGTTAGGTCCCCAGACGAAGGCCACTCCCCGCACGACCACCCACACCCGGACCCGCGCTGCGGCAGCCGAGGGGAGCGCGAGCCTGAGCCCTGGGCCCTCGGCTGCCGCAGCCGGTCCTGTGAAACGCCGTCAGCGCCGGTCGGACGGCGCGGCGCGAGATTTTTCGCGCTGCCACGGCGTACTACGCGTCTGCGTAGACGATCGTCCCGACGTGCTCGCCGCGCAGCGCCTTCGTGACGTTGCCGGGCTTCAGGCCGTCGACGATCTGGATCTCCTTCTGGTGCTTGGCGCTGCCCATGAGCTCGAGGACGAGGCGGTCGATCGGCAGCGAGGGGAGGTCCATCGCGAGCAGCTCGGCTGCGCCGACGCGCGGGATGAACTCGGCCTCACCGTCGCCTGCGGTCGCCGGGTCGCAGGTGTACACGCCGTCGACGTCCTTGACGTAGATCGCCCTCGCGGCCCCGTAGGCGTCGGCCAGGAGGAACGCTCCGGTGTCGGTGCGGTGCGGCGGGATCTTGCCGATCACGGGCGGGAACTCGAACAGCTCGTAGGGCGGGAAGCCGTTGGAGACGGCGGCCGGACTTGCGGAGAGGTGGACGGCAAGCTGGTGGCCGACGCTCGTGTGCGGCAGGTACGAGACCCCCTCCTCGGCGAGGAGCGCCGCGAGGATATGCCCGTTCTGCTCGGCCTCCGTCGACGCCAGCGAGGCGAGCACGCCAGTCGGCAGGCCGAGGTCGAGCGCGACGCCGAAGACGTGCCTGGCGCGGATGCCGGGACCGGTCGCGATCAGCATGCGGTACTCGCCGAACGCGGCGCGCAGCTCGTCGACCAGCGGCAGGACCGCGTCGCGGCCGCGATCCATGATCGATCGGCCGCCGATCGTGACCACGTGCAACCACGGCAGCAGCCGGATCACGGGGCGATCGGTGGCCGGCCGGACGAGCTCTCGGTCCAGCAGCGTCTGGCGCATGAGCGTCGAGGGCACGTCCTTGGACGCGAAGCTGGGGTCGGTATCTGTCATGACGTTCTCCTGGAGGTCGTGCCTGCGTGGCGGTCGGTGGCGCTCACGCTGCCGAGATGATCGTGCCGACGTGCTCGCCGGCGAGCGCGCGCGTGATGAGCTCGGGCTTCAGCCCGTTGATGACCTGGATCGTCCTCACGTGCCGGGCGTGGCGCATGAGCTGGAGCAGCGGGCGCTCGATGACGAGGTCCGGGAGGTCCATCGCGATGAGCTCGTCGACGGTGATCGACTCGATGAGCGTCGCGTCCGGGTCGGTCTTCGGGTTCGCGGTGTACAGGCCGTCCTCGTCCTTGACGAAGGTCATGCTGCGAGCGCCGTAGACCTCGGCGACGAGCCAGCAGCCGGCGTCCGTGCGGTACGGCGGGATGACGCCCTCGCTGGGCACGTGCTGCCACATGTCGTAGGGCGGCATTCCGGGAAAAACCACGGCGCCGCACTCGGCGAGGTACAACGGGATCACGCCAAACCCGGAGCCGCCGACGACCGGCACCCCGTGGCGGGCGAGCAGGTGCCCGAGGATCTTGGCGTTCTGGCCGGCTACCGCCGTGCCGATGTCGTTGAGCGCACCCGTCGGCAGGCCCAGCTCGGCAGCCAGGGCATAGAGGTGCCGGGCGCGGGTTCCGGCTCCCGTGCCGATCATGATCTGGTGGTCGCCCTTGGCCTTCACGAGCTCCTCGACGATCGGATAAACCGCCACCCGGCCGCGGTCGATGACGCTCTGGCCGCCGATCTTCAGGACGTTCGCGTCCGGCAGGATCGCGTAGTCGGGCGCGGCGTCGCTGGCCTCGAGCAGCTCAGCGTCCGTCAAGGAGCGACTCATGAGCAACGAATGGAGCGCGCCGGCGTCTCCCTGGTCTACCATCGGTGATCTCCTTGTCTAGACATAGGACTCCCAAAATATAGGTGTCCCGTCAATCGAAGCTATGTATTGCGCAGATTACAAGAATATGGATGATCGCCTCCTCCCACGACGCATGCCGTCGTCACGCGCTCCTTCAGGAGCACCTCGGCTCCGCTGGGCCAACTCTGAGGATGTTGCCGGCGCAGCCCAGCCGGCCGCGATGCTCCTTCAGCCGACGAGCTCGATCTCGACCGGCTCGCCCGACGCGATCTGGTCGCGATCGGCGGGCACAAGCGCCAGCGCATCGACGTCGAGCATCGAGCTGAGGATGTGGGAATCCTGGGACTTCGTCGGGCGCACGTGCCACCCGTCGTCGTAGAGGGTGGTGCGGCAGCGAACGACCCTCGTGCGGCCGATCGCGCCCGCAAGCTCCTCGTCGGCGACAGCCTTGACCGGATGGATGACCGTCGCGCGGCCGAGCATCGCGTCAAGCGCGGGAACGACGAACAAGCGAAAGCCGATCAGCGCCGAGACCGGGTTCCCCGGCAAGGCGAAGACAAGCGTGCCGTCCTCGCCGACGGCGAACGTCGTCGGGCGCCCGGGCTTCATCGTCACGCCCGCGAACACCTCACGGACGCCCAGCCGCTTCAGCGCCGGGCGGACGTGGTCATGCGGGCCGACCGACACGCCGCCCGTCGTGATGAGCACGTCCACGTCGTGCATGCCGGCTCCCAGCACAGCGACCGTCGCCTCGAGGTCGTCGCCGACGCGCATCCGCGTCACGAGCTCGGCGCCCGCGCGATGGACCGCGCCGCCCAGCGCCGGACCGTTCGAGTCACGAATCTCGCCCGGCTTCAAGAGCGTACCGGGGTCCGTGAGCTCATCGCCGGTGCCCGCGATCGCCACCCGGGGGCGGCGCACGACGCGCGGACGAGGAAGGTTCATCGACGCCAGCACACCGAGCTCAGCCGGACCGAGCAGGCACCCCGCCGGGACGACGAGCTCGCCGGCGCGGATGTCCTCCCCCGCGGGACGGACGCAGCACCCGAGCGCGACCTGGCCCCCGATGACGACCTTCGAGTCCTCGCTGCTCGTCCGCTCCTGGGGCACCACCGCATCGGCCCCCTGGAATCGGCGCGCCGGTCGAGATCCGCACGGCCGTGCCGCGCTGCACCGTCACGCCGGCACCCGTCCCCGCCTTCGCCTCGCCGATGACCCGAAGCCGCGCAACGCCGTCGATCGTGTCCGCAGCCCGGATCGCGAAGCCGTCCATCGCCGACGCGGCGAACGGCGGGACGTCGTTGTGCGCTTTCGCGTCGACGGCCAGCGCGCGACCGAGCGCCTCATCGAGGAAGACGTCCTCGGAGCCGAGCATCTTCGCGTGCTCCAGGACGGCGCTGCGCGCTTCCTCGATCGAGACGGCCACGCGCGCTCCTACGCAACCCCGCCGGGGGGCACTACGCGCTTCGCGGCCTCGCTCTCGTACCGCTGCAGCAGAAACCTAGGCATCTCCTAGGAAAGGCTACTGGCGCTACGGCGTCACGCAACTCATCTGTCGCGAACGGGGATGTCGCTCGGCGCCCGGCGCGACTGTCGTGATCGTCAGTGAAGGGTGCTTTCGTCGTGACCGCGGCGAGGCTGTCGTCCCTCGCCGCGGTGTGTCGCCGGCGTCGCGGGCTACCGCGTGACGTTGGTCAGCGCGTTGGCGACCTTCTCCAGCGCGCCGTTGATGCCGCGCAGTTCGGGCTCGATGGGGCGGACCTGCTCGTCGATCGCGTGCACCCCGATCCGGATCAGGTTGACCGTCGACGAGATCTTCTGCAGGGTCCCGGTGATCGCCAGCAGATAGGCGGCGAGCACGAGGACCAAGAGCAGGACCTCGACCAGTGTTAGGACGATCAGGACGGTGTTCATCGGTCTTTCCCCTCGTTACCCGTGATGGCTAAGCTCATCGACGAGCTCCTCCCCGGAGACGCGCGTGTTCTTCAGCAGGTAGGTCGTACCGGTATGGCGGACGACCCCCTTGCCGTTGACCCACGTCTCCCAGATGTTCTTGTTGAGCGCCACGACGGCGCGCCTCAGGCCCTCCAGCAGGGCAATGACGACCAGCAGCACGACCAGCCCGGCAGCGAGCGTGGCCAGCCACGCCGACTGGTTGTCGGACATCGCGAGCACCGTCACCACAGCGTCCATCATCACCACCCCCTACGCCCTGGAGACGGACCCGGATCCGGGAACGTCTCCGCCGGCGCCTCGGTGTTGACCGGCAGACCCAGCTTCTGCAGATACGCGCCCGCCAAGCCGGGGACGGCCTCTGCGAGACGCTGTGTCTGGGCCAGCTGATCGGTGCCCTGGACTCCGCGCTTGAGCATCGGCGCCGTCTCCGCAGACTGCACATCGCGCAGGATCGCGCGCAGCGGGGCGAGCACGCCCTGCAGCAGCGAGATCACGACGAAGAGGACGACCAGACCGATCACAAGCCCGATCAAGGCCAGAATAGTCACGAACGTCCCCACGGCCAGGAGCAAGGTCATTCCCGCCACCCCGGCGACGTCCGGTACCTGCTCGGCACCGATCCCGCCTCGCCGCGCGCGATCCGCAGACCGCGTGTGATCGCCATCACGGCGATGTTCGTCCGGCCCACATCGTGCAACGGACGCGTCTTTTGAGCGATCGAATCGAGGTCGGTCACCAACTGCTTGGCCTCCCCATCGATCTTCCGGGCCAGTGCGGTGATGGCGAGGATGAGCACCGCGACGAGGAGCACCACCACCGCACCGACCACCCAGCCGACCGTCCACCACATCGATAGGGCAGTAACCACGTTCACGTCACGTCCCTCCTGTTCGCCATTGGCGTGTGCGCGTCATGTCGGCAGAGACGCCGGCTGCGCGGCGGCTGCCTGCCGCGAAGATGTCGATGCGTGCCGCCGCGGTCGCGGCGCCTGCGGCTGTGATTGCAGTGTCGTCAGACATACGCCCCCCCGGGCGTGAAGCGCGGTTAACCACGATTGGCAGAGCGAGACACGACGGCCCCCGCCGTGCCCCAACCTCCGATCCTCCCCAGGCGACGCCTAGGCCATACGGCCCGGCGGAGTGTAGTGGATCCGCGCCGACGCCGCCAAGGAGACGAACGCCGCGGCGCCGCCGGAACGCCGCAGCGCGCTGCGGCGCGTGCTCCTCGCCCGCCGCGAACGAGCCCACGGCGATCACCGCGGACAGACGGTTTTTTCGTAAAACCCTGTTGAGGTCACGGTAGGTGAGGCGATGATCCACGTCGCTGACAGGCATAGAGTGACGCGCCCGTGCGGAGAGGAGACGGAGCATGAAGAGCTGGCGTCATACGGTCGGCGGGGTCTTCGCGGAGCTGCGAGCGACGGCACGCAGGCGGACCGGCGAAGCCCGCCGCCGGGCGATCGAGCGAACCGGCGGCTGGGCCGCAGCGCGGTCATGCGCGTGCTCGTGACCGGAGCAGGCGGCTACGTCGGCCGCGCCGTCGTCCACCGCCTCGTCGAGGCAGGCCACGACGTGACCGCGTTGACCCGCCGTGCCTGGCCGCAACGCCCTGCCGGCGTGCGGTCGGTCACCGCCGACGTGCTCGACTCGGCCGCGATCGTCGGTGCGATCGACGAGTGCGAACCCGAAGGCGTGTGCCACCTCGCCGCCCTGACGCGCGTGCGCGACTCGTTCCAGGAGCCCACGCGCTACTTCGCGGTCAACGTGACCGGGACGCTCCATGTCCTGCAAGCGCTGGCGCAGCTCGCCGATCGCACGGGGCAAGTTCCTCGCCTCGTCTTCGGATCGACCGCGGCGGTGTACGGGCCCGTCGGCGAGCAGCCGATCGCGGAGGACGCGCGGCCGCTGCCCACCACCCCCTACGGCGCCACCAAGCTCGCCGCTGACCAGGCGATCGGGTTTCAGGCCGCCACGGGCGCGCTGGCGGCGGTGAGCCTGCGCTGCTTCAACGTCGCAGGCGCGACGCACCAGACGGTGGACGACGACCTGACCCGAGTCATCCCGAAGGCGCTCGCCGTGGTGGCAGGCAGAGAGCCCTACCTGGTGATGAACGGCGACGGCTCCTCGATCCGCGACTACCTCCACGTGGCTGACCTGGCAGATGCGTACGCGGCAGCGCTCGACGCCGCCGAGCCCGCCGGGCACAGGATCTACAACACGGGCAGCGCGCTGCCGGTCTCGCTGCGCGACGTCATCGACAGCGTCGAGCGGGTCACCGGACGCGAGCTCGCCATCAGGCGCAGTCCGCCGCAGAACGAACCTCCGGCGCTGCTGGCCGACAACTCGCGGATCCGGCGCGAGCTCGCGTGGGAGCCGCGCCGGTCCCGGCTGGACACCATGGTCCGCGACGCCTGGGAAGGGGCGGGACGCAGGTAGCGCTCCGCGTAGGAGGACGCGGGTTCGAACCCTCCAGATGACAGACGAGCCGCGTGTCAGGCTGGAATTGCCATGCCCGGCCTGCGACAGCTCCTGCGCGTCCTTCGCCACCGCGACTTCCGTCACTGGGTCATGGTCGCGACCGATCTCGTGCGCTTCACGCTACATGCGCTGCTGGCGATCCTCATCGTCGCCGGCGCGGTTCGCATCTGGCACGTCGCCGTCATCGGGATGCTGTTCGGGACCGCGGAGGCGTTCTTCCGTCCCGCGGCGAGCGGCCTGCTACCCCAGACGGTGCCCGACGTCTGGTGGCTCACCGCCCTCGCGGAGCGCATCCCTCCCGACAGGCTCTCGCGCGTGACCTCGTATGACTGGATGGTCTCGCTCGCGCTGCTGCCGCTCGGGTACGTGCTGGCCGGTCCGGCGGCGGACGCGATCGGCGCGGCGAACGTCCTGCTCGGCGGCGCCGCACTCGCGTTCGTCGCGCTGGCGCTCGGGCTGCTGCCGCGCGAGACGCGGATGCTGGAGCGGCGTGACGACGGGGCGGCGCCGTTCGCGCTCGCCAACCCGCACCCTCCCGTGCCGGTGCCCTGAGCGGCTACGGCGCGCCTCGCCGTCCGATCGTCTCGAGGTACTCGTACTCGGCAGCCATCGTCCCGTCCTCACGCTCGTTGATCTCCGCGAGGAATGCCAGTATCCCGTCGCGTGCGACCGGCCAGCGCTCCTCGCCGATCGCCGCCTTCGCCGTCACCATCGGCCCGAAGTAGGCCTCGTAGTGGGCGGCCTGCGCCTCGGCAGAGGCGAACGCTATCGGCAGCGTCGCGCGCCGCATGTCAAGCGTGACGCCGAGTGGCTGGAGCAGCTCGCGAACGTGTGGCTCCGAGCCCCACAGCAACGGCGGCCGGAACCCTTCGGGAGGTGGCGGCATCAGCGCGCCGATGCTCGCAAACAAGCCCCCGGAATGGCCCTCGGCAGTCCAGCAGCACAGGCCCACCGTGCCCCCGGGCCGGCAGACGCGCACGAGCTCGCGCGCGGCGGCGTGCTGATCGGGCGCGAACATGTGGCCGAACGTCGACGTGACGACGTCGAAGCTGCCGTCCTCGAACGGCAGCTCGACCGCGTCGGCGACGACCCATTCGACGTCGACGCCCGCCTCCTCGGCGCGCCGCCGCGCCGCGGGAAACCAGGCGTCGGTGACGTCGGCGCCGACGACCTCGGCGCCGCGCTGCGCGGCGGGGATCGCGACGGAGCCGCCGCTGCCCGTCCCGACGTCCAGCAGCCGTACGTCCGCTCCCACACCGCCAATGCGGTCGAGGAGGCGGGGGCCGGCGACGGCGATGTAGGGCGCGACCTCATCCCAGTCGCCCGACGCCCACACGGCACGATTGCGCTCGCGCGCACCATCCACCACCTCTGACATTGCGAACTCCTCGCGTCGGTCCTGCGCAGACGCTACCGCGCGTGTGTGGCTTTCAGGTCGCGGCCACGGGCTGGCCACGGCGCTGCAGCAGCAGCGCCGTGGAGGGCGTCCTCGGCCGTGACGTGTCATGGGAGGGCGCCCGTGGGCAGCTCACCGAGGCCGAACATGGTGCAGGAGCTCGTCGACGACGTACTGGTCGGCCTCGACGGCCTCCTTGCCCCGCGGATCGCCGGCGAACGCGGAGCGTCCGGGGATGTGGAGGGCGATGTCCTCGGCGAAGTAGTAGCCGAATGCCGTGTCCCAGTCGCCACGCTTGGCGCGGCGAGGTAGTCGGTCATCAGCTCACGAGGCGTCACTGCGACGGCCCGCGTCGAGCGTGCGCTACGCGGGCGCGGCGTGCTTCTTGTCGGCGCGCTCGAGCCGGCGCTGCTCGCGCACGCGCTGGAGCACGCCCTTGCGTCCGAGCGTCTCCAGCCCCGAGTACAGGACCTTGATCTCGTTGAAGATCTCCTCGGCGACGGCCATCTGCTGGTCGCGCGTGGGGTCGGGCACTTGCTCCCAGCGGATCGGGTCGCCGTACTGGACGGTGACCTTCGGGAACTGGCCCCTGCGCCAGTTGCGGACCTTGGACGAGCCGTAGATCGCGACCGGGACGATCGGCGCCCCGCTCTCGAGCGCGAGCCGGCCGATGCCGGGCTTCGGCCGGTCGGCGAGCTTGCCGTCGCGCGAGCGCGTGCCCTCGCAGTACATCGCGACCGCGCCGCCGCGCTCGAGGATCGTGAGCGCCGTGATAAACGGCTCCTCGTCGCGATGGCCGCGGCGCAGCGGGAAGACGCCGCCGTGCGTGTAGACCCATTGCGCGGGCGGCTGGAAGAGCTGCGACTTGGCCATGAAGCGCACCTTGCGGCTCGTGAACGCGCCGAGCAGGAAGTGGTCCATGAACGAGCCGTGGTTGGGCGCGAAGATGATCGGGCCGCTCCTGGGCACCTTGTCGCTGGAGATCGAGCGCGCACGGAAGAACGTGAAGGCCCAGAGCGTCGTGAGGATGCGGACGGCCTCGTAGGCCGCGTCGGGCTCGCGCGTCCGGGAGCGCTCGTGGAAGACGTCGAAGAACTCGGCCGGGCGCGGGTCGAGATGCGACCCCTCGGTCACCGCCGCGAACTGCTCGGAGCGCCTCAGCCGTCCCATGGCTAAACCTTACCTATGCGCCCAGCCGCGAGCACGCTGGATGGCGCGGCGCCAGTCGTCGATGAGCGCGGCGCGCTCGTCGGCGCCCATCCGCGGCTCGAAGCGCGCGCACTCCCCCTCGCGGCGGGCGACGTCCTCCTGTGTCCACGCGCCGGCGCCGACACCCGCCAGCAGCGCCGCGCCGAGCGCGGTCGTCTCGGCGATCTCGGCGACCGCGATCGGCACGCCGAGGACGTCGGCCTGGAACTGCATGAGCCAGGCGTTGGCGGTCGCGCCGCCGTCGGCGCGCAGCTCGGCAAGCGGCTCGTCGGCGACGCGATCCATCGCCTGCACGGCGTCGACCGTCTGAAACGCCATGGCCTCGAGCGTCGCGCGCGCGAGGTGGGCGCGCGTGCTCCCGCGCGTGAGGCCGACGATCGTGCCGCGCGCGTAGGGGTCCCAGTGCGGCGAGCCCAGGCCGGTGAGCGCCGGCACGAAGTACACGCCGTCGTTGGACTCAAGCGACGCGGCCAGCGCCTCGGTCTCGGCGGCCGACTCGATGATCCCGAGTCCGTCGCGCAGCCACTGGACGCCGGCCCCCGTGACGAAGATCGCCGCCTCCAGCGCGTAGACCGTCCGCTCGCCGATTCCCCACGCGATCGTCGAGAGCAGGCCCGGCGGCGCGGTCGGCGCCTGCTCGCCGGCGTTCAGCAGGACGAAGGAGCCGGTGCCGTAGGTGTTCTTGCCGAGGCCCGTGTCGAGGCAGCCCTGCCCGTAGAGCGCGGCCTGCTGGTCGCCGGCGACGCCCGTGATCGGAACGCCGTCGTGGCCGTCGCCGAGCGCGCCGTCGCGCACGCGGCCGAACTCGCCGATGCTGGGGGCGACCTCGGGCAGCGAAGCGCGCGGGACGTCGCCGAGCAGCGCGAGCAGCTCGTCGTCCCAGTCGCCGCGACCGATGTCGTAGAGCATCGTGCGCGACGCGTTGGAGACGTCGGTGCGGTGCTCGCCGGTGAGCTTGAAGACGAGCCAGGCGTCGATCGTGCCGAAGCACGCTCGGCCGGCATGGGCGCCCTCGCGCAGGCCGTCGACGTTCTCGAGCAGCCATTCGATCTTCGTCGCGCTGAAGTACGGGTCCAGGACGAGCCCCGTGCGCGTGCGCACGAGCGGCTCGCGGCCGGCGTCGCGCAGCTCGTCGCAGCGCGCGGCGGTGCGGCGATCCTGCCAGACGAGGGCGTGGTGCAGCGGCTCGCCGCTCTGCCGATCCCAGACGCAGACCGTCTCACGCTGGTTCGTGATCCCGATCGCGTCGAGGTCGCCGCCGCGCACGCCGGCGTCCTCGAGCGCCTCGGTCGCCACGAGACGGGTCGTGTCCCATATCTCGGTGGCGTCGTGCTCGATCCAGCCGGGGCGCGGGAAGTGCTGGGGGAACTCCCGGTAGGCGCGGCCGGCGAGCTGCGCGTTCTCGTCGAAGACGAGGCAGGTCGTCCCGGTCGTGCCCTGGTCGATGGCGAGGATCACGAGCGGAACCGTACCCGCGATGAGGACAGGCCGGGACCCGGAGGAGGTAGGTCCCGGCCTTGTAGTCCTCCAACGCGTGGGGGCGCGAGACCACATGGCGCCGCCCGATCCCCGCCGACGACGGGAGGGACCGCCAGCGGTGGTGACATGCAAAGTACGCCGCTGCCGGGCCGATCCCACCGACCATCGTCCAAACGTGGGCGTGCAGGGCTGGCCCGGGGGTCGAACCACGGTTCGGTGCAACGGCGGCTGCACTGGTCAGCCCTCCAACGCCGCGCGGATCGCCTCCGCCGCGGGCGTGACCTGGTGGTTGGTGAGGTGCTCCCACACCAGCGTGCACCCGTCCGCGAGCGCGACGACGAGCGCGCGCGTCTCGAAGAGGGCGCGCGCACCGCCGTGCTGGCGATCGGTCACGTCGACGACGTCGCGCAGCGCGATCGCCCGGATCGGCGCGCTCATCCCGTCCCCCATCGTGCGCTGATCGATGATCCGACGCGATGTGATCGTCAGCTGGGCGACCGGCCCCCACTTCTCGGCGTTGTCCGGCCTGCCGCAGGTGAAGAGCACCTCCTCGTCGGGCCCGAGGGCCGCGAGCAGCTGCTCGACGAACGCGCCGTCGGGCTCGTCGCCGGCGGTGCTCTCGCGATAGAGGCTCGCGATGCTGTCGGCGTCCTCGGTCACCGCCGGCTCGCGTAGACCGCGAGGAAGTCGACGAGCTGGCGGCCGCGGTGCACGAAGCCGCGCCACGTGCGGCCGGTCGCATGGTGGACGAGGTCGAGCCGGATCTCCTCGACGCGAAAGCCGGCGCGCGCCGCGTCGACGGTCATTCCGATCTCCATCCCGAAGCGCGGCGCGAACGGGACGACGGTGGCGAAGACCGGGCCGCTGAGCGCACGCTGGCCGGAGATCGGGGCCTGCAGGTCAAGCCCCGTGAGGTTGCGGATCGCACGGTGCGCGAAGCCGATCGCGAGGCCGAAGCCGCCGCCGACGCGCGCCGCGAACACGGCGACGGCCAGATCGCAGCGGCCGGCGCGAACGGCCTCGGCGAGCGCCGGGAGCTGCGCGGCGCTCTCGGCGAGGTCGCCGTCGCAGAGGACGAAGACCGGCGGGTCGGGCTCCAGCGCGCGGCTGAGGACGAGGCGGGCGGCGAGTGTCGCCGCGCCGCCCTTGCCGATCGTGCGCGGACTGCGTACGACCTCCGCGCCGCCGGCCGCCGCCACGAGCGCGGTCGCGTCGGCCGAGCCGTCGTCGGCGACGAGCACGCGCGCGCCCGGAAACGCGGTCGCCAGCGCGGCGAGCGTGTCCGGCAGGCGGTCGGCCTCGTCGTGGGCCGTGACGATGACGATCGTGTCGGCGTCCATCGCGGCGGCTACTCTCGCAGAGCGCAGCCCGGATGCAGATCAACAAGGAGGAGCCGTGATTGAAGTCGAGGCCCATATCACGGGCATCGTGTGGAAGGTCGAATGCAAGGTCGGGGACGTCGTCGAGGAGGGCGACACCGTCGTCACGCTCGAGTCGATGAAGATGGAGATGCCGGTCGAGGCCGAGGACCCGGGCGTCGTCCGGGAGATCCTCTGCGTCGAGGGCCAGCCGGTCGACGAGGGCGACACGCTCGTGGTGCTCGAGTAGACGCTACGGGAGAGGCCGTGTCCAGGGGGAGAGTCTGTACTCATAGAGTTCGTGTTATCGCAGACCCATGATCCCTCGATACGAGGTACCGCAACACTCCATCGAACGGTATTTTCCCCCTGTGTATGACGGGGGAGCTTCTCAGCGATCGACCGGCTGATGGAGTTCTGCGGCTCGCGATCAGCAACCCCACCAAGCGCAACGCACTCGACCACGCGATCCTCGACGCGCTCAGCCGCGAGCTGCAGTCGCTCGAGGACGTGCGTTGCGTCATCCTCACCGGCTCCGCCGGCATGTTCTCGTCGGGCTACGACATCGGCGAGATCCCGCTCGAGCAGTTCGCCAGGGAGGCCGAGAAGCTCGTCGCGCACCCGTTCTGCAGCGCGCTCTCGGCACTCGACGACGTCGAGGTCCCGACGCTCGCGGCGATGTGCGGGGCGACGATCGGCGGCGGCCTCGAGCTCGCGCTCGCCTGCGACCTGCGCCTCGCGTGCGACCACATCAGGCTCGGCATGCCGCCCGCAAAGCTCGGGCTCGTGTACTCGCACACAGGGATGCGGCGCTTCGTCAACGCGATCGGCGAGCCGCGCACGCGCGAGCTGTTCCTCCTCGGGCGCTACATCGACGCGCCGACGGCGCTGGGCTGGGGCCTGGTGAACTGGGTCGTCGACGAGGTGGAGCTCGAGGCGACGTCGCTCGAGCTCGCCACCCAGCTCGCCGGCAACGCGCCGCTGTCGATGGCGGGCAACAAGCGTGTCCTGCGCGAGCTGCTGCGCGCCGAGGCCACCCTGGATCCCGACGTCGAGCGCGAGCTGCTCGCCCTACGCGCGTCGAGCTTCGCCTCCGAGGATCTGCTCGAAGGCGTGTCGGCGTTCGCCGAGAAGCGGCCGCCGAGCTGGAAGGGACGCTAGTACACGCGTCCGCAAGTTCTGCGCGTTTTCCGGGCGCCCGATCCGTGCCTGACGGCCGCCGGCGCCCGCCCCCGTGCCACCAGCACGAACGCGGGCACCGTCGACCGTCAGATCCCGGCCGGGCATCCCGGAATTCCACGCAGAACTTACGGCCGCGTGTACCAGGCGGCCGACAGCCGCGGCCACTCGATGGCCGGGCAGCGGTCCATGACGACGAGCAGGCCGGCCTCGACGGCGCGGGCGGCGGCGGCGTGGTCGACGACGCCGAGTTGCATCCAGACGGCTCGTGCGCCGATCGCGATCGCCTCGTCGACGTGGACGCCCGCCTCGTCGGACCGTCGGAAGATGTCGACGACGTCGACCTTCGTGCCGGCGGCCAGGTCGTGCAGTGACGGGTAGGCAGGCTCGCCGAGGATCTCGCCCGCGTGCGGGTTGATCGGAATCATGCGCTTGCCGCGGCGTTGCAGCAGCGCAGCGATGCGGTGGCTGTCGCGGCGCGGGTCCGGCGAGCAGCCGACGACCGCCCATGTCACGCACTCCTCGAGCACGGTCCGGATCGCCTCCTGCATCGCTCGTCAGCGTACCCTTCGCCGCGCTCGTGAAGATCGCCACCTGGAACGTCAACTCGCTCAAGGTACGCCTGCCGCGCGTGCTCGAGTTCCTCGCACAGCACGAGCCCGACGTCCTCTGCATGCAGGAGACGAAGTGCGAGGCGGCGGCGTTCCCCGTCGACGAGCTCGCGCAGGCCGGCTACGACGCTGTGCACCACTCGGCCGGACGCTGGGCCGGGGTCGCGATCGCCGCCCGCGGCGAGCTCGACCTCGCCGATCCCGTCGCCGGGCTGCCGGGCGAGCTGCGCGACGACGAGGCGCGCTGGATCGAGGCGACCGTCGGCGGGCTGCGGGTCGCGAGCGTCTACGTCCCCAACGGCCGCGCGGTCGGCTCGCCGACGTTCGCCGAGAAGCTCGCGTTCCTCGACGCCGCCGCACTGCGCGCGGCGGCGCTGCGCGACGACGACGCCCCGCTCATCGTCGGCGGCGACTTCAACGTCGCGCCGGCCGACATCGACGTCTACGACCCCGTGGCGTTCGAGGGATCCACCCACGTGACCGCCGACGAGCGGTCGCGCATCGACGCGATCCTCGCCGCCGGCGGCCTCGTCGACGCCTATCGCCACCTGCACGCGGGCGAGGTGCAGCACACGTGGTGGGACTACCGCCAGGGCCACTTCCATCGCGGCATGGGGCTGCGGATCGACCTCGTGCTCGCAAGCGAGGTGCTCGCGGACTCACTCGTCGCCTGCGGGATCGCGCGCGACTACCGGAAGGGCTCCAAGCCGTCCGACCACGCGCCGCTGCTGGTCGAGCTCGGGCCGCGATGAGCACGACCACCCGCACGCAGCGGATCGCGAGCGGCGATGGCGCCTTCGATGCGCACGTCGCCCTGCCGGCGGGTGGGAGCGGACCGGGGATCGGGCTGCTGCACGAGATCTTCGGCGTCAACGACTACGTGCGCGACCACGCGCAGCGGCTCGCCGGGCTCGGCTACGTCGTGCTCGCGCCCGACCTCTTCTGGCGCACCCAGCCGGGCCTCGAGCTCGAGCACGACGAGGCGGGCGTGCAGGCGGGCATGGCCGCGATGCAGAAGCTCGACGTCCCGGCGGCCGTGGGTGACGCGATCGCCGCGTTGGCGGCGCTGCGCGCCATGCGCGAGGTGACCGACGGCAAGGCCGGCGTGCTCGGCTTCTGCCTCGGCGGCACGCTCGCCTACCACGTCGCCGTCAACGGCGATCCACAGGTCGCGGTCGTGTACTACGGCGCGGGCATCCCCAGCGCGCTCGACGCCGCCGCGTCGATCACCTGCCCGATGATCATGCACTGGGGCGGCGCCGACCCGTACATCCCGCGCGAGCAGATCGACGCGGTCGCGGCGATGGCCGCCGGCCAGGACCGCATCGAATGCCACGTGCACGAGGGCGCCGGGCACGCGTTCGACAACCGCGCGCGGATGTTCTACGTGCCCGAGGCGAGCGCCGCCGCGTGGGAGCTGACGGCGGCGTTCATCGCGCGCGAGCTGCCCGCCCGCTGACGGCGCATCGACTCGGCACCTCGCTCGACGAGGCGGCGAGGATCGGTCGCGCATCCGCACGGGTAGGCGACGGTCGCTGTGCCCCCAACCGCGGCCGGGCGGGATCGAGGCCTCGCGCAGGCCTGCCGTCCGGCGTGGCTGCAACCCTGCCGCGCAATGTCACCGCTCATCACTCGCGAGGAGGCCCTGCGTCTCGGCGAGCTGGAGGATCGCCGCGAGATCGAGGCGCTCATCGAGCGCGCTTGGCGCGTGCGCGTCGAGCGCTTCGAGGACTCGACCGACATGTGCTCGCTCGTCAACGCGAAGTCAGGCGGGTGCGCGCAGGACTGCGGCTTCTGCGCGCAGTCGCGCTTCGCCGAGGCGGAGACACCGCTGCACGCGATGATGGAGCCCGAGCAGATCCTCGAGCACGCCCGCGCCGCCGAGGCCGCCGGTGCGCACCGCTTCTGCATGGTCACTCAGGGCCAGGGGCTCTCCAAGCGCGACTTCGAGAAGGTGCTCGAGGGGACGCGCCTCGTCGCCCAGCACACGAACCTCAAGCGCTGCGCGTCGATCGGGCACATGAGCCCGGCACGAGCCACGGCGCTGAAGGAGGCCGGCGTGCAGCGCGTGCACCACAACGTCGAGACGGCCGAGTCGTATTACCCGGAGGTCTCCCAGACCGTCCGCTACGAAGGCCGGCTGCGGACGATCGACGCGGTGCGCGAGGCAGGGCTGGAGACCTGCGTCGGCGGCATCCTCAACCTCGGCGAGACGCGCGAGCAACGGGTCGAGATGGCCTTCGAGCTCGCGGCGATCGATCCGACGTCGGTGCCGATCAACCTCCTCAACCCGCGCCCCGGGACGAAGTTCGGCGACCGCGAGTACATGGACCCGTGGGAGGCGGTGAAGTGGATCGCGATCTTCCGCCTCATCCTCCCCGACGCGCTCTTCCGGCTCTGCGGCGGTCGCGTGGAGAACATCGGCGAGCTGCAGCAGCTCGCGGTCCGCGCGGGCATCAACGGCGTCATGATGGGCAACTTCCTCACGACGCTCGGCAACACGCCCGACGAGGACCGGGCGATGTTCGAGGAGCTCGGCCTCAACGTCGCACGTCAACCCGACAACGCGGCGCGGCCGCGGCCCGACAATCGCTCCGGCTGGCTCGAGGGGACGACCCCCGAACCGGAGGCTGCGGACGATCCGCAGGCCGAGTTCGCGGGTCTGGAGCTGCGCCTGTGGGATCCGTCGACGCAGCTGCGCTTCGCCCGCAAGGGAACGGTCCCGCCACGACCTGACCGTGCGCCGAACCGGCGTCCGGTCGATCACCGGTCGCCGGATGCCGGCCAGACAGCACCCAACAGCGCCCCGACAGCCATGCGGGGCTGACCGGGAGGACAGCGTCGTGATCGAGATCCAGGCCCGGTTGACCGAGCTGCGGAAGCTCGGTCTCGCTCGCCGCACGAGGCTCGTAAGCGGCCCCCAGGGCCCAAACGTCGTGCTCGACGGCCGCCCCGTGCTGCTGCTGTGCTCGAACAACTACCTCGGGCTCGCCGACAGCCCGCGCGTGCAGGAAGCGGCGGCGGACGCGGCGAGGCGCTGGGGCGTCGGCGCCGGCGCATCGCGGCTCGTGTCGGGCACGATGACGGTCCACCGCCGGCTCGAGCAGCGCCTTGCCGCGTTCAAGGGCACGCAGGCGGCGCTGCTGTTCGGATCGGGCTACCTCGCGAACCTCGGCGTCGTCGGAGCGCTCGCGCGCGCCGGCGAGATCGTCTTCTCCGACGAGCTCAACCACGCCTCGATCATCGACGGCTGCCGCCTGTCGCGCGCGGAGACGTTCGTCTACGGCCACAACGACGTCGAGCACCTCGCGTGGGGGCTCGCGCAGGCAGGCGGCCGCGGCGCGCTCATCGTCACCGAGTCGGTGTTCTCGATGGACGGCGACGTCGCACCGCTCGCGGAGATCGTCGCGCTCGCGCGGCTGCACGGCGTTCGCGTCGCGGTCGACGAGGCGCACGCCACCGGCTGCCTCGGGCCGGGCGGGCGCGGCGCCGTCGCCGCGGCGGGTCTCGACGGCGAGGTCGACGTGGTCATCGGCACGCTCGGCAAGGCGCTCGGCTCCTACGGCGCGTTCGTCGCCTGCGACGCCGACCTCGCGCAGCTCTTCACGAACACCGCCCGCTCGCTGATCTTCTCGACGGCGCCGCCGCCACCGGCCGTGGCCGGCGCGCTCGCGGCGCTCGAGCTGCTGGAGGAGCAGCCGCGGCGCGTCGATCGCCTCCGCGCCAACGCCGCCGTGCTGCAGGCCGAGCTCGCGCGCGAGGGCTTCGACGTCTCGGGTTCCTCGACGCAGATCATCCCGCTCGTCGTCGGCGACGCCCAGACCGCGATGCGCGTCTGCGGGGCGGCGCTCGAGGACGGCGTCTTCGCCCAGGCGATCCGGCCGCCGACCGTCCCCGACGGCACGTCGCGGCTGCGGCTGGCGGTCATGGCGACGCACACGAAGGACGAGCTGCGCGAAGCCGCGCGCGTGCTGAGTCGCGCCGCGCTGCAGGCGGGGTTCCGTCCGGCGATGTCGGTCGCGGTCGCGCACGCGTCCACGGCGCCCGCCGCCTTCTTCGATGCCGAGGCGCCCGATCCGGATGCCGCGGTGCCGCGCGCGGCCTAGTGAGCGGGACGTTCGGCGGCAGAGCGGTGGATGCCAGGTCGTCTCTGGCGGCGCACGGCATCCCGTGTCGTCTTCGTGCGGATGCCGCCCAGACGCGGGCTGGCGCCGTCGGATGTCACCGAACCAACGACACAGGGCAGTAGACGGGTGGCGCTGCGCGGCTGCTTCGTCACCGGCACCGACACGGGCGCCGGCAAGACCGTCCTCGCGGCCGCGCTCGCGGCGGCGCTGCGTGCCTCGGGCGTTCGCGTCGCGGCGTTCAAGCCGGTGGTGACGGGGCTCGCCGAGCCCGCCGCTGGCTGGCCGGCCGATCACGAGCTGCTCGCAGCGGTGACCGGCGCACGCCCGCGCGAGGTCTGCGCGACGACGTTCGCGCCCGCCGTCTCGCCGCACCTCGCCGCCGAGCTGGCCGGCGAGGAGCTCGCGCTCGACGCGCTCGCCGCCGCCGCCCGCGCAGCCGCCGCAGACGCCGACGTGCTCGTCGTCGAGGGCGTCGGCGGCCTGCTCGTCCCGTTGAACGCCGAGCACGACGTACGCGACCTCGCCCTCGCGCTCGGCCTGCCGCTCATCGTCGCGGCACGCCCCGGCCTGGGAACGATCAACCACACGCTCCTGACGATCGAGGCCGCCCGCGCGGCGCGACTCGACGTCCGCGCGGTCGTGCTCACGCCGTGGCCAGCGCAACCGAGCGTCATGGAGCACTCCAACCGCAAGACGATCGCGCGGCGCGCAGCCGTGGACGTCTGGACGCTGCCAGGGGTCACGCCGGCCGTGGACGATCTAGCGCGTGCCGGCGCGGCACTCCCGCTGAACGACTGGCTCGCGACCGCGGCCTAGGCACGACGGGGCGCCGCGCGCATGGATGTCATGCGCAACGCGCCCCACACCGCGGCGACTCACCGAGTGTGTCGCGTTTCCTCGCTATGGAGCGTGGTCTCTAGAGTGGTCGAAGGGACGGTCAATCCAGTCGCCCGGACTAGCTAGATGCGAGCGCTGGCGAACGGCAATCACTTACGCAGGGTTGCAACGGGGCGGGCGCGAACGGCGCCGGTGAGCGCGAAGCGGCCGGGCGCCGGTGAGCGCGAGGATCCCGGTGCGGTGCCCTGCAGGAGAGCCGCCATCATCGGTTGGCGACTTCTTCGGGCTGGCAGCCAAGAGATCGCCAATCGATGCGACCGCCGGCATCGATTGGCGACTTGCTCGGGCTGGCAGCCAAGAAGTCGCCACCGATGCCGTTCGGCGAGGCTTGTGGAACGGTCCGAGTGCCCGCGGCCGAGCGGGCGCGGGCGCGGCGCCGCGCGCATGGATGCCATGCGCAAAGCGCCCCACACCGCGGCGACTCGTCGAGTGCGTCGCGTTTTCCTCGCTATGGAGCGAAAACGCGACACACTCACCCTCGACCCCGTATCGCACGACGCGCCCACGACCGCGCGCGCCGCCGCGCCGCTGCGTACCCTCGCGCCGTTTCCCTCATCGATGCCGTTCAGCGAGGCGCCCGCAGCTGCTAGGCCTTCTGCCCCACGCACGAACGCACCCCCGACCGCGACCGTCCGCTCACCGTCTCCGCCCGAATCCCGGGGACCACGCGCACGCGCTACCTCGAGGAGACCGTCGCGGCGGTCGCGCGGAGCTCACCGCGGAGCAACTCGCAGCGCTGCCGATCGGCACTGCCCGCCGGCGACCGCTATGCGCCGGAGTCGATGAAGACCGTCGAGCGCTATCGACCTCTCCTACCGCTCGCCGTCGGCGGCGACCTGCACGATGGACGTGTCGACGAGCCACTCCACGGGCGCGACGTCGTCGGTGTAGACCCGCCCGCCTGGCAGGCGCGGCGCAAGTCGCGCCGCCGTGGCCTGCGCGATCGCCCGCAGCTGCGCGGGCAGGCCGGGCGCGCTCCGCGCGAGGCGCTGTGCCGATGCGCCGCCGGCGCCGCCGGCGCTGCCGGCGCTGCCGGCGCTGCCGGCGCTGCCGGCCCTCCCCACACTCCCCACACTCCCCACACTCCCCA
>Ga0136617_10001601_pt1 | contig 20067 bp, 15 predicted proteins | sample AntDrymUQ3222106_2_FD_129672 | JGI IMG/M metagenome (GOLD analysis project Ga0136617, IMG submission 129672) | Polar desert sand microbial communities from Dry Valleys, Antarctica - metaG UQ322 (21.06) | ecosystem: Environmental > Terrestrial > Soil > Desert | place: Antarctica: Dry Valley...
CAGCGGCTCGATCCGCATCAACCGCCCCGAGGTCCAACAGCAGGTGTTCGGCGCGCTCGGGATCTCCGAGCAGGAGGCGCAGGCGCGCTTCGGATTCCTGCTCGACGCGCTGCGCTACGGCGCGCCGCCGCACGGCGGCATCGCGCTCGGGATCGACCGCATCGTGGCGATCCTCGCCGGCCGCGACTCGATCCGCGACGTGATCGCGTTCCCCAAGACCGCCAGCGGCGCCGATCCGCTCACCGGCGCGCCCGCGGCCGTCGACGCCGGGCAGCTGGCCGAGCTGGGCGTCCGGCTCACCGTGCCTCCCCTCGAGTAGCCCTGCGGTCCCCACCCCAGTCGGCTGAGCCTGGATCCAGGCTAAGGATCGGGGGGGTCCGTGCCGATATCCGGGACTGTGAGCCAGATCTCCCCGCCCATCCGGATCGTCATCGTCGCCGCGATCGGCCTGATGGCCGCCTACATGCTGTTCCTGCGCCCCACGGCCGAGCCGGTGCCGGCTCCCGCGCCGGCGCCCGCCACCGCTCCCGGCGTGACGGGCCTGACCGACGCGGTCGACCAGGCCGAGGACGCCGCGGCGGCCCAGGAGGCTCGCGACGCGAAGGTCCAGAAGGCCACGGGCACGGAGGACGAGGCCGCCTCCGGCGGTCCGAAGGCGGCCGCCGCGAGGACGGAGGCCGTGCTCGCCACGGGCCGCGTGGTGGAGGTTCCGCCGCTCGACGACAAGGCGACCAAGGGCCTGCCGGCGGGGATCCGCAGGGCGCTCGACCGCCGTCGGGTGTTCGCGATCGGCGTCTTCAACTCCCGCAGCCGCAGCTGGTCCCCGGCGCCCCCCGACGACCGCCGCGTCCGCCGCGCGCTCGCGAGCGCCAACCGCTACGGCGGGAAGGTGACCGTCCATGTCGCCACGCTCGGCGAGCTGTCGCGCCTGCGCTCCGTGATCGGGGAGCTGAACGTGGCACAGAGTCCCTCCGTCGTCGTGGTCGACCGCAACCGCAGGGCGACGCTGCTCGAGGGCTACGTCGACCGCGTCTCGATCAACCAGGCGATCGCCGACGCCCGCCGCGACAGCATCGCCTTCCGCATCAAGAACGACTACCTGAGCCGGCTCAACGAGACGTGCGCGAACTTCGAGTTGCGCTGGGACCGCTTCGAGCTCGGCAAGCCCGTGCTCGGCCGCGCCGCGCGTCTCGAGGCCGGCTACCGCGCCGCCTTCGGCCGGCTCGCCGCGCCGAGGCGCTGGAAGCCGCTGAAGGCGCAGCTGATGAGCGTGCTGCGGGGCCGGGGCCGGTACGTCGCCGCGCTGAGGACGGGCAACCCGGTCCGGGCGGGCCAGGCGCTCGACGCGCTCGGCATCGCCGCGACGAGCCTGGACCGCCGGATGGAACGCGCCGGCGTGACCAGCTGCGTCGGCACGCGCCGCTCCTGACGCTCTGAGCGCCGGCGGCGGCACCTAGACTGGAGCGCTCGTGGACCGCGAGCGCTTCGCAGAGCACCTGGGCACGCCGGCGGGCCTCGGGGCCGCGCCGGCGGCGGCGTTCCGCGGGGCGGCCGGCGGGGCGGCGTGCGGTGACCTCGTCACCGTGTCCGTGCGCGTGGAGGGCGACCGCGTGGCGGCCGCCGGCTTCGAGGCGGCGGGCTGCGGCGCGCTGACGGCCGCCGGCTCCGCCGCCGTGACGCTGGTCGAGGGCGAGCCGCTGCTGGACGCCGCGCGCGTGGGCGCGCACGCGATCGCCGCCGAGCTGGGCGGGCTGTCGGCGGGCAAGTTCCACGCCGCGGACCTCGTCGCCGACGCGTTGCACCGGGCGCTCGGCGGCGCGGCGCGCGCGCAGGCGGCGCTGCCCGTCGCGCCCGCCCGCACGCTGGTGGCGATGAGCGGGGGCGTGGACTCCGCCGTGGCGGCGCTGCTGGTCGACCGCGGCGGGCGCGAGGCGGTCGCGGTGACGCTCGAGCTGTGGGCGGACCCCGACCACGACGCCGAGGCGTCGTGCTGCTCGGCGCACGCCGTGCGGGTCGCGCGCTCGGTCGCGCACGGCATGGGCATGCCGCACTTCACGCTCGACCTGCGCGCGGAGTTCCGGGCCGGCGTCGTGGACCCGTTCCTGGCCGGCTACGCGGCCGGCGTCACGCCGAACCCGTGCGTCGGCTGCAACGGCCATGTGCGCCTTGACGCGATGGTGGCGTTCGCCGACGCGCTCGGCGCCGCCGAGCTCGCCACCGGCCACTACGCGCGCCGCTCGCCTGACGCCCTGCTGCGCGCCGCCGCCGACCCGGCCAAGGACCAGACCTACATGCTCGCCGCCGTCGCGCCGGCCACGCTCGAGCGGCTGCGCTTCCCGCTCGGCGAGCTGACCAAGCCCGAGGTGCGCGCGCTCGCCGCCGAGGCGGGGCTGCCGGTCGCGTCCAAGGCCGAGTCGCAGGACCTCTGCTTCCTGGCGGGCACCGGCAAGGCCGCGTTCCTCGCGCGCCACGCCGGGCTCGTCGATCGGCCGGGGGAGATCGTCGATCGCGACGGGCGCGTGCTGGCCGCCCACCGCGGCGCGCACCACTTCACCGTCGGTCAGCGCAAGGGCCTCGGCGTCGCCGGCCCCGAGCCGCTGTACGTGCTGGCCACCGACACCGGCTCCAACCGCGTCGTGGCCGGCCCGCGCGCCGCGCTCGCGACCCACGACGTGATCCTGCGCGGCGCGCGGCTGCACCGGGACGCCGGCGACGTCGACCGCGTGCGGCTGCGCTCCCACGCGCCCGCGCTGCCCTGCCGCGTCGCGGAGTCCGGCGCCCGCGGCCGGCTGGCGCTGGAGCTGCTCGAGCCCGCCGACGGCGCCGCCCCCGGCCAGACCGCGTGCCTGCTGCGCGGCGACGTGGTCGTGGGCTGGGGGACGATCGCGCGCACCTAGCAGGCTTAGACTGCACCCGGTGACCACCGACGAGATCCGCGAGCGCTTCCTCGCCTTCTTCGAGTCCCGCGACCATCGGCGCCGGCCGTCGGCGCCGCTGGTCCCGCGCGACGATCCGTCGACGCTGCTGATCAGCGCGGGCATGCACCCGCTCAAGCCCTACTTCCTCGGCCAGGAGCCGCCGCCGCACCACCGGCTTACGAGCTGCCAGAAGTGCTTTCGCACGGTCGACATCGACCAGATCGGCTCGACCTACCGCCACCTGACGTTCTTCGAGATGCTCGGCAACTTCTCGATCGGCGACTACTTCAAGCAGGGCGCCGTCGAGATGGCGTGGGAGTTCTCGCTCGAGGGCTTCGGCTTCAAGCCGGAGGACATCTGGGTGACCGTGTTCGAGGGCGACGAGGCGCTCGGCGTCGGCCTCGACGAGGAGGCGGTGCAGGCGTGGCTGTCGGTCGGCGTGCCGCGCGAGCGGATCATCGCGCTGCCGCGCTCGGAGAACTTCTGGCAGGCCGGCCCGACCGGGCCGTGCGGCCCCTGCTCGGAGCTGTACCTCGACCGCGGGCTGGACTTCGGCAAGCCCGACGACCTGCCCGGCGGCGAGAACGAGCGCTTCCTGGAGTACTGGAACCTCGTGTTCATGCAATACGACCAGAACCCCGAGGGCACGCTCACGCCGCTGCCGGCGCAGAACATCGACACGGGGCTCGGGCTCAACCGGCTCGCGGCGATCATGCAGGGGACCCAGTCGATCTTCGAGACCGACCAGATCCGCCCGCTCGTCGACCTCGGCGAGCAGCTCTCCGGCAAGCGCTACGGGGTCGACTTCCCGACCGACCGCGCGCTGCGCATCCTCGCCGACCACACGCGCGGGACGAGCTTCCTGATCGCCGACGGCGTCGTGCCCTCCAACGAGGACCGAGGCTACGTGCTGCGTCGCCTGATCCGCCGTGCGGTCGTGCAGGGCCACCGGATCGGCATCGAGGGCGAGTTCCTGCCGCGCTTCGCGGCGGTCGTGCGCGAGACGATGGGCGCGGCGTACCCCGAGCTGGTCGAGCAGGCCGACACCATCGAGCTGTGGCTGCGCAGCGAGGAGAGCGCGTTCAACGCGACGCTCGAGCAGGGCATGCGCAAGCTCGACGAGGTGATCGAGCGCGCGCGGGCGGCCGGAGAGGAGGGCATCGGCGCCGACCAGGCGTTCCTGCTGCACGACACCTACGGCTTCCCGTTCGACCTCACGCTCGAGCTGGCCGCCGAGCGCGGCCTCGGCGTCGACGAGCAGGGCTTCGAGACGCTGATGGGAGCGCAGCGCGAGCGGGCGCGCTCGAGCGCCGGCCGCTGCGCGACCGACGCCGCGCGCGAGCGCATCCAGGTGTTCGCCGAGCGCGCCGGGTTCGGCACGGAGTTCACGGGCTATGAGACCGTCGAGCAGGCCACGGCGGTCGGCGCGGTGGTCTCTGAGAACGGGCGCGTGCTGGCCAAGCTCGTCGAGTCGCCGTTCTACGCCACCGGCGGCGGCCAGGTCGCCGACGGCGGCGAGGTCCGCTGCGAGGACGGCGGCTGCGTCGCGCGCGTGGTCGACGTGGTCCGGCTCGGCGACGACCAGGCGCTCGTGCTCGAGCCCCTCGAGGGCGAGCTGCACGAGGGCGAGCGGGTCACGGCCCAGGTCGATCGCGCGGCGCGGATCGCGACCGAGGCCAACCACACGGCGACCCACCTGCTGCACGCGGCCCTGCGCGAGCGGCTCGGCGCCCACGTCCGCCAGGCCGGCTCCTACGTGGGCCCCGACAAGCTGCGCTTCGACTTCACCCACGGCGCCCCGCTGGCCGGCGACGACGTGACCTGGGTGGAGGACGAGGTCAACCGCCGGGTGCTCGAGCGGCAGCCGGTGCGCGCCCTCACCACCACGCTCGACGAGGCCAAGCGGCTCGGCGCCATGGCGCTGTTCGGCGAGAAGTACGGCGAGGTCGTCCGCATGGTCGAGGTCGGCGACGGCACCTGGTCGCGCGAGCTGTGTGGCGGCACGCACGTGCGCTCGACGGCCGAGATCGGCGCCTTCGTGATCACGACCGAGACCTCCAGCGCGGCCAACGTCCGGCGGATCGAGGCCGTCACCGGCCCGGTCGCGGTCGAGACGCTGCGCCGCCACGACCGGCAGCTCGACGCCGCCGCCGCGGCGTTGCGCACCGCGCCCGACAACGTGGCCGCGGTCGCCGCCGCGCGCGAGCAGGAGCGCCGCCGGCTGCTCAAGGGCGCCAGGACGGCCGCGCCGGTCGACGACCGCGTCGGCGAGGTCGTCGAGCTCGACGGCCTGCGCGCCGTCTTCGAGCTGCGCGACGTCGACTCTCCGAAGGCGCTGCCGGACCTCGCGGACCGGATGAAGAACCAGCTCGGCGATCCCGCCGTGGTGGTGCTGGGCGCGGGCGGGGAGGGGCGCGCCAGCCTGCTCGTGGCGGCGACGCAGGGCGCGGTGCAGCGCGGCGTGAAGGCCGGCGAGATCGTCAAGGTGGCCGCGCGGGTCGTCGGCGGCGGCGGCGGCGGGCGCGACACCATGGCCCAGGCCGGCGGGCGCGAGCCCGAGAAGCTCCCCGACGCCCTCGCGGCCGCCCGCGCCGAGATCGAGCGGGTGCTGGCCGCCGGCTAGCGCCCCTCGCCTGAGTTGCGCGTCCTCGCCCTCGACTACGGCAGCGCCCGCTGCGGCGCCGCCGTCAGCGATCCCACCGGCACGGTGGCGACGCCGTTGGAGCCCGTCCTGCGCCCGGCCACCCGCCGCGGCCTGCAGCGCCTGGTGGCGCTCGTCGCGGAGACCGGGGCGGAGCGCGTCGTCGTCGGGCTGCCGCTGTCGCTGTCGGGCGCGGACTCCGCCCAGACGGCCGAGACGCGCGCCTTCGCCGAGCGCCTGCAGGCCTCGCTCCAGGTGCCGGTGGAGCTGTACGACGAGCGCTTCACCACGCGGATGGCGGACCGCGCGGGGGGGTCGGCCTCGCTGGACTCCCGCGCGGCTGCGGTGCTTCTCGACGAATGGTTGACGGTCTTCGGGGATCTGCCGATAGAGGGGCCATGAGCACGCACATCTCGAGCCGCGCCGACGAGGTCCTGGCCTCGGCGGCGGAGAGCGGGCCGGAGGATCCGCTCGACCTACTGCTGCGGCAGGTCATCGGCGGCTACTTCGTCCTGACCGACGGGCAGGGGTCGATCTCCAAGTGGTCCGAGCCGGCCGAGCTGCTGTTCGGCCGCCCCGCGCCGGAGATCCTCGGCGAGCCGTTCTTCGAGACGCTCGTCGGCGCTCCGCTGCCTGCCGGTGCGGAGTCCTGGCGCCGTTTCCTCGAGACCGGCGAGGCGCCCAGCGCCGCCGGTCGAGTGGCCGTGCAGGGCCGCCGCGCCGAGGGTGGGGCGTTCCCGCTGGAGGCGGTGTTCGTCCCCGTCAAGCTCGACGAGGGCTTCGACTTCTCGCTGTTCCTGGAGGACCTCGGCTTCGAGCTGCCGATCAACCTCATGCTGCTGCGCATGCGCCAGCAGCACCCGGTCGTCGTGCGCGCATTGCGCCAGGCGCTGGAGAACGAGCCGCAGCCGTGGGAGGGCTGGCGCACCGCCGGCACGCTCGTCGTCTTCCGCCCGACCGCGCCGACGCCGTGGGTCGAGGAGGAGCTGGCCGCGCGCGTGGCCGCGCGAGCGGAGGCCGATGCGGAGACCGAGGAGCGCCTGAGCAACCCGGACCCAGGCGTACAGGGCAATTCCGTCAAGGACCTCGACGACGCCGCCGCCGTGGTGGCGCGCCTGCTGTCCGCGCTGGAGCGGATCGACGACCTCGAGCGCATGGCCACCGGACTGCCCGCGCAGGTCCAGGAGGCCCGCAAGGACGCCGAGGCGAGCCGCAGCCGCGCCGAGGCGGCCGAGCGCGAGGCCACGCGCCTGCGCGAGGACCTCGAGCGCGCGCTCACCGACATCCGCTCCGGCGGCGACGACGCCCAGCACCTCGAGCTGCTCGCGCGCATGGAGCGCCTCGAGCGCGCCCGTATGGACGAGGACGCCGCCCGCGCCTCCGCCGTGACGGCGGCCGAGGCCGCCCGTGCCGAGCTGGCCCAGCGCCTCGAGCGCGCCGAGGCCGACCGCGCCCGCGCCGCCGAGGCGATCGAGGGCCGCGTGGCCGAGGCCGTCGCCGAGGCCCAGCGGCGCGCGGAGGAGGCGCTCGAGGAGGCCCGCCGGCGCGCCGACGGCGCCCGCAGCGCCTTCGAGTCGCGGATCGTCGAGCTGGAGCGGCTGCGCAGCGGCGACGCGGAGGCCCAGCAGGTCGGCGTCGCCACGCAGCTCGAGCAGGTCCGGGTCGAGCACGAGGAGGCCGTGCAGGCCGCCCGCCACGAGCTGGCCGAGACGCTGGAGCGCATCGAGCGCGAGCGCGAGCGCGACGCCGAGGGCGCCCGCGCCGAGCTGGCGGCCGCGCTGGAGCGCATCGAGCACGTCCAGCGCGAGTCCGACGCGCTGCGCGAGCAGCTCACCACGGTCACCGTCGAGCGCCACGAGGCCGAGGGCCTCGCCGGCGAGGAGCGCCGCCGCCTGGCCGAGCTGCAGCGCGACGCCGAGCAGACCCGCGCGCGCATCGACGCGCTGCGCGAGACCGGCGACGCGCTGCGCGCGGAGGCGACGCAGGCCCGCGACGGCGTGCAGGCCGTGGCCGAGGAGCTGCGGTGCGAGCAGGCCGAGATGGCAGGTGCCCAGCAGGCGCTGGCGGCGCGCTACGACGAGCTGCTGCACGCCCGGCAGCCGGACTCCGGCGCCGACGTCGAGGCGCTCGCCGAGGAGCTGCGGCGCGGCCAGGCCGAGCTTGCCCGCGCCCAGCACGAGCAGGCCGAGCGCAGCGAGCGGATCGCCAGGGCCCAGGAGGAGTTCGCCCAGCGCTACGACGCGGCGCTGCTGGCCCGGCCCGAGACCGGCGAGGACGAGAGCGTGCGCGCCGAGGCCGCGGCCCAGTTCGAGGCGATCCGCCGCACGCAGGCCGAGCTGGACGAGCGCTCCGAGCGGCTGCAGCGCGCGCAGCACGAGGCCGCCGAGCAGGTCGAGGCGCTGCGCCGCGAGGCGGCCGAGCGGCACGAGGACTTCACCCAGCGCCACGAGGACGTGGCGCAGGCGCAGGCCGAGCTCGGACGCCGCCACGACGAGGTCACCGGCGCGCAGGCCGAGATCGCGCATCGCCACGAGGACGTCGTGCGCGCCGCCGAGGCGCTGCAGCTCGCCGGGGAGCAGTTCGAGCAGGGCCGGGCGCAGGTCGTCGCCGAGCAGGGCGAGCTGCGCGAGTGGGTCGAGTCCTCTCGCCGCGAGCGCGACCAGTTCCGCACGTCGACCGAGCACGCGCTCGCGCAGCTGGCCGAGGTCCGCGCCACCCTGCGCGAGCACGAGACGTCGGTCTCCGTCCAGCTTCCCTCCAACGCCGTCGAGCACGAGGAGCTGAGCGCGCTCACCGCCGAGCTGCGCGGCGAGATCGGCGCGCTGCGCGAGGCCGAGGCCGCGCTGCGCGGCCAGCTCGAGGCGCTGGCCGGCGACGGCGAGGCCGCGACCGCGCGGCTGGAGGCGATCACCGGGACGAGCGATGCGGTCGCCGCGCGGCTGGAGCAGCTCGCGACCGGCTCCGAGGGCGTCGGCGCCCGCCTGGAGGAGGTCGCCGGCGAGAGCCGTGCCGCCTCGGCCCGCGTCGAGCAGCGCCTCGACGAGGTCGCGGGCTCCGCGCACGGCCTCAGCGCCCGCCTCGACGAGGTCGCGGCCGACGCCGACGCCGCCAGACTCGCCGTGCAGGAGATGGTCTCGACCGGCCAGGCGATCGCCGCGCGCCTCGACGAGGCCGACGAGCAGGAGGGCGCGCTGACGGCGCGCCTCGACGGGCTCGCCGGCGAGACGGCCGGCGCGCGCGAGGAGCTGTCCGCGCTGCGCGAGCAGGCGAGCGACGCCCAGCGCACGGCCCACGAGGTGGGCGAGCGCGTGGCCGACATCGACCGGGGCGCAGGCAGCGTGCTCGCCGACGTGCGCGCCGCGCGCGAGCGCGTGGACGAGGTCGCCGCGCTCGCGCGCGCCGCCCAGGAGTCCTCGGACGCCGGTCGCGGCGAGACCGACGAGCTGCGCACCGCCATGGCGCGCCTGACCGGCGAGCTGCAGGTCGCCCGCGGCGAGCTGGAGCGGGCCGGGGAGGAGGCGCTCGGCGCCCGCCAGCAGGCCGCGACCGCGCAGGAGGCCGCCACCGCCGCGCGCGAGGACGCCGGCCGCGCCCGCGAGGACACCGCAGCCATCCACCGCGAGGTCGAGAGCGGCCGCGAGCGCATGGGCGCGCTCGGCACCACCGTCGAGCGGCTCGGCGAGACGCTCACCCACGCCGCCCACGCCGCCGAGTCCGCGCAGACCGAGGCCACCGCCGCCCGCCGCAGTGGCAAGGAGCTGGCCGAGCTGGTCTCCGAGCTGGACCAGAAGGCGACCACCCTGCGCCGCGAGATGGGCGCGGGGCGCGAGCGCCTGCAGACGCTCGACGCCAGCGTCGAGCGTCTCGCGGCGGCGACCATCGACGGCGCGCAGGACGCCGCCGCCGCCCGTGCGTTCGCCGAGGGGCAGGGCGCTGCGCTGCGCGACGAGCTGGCCGAGGTGCGGGCGCTCGCCGAGCGCACCGCCGAGGCGCTCGACGCCATCCGCGCCGACGTGCAGGCCGTCCGCGGCCAGGCGGAGCGGATGACCGCCGACTCCGAGTCCAACCGCGCCATCGTCCGCGCCGGCGAGGAGCGCCTGGAGGCGATGGGCGCCGAGGTGACCTTCGCGCTCAAGAGCGTCGACGAGCTGAAGGCGGGCCTGACCTCCGCCGGCCAGGCCGCGGTGCTCGCCCGGCGCGAGGCCGAGCAGGCCAAGAAGGCCGCGCAGACCGCGGGCGACGGCTCCAAGGACAACGTCACCGAGGTGTTCGCGCAGCTGCTCGGGCTGGCCGCGAAGAAGGGCGGCAGCGGGATCCACCGCCGTCCCTCGCAGCCCAACCTCTCCAAGCCCGAGCCGGTGGCGCGCGAGCCGCGCCACGGCTTCGACGACGCCGCCCAGCCGCTGGCGATGCTGAGCCTGGACGGCCGCTTCCGCGAGCTGAACCCGGCGTTCGCCAAGCTGGTCGGCTATCAGGAGCACGCGTTCGGCAAGGCCACCTGGCCCTCGCCGCACGACCGCTCCGTCTACAAGCAGCAGCAGGAGGAGCTGACCCAGCTGGCCGCCGGTGAGATCGACTCCGTGACCGTGCAGAGCACCTACATGCACGGCCAGGGCCTGATGGTCCCGGTCGTCGGCAGGCTGACCGCCGTGCCCGGCGAGGACGGCCTGCCGCTGCACCTGCTGCTGGAGGCGGAGGACCGGCACCACAACTAGCCGCACGCGTAGGGGTCAGATCTTGCATTCGAGCACCCTGCTGGATTGCAAGATCTGACCCCGGCCCGCCGGTGACCCTCGTAGGGTGTCTGCGATGGCAGCACGCTCCCGCCGCCCGCCCGCGCGCCGGCCGCTGCCGCCACGGCGGCCCGCCCCGTCTCGCACGCACGGGCGCCGGCGGCTCGCCGCGGTGCTCGCCCTGCTCCTGCTGGCGGGCGCGCTGTACGTCCTCAACGCGACCTTCCAGCCCTTCCACGGCGACGGCGAAGGCGCCGTCGCCGTGACCGTCCCCGCCGGCGCCGACGCCGGGCGCATCGGCGCCGTGCTGGCCGAGCGGGGCGTGGTGGACTCCGGCACGTTCTTCCAGGTCAACGCCACCGTCACCGGGCGCCGGGGCAACCTGCGCCCCGGCGAGTACACGCTGCGCCGCGGGATGACCTACGGCGGCGCCATCGACGCCCTCGAGCAGGGCCCCAGGGCCAAGGTCGTCAAGACGATCGACGTCGGCGTCCCGGAGGGGCTCTCGATCCGCGAGGCCGCGCCGCGGGTGGACCGCCAGCCGCTCGCGGGCCGCTACCTGAAGGCCGCGCGCAGCCGCCGCACGCTGGAGCGGGCCCGCGAGCTGGGCGCGCCGCGCCGCGTGCGCACCGCCGAGGGCTTCCTGTTCCCGGCCACCTACACGCTCGTCGACGGTGCGCCGGCGCGCAACCTGGTCGAGCGCCAGCTGGCCGCCTTCGAGGAGAACTTCGCCGGGGTCGACCTGGGGCTCGCCAGGCGCAAGAACCTCACGCGCTACGACGTGCTGGTGATCGCCTCGATGATCGAGCGCGAGACGAGCGTCGACCGCGAGCGCCGGCTGATCTCCTCGGTGATCTACAACCGGCTGCGCGACGGCATCCCGCTGGGGATCGACGCGACGATCCGCTACTTCGAGACCAACTGGACGAAGCCGCTCGTGCAGTCCGAGCTGGAGCGCGACAGCCCGTACAACACGCGCCTGAACCGCGGCCTTCCGCCGACGCCGATCGGCAACCCCGGCCTCGCCTCGATCGAGGCGGCGGCCGATCCGGCGTCCTCGCGCTTCATCTTCTACGTGGCCAAGCCGGGCACGTGCGGGCACGCGTTCTCCAGCACGGACGCCGAGTTCGCGGCCGACGTGGCTCGCTACAACGCGGCGCGCGACGCCAACGGCGGCAACTCGCCGACCGAGTGCTGAGGCCGGCGCCGTGACGATCCACCTGGGCGTCTGCGGCTGGCCCGTCGCCCACTCGCGCTCGCCCGCGATGCACGCCGCCGCGCTGGCCGCCGCCGGCCTGGACGGCTGGCGCTACCTGCGGCTGCCGCTGCCGCCGGAGCTGTTCGCCGAGACGATCCGCGCCCTGCCCGCGGCCGGCTTCCGCGGCGTCAACGTCACGATCCCGCACAAGGAGGCGGCGCTCGCGCTCGCCGGCTCGGCCTCGCCGGCCGCCCGCGCCATCGGCGCCGCCAACACGCTGAGCTTCGAGCCCGGCGGCGCGATCGCGGCCGACAACACCGATGCCCCCGGCCTGCTCGCGGCGCTCGGGGAGCGGTGGCGGCCCGCCGGGCGCAGCGCGCTCGTGCTGGGCGCCGGCGGCGCCGCGCGCGCCGCCGTGTACGCGCTGCGCGAGGCCGGCGCCGCCGACGTCGCCGTCTGGAACCGCACCCCCGAGCGGGCGCGCGCGCTCGCCGCGGCGCTCGGGGCCCGCGCCGTCGAGCGCCCCGGACGCGCCGACATCGTCGTCAACTGCACGTCGGTCGGCCTGGCCGACCCGGATGCCACGTTCAAGGCACTCCCGCTGCAGGCCGATAGCTTGGATGCCGGAAGCTGCGTGGTGGACATGGTCTACCGGGACGGCGGGACACGGCTCCTCGAAGCGGCAAGAACACGAGGCGCCGATGTGGTCGACGGTCTGGAGATCCTGGTCGCCCAGGGCGCTGCGTCATTCGAACGCTGGACCGGCACAACGGCCCCTCGCGAGGCGATGCGGGCGGCCGTGGGAGCCGACGCCAGCACATGAATCCGACAGCACAGACCGGGGCACCACCGAGCGCCAAGCCGCCCGCGAAGGGCAGCGGCATCACCACGCCGTCACGGCGTGGCGGCTCGGGCACGCCGCTCTCGGACGTCATCGTCGACCTCGGCTTCGTTGCGCGCGAGGACATGGACGAGGCGCTCGAGCGCGCCGCGCGCGCCGGCTCGTCGCCCGAGCGCATGCTCGTCGCCGACGGCGTCCTCGGCGAGCTCGGTCTCGCCCGCGCGGTGGCCGAGCGCTTCGGGCTCGACCACCTCGACCTGTCGCTCTACCGCGTGGACCCCGATGCGGCCAAGCTCGTGACCCCGGCGGCCGTGAAGCGCTACGAGGCCGTGCCCGTCTCCTTCTCGGGCGACCGGACGCTGCTGGTCGCGATGGTCGACCCGGCCAATGTCCTCGCCGTCGACGACATCGCGGTCATGACCGGCTACGAGGTGCGGCCCGCCGTCGCGTCCCCAGCCGACATCGAGCAGCTGCTCGTGCGCCTCGAGGACCCCGACTTCGGCAACGGGGCGACCGCGCCCGACCTCGACGAACCGGAGGATGGCGACGTGGCCGCCGCGGAGGCGCCGGACGCCCGGCCCGGGCCGGTGTACGACCTGCGCGCCAACGCGCCGATCAACTTCGGCGTCGGCGGCGAGGACGCCTCGGTCATCCAGCTCGTGCATCGGGTGATCAAGGAGGCTGTCGAGCGCGGCAGCTCGGACATCCACTTCGAGCCGGGCGACGACGAGATGCGCGTGCGCTATCGCATCGACGGCGTGCTCCAGGAGGCCGCCACCGTGCCCAGCAGCGCGGTCCCGGCGGTCACCTCGCGCGTGAAGATCCTCTCCGACCTCGACATCGCCGAGCGGCGGGTCCCGCAGGACGGCCGCATCTCGCTGGAGGTGGCGGGCAAGCCGATCGACCTGCGCGTCGCCACGCTGCCGTGCGCTTACGGCGAGAACGTCGTCATGCGCATCCTCGACCAGTCGAAGGTCATGATCGAGCTGGAGCAGCTCGGCATGCTGCCGCAGGCGCTCGAGCGCTTCACCCAGGCCTTCGGCCAGGCCCACGGCGCGGTGCTCGTCACCGGCCCCACGGGCTCGGGCAAGTCGACGTCGCTCTACGGGGCGCTCAACCAGCTCAACACGATCGAGAAGAACATCATCACGATCGAGGACCCGGTCGAGTACCAGCTCGACGGCATCACGCAGGTCCAGGTCAACCCGCGGGCGGGGCTGACGTTCGCGGGCGGCCTGCGCTCGATGATGCGCGCCGACCCGGACATCATCATGGTCGGCGAGATCCGCGACCGCGAGACGGCCCAGATTGCCATCGAGGCCGCGCTCACCGGCCACCTCGTGCTCTCCACGCTGCACACCAACGACGCTCCGGGCGCGGTCACGCGCCTGATCGAGATGGGCATCGAGCCGTTCCTGGTCGGCTCGGCGGTCGACTGCGTGGTCGCCCAGCGGCTCGCGCGGCTGCTGTGCGAGGAGTGCAGGCGGCGGACGACGATCACCGCCGACGTGATGCGCCTCAACGGCTTCAACGTCGGCCTCGACCTGGAGGCCTACGAGCCCGTCGGCTGCGCCCGCTGCGGCGGCTCCGGCTACAAGGGCCGGATCGGCCTGTACGAGGTCATGTGGGTCTCCGACACGATCCGCGCCCTCGCGGTGGCCCGCGAGCCCTCCGAGACGATCGCGCACGCGGCCGTCCACGAGGGCATGATGCGCCTGCGCGAGGACGGCCTGGAGAAGGTCCGCCGCGGCCTCACCTCGATCGCCGAGATCGCGCGCGTCGCCGGCACCCGCTGACCCCTACAGGTCTCGCCGGGGCATGCCGATGTAGGAGTCGATGAACTTCGACTTCTCCGACATCCTCATCGAGGTCGTCAAGCAGAAGGCCTCCGACCTTCACCTGACGGCCGGCACCCCGCCGATGATCCGCCAGCGCGGCTCGCTGGTCCCGCTGGAGGGGATGGGGAAGCTCACCCCCACGGACACGCGCGAGATCATCTACGCGATCCTCAACTCCTCGCAGCGCCAGCGGCTGGAGACGGACTGGCAGATCGACTTCGCCTACTCGGTGCCCGGCCACGGCCGCTTCCGCGTGAACACCTACTTCCAGCGCGGCACGCTGGCGGCCGCCTTCCGCCTGATCCCCTCGGAGACCGTGCCGCTGGAGAAGCTCGGCATGCCGGCGGTCATCGGCACGTTCGCCACCAAGCCGCGCGGCCTCGTGCTCGTCACCGGCCCGACCGGCTCGGGCAAGTCGACCACGCTCGCCTCGATCATCAACGAGATCAACCTGACGCGTGACGAGCACATCCTCACGATCGAGGACCCGATCGAGTTCCTGCACCGCCACAAGCGCTGCATCGTCAACCAGCGAGAGCTCGGCGCCGACGCCCCGAGCTTCGCGCTCGGCCTCAAGGCCGCCCTGCGCCAGGACCCCGACGTGATCCTCGTCGGCGAGATGCGCGACATGGAGACGATCGCCACCGCGCTGACGGCCGCCGAGACCGGCCACCTCGTGTTCGCCACGCTGCACACGCAGGACGCGCCGCAGACCGTCGACCGCATCATCGACGTCTTCCCGCCCGCCCAGCAGGGCCAGGTCCGCGCCCAGCTGGCCATCGGCCTGCAGGGGATCGTGACGCAGACGCTGATCCCGACCGCCGACGGCGCCGGCCGCTGCGTCGCCGCCGAGGTGCTCGTCCCGACCCCGGGCGTGCGCAACCTGATCCGCGAGGGCAAGACGCACCAGATCTACTCGCTGATCCAGACCGGCGGCCAGCACGGCATGCAGACGATGGACGCCTCGCTGGCGGGCCTCGTGCGCGACGGCCGGATCACGATGGCGATGGCCGAGACGCGCGCCTCCGAGCCCGCCGAGATGCGCAAGCTCGTGGAGTCCGCCGGGCTGCTGGCGGCCGCCTGATGGCCGCCGCGACCTACGCGTTCAAGGCCGTCGACGCGGCCGGCACGCCCGAGAAGGGCGAGATCACCGGCCTCTCGCGCCAGGCGGTCGCGGACGAGCTGAAGGCCCGCGGGCTGACGGTGATGGACCTGGTCGAGAAGAAGACCGGCCTCAACATGGAGATCTCGATCGGCCGCAAGAAGGTCAAGGCCAACGAGCTGACCATCATGACCCGGCAGCTGGCGACCATGATCTCGTCGGGCATGACCCTGCTGCGGACGTTCTACGTGCTCGAGGAGCAGGTCGAGAACAAGCTGCTCAAGGAGACGCTCGGCACGGTCCGCGAGGACATCGAGTCCGGCCTGTCCTTCTCGGAGGCGCTCGACAGGCACCCGAAGATCTTCAGCCCGCTCTACGTCGCGATGGTGCGCGCCGGCGAGGCCGGCGGCGTGCTCGAGGAGGCGCTCGAGCGGATCGCCGACCAGCTCGAGAAGGACGACGCGCTGCGCCGCCAGGTCAAGGCGGCGATGGCCTATCCGACCGTGGTGATGGTGTTCGCCCTCGCCGTCCTGCTCGCCCTGATCGCCTTCATCGTCCCGGTGTTCGTCTCGGTGTTCGCGGACTTCGGCGGCGAGCTGCCGGCGATCACCAAGCTCACCGTCGGGATGTCGAAGTTCGTCACCGGCCAGTGGTACGTGCTGATCGCGATCTTCGTGGGGGTCCCGATCGCGTTCAAGAAGTGGCGCAACTCCGCCTGGGGCCGTCCCCAGTGGGATCGCATCCGTCTGCGCGTCCCGTTCAAGATCGGCGTCACCGCGCAGAAGATCTCGCTGGCCCGCTGGTCGCGCACCTTCTCGGCGATGTACTCCGCGGGCGTGCCGATCATGCAGGCGATCGAGGTCACGGGCCAGACGGCCGGCAACTCGCTGATCGAGGACGCCATGGACTCCGTCATCGAGTCGGTGAAGTCCGGCGGCTCGATCGCGGCGCCGCTGCGAGAGGCCACCATCTTCCCGTCGATGGTCGCCCAGATGATCGCCGTCGGCGAGGAGACCGGCAACCTCGACACCATGCTCACCAAGGTCGCCGACTTCTACGAGGACGAGGTCGCGGCCGCCATCAAGGCGCTCACCTCGATCCTCGAGCCGATCATGATCGTGCTCGTGGGCGGCATCGTCGGCTTCATCGTGATCGCGATGTACATGCCGATGTTCAAGGTCTACGACCAGATCAAGTAGCGCCGAGCGGGGCGCGGGCGCTACTGCGGCGGGGTAGGGGAGTGAGGGAGCCGGCCGGGATGGCGGCCCGCCGCGCACCGCAGATTGTCGCTTCCGTCCCGCCCTGCTCCACGGAGGCGACAACGGGCAGCCATGCGGTGCCATTGCCGTAGTGGTCTGCCGGTGCGACGGATGCGAAGAGATGCCGCCGCCGCGGCTCGAACGTCCTCCTCCTACCCAGCCGCTGTAAATGCCGGCGCGCCCCGCAACCTTGCGACGGTCGCCGTGCCGAACGACTCGTCGGCCGGCTATAGTGTAGCGACATCATAATGAATAGACTTCATGATATGCCACAGTCGTCCACCGCGGCGCTCGACCAGCTTCTGGAGCTCGTCGTGCTCCTCAACGACGACATGACCCAGAGCCTGGCCCACGAAGGGCTGACCGTGCCGCGTGCCCACCTGGTGTGGCTGCTGCACCAGCGGGGCCCCGTCACGCAGCGGGCCCTCGCCGACGCCCTGAGAGTCAGCCCGCGCAACGTCACCGGCCTCGTCGACGGGCTCGTCGCCACCGGCTTCGTCACGCGTGAGCCGCACCCAACCGACCGTCGCGCAACCCTCGTCTCGCTCACCGAGCACGGGGCATCCGCTCTGGCCGATATGGACCGAGGCCATCAGGAGCTCGCCGAGCTGTTGTTCGGGGACATGTCCGGCCGGCAGTTCGGGGCCTTCGTCCGCGGGCTCGGTCATGTCTCCAGCCGCCTGCGCGAGGGCCTGGAGGCGGCACGTGGGGGAGAACGGTGATGGTGCACGTGCTGGAAGGGCGTTCTCCCTCTTGCGCTGGCTGGTGACCCTCGAGATCGGTATCTGGCGCAGCCTGTTCCTCTGGGTGACGCGGCGTGTGCCCGGGCAGGGCCCCGGGGTCCAGGCGTTCCCCTACGCCAGGGACGTCGTCCCGATCATGGGGGCCTTCATCTTCGTCTCCCTGCTGGAACTGCCCGTCGTGCACCTGCTGCTGCCGTGGGACACCGTCAGGCTCGTCGCACTGGTGCTCAGCGTCTGGGGTCTGCTGTGGATGGTCGGGTTCCTGGCCAGCATGAAGGTCTTCCCGCACCAGCTCGACGACGACGGCCTGCGGGTGCGCCACGGAACGACCGTCGACGTCCGCATCCCCTGGGAGGCCATCGCAAGCGTCACGAGCCGGCGAGGCAGCGTCCCCGCGCGAAAGACGGTCTCCGTGGAGCGCAGCGACGACGGCATCGTCCTGAACGTGGCCGTCCTGAAACAGACCAAGGTCGACGTCGTCCTCCACCAGCCGACGAGGGTCGATCTTCCCGACGGCACCGAGGAGATGACCGCCGTGCGGTTCTACGTCGACAACCCCCGCGCGTTGGTCGCGGCGGCACGCGAGCGCCTGGTCGACCGGCGGGCTGTCGAGCCTACGACCAGCAGCCGCTGAGCCTCCCGCCTGCGGGCGGCCTTCGTCATGCTGAGGGCATGCGGATCCGAGCGGCGACGGCGGACGACTGGCCGGCGATCTGGCCGTTCCTGCGCGAGATCGTCGCGGCGGGGGAGACCTTCACGTGGGACCGCGACGCGACCGAGGCCGCGACACGGCCGATGTGGATGCTCGAGCCTCCCGGGCACACGGTCGTCGCCGTCGACGACGACGCGACGGTCCTCGGCACGGCCAAGATGAACCCCAACCACATGGGCGGCGCGTCGCACATCGCCGGCGCCAGCTTCATGGTCGACCCCGGGCACGCGGGCCGCGGCGTCGGCCGAGCGCTCGGCGAGCACGCGCTCGACTGGGCGCGCGCGCAGGGCTACCGCGCGATGCAGTTCAACGCCGTCGTGGAGACCAACACCGCCGCCGTCGCGCTGTGGCGCTCGCTCGGCTTCGAGGTGCTCGCCACGCTGCCGGAGGGGTTCCACCACCCGCAGCAGGGCTACGTCGGCCTGCACATCATGTTCCGACGGCTGTGAGGCCGAACTCGGCCGAGTCGGCCCGCCGCTTGTCACCTCCGTGCCTTCCAGCGGTACGGAGGTGACAAGCGACGGCTCGCGTCAGCGACGGGCGCGGGCGCTCTCGCGGTCGTTGTGCTTCTGCAGCGCCCGCGCCAGCTCGCGCTTGTCCATCTTCGAGCGACCCTCGATGTCCGCCGCCTTGGCCTGCTCGTAGAGCTCGGCCTTCGGCTTGCTCGCGTCGACGCCGCCGTAGGTCTCCTTCGGGCGGTCGCGGGCCTGCCGACCGCTCTGGGCGGATTGCGGGTCCGAGGCGCCCTGCTCGTCCTTCAGCTCCCAGTGGTCGCCGGTCTTCTCGGCGACGTGCTTGACCGCGGCGAAGGCGGTGCGGTGGGCGCGCTCCTCGCTGTCGTACTGCTCGTGCGCGCTGTCCAACGTCTTCGCGTAGGTGCGCTGGACCTTCTTCGGGGAGCGCTCGATGGTGCTCGGGAGGTCTTCCTCGTCGGTGGGCATGTCCGAAGCAGTACCCGGGGGCTGTTGGCCGGACACGAAGCCGCCGATGAAGGGACCAGCCATGTCCGTTCCCCCGCCGACCAGCTCGTTCGCACCGCCCGGCGCGGCCGGCGCGCTGCGCGAGTTCGTCCTCCCGCTCGAGGCCGAGCGGTCGTGGATGCGGCGCAGCGTCGACGACGTCCTGCGCCTGAGCCCGCTCGGCGGCGTGATCGAGCACGGGCGGATGCTGCGCGAGCCGCTGCGGGTGCCGCTCGGCACGCTCCAGATCGGCCTCGTCGAGCGCGGCGCCCACGACGCCGGGGGCCGCTTCCCGATCCTGCGGCGCCTCAGCGCCGCCACCGTCGTGCCGCGCGAGCACGGCATCGAGGGCTGGCTGTGGACGCGCCCCGGCGGGTCCGCCATGACCGTGCTGGGCGACCCCGAGGTCGCGCCCAACGCCGGGCTGCTGTTCACGAAGCCGCTGGGGGAGGAGACGATCGCGGCCTTCGCGCCGGCGGCGCTCGCGGAGATCGCCGCCCGCTCGCCGCTCGGCGCGCCCGCGGTCCACGGCCTGCTGTTCCGGGTCGCCGACCCCTCCAAGGCCGAGACCGTCTTCCGCCAGTTCGGCCTCCTGCGGCCGCTCACCGACCGCGAGGTGGCGCCGACGCTGCGCCGCTCGCTGCCCGACGACCGTCCGGCCGACCCCACGCTGCCCGGCGGCCGCGAGGACGGGCGGGCGGCCACGTCCGTCGCGCCGCCCGGGATGGGCTAGCCCGGTGGGCCTTCTCCGCCTCGATCGCACGCGCCTGGCGGCGGGCGCCGCCGTCGCCCTCGCGCTGGTGCTGATGCTGCGCGCCGCGTTCCCGATGGAGGCGGGCCTCGACTACTTCGCGGACGCCAGCTCCGCGATCGACGCGCTCGCCCGCGGCGACGTGGCGGACTTCCTCGACCAGCGGGCGCTGATGGGCAGCTTCTCGCTGCTCCTGCGCGCGCCGTTCGTGGCGCTGGTCTTCGACCAGAGCCTGAACGTCGTCTACTTCGCCGGCGTGCTGCCCTGCCTCGCCGCCGTGGTGGCGCTGGCGGGGGCGCTGCGGCGCCGCATGACCGCGCTCGGCCGCCCGGCCGCGGCGGTCACGCTCGTCACCGTGGTGGCGCTGCTCAA
>Ga0136617_10001602_pt1 | contig 20064 bp, 22 predicted proteins | sample AntDrymUQ3222106_2_FD_129672 | JGI IMG/M metagenome (GOLD analysis project Ga0136617, IMG submission 129672) | Polar desert sand microbial communities from Dry Valleys, Antarctica - metaG UQ322 (21.06) | ecosystem: Environmental > Terrestrial > Soil > Desert | place: Antarctica: Dry Valley...
CGCGCTCCTCCTCGCGTTCACCGCGCCACGGAGGCTGCGGCTCACCGGTCGACGCGACTTCGTGCGCATGGCCTTCTACGGGGTCGTCGGCTTCGCGTTCGTACAGTGGCTGTACTTCGTCGCGATCGACCGCTTGCCGATCGGCATCGGTCTGCTGTTCGAGTTCACGGCACCCGTGTTGATCGCCCTCTGGGCCCGGTTCGCATGGCACGAGCCGGTTCGTGCCCGCGTGTGGCCCGCGCTCGCGCTCGTGCTCGGCGGTCTCGCGCTCGTGGCGCAAGTGTGGGACGGGCTGGCACTCGACTCGCTCGGCGTGGCGGCGGGGCTCGCCGCCGCCGTCGCGCTCGCCGTCTTCTACCTGATGGGCGAGCGGCTCGTCACCCGGCGCGACCCACTCTCGGTCGTGTGCCTCGGACTGGGCTTCGCGACCGTCTTCTGGGCCGTGACCGCCCCGCTCTGGAGCTTCCCGTTCGACGCGCTCACGATCGAGGCAGACCTGCCGGGAGCGCTCGGCTCCGCTCCGGTGTGGGCGCTGGCGCTGTGGACGGTGACGCTCGGGACGATCGTCCCTTTCGTGCTCTCGATCTCGGCGCTCGGACACCTCCCGGCGACCACGGTGGGGATCGTCGCGACGTTCGAGCCGGTCGCGGCGTCGGTCGTCGCCTGGGTGTGGCTGGGCGAGAGCCTGCTCGCGATCCAGATCCTCGGCGGCTGCGTCGTGCTGATCGGGATCCTGCTCGCCGAGACAGCGCGGTAGTGCCACGTCTCCATACGTCTGACGCGCAACGGTGTAGGTGCCGGACCTGTCCGGCACCTCGTGCCGGCTACCCTGTCCACCATGGTGGAGCGTGTCCTGCTCGCGTCGCCGCGTGGGTACTGCGCGGGCGTCGAGCGCGCAGTCGAGACCGTCGAGCGGGCGCTTGAGCACTACGGCGCGCCCGTCTACGTGCGCAAGCAGATCGTCCACAACATCCACGTCGTCCGCGATCTCGAGGCGCGCGGCGCGATCTTCGTGGAGGAGGAGACCGAGGCGCCGGAGGGGGCGACGGTCGTCTACTCGGCCCACGGGGTCGCCCCGTCCGTGCACGCGAACTCGCGCGAGCGCGAGCACAACGTGATCGATGCGACGTGCCCACTCGTGACGAAAGTGCACGTCCAGGCGCGGCGCTACGCCGCAGCCGGGTACACGGTCGTCCTGATCGGCCACGAGGGTCACGAGGAGGTCGTCGGCACGATGGGCGAGGCCCCCAATGCCACGATTCTCGTCCAGGACGTCGCCGAGGCGCGCGCCCTCGAGCTCGTTCCAGGGACACGGCTCGCCTACGTCACCCAGACGACGCTCTCGGTCGACGAGACCTCCGAGATCATCGGTGTCCTGCGCACGCGGTTCCCGGAGATCATAGGCCCCAAGCGCGAGGACATCTGCTACGCGACCTCGAACCGGCAGTGGGCGGTCAAGGACATGCTCGAGCAGATCGACTTGCTGCTCGTGATCGGCTCGCGCAACTCCTCGAACTCGAACCGGCTGGTCGACGTGGCCCGTGCGGGCGGCGTCCCTGCGCATCTGATCGACGACGAGACCGAGATCGACGAGCGGTGGACGGAAGGTGTCCGCACCGTCGGAGTGACGTCCGGCGCGTCCGCTCCCGAACACCTCGTCGCACGGGTCTGCGACTGGTTCCGGGCCAATGGCGTCGAGCAGATCGAGCCGTTCCGGATGGTCGACGAGGACGTGACCTTCCGGCTGCCGGTCGAGCTCCGCCGCGAGCTCGCACTCGCAGACCGTACAGATCGCTGACCTCGCGGCTCACCGGCGGGCGATCGCAACCTCGCCGTCGCTTCCCGCCGCGAGCTCGACGGCGAGCGTCTCGGCCTTGATCCACTCCGCGTGCTCGAGTAGATCGCGGTCGGCGGCGGGAAGCGTGAGCGCGATCCGATCGCCAAGCGCGAGGCCGGCCTCCTTGCGCATCGCATTGACCCGGTGAACCAGCTCGAAGACGCGACCTTCGCGCAGGAGCTCATCGTCGAGGTCGGTCTCGAGCGCAACCGTGACCCCGTCAGCCGAGGCAACAGACCAGCCGGCCAGGCCCAGCCGCTCGACGAGCACCTCCTCCGGACCGAGCTCGTGGCCCACAACGCGAATGCGTCCGTCACCGAGCTCCTCGTAGTCCCCCGCTTGGAGCGCTGTCCGGACGGCGCCGAGCGCCGGCCCGAGCCTCGGGCCGAGGAGCGGCAGGTTCGGCTTGACGACGACCTCCGACGCGACAGGGCCGAGCTCGACGTCCTTCACGCGCAGCTCGTCCCGAACCAGCGCGAGCAAGGGCTCGATCCCGGCCGCGCCCTCCACCACGAGCCGCGGGAGCGGTTGGCGCAGCTTGATCCCGCTGGCGGAGCGGGCACGCCGGCCGAGCTCGACGACCCGTCGCACGTCTGCCATCTCCTCGAGCACCCGCGCGTCCGCCTCCGGCAGCGCGGGCCAGCCGGCGTGGAAGATCGACGACGGTGCCCTCTCGACGCGCACGAGCGCGCGCCAGAGATGCTCTGCGAGGAAGGGCATCACCGGCGCGATCACCCGCAACCCCTGGACGAGCGCGTGCCAGAGCGTCCGCAGAGCTTCCTCGTCGCGACCCTGCCAGAAGCGGCGCCGCGAGAGACGGATGTACCAGTTCGAGAGATCGTCGACGAAGCCTTCGAACGCCCGCACCACGTCGACGGTGAGCCAGCGCTCGTACGCGGAGGTCGCCTCCGCGACGAGCGCGCGCGTGCGCTCGACGAGCCAGCGGTCGAGCGGGTCCTCCACGTCCTCGAGGCCCTCGAGATCGGCGAGCCGCGGCGTGAACTGCTCGATCGTCCCGTAGTCGACGAGGAAGCGGGCAGAGTTCCACAGCGTCAGGAGCTTCCGCTGGATCGCGTGCGCCGGCCCGAAGCCGAAAAGGAGATTCCGGTCGGGCGGCTGTGCGCAGTACTGCCAGCGCATGACGTCGGCGCCCATGCGCGCGAACGCGTCCGGCGCGTCGATCGTGTTCCCCCACGAGCTGTGCATTTCCCGGCCCGCCTCGTCGAGCATCTTCTCGTAGCCGAGCACCTTGCGGAACGGCGCCCGCCCCGTGAGCGCGACCGACATGAAGAGCTGGGAGTAGAACCAGAGCCGGATCTGCTCGCGCATCTCCGAGACCCAGTCGGCCGGGAACCACTCCTCCCAGTAGGTGTGATCCGGCAGGTCGGCGTCGGTGAGACCGCGCGCCGCCCCGGTCGCGTAGCCCTCCTCGACATACTCGGGGCTCTTCCAGCCGAGCGTCGAGAACGGCACGATGCCGGCGTCGAGCCACACGTCGCCGACTTCGACGACCCGCTCGACGGGCTCCCCGCACGCCTCGCAGCGGATCGGCACGTCGTCGATCCAGGGCCGGCGGAGCTCCTCGAGCTGCTCGAGGCCCGAGACGGCGCGCTCCGCGAGCTCCGCCCGTGAGCCGATCACGTTCAGGTGCCCGCAGGCACAGGGATAGAAGGGAAGCGGCAGGCCGTAGTAACGCCGCCGGGAGATGTTCCAGTCACCCATATTCCTGAGCCAGTCGTCCATGCGCTTGCCCATGTACGCGGGCGTCCACTCGACGGTCGCGTTCGCGTCGAGGAGCGGCTGCCTGAGCTCCTCGACCGCGATCAGCCAGTCGTCGGTGACCCGCCAGATGAGCGGCGTGTCGCAGCGCCAGCAGTGCGGGTAGCGGTGGAGATGCAACCCGGCCTCCACCAGGTAGCCCTGCTCGGCGAGGCGGCCGACGATCTGGTCGGCCGCCTCGGTCGTCGAGAGGCCGTGCAGCCAGCCGTACGAGTCGTAGAAGCGGCCCGCCTCGTCTACCGGGGAGAGCACCGGCAGGCTGTGGACGCGGCCGAGCTCGAAGTCCTCCTGACCCGCCCCGGTGGCGATGTGGACGATGCCCGTGCCCTCCTCGAGCGAGACCTCGCCCCAGGGAATGACTCGGTGCTCGACCTCGGCGCCGGGGCCGAGCTCGTCGAAGGGACCGCGGTAGCGGAGCCCGACGAGCTCCTCGCCCGGGACGCGGCGCACGAAGCGATCGTCGGGGTAGCGGGCGACCGCAACCCATTCGCCGTTCTCCCGGAGGCCGTACTCGGCGTCGGGCTTGACCGCGGCGGCGACGTTCGCGGGGAGCGTCCACGGCGTCGTCGTCCAGATCACGACGGACTCACCCTCCTCGTCGAGCAACGGGAAGCGGACGAAGAGCGACGGGTCGCTCCGTTCTTGGTAGACGCCCGCCTGCGTCAGCTCATGCTGCGAGAGCGAGGTGCCGCAGCGCGGACACCACTCGGTCGAGCGATGGCCCAGGTAGAGCCACCCGCGGTCGTGCACAACGTGCAGGAACCGCCAGATGTACTCGATGTTCGTATCGCTGAACGTGAAGTAGTCCGACCCCCAGTCCATCCATTGCCCGAGCCGGATCGAGCCCTTGGTCAGCGCCCCCGAGGACTGCACGACCACCTCCCTGCACCGACGAGCGAACTCCGCGAGCCCGAACTCCTCGATCTCGCGCTTCGAGTTGAGACCCAGCGCGCGCTCGACCCCCACCTCGATCCAGAGCCCCTGGCAGTCGAACCCGTTCTGGTAGCGCTGGCGGTACCCACGAAGCGCCTTGTACCGCTGGAAGACGTCCTTCAGCGTGCGCCCCCAGGCGGTGTGTACGCCGAGCACCATCCTGTTCGCGGTCACGGGGCCGTCGACGAAGCTGAAGCGTGGGCCGTCCGCGTTTAGCTCGCGGAGGCGCGCGAACGTGTCCTCGCGCTCCCAGAGGGCGAGGATCTCGAGCTCGAGCGCGTCATGATCGGGTTTGTCCGGAAGGGGTGCGAACATGAAAGGAGTCTAGGGAACAGGTTTTGCCGACCCGTCGTTTGAGCAATGACGGTCTGCGAAAGCACGGAAATCGGACAATGAAAGGATTGAGATGGCACTCGAAGTAACAACCGAGACGTTCGACACGGAGGTTCTAAAGAGCGAGAAGCCGGTGCTCGTCGACTTCTGGGCCGAGTGGTGCGGCCCCTGTCACGCTGTCTCGCCGGTGCTCGACCGGATCGCCGAGGAGCGCCCGGACGAGCTCAAGCTCGTCAAGGTCAACATCGACCAGCAGGGCGACCTCGCGCAGCGCTACGGGATCGCGTCGATTCCGACGATGATCCTGTTCAAGGACGGCGAGCCGTCGGCCTCCGTGATCGGGGCGCAGCCGAAGGGCGCGATCGAGCGCTCGCTCGGACTGGTTGCGTAGAGCCTTGAGGCTCCACGCAACCTAGGAAGACCTAGGAACCTGCGCTGGCTCGAGCAGACGCTCTGGTGCGAGATCGACCAGGTCGCCGATGCGCTCGATGGTGAGGTCGGGGGCGGGGTAGCGCGCTACGAGCTCGGCGTCGACCGCGTAGTGACCCTGCCGGGGGAACACCGTCGTCACGCGGTCGCCCCAGACCTCCTTCACCGCCGCGAGGATCCGCACCTTGTCGTCGACGAGGACATAGCGCTCAGCGGGCTGCCGTCGAGCGACCTCCTCGAGCTCGAGCTCCTTGTGCAGCGCGAGCACGATCTCGCCGCCAAACGCCTCCCACAACCCTGAGCGCCAGATCTTGCGGGGCTGGAAGACGACGTCGCCGTCGGTCAGGATCGCGACCCGGCCGAGCGAGCGGCAGTGCTCGACCGCGTCGAGCGAGCCGGGGTAGAGCCTGTTCGCGAAGGGATATCCGAGCAGGAAGCGGGAGACCTCGAGCACACCAGCATCCTGGGGGCGCTCGACGCGGTAGCGCTGGAGGGCGCCGAGGTAGTCCGCATACCCCAGCTCGCGCCGCAGATCCTCGAAGAGCGCGAAGTAGCGATCGGCCCGCCCCTCGCCCACGTGCAGCTCGAGATGACGGCGGAGATCTCGCGTCACGCTGTCGTTGTCGAGCAGCGTGTTGTCGACGTCGAAGAAGATGACGAGCGGAACCCGCTCGCGCTCGTGGATGTCGAACATCGCGGCGCTACCGTATCTCGCGATGAGCCCGCGACACGTTCCCGCCTCGGTCACCGAGCTCTCACGGGTCGGGTTGCTGGCATCGCTCCCGGGCGCGACGATCAGCGTGCTCGCCGACAGGATGCGCCGCGAAGAGATCGCGCCGGGCACGACGATCGTTCGGGAGGGCGAGCACGGCGACCGGTTCTACGTGCTGCTCTCCGGGATCGCCGCGGTGAGCCAGGCTGTGCGCGGCGGCCGCAGCGTGATCAGGCCCGGCGAGGTGTTCGGCGAGGTCGCGCTCGCGATGGGCATCCCGCGCACCGCGACCGTGACAGCGCTCTCGCCGTGCACGGTCGCGAGCTGCGATCGCGAGACCTTCGACGAGCTGCTTCGTCACCTGTACGCGGACGACTGACGAGGTTTCTCTCGGCCTGTCGGCCGAGAGAAACCTAGGACTGCCCGTCGAGCTCGGCCAGGACGGCGTCCGATAGACGGGGCCACGCGTCCTTCGCCCACTGGCCGAACTCGCGGGTCGTCAGCGCGGCGCACGCGAGGCCGCGGGTCGGGTCGGCCCAGAGAAAGGTGCCGCTGCCGCCGAAGTGGCCGAACGTCGCCGGCGAGGTGCGCGAGCCAGACCAGTGATTCGCCTTCCCGCCTTTCAGCTCGACGCCGAGTCCCCAGTCGAGCGGCGAGAAACGACCGAAATCGGGCAGCACGCCGTCGAGCCTCGGGAACTGCACTGCGATCATCTCGGCGTGGGTCTCGGGCGCGACGAGGCGCGGCTCGAGCAGCTCGCGGCCGAGCGCGAGCACGTCCGAGAGGGAGGCGTGCATTCCCGCTCCGGGATGGCCAGACGGATCGAGGCCGATCGAGAGCGGCTCGACGACCGCCGCTCCGACGTACTCCGCGAACGGCAGCTCTGCGGCGAAAGCGAGGTGCTCGGCGACGACCCGGAAGCCTTCGTTCGAGTAGATCCGGCGCCTGCCCGGCCGCGCGATCGGAGTCTCTCCCTCGAACGGGAGCCCCGAGGCATGCGCGAGCAGGTGGCGAACGGTGGAGCCCGCCGGACCTGCCGGCTCGTCGAGATCGATGACTCCCTCCTCCGCGGCGACGAGCGCGGCGAGCGCGGTCACCGGCTTCGAGACAGATGCGAGCCTCACCGCCCTTTGCACGTCTCCACGGGTCGCGAGCACGCCCTCGGCGGTCGTGACGCCGGCCGCAGCGAACGGCGCCTCCCAGGCGTCGATCTGCTCGAGTGCGCGCATTCGGAGCATCTTGCCCCAAGCAGGGTTTGGCGACTCCGGCACGAGCGGGGATACTCCACCGATGGAGCGCCGGCTGATCAGCGGCCGCTCGCCGTACGAGACCGTCGCGGGTTTCTCGCGGGCGGTCGTCGCCGGCGACCGAGTGCACGTCGCGGGCACGGCACCCATCGCGCCGGACGGCTCGGCGACCCCGGAAGGGGCCTACGACCAGGCCGCACTCTGTCTCTCGATCATCGGCGAGGCGCTGGAACGGGCCGGCTCCGGGCTCGAGCACGTCGTCCGCACGAACATCTACGTCACCGATCCTGCCCACTGGCCCGAGGTCGCGCGCGCCCACGGCGAGGTCTTCCACGAGACCCGCCCCGCCGCGACGTGCGTCGTCGTCGCGCTCCTCGATCCGTCGTGGAAGGTCGAGATCGAGGCGGAGGCGTTGCGGCCGTGACCGCCCAGCGGTGCGCGACGGGTCTGGCTGAAGCCAGACCCGTTAGGACAACCTCGGGGTCTGGCTTCAGCCAGACCCCTTCCTACAGCCGAGAATCGGTGTGACAGGACCACAGGTCGTTCCGCCGTCGATCACGGGCCTCGAGCACTCCCCCCGTGCGAGCGTGCTCGATCATCGCTTCGGCTCGAGCCCGCAGTACACGCTCGGTGTCGAGGAGGAGTACATGCTCCTCGACCCGACGAGCTACGACCTCGTGCAGCACATCGAGACCGTGCTGGAGGCGGTCGAGGGTGACGAGCTCGGCGAGCGGATCAACGCGGAGTTGATGCAGTCGGTACTCGAGATCGCGACGCCCGTGTGCCATACCGCCGGGGACGTGCTCCGCGAGCTGACGATGCTGCGGAGCTACGTGGCGGGGGTCGCCCGTAGCAAGGACCTCCGGATCGGATCCGCCGGCACCCATCCGTTTAGCCTCTTCGAGCGCCAGCGGATCACCGCCAAGGACCGGTACCACGCGCTGATCGACCAGCTCCAGTACGTGGCTCGGCGCGAGCTGATCTTCGGGATGCATGTGCACGTCGCGGTCGACGACCCCGACAAGGCGATTCAGGTCGTAAACGGGCTCCTCCCCCACCTCGCACCGTTGCTCGCGCTCTCGGCGAGCTCGCCGTTCTGGCGTGGAGAGGCGACGGGTCTCGCTTCGAGCCGGCAGATCGTCTTCTCTGCGTTTCCCCGCTCGGGGCCTCCGCCGCGCTTCCGGGACTACGAGGACTACGCCGAGGTCGTCGGCCAGCTCGAGCGCACCGGCTGCATCGCCGACTACACGCACATCTGGTGGGATATCCGCCCACATCCGAAGTGGGGCACGATCGAGGTGCGGATCTGCGACGCGGTCACGCGACTCGAGGACGCGGTCGCGATCGCCGCGTACTGCCAGGCGCTCGTCAAGCAGCTCTCCGAGCGCTACGACGCCGGTGAGGAGATCCCGACGTTCCACCGCATCCTCACGAGCGAGAACAAGTGGCTCGCCGCCCGCTACGGGCTCGAGGCCCCCGTGATGGATCTGGCGACCGGCCGTCGGGTGCGCGTTCCGGTCGCGAAGCTCATCCGCCGGACGCTGCGCGAGCTCGAGCCGCATGCGCGAGAGCTCGGCTCGGAGCGCGAGCTCGAAGGCGTGACCGCGCTGCTCGAGCGCGGTAACTCCGCGGAGCGCCAGCTTCGGGTCTGGGGCGCGAACCGGGACATCATCGAGGTGGCACGCGCGATCGCGGAGGCAACCGAGCGAACCACCGGGTAAGGGCCTGGCCCTACGCCACCGGCGTGCGCTTCACCGTGACCCGATATGCACGCGTGTCGATCGTCGCCAGGGCGCCGACACCGGGCTGCGCGATCGTCAGCCGGCGCCCGCTGCGGTCGAGCGAGATGCGTGCCCTCCCGAGGCCCTCTTGTGCCGTACCTCGCCACGGCAGCTCGATGCAGATCGCGCGCCGGCCGACCGTGTCGAGCGCGTGGACGAACGCCGTTCCCGTGTCGTTGCGGTAGAGCGTGTACGCGAAGCGACCGCTCGAGCCCGTCGCACGCGTCAGCGCGAGCCCGCTCATCGTCGTCCGTCCCTTCTCGGCGATCGCCCTCGGCAACAGCCTGCCCGTGCGGAGATCCACGGCGCGCACGCGGTAGCGAGCTCCGTCGGCGGTCAGGTACTCGACGACGAACAAGGTCTTCGCGTCCGGTGAGAGCGCGTCGAAGGAGAACGCGCCGCGCAGCGTGACGAGGCGCTCGAGGCGAGCCCCGGGAAGGCGGACGATCGCGAAGTGCGTCTGCCGCGACACCTCCGGGGTGCCGGGGAACGAGCTCAGCACGAGCCGTCGCTGGTCGTGCGAGAGCCCGGCCGCGGTGCCGTCGAACGACACGAGCGGGATCCCGAACGTGCCGGGAATCGAGTTGAAGCGGGCGACCCTGCCACCGCGCATGCGAATCGTGGCGATCGTCGTGCGCCCTTCACCGCTGAGCGCGACATAGCGGACACCCGTCGTCCCCGCCACGCCGTCCCATCCGGTGAGGACGCCGGGCGACGGGCCGCCGCCGGCGCCGGCGCTCCCCGCTGCGAACAGGCCTCCAGCAACGACGGCTGCAATCGCGATTCCCATGGTGCGCATCTGTTCCTCCTCGTGTCGTTCGTTGCCGGTACACCAGTCGGGGCAGTGTGGTTCCCTACCCGAGGACGTAGCACGCGTCGTGGGTGGCGCGCGCGATCCGGCGGACGTGCTTGACGCGGCCGTTCGCATCGAGCAGCGCGACCGTTCCGCCCCCGAGCGACGGCGTCACCAGGCGTTGCCAGCCGAACGTGACGTTGTACGAGCCGAGCGGCACGCGCGTGCGGCGGACGAGCGTCCCGTCGCGGCGGTGGACGCGCACCAGGCCGTCGTCGCCGCTCGCAACGAACGCCCGCACGCCGGTGAACGCGACGTGCTGCGGCGCTGCGTCCGCGTCGTACAGCCGAGGCTTGCCCCGTCCCGGTCGGTACACCGCGATCCTGCGCTCCGCGCCGGATGTGACCCAGACCGAGCCCCACGGCGAGAAAACGATGTCATGCGACAGGAACGGCGCTGCGAACGTGCGAACGAGCCGCGGCCGGCGCGCATCGCGAACGTCGAGCACGGCGATCCGCTCGGCCTTTGTCCCGAGCACAGTCCAGAGCATCGAGCCGTCCGGGCTGATGCCGACGTGCCGCGCCGGGCCGGGGACAGGGGTGCGTCTGACGATGCGGCCGCGCGCGAGATCGAGCGTGACCACCGTCTCGCTTCCCGAGTCGGTCACGTAGGCGATCGCGTCGCTACCGGCGAAGGTGTCGATTGGCCCGCGGGTAGCGGTGTAGCGAGGCTGCTCGAACCCATCGATGACATGGCTGACGTCGAGGGCGACGCCGTCGATCACGGTGACGAGGCCGCGATCGGTGTGGGCGACGACCGCCTGCGCCGCAAGACGGCTCTCGATGCTGCGCGGCCCGGACTCCGTCCGGATCCGGGCGAACACCTCGCCGGTAAGGAGACTCACCGCCGCGACATGCGCTTCCTCGTCGGCGGTGACGAGCGCGACCGGTGTGCCACCGAGGTTCGCACCGCGCGCACCCCGGGGCAGTGATCCGAGAGCGAGCGGGGTTGCGAGTGCCGCGAGGACGAGCTCTTTGCGTCTCATACCCGGTCTACGGTGCGTGGCGCGGCAAAGGTCCATGGACCTCACGCCGCGTTCCCGACGTATCTCGGGCATGGACCTCTCGGGGCGAGTCCGCCGTACAGTCGTCAGGTGGCGACCCGACCGCGCGACGACGGCGCTCTCGTTCGCGACGCCCGTCGCGGCTCCGAGGACGCGCTCGCGGAGCTGTTCCGCCGTCACTGGAGGGAGGCCCAGCGCGCCGCCTATCTCGTCGTCCACGACGCCGCGGCGGCCGAGGACATCGCCCAAGAGGCGTTTCTCTCCGCTGTTCGGCACCTCGACCGTTTCGACCGCCGCCGGCCGTTCGCCCCGTGGCTGCATCGCATCGTCGTCAACCGGGCGATCGACTGGTCTCGAGCGCGGACGCTTCGAGCCGAGACCGGCATCGTGGACTCCCCAGCGGTCGACCCCGCCGAGGGCCTCGACGACGAGCTCGTGGGTGCGATCGGCGCGCTGCCGACGGAGCAGCGCGGCGTGATCGTGCTTCGCCATCTCCTCGGCTACACGCCGGGCGAGATCGCGGGGCTGCTCGAGCTCCCCCGCGGCACCGTCAACTCGCGCCTGCGTCGTGGTATCGACACGCTCGGCGAGAGGCTCGGATGAGGCAGCGGCTCACCCGGATCGAGGTGCCCGACGCCGCTGCTGCCGAGGAACGCGCCCTGCGGGTCGTCAGGGCGGCGTTTGCCCTGCGCGAGCCTGTCGCTGACCGTCGGCGGGGCCGACGGCCCGCGCTCGCGCTGCTGGCCGCCGCTGCTCTCGTCGGAGCCGCCTTTACTCCGCCCGGCCGCGCGGTCGTCGACGAGGTGCGTGAGGTCGTCGGCGTCGAGCAGGCACAACCGGCCTTGTTCCGGCTCCCCGGGCCGGGGCTGCTCCTCGTGCGCGGGGACGGCGGTACGTGGATCGTCCGGCCGAACGGGGCGAGGAGGCGTCTCGGCGTCTACCGGGAGGCCTCGTGGTCGCCGTTCGGGAAGTTCGTCGTCGCGACTCGACCAAACGAGTTGCGTGCGCTCGAGCCAGGCGGCGGCGTCCGTTGGTCGATCGCCCGGCCGGCTCCTCGGTTTCCGCGCTGGACCGGGTCCCCAACCGATACGAGGATCGCCTACACCGATCGCTCGGGCCTGCGGATCGTCGAGGGCGACGGCGAGGGTGACCGCTTGATCGCCCCCGCGCAGACCGGCCCAATCGCGTGGAGATCAGGCTCGCTCCGGGAGCTCGCCTACGTCTCGGCGAGCGAGGTGCGAGTCCAGGACATTGAGACCGGTCGCATCCGGTGGCGTCGGAGCCGCGGGCTCGACGAGCCGGTACGGAGCCTCGTCTGGTCGAGCGACGGCGAGCGGCTGCTCGTCCGTTCGGAGCATGCACTTCGCATCTTCGACGGACGCGGGCGGCTCGTCGCCCGCGACGACCCTTCTGATGGGACGATCGACGCCGGCGCCGTCTTTCTCCCTGGTAGCCACTCCGTCGCCGTCCTGAGGGTGCACGGCGCCCAGAGCACGGTCTTTATGCTCGGCACGGGCCGGACCGTCTTCAGCGGGCCCGGCCGATTTGGCGAGCTGGCCGCTTCGCCCGACGGCCGGTGGCTCCTGGTCACCTGGCCGGCGGCAGACCAGTGGGTCTTCGTGCGGCTCGACGGACCGCGTGGGATCCGCGCCGCATCGAGCATCTCGGCGCAGTTCGACTCGCGTGGCTTCCCACGCGTCGAGGGCTGGTGCTGCCCGGACGTGGTATGATTCTTACTGACTTACTGGTACGTCTCTTACCAACATGTCTGGCAAGGTCACCACCAAGGGGCAGGTCACGATCCCGCAGGAGATCCGGGACGAGCTCGGCATCCATCCAGGCTCGACGGTCGAGTTCAACGTCGAGGGCGAGGTCGTACAGCTCCGGAAGGCGCGGGAGTCCGGACGCGGCGCGGGCATCGTGGCGCGACTCCGTGGGAGAGCGACGGCGGGCTACACCACGGACGAGATCATGGCCCTGACCCGCCGGTGATCACGCTCGTCGACTCGAACGTGCTCCTCGATGTGCTGACCGAGGATCGCTCGTGGGTCGAGCGGTCGGGCGACGCGCTCGCGCGGGCTGCAGACGGTGGCCGGCTGGCGATCAACCCGATCATCTACGCCGAGGTCTCGGTCGGCTTCGCCGGGATCGAGGAGCTCGACGAGGCCCTGCCTGCGGATGTCTTCGCCCGACTCCCGCTGCCGTGGGCGGCCGGGTTCCTCGCCGGCAAGTGCTTCGCGCGGTATCGGCGTGGCGGCGGCACGCGCCGCTCACCCTTGCCGGACTTCTACATCGGCGCGCACGCCGCGGTCGAGAGCCTGACGCTGCTCACGCGGGACCCCCGCCGCTACCGGACGTATCTGCCGCGGCTCTCCCTCGTCACGCCGTAGGCTCTCCCGTGATGCTCGGCTCCGGCGATCCCGTCCCGGCTGCGACGGTCTGGCCGGGTGCGCTCGACGACCCTGTCCCGCTGCTCGAGGCGCTCGCGGGTGACGAGCATTCGCTCCTCTGTTTCTACCCGTTCGACTTCTCACCCGGCTGAACAAACGAGCTGCGGTTCCTGCGGGACAGGAGCGACGAGCTTCGCGGAGCGAGGATTCGCGTGTTCGGAATCTCGCTCGACTCGCCGTGGTCGCAACGCGCCTTCGCGGAGTCGCTCGGGCTCGGCGATACCGTGACGCTGGTCTCCGACCGGCTCGGTGCGGCCGCGCGCGGCTTCGGTGTCCTGGGCGAGTCAAACGGCTTGCCGCACGCCGAGCGCAGCGTCTTTCTCGTCGAGGGCGGTACGGTCGTCGCCTCGTGGCCACTCGGACGAGAGCTGCCGGACATCGACGCGATCGTCGCGGCCGCTTCGTCCTCGTAGCGCTCGCGCTCTACACGGGGTGCGCGCTGTGGGCGACCTGGCCGGCGATCCGGCACATCGACGGCCACTACCTCGCCCGACCCGCAGCCGGCCACGGCGAGGCCGCCGCAGGCGACCATCTCCAGCTCGGCTTCGCACTCTGGCTCGTCGGTCACCAGCTCGAGCGCCGTGCGTCGCCGTTCGACGACCCGTACTCGTTCCAGCCGGAGCCGCAGGCGCCGCCGAACCTGCAGGGCTGGCTCCTCGGCCTTCCCTACTGGCCGCTCAGCGCAGCGTTCGGGGACGTATGGGCGTACGACCTCGTCGTCGGGCTCGGCTTCGTCCTCGCTGGCGCATGTGCGTGTTGGTGGCTGCGCGCGCTTGGTCTCGGACGCCCGGCAGCGCTGCTCGGCGGCGTGATCTTCGCCCTGATGCCGTACCGGGTCGGCCAGTCGACAGGTCATCTCCTCGGGCTCGTCGCGTTTCTCCTGCCGGCCCACCTGCTCGCCCTCGAACGTCGTCGCTTCGTGCTCGCCGCCTGCGCGCTCATCGCCTTACCGCTGTCGGGTCAGCTGCATCTCACGCTCGGCGCGATCCCGTTGACCCTGGGCTACGCCTGGGCTCGCGCGCCGCGACCAGACTGGTGGAAGGCGGGCGTCGTCGCGCTGGGTGCGGTCGTCGTCGGGTTCCTCGTCGAGCGCTCCGTGGTCTCCGGATCGATCGGCGCCGACCGCGCGTTCGCGCAGGTCGAGCGCTACTCGGCCGAGCTCACCGACTTCGTGAGCCGGGACGTGGGCTCGGGTGTCGAGGAGCTCGTGTTCGTCGGCTGGGTAACGCCGTTGCTCGCACTGGCGGGCCTCGCCGCCGCACGCCTGCTCGGAAACGGCGTCGCAATCCTGCTCGGGCTCGCCGCGCTCCTTCCCGCGCTGCTCGCGCTCGGCGCCAACCTCCCCGGCTACGAGTCACTGTGGCGAGCCCTGCCAGGGCTCGGCTCGACACGGGTGCCCGAGCGCCTGATGCCGATCGCCTGCCTCGCGATCGCCGCGCTCGCTGCGCTCGCGCTGGAGTATGTAACAGACTGTCACAAGGCGCTCTTCGCCGGCCGGGGCGTCTCGGTAGTCGTGGGCGCGGCGGCGGTGGCGATCGTGATCGCCGACCTCCGCGTCCCGGTGTTCGGGGCGGTCGCGGCGGACACCCCGACCGCCGCCTATGCACAGATCCGCGGCGAGGGGCGTCTGCTCGAGCTCCCCGTGTTCGGCCCCGACGTCCACTTTGGCAGCGTCTATCTCGGCTACGTCCGTCAAAGCCCCCGCGAGCGACCGCAGGGGTACTCGACGCTCGCCCGACCGGAGGCGGACCGACAGGCACGGAGGCTGCGCGGGCTCTCGTGCGGCCGCGGCACGATCCCGGAAGCGCTCGGTATCCGCTTCGTGGCAGTGCACCGGGGCCTCTACGAGCAGAGCGGGTTCTTCGGGGCGGCCTGTCCCGCTGCCGCCGAGCCCGCTCTCCGCGCAGGCGGTTGGCGTCTGCTCGCCCGGGACGGGCCGATCGCCGTGTATCGGCGCTGATCCTGCAGCGGTTGGCCGCAGCGACGACGGGGTATCACCGAAGCGTCCAACGACCGAAGGAAGGCGATCGTGTCTGGGATGGGAACGCTGATCCACGGCCCCAAGGGCCACCCGCTGCATCCACCGTTGACCGATGCGGCGATCGGGGCGTACACGGTCGCCGCTGTGCTGATGGTCGTCGGCGCGCTTGGGTTCATGGAGGACGCGACCGGCAAGGGCGCCTGGCTCGCCCTCCTCGTCGGACTGGCTGCGAGCACCGCGTCGGCGCTCACCGGTGTCGCCGACCTGCTCACGATCGATCGCGACTCGCCCACGTTTCGCACGGCGCTCTATCACGGCCTCGTAATGAGCGGCGGCACCGTACTATTCGTGCTCGCGGCGATCTTCCAGTACGACGGGTTCCACGACGGCCGCGTGACGAGCGTCGGACTGGTGTTCGTGCTCGCCGGGTTCGCGCTGCTGACGGTGGGGGGCTGGCTCGGGGGCACGGTCGTCTTCGTCCACGGCATGCGGGTCGAGTCCGAGCCCGACGAGCCGACCCGCGAAGCCGTCAAGCCGTGACACCGGCGGATGAGCCGAATCGTCAGCACGATCCGAGCGGGAGGTCGAGACCGGCGCTCAGAGCGCAAGGTGAAGCCGCAGCGCGCTGTCGAGCTGCTCCATGAGCGGCGGCGAAACCCGACCGACGCGCTCCCCGATCCGCTCGACCGCGACCAAGCGGATCTGCTCGGCCTGTGCCTTCGAATCGACCGGAAGACCTGTTGAGCCAGCGTCGAGCAGCACCTGGAACGGATGGATCTGCCTGACGTTCGACGTCACGGGCACGACGGTGAGCACGCCCCGGACGAGCGCCTCAGCCGTCGAGTTCGCCCCGTCGTTGGAGACGATCACAGCGGGTCGTCGCTTGTCGGCCTCCGAGCCTCGAGCCGGATCGAGGTCGACAAGGCGGATCTCACCGCGACGCATCTGCAGGGCCCTTCAGCCCGTCACCGACGGACGCGTCCCACACGTCGTTCCCGGCGTCGGCCTCCCACTCGAGCCACGCGATCGAGTACGCCTCGCCGAGCTCGGTCACGCGGAGCAGCTCGATCGCGCGCTGCACCACGGCTGATCTGGAGGGCACGCCTCTCGCGTCCGCGTACCGGTCGATAAATTCAACTGCATCGTCCTGAAGACTGATGCTGAGCTTCATGCTACTCCGATGCTACCACAAGTATTACCATGCTGCTACCAGCCTCGGTCAACCGCTTGACCGCAGGCCGCCTCCGCAAGACGATCGACACATCCCCCCTAGCACGTTCGCGCAAGCGAGAGTGCCTACATGCCCATCGCGTGATACCCGGCGTCGACGTACAGCATCGTCCCGGTGACGTTCTTCGCGTCGTCGCTCAGGAGGTAGGCGGCGGCGGAGCCGCAGTCGTCGGCGTCGATCTGGCGGTGGAGCGGCGCGCGCGCCTCGAACATCTCTTCCATCGTCGTGAACCCGGCGATCGAGCGGGCGGCGAGGGTACGCACGGGGCCCGCTGAGATCGCGTTCACGCGGATCCCGCTCTTGCCGAGATCCCACGCGAGGTAGCGCATCGACGCATCGAGCGTCGCTTTGGCGACGCCCATTACGTTGTAGTGCGGCACCGCGCGCACACCGCCGAGGTAGGTCATCGTCACGATCGAGCCCCCCCCTCGAGACTGCATCAGCGGCTCGGCCCGATGCGCGCAGGCGACGAGTGAGTAGGCGCTGATGTCGACCGCCATCCAGAAGCGATCCCGGGGCGTGTCGAGGAAGCGGCCTTCGAGATCCTCGGCGGCCGCGAACGCGACGGAGTGGACAAGCACATCGAGACCACCGCCGAACGCCGCGGCGGTCTCGGCAAAGACGCGGTCGAGGTCCCTGTCCGAGCGGACGTCGCACTCGGTCACGAGCTTCGTGTCGACCGACGCGGCGAGGTCCCGCACGGATTTCTCGATCCGCTCACCCTGATAGGTGAACGCAAGCTGCGCGCCCTCGTCGGCGAGCCGTTGTGCGATCGCCCACGCGATCGAGCGCTTGTTCGCGACCCCGAGCACGAGCGCCTGCTTGCCGGCGAATCGCCCGGGCATCAGGCGTCGAGCGCTCCGACGAGCGCGGGGCTGACGACAGGTGGCTGGGACGACCACGGAAACTCGATCCACCGGTCGGTGCGCCGCCAGACGTACTCGCAGTCGATCGTCGAGAACGGCTTCTGGTAGAGCACGGCCGTCCGTAGCTGCTCCACCTTGCCGCGGCAGAACTCGTGGACGAAGGCCAGCGTGTGGCCGGTGTCCGCGACATCGTCGGCGATCAGCACCGACGCCTCCGCCAGGTCGACGAGCTCCGGCACGGGCGGCAGCGCAACCGGGACGGGGAGCCGCTCGTCGACCCCGGTGTAGTACTCGACGTTGATCAGGTACGTGTTCTTGACCTCGAGGGCGTAGCCAATCGAGCCGGCGACGAACAGCCCGCCGCGCGCGATCCCGAGGATCAGGTCGGGCCGGTAGCCGTCGTCGGCGATCGTCCGCGCGAGGTCGCGCACGCCCTCGCCGTAGCTCTCCCAGGTGAGGATCTCGCGCTCGGCCGGCATGGGCTCACCCTAACCCAGCGCTACTCCTCACACGAGGGCGAGTCATGCCTCGCCCCAACGAAGTTGCAAGCTTCTCGCGGAACGGATGAGAAGATGCAGGCGTGCGCGCGTTCGCACACGACGCGTACACCTACCCGCTGCCGCCGGGGCACCGGTTCCCGCTCGCGAAGTACCGGCTCGTCCGCGAGCGAGCCGAGCGGCTTCCCGGGCTCGTGGTCGAGAGCGCCGAGGCCACGACCTGGGAGGCGCTCGCCCGGACGCACACCGCCGGCTGGCTCGCGCGGGTTCGCGACGGGGGTCTCGAGCGCCGCGAGCAGCTTGCGCTCGGACTGCCATGGTCGCCCGAGCTCGTCGCGCGCGCGACCCGCGCGACCGGGGCGACGATCCAGGCCGCCCGCGCAGCCCTCGACGAAGGCGTCGCGGCAAACCTCGGCGGCGGCACGCATCACGCCTTCGCCGACGCCGGAAGGGGCTTCTGCGTGTTCAACGACGTCGTCACCGCCCTTCGGGCGCTGCGCGCGGAAGAACGGGTGCGTCGCGTGCTCGTCGTCGACCTCGACGTCCACCAAGGCGACGGGACGCATGCGCTGCTTGCATCCGACGCCGAGGCGTTCACCTGCTCGATCAACGGCTTCCGGAACTACCCGTTTCGGCGTGTCCCGGGCGACTTGGAGGCGGATCTGCCAGATGGCACGGGCGACGAGCGCTACCTCGAGACGCTCGCTCGGCTCCTGCCGGAAGCGCTGCGCCGCGGTCGCCCGGAGCTTGCCTTCTACCTCGCCGGGGCCGATCCCTTCGTGGGCGACCGGCTCGGCAGGCTCTCGTTGACCAAGTCGGGCCTGCGCGAGCGCGACCGGGTGGTTCGAGACGTCCTGCGCTCGAACGGCGTGCCTGTCTGCGTGACCCTCGCCGGCGGGTACGCCGAAGACATCCTCGACACGGTGGAGATCAACGTCGCGACGTTCGAGACGTTTCTCGAGACGTGAGTGAGACACCATGCTGTGCGCCGTGCCGACGGCGAACGTTCTAAGGTGCCCGCATGACTTCAGCTCCGAGCACGAGGATCGCCGTCGTCACAGGGGCCTCGTCCGGCATCGGCGAAGCATCGGCGCGAGCGCTGACCGCCCGCGGCTGGCGCTGCGTGCTCGTCGCCCGGCGCGAGGAGCGGCTGCGCGCCGTGGCCGCGGCGATCGACGGCGAGGTCGAGCTTTGCGACGTCGGCGACCGCGACGCGGTCACGGCCATGGCGGCGCGCGTGCTCGAGCGACATCCGGTCGTCCAGCTGCTCCTGAACAACGCGGGCATGCCCGCGCGGGGCACGTACCTCACCGTCAAGCCGGAGCTCGTGGAGGAGGTCACCCGCGTGAACTACCTCGGTGGCGTGTGGTGCACTCGAGCGCTGATGCCCGGGCTCGAGGCCGGCGCCCGTGCGGGCGGTGCCCACATCGTCAACCTCGTCTCGGTCGCCGGCGCCGTCGCGTTCGCGCCTGCCGGGGCGTACGCAGCCTCCAAGCACGCGCAGCTCGCCTTCTCCCGCTCTCTCGCCGGCGCGCTGCGTGGGAGCGGTATCGCCGTGCACGCGGTGCTCCCGGGCTTCGTCGAGACCGAGGGCTTCCCGCAGCGCGGCGTGCTCAAGAGTCCCCTGCTCAGCCGGTTCGTGATCGAGCCGCCGCAGGTCGCCGACGCGATCCTGAAGGCGATCGAGCGCAACCGAGCCGAGTTGACCGTGCCGTGGTTTCCCTATCGCCTCGCCTCCGTCATGCAGGCGCTACTGCCCGGCGTGATGGGTCGGTTCGTCGGGATGTCGGACTACCGCAAGGCGACGGCGTAGCCCCCGCAGCCGGCTCTAGCGTTTCCGCGCGAGGTACCAGCCGACCTCGATCTCGTAGACGGGCGCGGGCGCCATGCGGCGGACGCGCTCGCGCTCCTCACCTTCGAGCCCCGCGAGGTCGAGGAACTGCTCGACCTCCCGCCGCTCGTGGACGATCTCGCTCGTGAGGAGCCGCAGGTCGTTCGCGTCCAGGAAACCGCGGATGTCACCGTCCGGCAGCAGCCGGGTGTGTGTCGGGTCGCGCTCGTGCTCGAAGCGATCGAGCTCGCGGGCTCGGGCCGGGTCGACGTCACCCAGCTGATCGACGACCAGCACGCGA
>Ga0136617_10001603_pt1 | contig 20063 bp, 21 predicted proteins | sample AntDrymUQ3222106_2_FD_129672 | JGI IMG/M metagenome (GOLD analysis project Ga0136617, IMG submission 129672) | Polar desert sand microbial communities from Dry Valleys, Antarctica - metaG UQ322 (21.06) | ecosystem: Environmental > Terrestrial > Soil > Desert | place: Antarctica: Dry Valley...
CGCTGCATCTTGTCCGGGGTGCGGTCCCCGGCCCGTTCGGCCAGTGACCAGCCGTTCTTGCGGGGTGTGTCGCTCATCAAGCCATCGACGTAGGTGCCCGCCTGCAACCGCGGCTCCCGGCGAGCGAACACCCGCCCCAGGCGACCCAGCAGCTCATCGCGGTGCACGCGCGCTGACTCGGCGGCCTCTACCATGCAGGACACGGCCGTCTCGTACTCTTCTTGATCCACAATCACGAAGGATCACGAGGCGGCCGCCCTCATACCGGGACATCCTCACCCGACACGCCGAAGGCTGTAACCAACATCAAACACGCCGCGCCGGCCCCGCCGCCGCGAGCCCACGCCAGCTGATCTTCCGACCCCTCACACCAAGATCAGGTCACGAAGTGCGGCTGCCGTACATGGCGGTGCTCCGCGAGTCGCACGTGCACCCAATGGCCTTGCGTTAGCGCCAGCCGCAAGGTCGCTACCTGCGAAAACGCAACGCGTGACACCCCTGCTGACTGCCTTAACGCAAGGCCATTGGCACGTGCACCCGCGATCATCACCGTGACGAGCAGACCTATCGAGGAACCGCGACGCCGGATTGACGTTGGGCCGCTTGAACGCCGAACGGCTCGCATCCGGTTGATCAGTCGTCGCGCCCTCGCGCCAGGGCACGGAGGTTGGCTTCCAGCGGCCATGGGTGCTCCAGCCGAAGCACACCGTCGACGGCCGTCGCGTACTGGCAGTAGGCGCCGTCGACCAGCTCGTATGCCGAGGCGGTGAGTTCATCGATGCCCAGGTCGAGATCGATCCGGACATAGAAAGGGATTCCCGCAGACGCGTAGTCCCGATGCTTGACGATGCGATCCTGCCGGAAGTTGCCCGGCGAGGTGACCTCGCCGACCAGCAGGACGTCCGCGGCCGGCACGTAGAGCGGGGTGACGCCGGACCGAGTCACCACGATGTCGGGGATGCGGATGTGCCCTGGCCGAAGTCGCACGTTCAGCCCGTCGAACACCTCCCAGTCGCGGTTGGGGCAGGTGTCCTCGATGAGGTTGCCGAATCTCCGGGTCAGCCGCTGGTGAGGCGGCGCTGACAGCGGGCTCACGACCAGCACCCCGTCGACGAGCTCGATTCGCGCGGGCGTCTCCGGCAGGGCGGTATAGTCGTCCTCGGTCCAGGAGCCGCCGTGGGTGAAGACGGCTTCCAGCGCTGCGTCCATCGACATGCTTGACCTCCCGGGTCCAGTGTCACACGGGTATGGACGGATTCCGAGCACCCGCGGTTCCATCGCAGCTCACGATCAGGCGGCAGGCGGCGACCGATGCGTCGTGTCGCGGGCCGGGTCCGCCTCACAGCCGGTTGTCACCACTGAATGCTTGTTGACCTCCGCACCCCATGAGAGCCACATCATCACGTCGAAGCCGATCGTGGTCCTTGGTCAGGATGCGGACTCATCCACCCGCCCCTCCTACTCCCGGCGGACCAGGACAATCACGGTTCGACCTCGTGGGAGCACCGTCCGGGACCGGATCGACTCTGTTGAGCGAAGCGCGTCGAGCCGACTGGTAGGCGTTGGAGACCGCCCACTCGAAGCGCAGCCGACCATCCGGCAGGCGGCGGTAAACGGGTGCACCACGCTCGCGCCGCCAGCGCAGGACTCCCGCCGTGAGCAGCGCCAGCCACACCACGACGATCCCGAGCAGCACCATTCCGACCACCGACGTGTCCATGCGTGAGCCCCCTCCGTTGTTCGCTAGGCTGCAATCCTATCTCGATTTTGACACAATCGCAATGTCGCAATCCTAAGGAGCTCTCGATGGCCACACCGACGGTTCGGCGACTGCAGCTCGGCAACGAGCTCCGGCGCCTCCGCGAGGACGTCGGCTGCACCCCCGCCGAGGCCGCGAAGGTGCTGGGCTGCAACGTTACGAAGATCAGCCGCCTGGAGCTGGGGCAGAGCGGGATCGCGATCGGCGACGTCAAGATGCTGCTGGAGTCCTACGGTGACGACCCGGAGCACGTGCAGTGGATGATGGACCTCGCCCGCAACAACCGCGAGCGGGGCCGGTGGGCGGGCCATCGCGCCGCGCTACCCGAGTGGTTCCGCGTCTACGTCGACCTGGAGCGCGACGCCGAGGACATCCGGCAGACCGAGGTCGAGGTCGTGCCCGGCCTGCTGCAGACGGAGGCCTACATTCGGGCGATGTTCGACGCCGCGCTGCCGTTCGGCGGGCCCACCGACGTGGAGGGTGCAGTCCGGGCCCGGCTGGAACGGCAGCAGGTGCTCGACGGCGACGATCCGCCGACCCTCAGCTGCATCCTCTCCGAGTCGTGCGTGCGCCGCATGGTCGGCAACCGCGCGGTCATGGCGGAGCAGCTCGATCACCTGGCCGACATGGCAGGCCGACCGCGGGTGCAGATCCAGCTGCGCCCGTTCGACGGTGAGTTCCCGAGCGGAGTGATCGCCCACCGGTTCACGATGGTGCGGATCCCGGCGCCGGGTTCCGCACCGCCGCTGAGCTTCGTCTACTGCGAGGACTTCGACGACGCCCGCTACGTGGACGACAAGAGGATCGTGCGCTCCTACGATGCCTTGTGGGGCACGCTGCAGGCCGCCGCGCTCGGGCCTGCGGAGACCAGGAGTAGGCTCCGTGAGCTGGCACGACAGCTCACGGAAGGCCCTTCGGATGTCCCCCACTGAACCGAACTTCACCGGCGCAGCCTGGTTCACCAGCAGCTACTCGGACGGCAACGGCGGCACCTGCGTCGAGGTCGCCTTCCTGCCCGGCTGGGTGGGCGTTCGCGACTCCAAGCAGCACGGCGACGGCCCGACCCTCGCCTTCACCCCGGCGGAATGGGACGCCTTCCTCGCCGGGGCGCAGGACGGCGAGTTCACCCGTCCCTGATCTCCCCGAGCGGTCGCCGATCAGCCGGCCCGGCCACGGGCCAGCGCGCGGAGGTCGGCTTCCAGCGGCCACGGCCGCTCCAGCCGCAACACCCCGTCGACGGCCGTCGCGTACTCGAGGTAGGTGCCGCCGACCAGTTCGTACGCCGACGCGGTGAGCGCGTCGATACCCAGATGCAGGTCGACCCGCAGGTAGAATCGAACGCCAGCCTCTGCGTAGTCGGTGTGCTTGACGATCCGGTCCTGGCGGAAGTTGCCCGGCGAGGTGACCTCGGTGAGCATCAGAACGTCTGCGACCTGCACCTTCAGCACCTCGAGCCCGGACCGGATGACCACGACGTCAGGTGCCCGGATGTGATCCTGCCAGAGCCGTACGTTCGCACCGGGTAAGGCTTCCCACCGCTCGTCCGTACACGTCCGAGCGAACAGATTGGTCAGCTCGAGCCCGAGCCGCTGGTGGGGCACCGATGACAGCGGCGTCACGAGCAGCGCTCCGTCGACCAGCTCGACGCGCGCGGGCACATCAGGCAGGGCGAAGTAGTCGTCCTCGGTCCACGGCCCGGAATGGGCGAACACCGCTTCGTACGTTGCATCCATCGACATGGCCGACCTCCCGGGGTCAGTGTCACACGGGCTTGGACGGATGCCGAGGGCTCGCGGTTCCATCCCGTTCACAACTTCTGCAGCGGCACCCCGCCGATCAGCATCAGCCGCACCGTGCCGGCGCTGCCGAAGTCGATCGTCACCGTGGCGCGCACGCCGGCACCGTCGGAGGCGACCACGGTGCCCAGGCCGTACTTGTCGTGGTTGACCCGGTCGCCCACGTCGAGGCTGAGGGTGGGGGTCAGCGAGCGCTCGGGCACCCGCCACTCACCCCGATCCCCGCTGCCGGGCACCGTGTGCCTGCCGAAGCCGAACCGCCCGACCGGCGCCGACCGGTCCGGCTCGGACCGCCGCCAGTCGATCAGCTCGGTAGGCACCTCGTCGAGAAACCGGGACGCCGGGTTGGCGTTGGGCTGCCCGAACGACGAACGGATCATCGCCCGCGACAGATACACCCGCTCCCGGGCCCGGGTGATGCCGACGTAGGCCAACCTGCGCTCCTCGGCGAGCTCGGCAGGGTCGGCGAGCGCCCGCATGTGCGGGAACACCCCGTCCTCCCAACCGGTGAGGAACACGACCGGGAACTCCAGGCCCTTGGCCGTGTGCAGGGTCATCAGGGTGACGAGCCCGGAATCGGAGCTCGGGACCGAGTCGGCGTCGGCCACCAGCGCCACCCGCTCCAGGAAAGCCGCGAGCGAACCGGGCTCGGGCGCACCCTCGGCGATCTCCGCGGCGAGCGCACCAGCTGCGTCCTCGTCGAGCTCGACGGCTGACACGGCGGCGTCCCCGGCGAACTCCCGGGCCACGGTGACGAGCTCGGCGAGGTTCTCCAACCGGGAACCGTCCTGCGGGTCCTCACTGGCCTCCAGCTCCGCGGTGTAACCGGTGCGCGCGTAGATCGACTCCAGCAGATCGGCGGTCTCCCGACCCTCGTCGACCAGCTCGCCGAGGCCGTCGAGGATGCGTACGAACCCAGCGATGCAGCGTTGCGATCGGGTGACCAGCCCGGTGATCTTCTCCGGCTGTTCGGCGGCGATCCGCAGCGCGGCGGTGAAGGAGATCCGCTCCCGGTCGGCGTACTGCGCGACCAGATCCTCGGCTCGATCCCCGATCCCCCGTTTGGGGGTGTTGAGGATGCGGCGCAGGCTCACCGTGTCCTCCGGGTTGGACAGCACCCGCAGGTACGCCAGCGCGTCGCGGACCTCCTTGCGCTCGTAGAACCGCACCCCGCCGACCACCTTGTAGGCCATCCCGATGCGCAGGAACACGTCCTCGAAGACCCGGGACTGGGCGTTGGTGCGGTAGAAGATCGCGACGTCGGAGTTGCGCACCTCGCCGGTGTCGACCAGCCGGTCGATCTCCCCGGCGACGAACGCGGCCTCGTCGTGCTCGTTGTCGGCGACGTAGCCGACGAGCTGCTCGCCGTCGCCGGCGTCGGTCCACAGCCGCTTGTCGCGACGGTCCGGGTTGCGCGCGATCACCGCGTTGGCCGCGGACAGCACCGTTTGGGTGGAGCGGTAGTTCTGCTCCAGCAGAATCGTGCGGGCGTCGGGGAAGTCCTGCTCGAACTCGACGATGTTGCGGATGTTCGCACCGCGGAAGGCGTAGATCGACTGGTCGGAGTCCCCGACGACGCACAACTCGGCCGGCGATGTCAACGCGCGTTCCGCCTGCGCTCCGCGCGGTGCATCAGGGACGGCCGGCGCCACGAGCTCGCGAACCAGGACGTACTGCGCATGGTTGGTGTCCTGGTACTCGTCGACGAGCACGTGGCGGAACCGGCGGCGGTAGTACTCGGCGACGGCCGGCAGCCGCTGGAGCAGCGCGACGGTCTCCATGATCAGATCGTCGAAGTCGAACGCGTTGGCCGTGCGCAGCCGGGACTGGTAGACCGCGTAGACCTCGGCGACCTTGCGCTCGTAGTCGTTGGACGCGGCAACTGTTGCGTCACTGGCGGTGCGCAGCTCGTTCTTGAGGTTGGAGATCTGCGCGGCGAGCCCGCGCGCGGCGTAACGCTTGGGATCGAGCTCCAGATCGCGTGCCACCAGCCCGACGAGGCGGCGGGTGTCGTCGGCGTCGTAGACCGAAAATGCCGAGCGCACGCCGAGGTGCTTGGCCTCGCGGCGGAGCACCCGCACGCACATCGAGTGGAACGTCGACACCCACATCGCGGCCGCTCGCCGCCCGACCAATGCGTTGACCCGCTCCTTCATCTCGGCCGCGGCCTTGTTGGTGAACGTGATCGACATGATCTCGCCGGGGTGCACGCCCCGCTCGGCGAGCAGCCAGGCGATGCGGTGGGTGAGCACCCGCGTCTTGCCCGATCCCGCCCCGGCCACGATCAGCAACGGCGAGCCCGCGTGCACCACCGCCTCGACCTGCCGGGGGTTGAGACCCTCCAACAGCGACGCGCCCCGAGCGGTGCGGGGTGCGGCGGTGGCTTTCTGGGACATCGCAGGCTGGGGCAGTTCGAACAACGCACTCATCGTGAGAGGACACGCTACCGGCGCTTACCGACAGCCCGCTGATGTGGCACACTTTCCAGCATGCCAACGCAGCTCGAGCGATTTTTTTACGGGTGCCGGAATCCGGTGCCCGTGGCCGCCTGAGCTGATCAGCCACGAAACGCCCCGGAGTCCGACGGACCCGGGGCGTTGTCGCGTCACGGACCGCCTCACCGCATCAGGACCGGGGCCAACAGGAGGAGACGTGAACGTGACCACCGAGAACAGCGCGAATGTTCCCGCCGCCCAGGCGATTCCCGCCGAGGAGGAGATCCAGGCCCTGCGGGTGGAGATCGACCAGCTCGACGCCGACATCCTACGGTTGATCAAGCGGCGCAGCGAGGTCTCCCGGCTCATCGGCGCCGCCCGCATGGCCGCGGGCGGCCCGCGGATCGTCTACAACCGCGAGATGGCCGTACTCGCCCGGTTCCGCGAGCTGGGCGTCGAGGGCCGGGAGCTGGGCATGGTCCTCCTGCGACTGGGCCGGGGCCGCCTCGGAGGGCACTGATTCCTCGTGACGGCTCGCTGATCCCGTAACGGCTCGCTGATCACGGGCAGAAGGCAATCAGTCGATCTTCATCCGCGACCTTCTGCCGGTGATCGCTGACCGGGACACTGACGGTCGCGCACGCACACGGCGGGTTTGCGGCGCAAAGCTGACCTCCCATGGCACTCTGGTGTCATGAGCATGGTGTTCGGGATCGTCGCAGTGGTTGTCGCCCTCGTCGGGCTGCTCGCCACCCTCGTCAACGTCGGCTATCTCCTGATGCTGAACAGCGCCGCAAAGAAGCGCGGTGTGGCAGGCGCCTCGATCAGCGACCACGTCCGGGGCCGGTTGCCGGTTGCCGGCGGTGCCACCCTGGCCGCCGTGGTCGCGTTGCTGCTGACCACCTCGGGTGGTGTGATGCCCGACATCCTCGGTCTCGTGCTCGGCGCAGGCGGTGGACTGGTGGCCAAGCAGTCCCTCGACGCCACCCGCACCCGGTTGCGCAGCCAACACTGAGCCCACCCTTCCCCGCGTCACCGTCGCTCCGCGGGATGCCCGTCTCTGGTAACGAACGGCACCTTCGTCCGCTGGGTCTAGTGTTCGACAAGAAGCTGCCCCCGCATCGCTGGCATGGCCGAGGACACGGCCCGAGAGCTGGGAGGCTCGGACGTGGCAGACGATAGCGCGGCACCCACTGCAGCCGATCAAGCCATCGGCGTGCGCGCTCGGCGAATCCGCAAACGGCGCGGTCTGACACTGGAGCAGGCTGCGGGCCTGGCCGGCATCGGCAAGTCGTACCTGTCCAAGCTGGAGAAGGGGCAGCGACGGTTCATCCGCCGGGGCCTCGTGGAGGACATCGCCTGTATGACACCACCCTCGACAACGTGCCCGACGTGCCCGCACGTCCGGTCGATGATCTCGTCCGCGGCGCTGCACACGCCCTGGCTCACGCCGATGACGTCCACTTCGAGATCGCCGGCAAGGGACTTGGCGAGCTGATCACCGAGCTCCACGTGCTCGCGGCTACAGGCGCCGCCGACACCCGGCGCACGACACTTGCCGCGTTGGTGGAGGCGTGCATCGTCGTCCGCGCACTGGCCGGCACGCTCGGCCATGCCGAGTTAGCGGCGCACGCCGCCCGCCGAGGCTACGACGCCGCCCGCCGGCTCGGACGGATTGACCTCGTAGGGCTGATGGCGATGGGCCGCACCATGACCCTGGGTCGGCTCGGCGCCCGGCGACGGGCGCACACCATCGCGGAGACCGTGCTAGCCGAAGTGGCCGCCGAGCCCGGCCCGACACCCGGTCACACGACTGTCGCCGAGGCGCGCGGAATGCTGCACCTGAGTAGCCGCGCTGGTATCAGCCCGCGATGGCCGGACCGGCGAGGCCCTGACCCACCTTGCGGAGGCGCGGTCACTGGCAGCTCACACCGGAGAGCGCAACCACCTCCGGTATCACTTCGGTCCTTCCAACGTGGCAGCCTGGGATCTGACGATCGGGGTCGAGAGCGGAGCTGGACCCGAAGCCGCTGAACGCTTCACCACCGCCCTGATCGACCTGTCGGTGTTCGACAGCAAGGACCGGCAGTCCAACATCCACTTCGATCTCGCCCGTGCCTGGGCGCAGGCCGAGGGTGCCCGCGATGGTGAGGTGCTGCGAGCGCTGGACACCGCCGACCGGACGGCCCCGGTGCGAGTGCGTAATGACCCGATCGCGCGCGAGCTGGTCCTCGATCTGGACGCCCGCGCACGGCGGCGGGTATGGGAACTGGAGTCGCTGAAGAACCGCCTCGGCGTCGCCTGATCGACGTGGACTGACAGTCCACGTTCGGGCGCTGAGCGCACCTAGCGTCCGGTGGCGTGATCGCATCGCGAAGTCCAGTTAGCGGCTGGCATTGATGGGGGCCTGGAGGAGTGGGGCGTCATACCGTCGCCCTCACAGCCGGCGTCGAGGTCAAGCTCGCGGCGCGCCTACGTCTCCCAACTGCATATGGACGACCTGCCCGAGCGCATCCACACCTGGCACACCGGCTGGGGCCGACAGGTCGGTCTTCCAGAATGACCCGCGCTTCCAGGTCGTCCCCATCGCCCAGCGATAACTGACCTGCCGAGGAACCTACACAAGCCTCCGATCAGAAGCCCAGCGCGACAACGCGTGCCGGTTGGACAGCTGCGTCTTGCGCAGCACGCTTGACACGTGTGTCTCCACGGTCTTCACGGAGATGAACAACTCTGCCGCGATCTCCTTGTACGCGTAGCCGCGGGCCAGCAGCCGCAGCACATCGCGCTCCCGGCGGGTCAGCCGATCCAGCTCCGGGTCGCCGGCCGGGGCCGCTCCGGTTCGGTCGGAGAACACGTCCAGAACGAAGCCGGCCAACCGCGGCGAGAACACCGCGTCCCCGGATCGGACCCGGCGCACGGCGTCGGCCAACTCCCGTCCGGAGATCGTCTTGGTGACGTAGCCGCGCGCGCCGGCTCGGATGACGGCAATGACGTCCTCGGCGGCGTCGGACACGCTCAACGCGAGGAACACCACGTCCGGGAGCTCCGGTCGGAGCTGGCGCAGCACCTCGGCGCCGCCGCCATCGGGCATGTGCACGTCGAGCAGCACGACGTCCGGGCGAAGGTGGCGGATCGCCGCCACCGCCTCGTCCACCGACCCCGCCTCACCCACCACTGTGACATCAGGAATGCCCCGGTCCAGCTCGGCGCGCACACCCGAGCGGAACAACGCATGGTCATCGACCAGGAAGACCCGGACCGGGTCGGCCTTCGACGCCGGGGGCTCCGTTGGTTCACCGCCAGTCATGCCGTTGCCTCTTTCTGATTTATCGCCTTGTCCTGATTTGTCACCGCTTCCTCGTCGGTGCCCCTGCGTGCATCCGCCACCACACCGTCGGTGGGCATCGCCAGGTGCACCTCGGTGCCCTCTCCAGGTGCGGTGCGCAGCTGGGCGGTGCCGCCGTGCCGGGCCATCCGGTTGAGCACCGAGTCGACCAGACCGTGCCGGTCCGTCGGCACCGCGTCGGCATCGAACCCGCTGCCGCGGTCCCGCACGAACACATGTACCTCCTCGGGCTCCATCTCGGCAAAGACCGACACCTCGGCGACGCCGGCGTGTTTGGCCGCGTTGACCATCGCCTCGCGGGCGGCCAGCACCAAAGCCCGCAACCCGTCGTCGAGCTTGCGGTCGCCCCCGACCACCACCGGCTGCACGGTCACCGCGTAGGTATCCTCCACGTCGGCGGCGGCAGCGGACAGGGCAGCGGACAGGCCGGCGTTCAGCGCGGCGTCGGGGGGCCTGCCGTAACCCCCCGCACCATAGAGCCAATGGCGCAGCTCGCGTTCCTGCCCGCGGGCCAGGCGCGCCACCTCACGCGGCTGGTCGGACTGGCGCTGGATGAGCGCGAGGGTCTGCAGCACGGAGTCGTGCAGGTGGGCCGCAATCTCCGCGCGTTCCACCTCGACGATCCGCTGGCGGCGTTCCTCGCCGAGGTCGCGCATCAGACGCACCCACCAGGGCACGGTGAGCACCGCGACGCCCACCAGCGTGGCCAGCACCGCGAGCAACCCGAACTGTACCTGCCCCAGGTCGACCTTGCCGAGGAGGAAGACCGCGATCCCGGTGGCCACGAACAGCGCGCCGGCCAGTACCCGCAGCAGCGCCGTCCACCCGCCGGCTGCCGCTCCGGTGCGGGCACCTGCGGTCCACCGTCGACGCTGGGTCTCGTCGGCCTCTCGCCAGACGAGCGCGGCACCGAGTGCGGCGACCCCCAACGGGCCGACGACCCAGCCGATCACCGTGTCGCCCAGCGCTGCGCCGACCAGACCGATGGCGACACCGAGCGTGGCCAGCCCGAGTGCCTGTTGCTGCTCGGTGCGAGGCACCGCCCGCACCACGTCGACATGCTCCTGGCGAAGGAACATCCACAGCAGCGCATACGCCACCGCACCGGCCCCGCTCAGCACGAACAACGTTACGAAACCGGCCCGCACCCACAGCACGTCGACGCCGAGGTGATCAGCGACCCCGCCCGCGACGCCGGCCACCAGCCGGCCGCTGCGGCGGCGCGCCAGTGGCGGGGTGGACGGCGGAATCGGGTTCACCGGTCCATCGTCACACGCGTGGACACGGGGAACATCGGGGAAACCTCCGGGCTGGCTCAGGGCGGTCCCTGATGACTCCGGTCCGGTGCCGGCCAAGACTGGCTCCATGAACCGAACCGACGTGCAGGCCACGCTGCGCGAGATGTGGGACACCCGCCCGGCCCGGCCGGCGCAGGGCCGGCAGATCGGTGGGGTCGCCGCGGCGATCGCCCGCCGCTACGACATCGACCCGGTGCTGGTGCGCATCGGGTTCGTGGTGGCCGCCTTCTACGGCATCGGGGCTGCTCTCTACATCGCCGGCTGGGTACTGCTACCGAACGAGGCGAGCGGTGCCCGACGGGCGACGTCGCGGCCGTTACTCGTGATCGGCCTGGCGGTGGCCACCGCGATGAGCCTCGGTGCCGTGTTCGGCGGAGGGCGCGACATCCTGCTGCCGTCAGCGGTCGTCGCCGGGTTGTTGTTCCTGCTGCACCGCAGCCGGGCTCATCGCGGGACATCGGCTATCGCCGACGCGGGGACCCGGCCGACGGCCCCGGTCGCCGCATCCGCGGACCCGGCCTCGGCGTCCACAGACCCGGCCCCGACACAACCCCCGGCCTGGGATCCGCTCGGTGTCGCCCCATTTGCCTGGGACCTGCCTGAACCCGGTCCCGCGCCGATGCCGCCGGCACGTCGGCGACGGCCGCCGGTGACCGCGGTGACCCTGGCACTGGCGCTGTTGACCGGCGGCGTGACCGGCATCGTGATGCTGATCAGTGCCAGCCCGATCGACGCATTGCCGGTGCTGTTCGGCGTGGTGCTCGCGGTGGTCGGCACCGGGCTGGTGGTCGGCGCGTTCCTCCACACGGGGCGCGGCCTGGTTCCGGTGGCGCTGCTGCTCTGCGCCCTGACCTGGGCGGTCATCGCCGTTCCCCTGGATCGCCTGCAAGGCGGCGGCGGTGAGCTGCGGGCGAGGCCACTGACAGCCGCAGCGATCGCTCCCGAGTACTCGCAGTCGGTGGGATCGGTTGAGGTAGACCTGCGCGGCATCGACCTCTCCGTACCGCCCGGCGCCATCCCAGAACCGATCACTACTTCGGTCTTCGTCGGTGTGGGCGAGGCGATCGTGCAGGTACCCGTTGACGCGGATGTCCAGGCGCGCTGTGCCGCCGGCGTCGGCGAAGCCCACTGTCTCGGCCAGATCGAGGGCGGACCGGACAGTGAGATCTTCGTGAGCGACCCCGGCCGCGATGGCCGCGCCGGTGGGCGCCCCCTCGTGCTCGACATCGATGCAGGCCTGGGACGGGTGGAGGTGCGTCGTGGCTGATCAGGACGCGACGGGGCAGGACGCGGGAACAGAGGTGCGCCGGGCGCCGGACCCGGTGGCGCTGCTGGTGGGGCTGCTGAGCCTGGGCATGGCGGTGGCCGCGTTCACCGGCTCGGTCCCCGGCCTCAGCGGCTTCGACCCCCGCTGGCTACTGGCCGGAGCAGCCGCCCTGATCGGACTGCTGATCCTGGCCGGCACCCTCCGCAACCGCCCCCACTGACCCGCGAGTTCACCGATCGAGCACGGCGAGTTCACCGATCGAGCACGGCGAATCCGTCGATGGCAGGACGATGCGGTTGCGGTTGCGGTCCGCGCCACGCGGGGGACCGATCTCGGCCGTGACGGCGAACCGGCCGGTGCGTAGCGCGTCGGCCAGGCTTCCGGGCCGGTCGCCCGGGATGCTCACTCCCACTCGATCGTCCCGGGCGGTTTGCTCGTCACGTCGAGCACGACGCGGTTGACCTCGGCCACCTCGTTGGTGATCCGGGTGGAGATCCGTTCCAGGACGTCGTAGGGCAAGCGGGTCCAGTCGGCGGTCATCGCATCCTCGCTGGACACCGGTCGCAGCACGACGGGGTGGCCGTAGGTGCGCCCGTCACCCTGCACCCCGACGCTGCGGACGTCGGCGAGCAGCACCACCGGGCACTGCCAGATGGCACGATCCAGCCCGGCGGCGGTGAGCTCCTCGCGGGCGATGGCGTCGGCGGCCCGCAACGTGTCGAGCCGGTCCGCGGTGACCTCGCCGATGATCCGGATACCGAGCCCCGGCCCGGGGAACGGCTGGCGTCCGACGATCGTCTCGGGCAGGCCCAGCTCGGCACCGACACGGCGCACCTCGTCCTTGAACAGTGCCCGCAACGGCTCGACGAGCTCGAACTCCAGATCGTCAGGCAGCCCGCCGACGTTGTGGTGGCTCTTGATCGTCGCCGTCCCGGAGCCACCTCCCGATTCGACGACGTCCGGGTAGAGCGTGCCCTGCACCAGGAACCCCACGCCAGCGCAGGCACTGCGCTCGTCCCGCACCACCTCGGCGGTGGCGGCCTCGAACACGCGAATGAACTCGCGGCCGATGATCTTTCGCTTTCCCTCGGGGTCGGTCACCCCCACCAGCGCCGACAAGAACCGCTCGCGGGCATCAACCGTATGCAACCTCGCGCCGGTGGCCGCCACGAAGTCCCGCTCCACCTGGGTGCGCTCGCCCGTCCGGAGCAGCCCGTGGTCGACGAACACGCACGTCAACCTGGCGCCGATGGCCCGTTGGACGAGCGCCGCGGCCACCGCCGAGTCGACCCCGCCCGACAACCCGCAAATCGCGTGACCCGTATCGACCTGGGCCCGGACCGCGGCCACCGTGTCGTCGATGATCGACGCCGTGGTCCAGCCCGGGCCGACACCGGCGATCTCGTGCAGGAACCGCCGCAGCACCTCCTGGCCGTGCGGCGAGTGCCCCACCTCCGGGTGGTACTGCACGCCGGCCAGCCGCCGCTCGGTGTCCTCGAACGCCGCCACCACTGCACGCTCGGACGCCGCGGTGACCGTGAACCCGTCGGGCGCCCGCACCACCGAGTCGCCGTGGCTCATCCACACCGGGTGGCGTCCCGGGAGCCCGTCGTGGAGCACGCCCCCGTCGACGGCGCTCACGGTCAGCTCGGTGCGGCCGTACTCCCGGGTGCCGTCCGGGGCCACCTCGCCGCCGAGCGCGAGTGCCATCGCCTGGAAGCCGTAGCAGAGGCCGAGCACCGGGATGCCGGCGGTGAACAGCTCCGGATCCAGCCGCGGGGCCCCGTCGTCGTACACGCTGGCCGGGCCGCCGGAAAGGATCAGCGCGGCGGGTTTGCGGGCCACGATGTCGGCCACCGGGGTGTCACCGGGGACGATCTCGGAGTACACTTGGGCCTCACGCACCCGCCGCGCGATGAGCTGGGCGTACTGCGCCCCGTAATCCACCACGAGCACGGTCGCTGGCTGCACACTTCCACCCTAGTGGATCGTGGCGGCGAAGATCCGCCACGAACTCGTCCTCGCCGGGTGTCGTCGCAGGCTCATCCCTCGGCGAGATCGCCTCATGATCACCCACGCACCGTCAATCCCACCCGCTGGAACTCCTTCAGGTCTGAGTAGCCCGTTTTTGCCATCGCTCGGCGTAGCGCGCCGAACAGGTTGATCGATCCGTACGGACTCGCCGACGGTCCGAACAGCACCGTCGCCAGATCTCGTTGCCCCGGCGCGAAACCGGTGACCTCCGAACGCGGCAGTGACGGGTGCGCCACGGCCGAGGTCCAATACAGCCCCTGTCCCGGCGACTCGGCGGCCTCGACCAACTGCTCACCCAGCATCACCGCGTCCGCCCCGCAGGCGATCGCCTTGGCCACGTCGCCGGAGCCCGCCATCCCCCCGTCGGCGATGACGTGCACGTAGCGCCCGCCGGTCTCGTCGAGGTAGTCGCGGCGCGCGGCGGCGGCGTCGACGATCGCGGTGGCCATCGGCACCCCGATGCCGAGCACCTCATCGGTGGTGGTTGCCGATGACTGCCCGTACCCGACGATGACGCCGGCCGCACCGGTGCGCATGAGGTGCATGGCGGTGCGGTAATCGCCCACCCCACCGGCCACGACGGGCACGTCGAGGGAGGTGATGAAGTCCTTGAGGTTGAGCGGCTCACCCGCCGAGACGTGCTCGGCAGAGATGATCGTGCCCTGCACGACCAGGATCTCGACGCCTGCGGCGAGCATCGCGGGACTGAGCTCGCGGGCTCGCTGCGGGCTCACCCGTGCGGCAACGGTCACCCCCGCCTCGCGAACGGTGCGCAACGCCTCGGCCAGCAGGTCGGGCTGGATCGGCGCGGCGTGCAGTTCCTGCAACATGCGCACCGCCGCCGTCGGGTCCTCCTCGGCTGCGGCGTCGAGCACCCGCGCCAGGGCACCGTCGGCATCGGCGTGCCGGGCCCAGAGCCCCTCGGCGTTGAGCACCGCGAGCCCGCCCAGACGCCCGATCGCCACCGCGCTCGCCGGTGAGACCACCGCGTCGGTGGGGTGGGTCATCAGCGGGATCTCAAACCGGTACGCGTCGAGCTGCCAGGCCGTGGAGACCTCCTGAGAACTCCGGGTCCGCCGCGACGGCACGATCTCGACCTGTGCCAGGTCATAGCTCCGTCGGGCCTCCCGGCCCATCCCGATTTCCACGACGTCTCGCACGGGGGGTCAGGGTAGGGCCTCAGTTCTCGACGCAGCCGACGGGCCGCGCATTCAGCGGGCAGCGTAGTTGGGCGCCTCGACCGTCATCGTGATGTCGTGCGGGTGGCTCTCCTTGAGCCCGGCCGTGGTGATCCGCACGAGCTGCGCCCGTTGGAGCGCCTCGATGGTGGCCGCGCCCGCGTACCCCATACCGGAGCGCAGTCCGCCGACGAGCTGGTGCACCACCTGGGACAGCGGCCCGCGGAACGGGATCCGTCCTTCGATGCCCTCCGGGACCAGCTTGTCCTCGCTGAGCACGTCGTCCTGGGCATAGCGATCGCGGGAGTAGGACTTGGCCCCACTTTGCCCTTGTCCCCCAGCCCGCTCTCGCATCGCCCCCAACGACCCCATGCCGCGGTAGGTCTTGAACTGCTTGCCGCCGACGAGGATCAGCTCACCCGGGGACTCCGCGGTGCCGGCAAGCAGGCTGCCGAGCATGACGGTGGACGCGCCGGCTGCGATGGCCTTGGAGATGTCGCCGGAGTACTGGATGCCACCGTCGCCGATCACCGGGATCCCCGCCGCGGCGCAGGCTTGCGCCGCCTCGTAGATTGCGGTGATCTGCGGTGCGCCCACCCCGGCGACCACCCGGGTGGTACAGATCGAGCCCGGGCCTACGCCGACCTTCACCGCGTCCGCACCCGCCTCGACCAACGCTGCGGCCCCGGCCCGGGTGGCGACGTTGCCACCGACCACGTCGACGGAGTCGCCGACCTCGGCACGCAGCTTCGCCACCATCTCCAGGACCCGCCTGGAGTGCCCGTGAGCGGTGTCGACCATGAGCACGTCGACGCCCACCGCCACCAGGCCCATCGCCCGGACATACGCGTCCTCGCCCACCCCGACGGCCGCCGCGACGACGAGCCGGCCGTCGGGGTCCTTGGTGGCGAGCGGGTACTTCTCCGTCTTGTTAAAGTCCTTGATCGTGATGAGCCCGCGCAGGCGCCCGACGCCGTCGACGAGCGGCAGTTTCTCGAGCTTGTGCCGGCGCAGCAGACCCAGAGCGGCTTCGGCGGTGACCCCGACCCGAGCGGTGACCAGCGGGGCCGGTGTCATCACCTCGTGGACCGGGCGCGTGTGGTCCATCTCGAACCGCATATCACGGTTGGTGATGATGCCGACGAGACACCCGTCAGCGTCGGTGACCGGCACCCCCGAGATCCGATACTTCGCACAGAGGGCATCCACGTCGGCCAGGGTGTCCTCCGGGGCGCAGGTGACCGGGTCGGTCACCATGCCGGCCTCGGACCGCTTGACGACCTCGACCTGCGCGGCCTGCTGATCCGGTGAGAGGTTGCGGTGCAGAACACCCAGCCCACCGGCACGGGCCATGGCGATCGCCATGCGTGACTCGGTGACGGTGTCCATCGGTGACGACACGAGTGGCACCCGCAACCGCACCCGCCGGCTCAGCCGCGTGCCGGTGTCGGCCGCGCCCGGGACGACGTCGGACTCCGCGGGCAGCAACAACACGTCATCGAAGGTGAGGCCGAGCATCGCGAACTTCGGCGGAAATCCGATATCGACACCGTCGTCGTCCGTCGTGGCCGCGCTGCTCATGCCTCGCCCCTTACCGGCTCCGCGACCCCGCGAACCGCGGGATCCGGCAGCCCGCGCTGCCGCCTGCACGACATCGTATCGGTGGTTCGCTTCGCGATCTGGCCACCCGCGGAGCCACCGGCTCCCGCTGCCCCGGTAGGGCGACGAAGATGTCTCCGATGCGGGTATCGTCAACCTGGTGTCACCAGATGCGCTTCCGCCGGACCCCTTCGCCGGAGATCCGCACGATCCGGCGCTGTCGCTGGACGGGCCGGAGCTCGACGATCCCGACACGCTGAGTGAGACCGAGCGCGGCGAGGTGGTGGCCGACCTGGCTGACCTGGCCGTCTATCAAGCGCTGCTCGAAGGCCGCGGGGTGCGCGGCATCGTCGTCGACTGCGGCGACTGCGGTGAGCAGCATTTCCACGAGTGGAACCTCCTGCGGGCCAGCCTGCAGCAGCTGCTCGAAGAGGGTCAGATGCGGCCGCACGAGCCGGCCTTCAACCCCGATCCGGCGAGCTACGTGACGTGGGAGTACTGCCGCGGCTATACCGACGCCGTGTTGGCTGACGGCTGACCAGCATCCCTTGCTCCGGCGCGAGATCCCCTTGCTCCGGCGCGAGTGAAGCAGCCCCGCTTGCGCCGGAGATCAGTTCGCGGGTGCAGGCGGCGGCGTTGTGGTCGTCGTGGGCGGCTCTTGACCGGCCGACGTCGCCGTACCGCTGGCAGTAGTGGTGGCACCGGAAAGATCATCGCCACTCGAGGGAGCTGTGGTCTGGCTGGGCGGCGACGTGGTGCTGGGGGTGGGCTGGCCCGCGGTGCCGGGGCTCGGTTCCACGGGGGTGGTGCTGGGGGCCGGCGGCGGTGTGCTCGGACCGGCGGTGGGCGGAGGGGCGGTCGTGGCCGAATCAGAACTCGCCGAACCCGGATCCTCGGTGGCCCTCCCAGCCGACCCGGCGGGCGGAGCTCCGGGCGGCCTGGTGGCCCCGGGCTGCGGCGGCTGAGCCGGCTCCTCGACTCTGTTGGGCACACCAGGGGTGGTGTCCTCAACTTTGTCCTCGAGCCCCCTCAGATCCGCTACAATCCCCTCCTGTCCATCCTCGGCGAGAACCACCCTGGCCGCGTTTTTGCCCTCCGCGAGGGCCGCTTCAGCGCCGGCCTTGTCGCCGGCCTCGAGCAGTTCCTTGACCTTCTGCTTGGCCATCTCGACCACTACGAGCGCCTCGACGGACTCAGCGTGCTCCTCGTAGAGCACCTTGGAGACCGCCCACAGCGGGTCGCCGGGTCGGGAGTCCTGGGCACCGATCGATACGCCGGCGACGGCGAAGACGAGCAGCGCCGCGGCCCCGGCCAGTGGCCGCAGGTACCGGACGTTACGGCGCGGGGTGCGTCCGGACACCACCGCCGCGACGGCGACGTCGATGTCGATGAGCTGGGGAATCGGCTCGGCGTCGACGTCGGTCTTCCACGCGGCAAGCATTGCGGCGACCCGGTCGTCGATGTCGTAACCACCGACGCCCGGCGCCGAGACGGCCATGCCGGCGGCCAGTGCGCTGATCAGCTCCTCATCGGCCTGCACGGCGACGAAATCGACTGGCTCCGCGCGAACGTCGTCGACGGGCTGGGGCTGGGTGCGCATCCCCTCGGGATGCATCCCATTGATCTTGGCCGTCTTCGACCGGTGACCAAAGACGTTGTCGTAACCTGACGGGTTGTCACGCACCTCAGACCACCCCCTCGGGCATATTCTTGCGGAGACGGGCCAGCGCCCGGTGCTGTGCCACCCGAACCGCGCCCGGGGTGGACCCGACCGCCTCTGCAGTGTCCTCTGCTGAAAGCCCGACCACCACTCTCAGCACGAGAATCTCCCGTTGCTTGTCGGGGAGCTGATCGAGTAGCCGGCCCATCTCGCCGGAGAGCTCGACGCGCAGTGCATGCTGCTCAGGGCCGTCCCCGACCTCCATCGATTCAGGCACGTCCGCGACCGACTCCGACCGGTTGCGGGTGGCCGCCCGGTGAGCATCGATCACCTTGTGCGAGGCGATGCCATAGACGAACGCCAGAAATGGACGTCCTTGGACACGGTACTTCGCGAGGGCCGTCACCACGGCCAAACACACCTCCTGCGCAACGTCGTCCGCCGAGACGGACGACCGGTCGACCCGACCGAGCCGCGCGCGGCAATAGCGCACGATCAGCGGGCTGATGATGGCGAGTACACGTTCCATCGCGCGGCGATCACCCGTCTTTGCGAGTTCCACCAGCTCGTCAGGAACGCTTGTTATCTCACTCATCGCGCGGTGTTGTCAGGGCGTTACGCAGCATCCTCGTCATCATTCATCAGGGGGGCCGGTGACAAGGAGTTGTCGTCGCCGGGTACTCAACCGAGATGGTCCACCGTAGCGAAGCCGTCAGACAGCTTCCCAGTCGCTCCTCTCCACCGGAGATGTCCATGCTGGGACAAGGTTGCCGACGAACTCGCAACGATGACCCGGAGACGACGGAGCGTGGCTGCCCTACGGCAGCCACGCTCTGGCCGTACGCCCGGTCACCAGCGGCCCGAGCCGGCCGCCGTCACCGGATCCAGGAGTGTCGTCTGCCCGCCAGGTCGGTACAGAACCGGGTCCTTGCGGGATCGGACGAGGCTCAGGACACCAGACCGCGTCGGAATCCGTGCGCAACAGCCTGCGCACGGTCCCGAACACCGAGTTTGCGAAACAGGCGCCTCGCATGGGTCTTCACGGTGTCCTCGGAGAGGTAGAGCTCCCGTCCGATCTGCCCGTTGCTCTTGCCCTGGCTCATCCCGCGCAGCACCTGGAGCTCACGCTCCGTGAGCTGCACGCCGGGATCCGCCGGAGTCCGTGGTGTGGGCACCGCGGTGCTGGCCAGGGTGTGCGCGAGCGCGGCCACCAGCTCAGGACGGGAAGCGTCCCAGCGCAGGTAACCGCGCGCTCCGCCGGCAATGGCCGCCGCGATGCTGCCCGCGTCATCGGGGGCTCCGAAGACGATGACGTTGGCCTGAGGGTGAGCCGCGACAAGCCGTCGCGTGGCCTCCACCCCGGTGGGCACCGCACGCTGGGTGCCGACCAGAACGACGTCGACCGGCTGCCGGGAGAACCGGGCCAGCAACTCGTCCCCATGCGCTACGCAATCGATCCGGTGCACCCCCGGCACCGCGGACATCACGCGGGTGAGGCCTTCGCGGACGCTGCGACGATCGTCGCAGATGAGTACCGTCGTCACGAGGATTCCTTCCTGCAGCTTCCTGCAGCCGGGTGATGTGTCACCCTCTCATCGGCGGGCAACAGGCAAACCTTGACACGATCAGGGCGTTTTGTGCCGTCCATTCGGGCGTGTTGCGCTGAGCGGCACTCTTCATGTGGGTGA
>Ga0136617_10001604_pt1 | contig 20058 bp, 15 predicted proteins | sample AntDrymUQ3222106_2_FD_129672 | JGI IMG/M metagenome (GOLD analysis project Ga0136617, IMG submission 129672) | Polar desert sand microbial communities from Dry Valleys, Antarctica - metaG UQ322 (21.06) | ecosystem: Environmental > Terrestrial > Soil > Desert | place: Antarctica: Dry Valley...
AGAAGGAGCGCGGGATCACGATTGATCTCGGCTTCGCCCACCTCGACCTGGGAGGCGGCGCGATCGCGTCCTTCATCGACGTGCCGGGGCATGAGAAGTTCGTGCGAAACATGCTCGCGGGGGCCCATGGAATCGACGCGGTGCTGCTCGTGATCGCCGCCGACGAATCGGTGATGCCGCAGACGCGCGAGCATTTCCACATCTGCCGCATGCTGGCCATCCCGCGAGGCGCCGTCGTTCTCACCAAGTGCGACGTCGCGGACGCCGACAGCGTCTCGCTGGCGGAGATCGAGTCTCGCGAGCTGGTGGCCGGGTCATTCCTCGAGGGAGCCCCGGTGCTGCGGGTTTCGGCCCGTACCGGCCTCGGGCTCGACGCGCTGCGCGCGGAGCTGCGCGTGATGGCATCACGGACGACCCCGCGGGCGGCGGGCGGGCTGGTCCGCCTGCCTGTCGACCGCGCCTTCGTGCTGAAGGGTTTCGGGACCGTCGTCACCGGCACGCTGGTCGCGGGCACGATCGCCACCGGCGACGAGCTCGAGATCCTTCCTTCCGGGCGACGGGTGCGCGTGCGCGGCCTGCAGGTGCACGGGGCCACGACGCCCCGCGTGGAGGCCGGGCATCGCGCGGCGGTGAATCTTGCCGGCATCGAGGTCGCGGACATCGAGCGCGGCGACGTGCTCACCCGCCCCGGCACGCTGCGGGCGACGTCGATCGTCGAGGCCGAGCTGTCCGTGCTCGCGGGCGAGCGGCCGCTGAAGGATCAGGCGCGCGTGCGCGTCCACCTGGCTAGCGCGGAAGTGCTGGCCCGCGTGCGCGTCCTGTCTGCGCCGCCCGTCGTCGAGCCGGGTACGACGCGGCTCGTGCAGCTGCGCCTCGAGCGTCCGGGGGTGGCGGGACGGGGCGACCGTCTCGTCGTCCGTTCCTACTCACCCGCCGCGACGATCGCCGGCGCCGTCGTCGTGGATCCGCTCGCGAAGCGCAAGCGACGGATGGCCGAGGCGACCGCCGTTGCGGAGGACGCGGTCGGCGCCATGGTGACGGACGCGGGGGCGGCCGGCATCGACATGCTGACTCTGGCCGCGCGGCTCACCGTGCCCGCGGCGGACCTCGCGCGTGAGATCGGGCCGCGCGGCGACATCGTCGCCCTGGCCGGTGATCCGGCGCGCGTCGTCTCCGTCGCCGCCCTCGATCGCCTCGCCGCCGAGCTCCGCGTGCACCTCACGACCTTTCACGGCGCCAACCCGCTCAAGGCGGCCATTCCACGCGAGGAGCTGCGCAGCCGCCTGTTCCTGCGCGCAGCGCCGGGCGCGTTCGAGCACGTCCTCGAAGGGCTCGTTGCGCGCGGTGAGATCCGTGTCGCCGCAGACGGAATCGCGCAGTCGACGCACGCCGTTCGCCTGTCGCCGGAGGAGGACCGCGCCCGCGCGGCGCTGTCCGAGGCCGCCCGCGCCGCGGGCTGGGAGGGGATCGAGCCGCTGGCGCTGCCGGCGCGCGCGGGGCTGGCTGTGCCGCTGGCGGAGCGGATCACGCGCGTGCTCGTCGCGGAAGGCGAGCTGCGCAGGATCGGAGACACGTTCCTGCACCGCGAGCGTGTCGATGCCCTGAAGGCCGAAGTCCGCCGTCGCTGGCCGGCCGGCTCTCGCCTCGACGTCGCGGCATTGAAGGAGCTCACGGGTTTGAGCCGCAAGTACGTGATCCCGCTGCTGGAGTACCTCGACCGCGAGAAGGTCACGCGCAGGTCGGGAACCGACCGCGTGGTGCTCTAATTTCGTATCATTGGGGTAACGGAACCGAATAGATGACGCTGCCCGCCGGAACGCGGCCCGACCGTCCCGTGCGAGGCATGCTCCGCGTGCCGTTCGTGCGGCGCTGCGACCTGACTTTCTCCGAGGGCCGGAAGGAGAGCGCGTTCATCGTGAACATCAACGTCCTCGGCGCCTACATCGCCATGGACCTTCTCCCCGCTCTCGCCGACACGGTGACGTTCCGCTTCTCACCGCCGCACAAGGACCATGAAGTCGTGGTCCAGGGCACCGTCACCTGGCTGAATCCCCGCCAGCAGCACCTGGTGCATAGCCTTCCCCCCGGCTTCGGCGTCAAGCTCGTTCCGCCGGAGGGCGAGGACCGGCGCTGCATCGAGGAAGTGGTCGAGCACTACATCGCCCAGAACCCGCATGTGCTGAACTAGGCGTCCGGCCCCAAATCTTTCAAGGACAGATCGCGAAGGCCGGGCGGGGGAGTGGAGTCTGCGGCCGCCCCCTGAATGCCCTAGACGAACAGGCTGACCGGCGACTCCAGCAGGCGACGCACCTCGTTCAGGAACTGCGCAGCCAGGGCGCCATCGACGACGCGATGGTCGGAGCTCATGGTCACCGTCATCCGGTGCCCGATCCGGATGTCGTCGCCGTCCACGACCGGGATCCTGCGCACGGCGCCCACGGCGAGAATCGCGGACTCCGGCGGGTTGATGATCGCGGTGAACTCGGTGACGTCGTACATCCCGAGGTTCGAGATCGAGAACGTCGAGCCCATGAACTCCTCGGGCTTCAGCTTCTTGTCGCGCGCGCGGCCGGCGAGGTCCTTGACCTCGCGCGAGATGTCGAGGATCGACTTGCGGTCGGCGTTGCGCACCACGGGCACGATCAGCCCGTCGGGGACCGCCACCGCCACGCCGATGTGCACCTCGGCGTGAGTCGCGATCTTGTCCCCCATCCAGGACGCGTTGACCATCGGGAAGCGGGTGAGCGCCTTGGCGCAGGCCTTGACGATGAGGTCGTTGAACGAGACCTTCACGTCTTCCAGGCGCTGGATCTGCTCGCGCAGGCCGACGGCGCCGTCCATCGCGATCTCCATGGAGACGTAGAAGTGCGGCGCGGTGAACTTGCTTTCCGCCAGCCGCTTCGCGATGACCTTGCGCATGCTCGAGAGCGGGATTTCCGTTCCGGGGGCTACGGAAGGGACGGGCGCGGCGGGGCGGGCCGCGGGAGCGGATGCCGCAGCGCCCGTGGCCGCGCGGGGCGCGCTGCCCGACCAGGACTCGATGTCCCGCTTGATGATCCGTCCGCCCGGACCGCTCCCCGCGACGGAGGAGAGGTCGATGTTCTTCTGCGCCGCCATGCTGCGCGCGAGCGGGCTCGACTTGACGCGGCCGCCGTCGCCGGACGCGGCGCCCTGTGGCGGAGCCGGACGCGGAGCGGCGTCGCCGTTCGACGGCGGCGCCGGCGCAGACGCGGGTTGCGTCTCGACCGACGACGCGACGGATGCGGACTGGTCGCCGGGGGCGGCCTTGGCCGCAGCGTTCGCGCCCGCGCTCACGGGGTCGGGCGCGGTTTCCGCTGGCGCTGGGGCCGGTGTCGCGGCGCTGGCCGCCGCCGCATCCGCGGGGCCGGTTGCGCCTGCTCCCGCCGCGGGCGCCGCCTTGGCCGCGCCCTCCTGCTTGGCGGCGGAGTCCTTCGAAGTCGCTTCCTGCTCCGGCGGCGGGTCCCGCTTCGCGGCCTCCTTTGGCGCAGCGCCCTTCGCGCCATCCTTGGCCGCGGGCGCCGCCGGGTCCCCCGCCGCGGGCGCCGCCGGGTCCCCCGCGGCGGGTGCCGCCGGTGCCGCCGGCTTGGCCGGTCCGCCGGACTTCGCGATCAGGGGCGCAATGTCTTCATTCGGCTCCGCGATCACGCCGATCAGCGTGCCGATGGGCGCCTTGCCTCCGGCCTGCACCAGGATCTTGCGCAGCACGCCGGCGCCCTGCGACTCCATCTCCATGTTGGCCTTGTCGGTCTCGATCTCGGCCAGCACATCCCCCACCTTGATGACGTCGCCTTCCTTCTTGTTCCACTTGACGATCGTGCCCTCCTCCATGGTGGGGGAGAGCTTGGCGAGGACGACCTTGCTGACAGCCATTACCCTCGTCCCTCGCGATAGAGGACGCGCTTGACCGCGTCGATGACCTTCTCCGGCTGGGGCAGGTACGCCTTCTCGAGCGTCTTGGCGTACGGCATCGGCACGTCCTCGGCGGTCACGCGGATGACCGGCGCGTCGAGGTCGTCGAAGCACTCGCGCTGCACGCGGTCCGCGATCTCGGCTCCGAAGCCGGCGATGCGCCATCCCTCTTCGACCACCACGCAGCGGTTCGTCTTCCGCACCGACTCGAAGATGATGTCCTCGTCGAGAGGGCGCAGCGTGCGCGGATCCACGACTTCGGCCTGGATGCCTTCTTCCTCGAGCGCCTTGGCCGCCGCCATTGCCGTGGTGACGGACCGGCTCCAGGCCACGATGGTGACGTCGGTGCCCACGCGCTTGACGTCGCCGAGGCCGAGGGGGATGTGGTACTCCTCGTCCGGTACCTCGCCCTTGTGGTTGTAGAGGATCTCGTTCTCCATGAAGATCACGGGGTTGTCGTCCCGGATCGCGCTCTTCAGGAGCCCCTTCGCATCCTTGGGGGTGGACGGCATCGCCACCACCAGGCCGGGAATATGGGCATACCAGGCTTCGAACGCCTGCGAGTGCTGCGCCGAAACCTGCGTAGCCGCTCCCGAGGGCCCGCGCATGACCATCGGGCAGCGCACCTGGCCGCCGGACATGTAGCGGTACTTCGCGGCGTGGTTGACGATCTGGTCGAGCGCCAGCAGCGAGAAGTTGAACGTCATCATCTCGGCGATGGGACGCAGGCCGGTAAAGGCGGCCCCTACCGCGATGCCCGCGATGGCTTCCTCCGCGATCGGCGTGTCGCGCACGCGCCATTCGCCGAACTGGGCGAGCAGCCCCTGCGTGATCTTGTACGCGCCCTGGTACGCGCCCACCTCCTCGCCGAGGATGAACACGTTGGGATCGCGGACCATCTCTTCCTTCAGCGCCTGGTTGAGCGCCTCGCGCATGGTGAGGATGGCCATGCTACTTCCCGACCTTCACCGCGCCCGCGGGCGCGCCGATCAGGTTCCCGGCTGAATCCATCGGAGCGTGCCCTCCGGGCGTGGTGGGCGAGGGCCGCCGGCGATCGACGTCCGGCTTCGCCCCCTTGCCCGTCGCGGCGGCGGCTTCCGCGGGCGCCCCCGGTGCGGCAGGCGCCTCGGCGGCGGGAGCGGCCGTGCCCTCCGGCGCGGGCTCCGGCGGGGGAGCGGCGGCCGCGATCTCCGCCTGCGTCTTCTGCCACGCCACGTAGTCGAAGGGCTGGAAGACCTCGGGGACGCGGTCGTCCTTCTCGGCCGCCCGCCACGCCGGATCCTTGTCCGCCGACTTGGCGTAGATGTACGGCGAGCGCACGTACACGTCCTCGTACAGCGTCTCCGCCGTCGGATCGGGGCTCTGTTCGACGTAGGCCACCGCGTCGTCCATCCGCGCGAGGATCTCCTTGTCCGCCGCCTCGAGATCTTCCTTGCTGAAGCGCTCCTGGTCGACGAGCCGCTTCCCCCAGACGAGGACGGGGTCGGATTTCATCATCTCCTCGACCTCCTCCTTCCGCCGGTATTTGCCCGGATCGGACATGGAGTGGCCGCGGTAGCGATAGGTCTCGGCCTCGACGAGCGTGGGCCGCTTCTCCTTGCGGGCGAGGTCGATGGCCTGCCCGAGCACGGTGCGCACCGCGACGAGGTCCATCCCGTTCACGTCGTAGCGCGGGATGCCGTACGCGGAGCCGCGCTGGTAGAGGTCCTTGACGGACGAAGCCCGATCCAGCGACGTCCCCATGCCGTAGCGGTTGTTCTCGATGATGTAGACCACCGGGAGGTTCCACAGCGCGCTGACGTTCAGCGCCTCGTGGAACGCCCCCTCGTTGACCGCGCCGTCCCCGAAGAAACAGAGGACGACCTGGTCGGTCTTGCGCAGGCGGATGCTGTAGCCCATGCCGGCGGCGATGGGGAGATGCCCTCCGACGATGCCGTCCCCGCCGAAGTTGCCGCGGGGGACGTCGTAGAAATGCATGCTCCCGCCCTTGGCGCGGCTGATCCCGCTGACCTTGCCACACAGCTCGGCCAGCAGCGGCCGGGGGTCGGTGCCGCGTGCGAGGGCGTACCCGTGATCGCGGTAGGAGGTGATGAGGTAGTCGTCGGGGCGCAGCAGGCTCATGGCCCCCACGCCGACCGCTTCCTGCCCGATGTAGAGGTGCAGGAAGCCGCCGATCTTTCCCTCGACGTAGAGCTGCGCGCAGCGCTCCTCGAAGCGGCGGATGAGGAGCATCTGCTTGTAGAGCGAGAAGGCTTCGTCTCTGTTCATGATGGGCTCGAGGCCTCTATCCTACGGCACCTGTGCGGGCGGTGCGCGCCACGACGGTGAGCCCGGCGGTGATCAGCCCGCCGAGCACCACCGCCGCAACCACCGCGGCGGCGAAGACCGCTTCGGCCTGGTCCGCCGTCGTGTCTTCGGGTTGCTGGGCGAAGTAGCGCCGCGCGGGCGCCCTCAACATGTACGCGAGTGCCGCGATCGAGGCCAGCGCGAACGGGCAGTTCAGGATCCCCAGCGCGCCGAGGGTGATCTGCGCGGGCCGCGCCCAGCTCTTCCCGTTCCAAAGGCCGTACGCCATCAGCACCGCGACGACGGCAAGCGCGGCGAGCAGGATGGCCAGGACGATTCCTCCCGATCCCGGCCGCGACCGTGCGAGCGCGTAGCCGGTGATGATGTGGAACGGGATGCTCAGCACCCACAACACCGCGAGCACGGAAACGGTGAGAGGCCGGGCCGGCGCCTTCCAGGCCGCGCCCGACGGCAGAGTCTGCGCACGCGCGATGGGCGGCGGGGAAGCGGGGGACCTCGGCCTCGTGGCCGGCCGGGGAGGAGAAGGGGGAGGCGGAGGCAGGCCTTCGAGCGGCCGAATCGTGGCCGTGTTCTGCGCGGGGCCGCCGCCAACCGAGCCCGGGCCGACGTCGTCCATCGCCAGCGTTCCGGAATCGTGCTCCGCGAGCACCGTGATGTCGATGTCGCCGATCCGGAAGACATCCCCCGCCTTCAGGATCGCGCGCTCCGCCTTCCTTCCGTTCACGGAGATGCCGTTCGCGGATCCGGTGTCGCGAATGACCAGGCCGTCGGGGCCCGACTCGACGACGGCATGGCGCCGCGACGACTTCGCGTCGTTCAAAACGAGGTCGCAGATCGGGTCGCGGCCGATGACGGCGACGGGGGCGTCGATGACGACGTCGTGCACCGCGCCGCCTGGATAGCGAACCGCGAATCTCACCGGGCAAGCCGCTGGAAGAGGCGCAAAACCGCCCGATTGTAGCCGAATCGCCCCGCAAGCGCGTGATAACATCCGGCCCGATGATCACCGTGGATGCCGGGCGGCGCTCGGCGCGCCTCGAAGAGATGATGCAGGCGCTCGCTCGCGACGCCGACCCCGCCGACCGCGAGCTTCTCGGGTCGTTCGCGCCCGTCGTCTACGCCTCGCTGCCCGATGCCGTCGCTCTCGGCCTTTCGAGCGAAGCCCTGACCCGGCGCATGCTCGACTACTACCGGTTCTTCGTGCGGGAGTTCCCGCCACAGACGCAGGTCTATCGCGGCCTGCCGGGCATCCATGTCGTGGTGCGGAATCCCACCGAGGCGGACGAGCAGCGCGTCGTCGGCGGCCGTGTACTGCCCCTGGAGACCACGATCGTCGAGACGCACACCCTCGACGCGCCTTTCATCTTCGAAAGCCTGAAGAACTACTTCCGGCGCGCCGACCTGCGCGTGTTCTCGGCGATCCACCCGATGCTCTCGGTGCGCCGCCAGTGGGAACGGATCGTCAGTCTCGGCCCGCCCCAGGAAGAAGGGTCGCGCGAGTCGTTCTGCCATTTCCGCATCGAGCGCGTCGATGCCCAGGAGCGGCTCGCACGCATCGAGCACGAGATTTACTCCGTGCTGAAGGCGGTCTTCACCGCCGTCGAGGACTTCGAGGACATGGGGCGGGTCGTGCGCGAGCTGGCCCCCAGCCTGCGCGACCGAAAGGCCGGCGCCAACCGCGTCGGGGCCGCCCGCGGGTTCCTCGAGTGGCTGCTCGCCGACAACTACATCTTCCTGGGGACGGTGAAGTACACGCGCAGCCGCGACGGCCGCTTCGAGCGTGCGCAGGAGACCGCGACGGGCGTGTTTACCGACCCCCACCTGCTGCCGGTCGTCTTCCCCGGCCTGATGGACGAGGTCGAGGCCCACATCATCCCCAACGAGACCGACCCGCGGATCGTCGACATCGACTATTGCAACAACGCGATGGCGATCTACCACCTCGAGCCGATCGACGACATCGAGATCCGGCAGTGGGGCGAGGACGGAAGCCTGCAAGGGATGACGCTGCTCCTCGGCCGCCTGTCCATGGGCGCCTTTACGGAGAAGGCTTCCGAGATCCCGCTCCTGAAGGAGAAGCACGAGTGGATCCTCGCCAACAGCGGGGCGGCCCAGAAGTCATACGCCTACCGCGAGATCCGCGCCCTCTTCAACCGCTTCCCCAAGCGCGAGCTGTTCTACGCCAGCGCGCCAAGCCTGAAGGACGTCATCGAGCGCATCGTCTACATGACGGGCGACGACGAGGTCGCGGTGCACTCCCGCCGCGGCGCCGGCTATGTCGCGCTGTCCATCGCGTTCTCCCGCCTCCGGTATTCGTACAAGGCGGAAGAGGACCTGAAGCATGCGTTGGCGGAAGCGTACGGCCCCATCGCCTTCAGCAGCTCCACCGACTGCGGAGCGGTGACGTTGCTCCTGTGCTACTTCGACACGTCGCGCATGGAGCGGCCGGTCGACAACGACGAAGTGCGGCGGATGACGGAGGGGGTCGTCACGACGTGGGAGGATCGCGTCGCGGCCGCGCTCGAGGCTTCTCTCGGCGAGCGTGAAGGGCGCCGCCTCTTCGAGAGCTACATCCGCTCCGAGAGCCGCAGCGGTCTCTATCGCGAATCCACCCCTCCCGAAGAAGTCCCGGCGGACATCCGCAACCTCGAGAGCCTCGAGGGCCGCCTGCAGGTCGGCGTCCTCCCGCGATCGGCGACGACGGTCACGCTCAAGCTGTTCTCGCCCCGCGTCCTCGCCTTGACCCAGACCCTGCGCACCCTGCAGAACCTCGGCGTCACCGTCACCGAGGAGCTGCGCGTTCCCCTCACCATTCCCGGGGAGCGCAAGGCGTACCTGTACCGCTTCGAGATCGAAACCACGCCCGAGCGCATCGCCAACCTCGTCACCGCCGAGGAGCGCTTCGTCGAGGCCCTCCGCGCCCTCGACGAGGAGGTGGCGACCGACGACGCGCTGAACGTCCTCGTCCTGCAGGAAGGACTGTCGTGGCGCGAGGTCGAGCTGCTGCGCACCCTGCGCAACCACCTGCTGCAGGTACGGACGCATTACAACGCGGAGACGGTCAACGGCGTGCTGCTGCGCAACAGCGCGGCGGCGGCGTCGCTGTTCCGCTCCTTCGCCGCGCGCTTCGACCCCGCGGTCGTGGAAGGCCGCGAGGCCCGCGTCACGACCGGCGATGGCGAAGTCAAGAAGGCGCTGGAGGCGGTGGGCAGCCTGGCCGAGGACGAGGTGCTGCGCGGAGTCGACAACCTGATCAAGGCCGCGCTGCGGACGAACTTCTACCAGCATCCGGCGCGCCCGGTGGTGTCGATCAAGGTGGACAGCCGCAAGGTCGAGGGAATGCCGTCGCCGCGCCCGATGTTCGAGATCTACGTCCATTCGCGGCGGCTGGAAGGCATCCACCTGCGCGGGGGCAAGGTGGCCCGCGGCGGCATCCGCTGGAGCGACCGCCACGACGATTTCCGCACCGAAGTGCTCGGCCTGATGAAGACCCAGATGGTCAAGAACTCGATCATCGTCCCCGTCGGATCGAAGGGCGGCTTCGTTTTGAAGGGCGACGTGCCGACGCGGCCGGCCCTCGACGACTACCTGATCAACCGCTACCGCGAGTTCGTGTCGGGCCTGCTCGACGTCACCGACAACATCGTCGGCGGGAAGGTCGTCCATCCGCCGGAAGTCGTGCGGCAGGACGGCGACGATCCGTACCTCGTGGTCGCCGCCGACAAGGGGACCGCGCATCTCTCCGACACCGCCAACCGGGTCTCCGCGCAGTACGGGTTCTGGCTGGGCGACGCCTTTGCGTCCGGCGGCAGCGTCGGGTACGACCACAAGAAGGTCGGCATCACCGCGCGCGGGGCGTGGGAGTGCGTGAAGCATCACTTCCGTAACCTCGGCCACGACGTGCAGACCCAGCCGTTCACGCTGGCCGGTATCGGCGACATGGCGGGGGACGTCTTCGGCAACGGGCTTCTGATGAGCAAGGCGACGAAGCTGGTGGCCGCCTTCAACCACCTGCACATCTTCATCGACCCCGACCCCGATCCGGGGAAGAGCTACGTCGAGCGCGACCGCATGTTCCGCCTGCCGCGCTCGAGCTGGCGCGACTACGACTTTAAGCTGATCAGCAAGGGCGGCGGCATCTTCGACCGTTCGGCCAAGGCGATCAAGCTCTCGCCGGAGATGAGGAAGCTGCTCGACCTGGAGGCGGAAAGCGCCTCCGGCGAAGAGGTCATCCGCCGCATCCTCACCGCGAAGGTCGACCTCCTCTACAACGGCGGCATCGGCACGTACGTGAAGTCCTCCGCCGAGGAGGACGCGGAGGTCGGGGACCGCGCCAACGACCGCGTGCGTGTCGACGGCGGAGAGGTGCGCGCGCGCGTGATCGGCGAAGGCGGGAACCTCGGGTTCACCCAGCGTGGGCGCCTCGAGTACGCGGCGCGGGGCGGGCTCATGAACACCGACGCCGTGGACAACTCGGGCGGCGTGGACATGTCGGACCACGAGGTGAACATCAAGATCCTGATGAACCATCTCGTCAAGAAAGGCGTGGTCAAGGGCGGTGCGGAGCGCAACCGCATCCTCATGGAGCTCACCGAGGAAGTCGCTGATCTCGTCCTCGCCGACAACGAGAACCAGGCGCGCGCCATCACCCTCGACGCCATCCGCAGCACCGCCCGCTACCAGGAGTTCGTCCAGCTCATCGACGACATGGTCGGCGCCGGCGTGCTGAACCGCGAGGACGATGCGATCCCGACGACCGTGGAGCTGCTGGCGAGCCCGTGGCGCGAGAGAGCGCTGCCGCGGCCCTTGCTCGCGGTGCTGCTCGGGCACACCAAGATGTGGGCCTTCCAGATGGTCATGGAGACTTCGTTCCCGGAGAGCCCAGCCGGCGAGCCCTTCCTCGCCGCCTATTTCCCGCGGCGGCTGCGCGAGACGTTCGCCGCGCACCTGAAGGACCACGTCCTCCGGCGCGAGATCGTCGCCACCGCCGCCGTCAATCACCTCGTGAACAATGCGGGCGTCACGTTCATCTCGCGCCTCACCGCCGAGAGCAAGGCGGGCATCGGCGAGGTCGTCGCCGCCTACCTGCACGTCGATCTGGCCGCGGATGCGCCGGCGCTGCGCGAGCGGCTGCAGGCGAAGGGGCTCTCTGCGGAAGCCGAGCATCGCGCCCTGCTCGAGGTCGAGGACGCGCTGGAGGCGGCGGCGCGCAAGCTGCTCGCGGGCGCGAAGGGAGATCCGACCGTCGAGCTCGGTCCGGTGCTCGCCAGGATCGGGGCCTGAAAGCCGCCGGCCCCCCGGGGTTCCGGATGCTGGCCGGGCGTTTGCATGCTTCTTTGCGGCGTCTTCATCAAAGGAGGTCTCATGATGTCGCGCACCCCGCCGTACGGCACGCCCAATCCCGACCCGGATCCCGCTCCCGCTCCCGCACCCAGCGGCGGCTCCGATCAGCACGTCCCGATGCCGAACCCGAGGCCGCTCCCGAGCCCCGTCGGGGTTCCGCAGCCGGAGCCGGACCTGCCACCGGTCGGCGTCCCCAGCCCCGCGCCGCACCCGGGGATTTTCTAGAGCTGGGGGGTGCTGTAGTCGCACCCCCCAGACCCCCCGCTCGCTGCGCCGAAGTGAATTCGGCTCGCTCGCCGCCGTGGCGACCCAGGGTGCTGCGCCGCACCCCCCAGACCCCCCGCTCGCCGCGCCAGGTCCAGGCGGCGAATCTGCTACGGGCAGGGACTCCGGTCGGCGATCTGCGCGACGCGCGATTCGAACGCGCGCGTCCACGCATCCACGTCGGCAGCGTCGCGGTTGCGGAAGAACTCGGTGAACCGCGCGGCGGTGAACAGATCGCGCACCTGCGCGGGCGTCAGCTGCCGCAGGAGGCCGGCAAGGAAGAGGCGTCCTTCTTCCGAGATCGCGGCGTCGGCGAAGGTCGCGCCCTCCCACGGCAGGCCGCGCATGCTCACGCGGCACGCCGCGGGGTCGGCCCAGACCGGCGTGCGCGACCATCCTTCGAGATCGATGCTCCTGGGCCCGAAGGTCTGTCCGAGGTCCTGCATGTAGGCGATGGGCTTGTCGCACGATGGCGCGCTGCCCGCGCACATGAGCCTCTGGTTGACGGGCTTGGCGTCCCAGTTGTTCAGGAAGATGGCCAGGAGCTTCAAGGCGTCCACCTCCGCGCGGGTCGAGCCGCCGGCGGCGGGGTCGATGGCGGACAATTCCGGCCACCCCCAGCCACCCTCGATCTCCAGCCCCTCCAGGCGACGCTCGATCACCGCCATCTCGAAGTCCACCGCGCGGGACCAGTCCGTGCGCAGGGCGTCGAAGATCCTCACTTTCGGATAGGGATGGGACGGGCAGCCGAAGCAACGGACGCGCGCCACCACGAACATGCGATCGGCTCCGAAGCCGAGCGCCGATACCAGCCGTGTCGCCGCCACCTCGCCGAACGTCTCCGGGTTGTTGTGGCCGTACTTCACCTTCAGGACGTCGCCGCCGGGCGCGATGCACTGGAACTTTGGCGTGCGACCGCCGGAGGACTTGAGCTCGAACCGGCAGGGGACGACGGCGTCGGTGGGGAAGTCGCCCGGCCCTTCCGGATTGCGGGTGAAGTCCACGGCCGTGATGGGCGCCTTTGGTGGAAGCCAGACCTTCGCGCGCCGCAGCGCATCGCCGCGGATGCGCTCGCGGTTTTCCCGGGCTACCGGGAGATCGTGCTCAGTCGGGCGCGGCGTGTAATCACCCGGTGGAAGGGGGTCACCGCCACCGTCGCGACGGCAGGCCACCGCGGCGGCAACGACGACCGGCGCCAGCCAATTGCGTAGGGTCACAGCTTATCGGTACGATTGCCCGAATTCCGAATGGTGTTCGGCCTCACTTGCGGTATCCAGCACAGAGAGTACCCTGAAACACACCATTCCCGGGTTCGTCCAATGGACCGCCCGCGAAGAAGGGGGAGGCCTGGGCGGCACGGACATTGCTCAAGTGATCTCCGGCGAATCCGGCAACGGCGGCCCTGAGAGGAATCGAAATGAACGACAGGCGCGGCGAGGATCGGCGCAAGAGCGACCGTCGGGCCGCTCCGCGCAACGGTCCCGATCGGCGGCAGGGCGACCGGCGCGCCATCGCGGTGGCCGCGGCGCTGACCGTCGCGTCGCTCTGTTTCGACGGCGCCTCGGCCTCGGCGCAGATCTACACCCGCGTCAACGCCAAGGGCATCATCGAGGCCACCGACAGCCCCGCGGTGAAGGCCGAATACAAGCTGGCGTACCCGAAGCGCAAGGGCGTGGTCATCCACTCGCCGGAGTTCAAGCTGCGGCCGTCGTCGCATGCGCAGTTCAACGATCACATCGAGGCCGCCGCGGCGTGGCACGGCGTCCCCGTGCCTTTCGTGCGCGCGGTCATCCAGACCGAGTCGCAGTTCGATCCTAGGGCGGTCTCCTCCGTCGGGGCGCAGGGGCTCATGCAGCTCATGCCCGCGACGGCGCGACGGTTCGGCGTCGCGGATCCCTTCAACCCCCAGCAGAACATCTTTGGTGGCGTCCGCTACCTGCGGTGGCTCCTCGACAAGTTCGGCGGCGACCAGACCCTCGCCGCCGCCGGATACAACGCCGGAGAGAATGCGGTCGTGCGCTACAAGGGCATCCCGCCGTACCGCGAGACGCAAGGGTACGTGCGCAAGATCATGGGGATCCTGAACGGCGCCGGCGCGCAGGTTCCCGCAGTCGCGTCGATGGCGTCCTACACGCCGGGGAGCACGCCGGCCGTGGCCGCAGGCGCGGTTGCCGTAGCGGACACGCCCGCAGCGCGCGGGCTCGCCCTGGCGGAGCGAACTGCGCCAAAGGCGGCCGCGGTGCCGAAGAAGCCGCGCACGTTGTACCGGTGGAAGGACGCGCGCGGCGTCGAGCACATGTCGGAGATCCCTCCCTCCGGGGGGGAATACGTGACGCTCCGCTCCTCGAATTGAAGAAGTCGCAGACGGCCGCCACTCCCGCCCGCCATCCTCGCGGACGCTAAGTCCCGAACGACGGCCGCCCGTCGCCGGGACGCCCCGTCGCTCGCCAACGACATCCGACGCGAGCTCGAGGAGAAGTCGTGTTCGCTGCCGCCCTGCGCTCGCTGTCGAAGGAAGACCTCGTCTCCCTCGCCGAGCGGATGGAGCAGCGCAACCGCGCGCTCGGGGGGACCCTTCCCCTCGCCAGGCCGCGGCGGGGGAAGGGCTAGCTCCTGGGAGTTACGCCGGGATATTGAGCTGCTGCCCGGGCTGGATCTTGTCCGGGTCCTTGAGCTTGTCCTTGTTGGCGTTGAAGATCTTCATGTAGTCGTTGGTATTGCCGTAGAACTGCTTGCTGATCTTCGACAACGTGTCGCCGGCCTGCACCGTGTACGTGCGCCCCGGGGCGCTCGAGGCACCCGCCGGCCCGCCCTGGCCCTTCGCCACCGAGATCTCGATCGTGGCGTCCTGGGGGGAGCTCTGGCCCGGGTTCACGGCCTTGATCGCATCCCACACCTTGTTCTTCGCCTCTTCGGAAGGGGCCTGGCCGCGGATCAGGATCTTGCCGTTCTCCCAGTGAACATTCTCGATGCGCACCTGGTTCTTGCTCGCCGCCTCGAGGGCCGCGGCGTACTTCTGCTTCTTGGCGCTCAGGTTCTGCTCGTCCGTCGGCGCGCCCGCGGTGGGCGCCGTCTTGTTCTTGTCCTTGCCGAAAAGATCCATCGGTCACTCCTTTTGCCGATCGCGACCCGGGAATGTTAGACCCCTGGCGCACCGGTATACACCCCACTCAAGCACGATCGATGCCGCCGTGTTATCCTTCGGGTCTACCTCGCGCGGGCTCCCAGATCCGGGACGGCGTTCCTGCCCCAAAGGATCTGCGTATCGGTCAGGGACCGAGGGCCCATCCTGCGCCAGGCGGCAAGAGGCAAAACATGACCGCTTTTCTGCGCAGGGCGACGTCCGGGTTGCGAATGTGGCTCGGCTGGGATTCCGCGACGTTCCGCGGGTTCGGCCTCGGTCGTCCGGGAACGGCGTGGCCAACGTGGTCGCTGCTCACGCCCGTAAAGGCGGTATCGGCCCGCGTCGTCGCGCCGCGGCCGAACCCGCTCGACTCCTCGGGCCGCGTGTGCGTCCGATGAAGGAGGTCGCCGCCGACGCCCTTCGTCCCCCCGAGGCCGCGAAGTACAACAAGTTCCGCAACGTCGTGGTCGCGCATCAGAGGGCGCAGCAGCTCAAGAACGGCGCTCGCCCCCGCGTCGAGACGGGGACGCACAAGTTCCTGTGGGTCGCCATGCGCGAAGTCCAGGAAGGCCTGATCTCCTGGGACTCTCCCGAGCCGCCGCCCATCGTCGGAGACTAGCCGATACCCGGTCGCCATGACCGGGTATCGTCCGTTTGTTCCCGCCGCGGGTCAGCGGATCGCGAGCAGCACGACATCCCCGGCCCGCGCGACAGGATCAGCCCCCGCGGCGACGAGGCGCTCGGTGACGCGAGGGCCCTTGTCGCGCACCCAGCCGCTCTCGTGCACGACGATGTGCGTCGCGCCCGCGGCCCGGAACGCCGCCAGCGCTTCCGGCGCGCGGCGCAGCGGATCGCGCGCGGCGAACGCGACCTTCGCGTACTCCAGCGGCGCCCAGCTGCTGTAGCCGTTCAGCATCCGCCGCCAGTGCGCCGTGGAATCGAACATCGCCCGTGTCTCGTGGAAGATCTCGCCAAAGGGAAGGACGGCGAGCACGGCTTCGTCGGGAAGCGCCCGGATGGCCTCCACGATCGGGGTCGGCTTGCCGTCCCGCCATTGCGGCAGCGCCGACACGCCTTCGATGGGCCACTCCAGGCTGAGGGGCAGCGGCACGGGCGAGCTCTCGACGAGGAACAGGATCGAAAGCGCCCACGCTCCACGGCGGCCCGCGGGCGTCGTTCGCAGGTGCCGGAGCCCCCACGCGGCGGCCAGCGCGCCAAAGCAGGCCGCGATCATCCCGAAGCGCGCCGGCGAGCGGCCGGACGAGAAACCGGGCGCGTATTCGTAGAGGACCCGATACGCGGAGGGAAAGGAGGCGGGCCAGCCCCACACGGTGACGATGGGTCCGAGCGAGAGCCACGCCGACCCGAGCATCAGTGCGATCGGTACCAGCTCGCGGCGCGGAGCGAGCCCGACGACGATGAGCCTCAGGCGCGGCCACGCCGCAAACGCGGCCACGAGACCGGCGGCCAGCAGCAGCAGCGGTCGCGTCAGCCCCGCGATCCGAACCTCGAAGGGGCCGAGCCGTGTGAACCATCCTCCGGATATCGCGGCCATCCAGGCGACGGCGGCAGTGGACAGCAGGATCACTGCGATGACGCGCGCGCCTGCTCGCAATCGCATTGGAAAGACCTCGGACGCGAGGAGCGCCCGCCGGCCCGCGCGGACCGAGATCACCGCGCCACAGACGGCCGCCAGCACCAGGATCGGCGTGACGAGCCCGGGAAAAAGACGCGCCTCTCCGCGCGGATAGAAGTCGAGGATCGGTCCCCACAGCCGCGTGCGCTCCGGTGCGGTCAGCCACGACATGACGTCGGCGGAGCTTTCCACGATCGTCTTCAAGTCGCGGTGGGCCCCCGTCGACTGGAGCGCGATCAACGGCAGCACCATGGGGAGAGCGAGAGCGACCGCGACCGCCGCCGCGCCAACGAGCCGGACCCAGGGAACAATCCCGCCCGCGCGCGCCGCCTCGAGCGCCGCCCACACCGCGAGGAAGCCAGGGAAGTACAGGAGGTAGTAACCGGAGGACGTGACCTGGAGCGCGGTCACGATGCCGAGGGCGAGCGTCCAGCCCACGGCAGGCCCACCGGGCGACGCGCGAGCGGCACGCCGGGCGAGGAGGAGCGCGAGCGGCATCCACTGCGACGAGAGCGCGCCGAGGTGCTCGACCTGCGTCCAGCGGACGAGAGCGAAGCCGTAGAGGATTCCGGCGATCAGCGCCCCGACGGCGTCGCCCGTCTCGTCCCGCGCCAGCAGGTACAGGAACGTACCCGACAGGACGAACGTGGAAAGGAACAGGAAGTTGTAGGCGAGCACGAGATTGCCCGTCGCGGCGTAGACGGCGGCGCCTTGCAGCGCTTGCGGCACGAAGTGCTCCGAGCGCGCGAGCGCGGCCGGCGTGGGATGAAAGATGTTGGCGTCCCAGTAGCCGCGAGCCGGAAAGCCTTCCGGCGACAGGCCCAGAGCGTGGAAATTCCAGCCCAGGGCCCAGCAGGAGAAGAGCGGATCGAGCAGGTCGCCGGGCACGTCACGGGCCGCGCGCGGCGCGAGCGGCCAGGTCAGGAGGACGGCGAGGAGCGCGTACAGGGCAGTGGCGGCCAGCGCGGATCCCGCGAAGCGGTCACGCGAAATCACGCGAAAATAGCCATCGGCGAGAGTCTACCCGCTGTCGCCACGAAGGGCCGTTCGGGAGCAGAATGGCGCCGTGAAACAGATCACCCCGTGCCTCCTCGTCCTATTGGCGCTCCTGCCGGGCTGCGGCGGCAAGGAGCAGCCCGCTCCGTCGAGCAGCGCGCTTCCCGGTCCGGATTCCACTGCGCCGACGACGACCACCACCACGACGTTGCCCCCGCCCCCCCCGGCATGGAGGGCAGCGCGCTGGGGGATGACGAAGGAAGCAGTCCTCGCCGCGTTCCCCGGCGAGGCGCAACGGCTCGCGCAGGCGGCTCCCTTCGGCCCCGCCGTTCCCGGGTCGACCGACATCGCCATCCCTGCGTGGCAAGGCGAGGGGGCGGAGTTCCGCGTGTTGTTCGGGTTCGAAGGGGCCGGACTCGCCCGCGTTCATCTCATCGCCATCAAGCCCGGCGACGCGACGTGCGGCGACGTGGAGAAGTCGCTCACCGACAAGCTCGCCGTGCCCAGCGCGCGCAACGACACCGGCACGTCGCTGCGCGGGGAGGAGGTCGTGTGGAAGCGGCCCGATCACACGATCACGTTGTCCTGCGCGGGGGTGCAATCGCTCGGCTTCCGGTCCGTGACGATCGCGTACACGCCGCCCGCGTAGACGAAAGCGGCGTGCCCTTGCCGCCGGATTAGGTTTCGCGGCTTCCTGCTGCGCGTGGGTATCGGCTAGGATCCGCGACACATGCGCATGGCCATTGCCGTTGCCCTCGCCGCCGCCGCCGGTATCTGCGCCTTTGCCGTGGCGTTCGGGTTGACGGGGTCGCTCGCCGCCGCGTTCGCGATCGGTGCCCTGGGCGCCGCGCTCACGGGGTGGGGGACGTGGAAGCGGCCGGTCGTGCCCCTCGACGAAGCCGCGGGGGGGCGGGGCCTGAAGGTCCTGTCCGGCCTGGCCACCGTCGTCGCCCTTGCCCAGCTCGGCGCGCTGACCGTCTTCATGGTCGCTCCGTCGCGGAGCGGCTATTCGACGATTCCCGGCAGCGAGTGGGAGCTGCGGCACTCGTGCCTGAGCGCGTACTTCGTGGCCGGGGAAGCGGTCGCCCAGGGCAAGGACGTGTACGACCCCGCGCTCTACAACGCGCCGGACGATACCGGCATCGGCCAGCGCAGGGCGCGGATGATCGGCCGCTTCGGGATCGACGTCTTCGAGTACCCGCCGCCGTTCCTGCTCGTCCCCCGTGCCTTCCGCCTCCTCACCACCGATTTCTTCCGCATGCGCGCGTTGTGGTTCGGCCTGAACGCCGCGGTCGTGCTGGTCGCGATGCTGGTGGTGGCGCGGCGCCTGGGGCCGTCCGTGGGCACGCGGGCACTGCTCCTCCTGCCGATCTTCTGGGTGGGAGCGATGATGAACACGCTCCAGAAGGGCAACATCCAGCCCGTGGTGATCGCGCTGGCGATGCTGGCCATGGTGCTCTTCGAGCGCAGCCGGTGGGCCGCCGGAGGCGCGTTGCTCGCCTACGCCATCGTGTCCAAGCTCTACCCGGGCATGCTCGGCGTGTACCTGCTCTCTCGCCGCCAATGGCGTGCCGCGGCCTGGACGGCGGCGATGAGCCTCGCCCTCGTGGTGTCGACCCTCGTCGACGTGGGGATGCCTCCGTTCGCCGCCTTCCTGCACCACCTTCCGGGCCTGCTGAGCGGCGAGGCTTTCCCCGCTTTCAGGAACGCCGGGGCCAAGGCCATCAACCTGTCCATCCCGGGCCTCGTGTTCAAGGCCGGCCTGTTCGGCGTCCCCGGCATGGGCTTCGGGGCGTCGAAGATCGTGGGCTGGATCTTCACCGCGGTCATCGTCTGGGTGACGGTGCGCGCGGCGCGGCGCCCGCCGAGCGAAGGCGAGAAGCCCCTCGTCTGGCTGGCGATCCTGATCCTGGCCACCTTGCGGAGCCCGTTCCTGCCCCAGACCTACGGGGTGCTCCCGGCGCTCTGGATGGTGACGCTGCTCGCCGCCACCTACCGCCCGACGGCGCGGACGCTGGCCCTGGTCGTGCTCGCCATGGCCGCCCTCAATATTCACTGGCCGCTGGACTGGGCGATGGACCCCCGCCTGCGCGCGATCGTCTACGGGGTGCCGCAAGCGCTGACCATCGCGCTCGCCGTGATGGGGCTCCGCCGCCGCCTGTCGGCGGAAGGCGATACCCTGACGGCGTGATTTCCTTTTCCCACCTCGGCAAGCAGTACGGCCGCCAGGTCCTGTTCATCGACGCCTCGTTCCAGCTGAACCCCGGCGAGAAGGTCGGGCTGGTCGGCCCCAACGGAGCGGGGAAGACCACGCTTTTCCGCCTCATCGTCGGCGAGGAGACCGCGGACGAGGGTGACGTTTCCGTTCCCCGCAAGCTCACCATCGGCTACTTCCGCCAGGACGTCGAGGAGATGTCCGGCCGCTCGGTGCTCGACGAGGCCATCGCCGGCAGCGGCC